>JAABUS010003046.1_pt1 | contig 28789 bp, 28 predicted proteins | sample 5560161 | NCBI WGS metagenome assembly JAABUS01 (sample SAMN10711885, study PRJNA513376) | rock metagenome | isolation source: Antarctica rocks | place: Antarctica: Victoria Land, Trio Nunatak nord | collected 2016-01-04
TTATTATCTTCTTTTTGCACCAGTTGCACCGCCGCCGTTTCTTTGATTAGGACTTGCACCACCTCTTGGATTGTTATTGTTTCCTCCTCCTGGTGATCTTCTATCATTGTTTTTACGATCTGCACTACCAGAGTTTCTTCGATCTCCACCACGATCGCGATCACCATAAGCAGGAGCATTTTCAGGACGCCCACCTTTATTATTAATACCTGTATTGGCACCAATATTTGGAGAAAGATCCCGTTTGCCATAAACTTCACCCTTACATATCCAAACCTTAACACCTATTTTTCCATAAGTGGTTAGAGCTTCACTTAAAGCATAATCAATATCTGCACGAAATGTATGTAAAGGAATTCTTCCTTCTTTATATTGTTCAGTACGAGCCATTTCAGCACCACCTAAACGACCGGAGCACATAATTTTAATACCCTCCGCTCCTATTCTCATTGTAGAAGCGATAGTAGTTTTCATGGCTCTACGAAAAGAAATACGCGCTTCTAATTGCTTTGCAACACCTTCTGCTACTAATTGGGCATCCAACTCTGGGCGCTTAATTTCAAATATGTTGATTTGAATATCTTTTTTAGTTAATTTTTTTAGCTCTTCTTTAATTTTATCAACTTCCTGGCCACCTTTACCAATCACAATACCAGGGCGTGCTGTGTGAATAGTTACAGTAATACGTTTTAGTGTACGTTCGATTACTACTTTAGCTACGCCGCCTTTTGCAATACGAACAGAAAGATACTTACGAATTTTTTCGTCTTCAACTAATTTGTCGGAGTAGTTATTGCCACCGAACCAGTTAGAATCCCATCCCCTGATGATGCCTAACCTGTTTCCTATTGGATGTGCTTTTTGTCCCATTACAAATTATATGTTATCATTTTTGGAATCTACAATTAATGTTACATGATTAGAACGTTTTCTGATCTGGTAACCTCTTCCCTGGGGAGCAGGTCTTAATCTTTTCAACTGACGACCACCACCAACGGAAACTTCTCTTACAAAAAGAGCATTATCTTCTACACGTTTACCTTCGTTTCTCAATTCCCAGTTTTTGATAGCTGATAATAAAAGTTTTTCAACCCTTATAGCTGCTTCCTTATTGGTATATTTTAAAATATATAATGCTTTTTCTACATTTTCTCCTCTAATCAAATCTACTACCAAACGCATTTTACGTGGGGAAGTAGGGCAATTTTGTAACTTAGCAGCAGAAGCACCGCCTTGCTGAGCTTTTTCTTGCTCTTTACGTTGCCTGATTAAAACAGACTTTTTAATTTTTGTTGTTGCTTCCATAACAAACTATTTTTTCTTTTCAGAGTGACCTCTAAATGTACGTGTTGGTGAAAATTCTCCTAATTTATGGCCAACCATGTTTTCTGTAACATATACTGGAATAAATTTATTGCCATTGTGTACCGCAAAAGTATGACCAACAAAGTCCGGAGAAATCATCGAACGACGTGACCATGTTTTTACAACTGATTTTTTATTAGAATCATTTAAGGTCAAAACTTTTCTTTCCAAATTATGATCTATATATGGTCCTTTTTTAATTGAACGTGCCATTATTTTTTCCTTTTTTCAATGATGTAACGATCGGATGATTTCTTTTTATCGCGGGTTTTAAAGCCTTTAGCTAACAAACCTTTTCTTGAACGTGGATGCCCTCCGGAAGCCCTTCCTTCACCACCACCCATAGGGTGATCAACAGGATTCATTGCTACACCACGAACTCGTGGGCGACGACCCAACCAGCGTTTCCGACCAGCTTTACCTAAAACTTCATTTGCCTTCTCAGAATTAGAAACTGTTCCAATTGTAGCTAAACAAGTTGCTAAAATCATTCGTGTTTCTCCTGAAGGTAATTTAATAATTGCATATTTCCCATCACGTGCAGATAATTGTGCATAAGTACCAGCTGATCTTGCAATAATTCCGCCTTGACCAGGATTCAATTCTATATTATGAATGATAGAACCTAAAGGTATATTTTTCAATGGTAAAGTGTTCCCAACTTCTGGTGCAATTACATCTCCAGAAAGAACTGTTTGTCCAACTTTAATGCCTTCTGGTGCAAGCATATATCTTTTTTCACCATCCACGTAGTTCAACAAAACTATTCGAGCTGATCTGTTAGGATCATATTCAATAGTAGCTACAGTAGCCGGAATATCAAATTTATTTCGTTTGAAATCAATTAATCTATAAGACTTTTTATGTCCGCCACCAACATTTCTGATGGTCATTTTACCAGAATGGTTACGACCCCCTGATCTTTTATGAGAAACAACAAGTGTTTTTTCGGGAACATTAGTTGTTACATCCGAAAAATCGCCTCCAACTCTAAAACGAGTACCGGGCGTAACTGGTTTAAATCTTTTAACTGCCATTTCTAATTAGATATTATTACTGTAAAAATCAATAACTTCACCGTCTTTTAAAGTAATAATAGCTTTTTTAAATTTGGAAGGTCTGCCAGAAACAGAACCTGCCTTGGTATTACGACTTTTTAATTTACCTGCGTACCTCATCGTATTTACAGCTTCTACGTTAACACCATACATAGCCTCAACAGCTCCTTTTATTTGGATCTTATTAGCACGCGGATCAACTTTAAAAGCATATCGATTAAACTTTTCAGTTAGTAAAGTTACTTTTTCTGTAAGTAAGGGTTTCTTTAAAATTTCCATGTTACTTAGCTAATGCTTCCTCTAAAGTTTTAACAGAATTGGTTGTTAACAAGAGTTTGCTAGCATTCAATACATCATATGTGTTTAATTGATCTGCTGTAATTACTTTCGCTTTCTTAATGTTCCTGCTTGATAAATAAATATTATTATTTGCTTCTGGTAAAACCAATAAAGTTTTCTCACCCGCAAAATTTAGACTTGCAACCAAATTAATATAGCTTTTTGTTTTAACTGAATCAAAGACAAAATCTTCCAATACAACTATGTTACTATCTTTTGCTTTGTATGACAAAGCGGATTTACGTGCTAATGATTTTAATTTTTTATTTAATTTAAAACTATAATCACGAGGTTGCGGACCAAACACACGCCCACCACCATTAAATAAAGGAGATTTAACACTACCTGCACGCGCACCTCCTGTTCCCTTTTGTTTATGTAATTTCCGTGTTGAACCGGCAATTTCATTTCTTTGTTTTGACTTATGAGTTCCCTGACGTTGATTAGCTAAATATTGCTTTACGTCCAAATAAATGGCATGGTCGTTTGGTTCGACACCGAATATAGAATCTGGAAGCTGCATCTTGGCACCAGTTTCCTGCCCTAAAACATTTACTACTACTACTTCCATTATTTGTCGATGATTACGAATGAACCTTTAGCACCAGGTATAGAGCCTTTTACTACCATTAAATTCTGCTCTGTATAAACCCTCAAAACCTCTAAATTTTGAACTTTAACACGGCTGTTGCCAGTTTGCCCGGCCATGCGCATACCTTTAAATACACGTGAAGGCCATGAAGAAGCACCTAATGAACCCGGTGCTCTTAAACGATTATGCTGACCGTGGGTTGCCATACCAACACCTCCAAAACCATGGCGTTTTACAACTCCCTGAAAACCTTTACCTTTTGATGTTCCTACAACATCAACAAAGTCGCCGGCTACAAAAAGTGCTACCGTAATTGTCTCGCCTAATGTCTTTTGATCTTCAAACGTTTTAAACTCAACAAGTTTTTTCTTTGGAGTAGTGCCTGCTTTGGAAAAATGGCCTTTTAAAGGACCAGAAGTATTCTTTTCCTTTTTTTCATCATACGCCAACTGAACAGAAGCATATCCATCTGTTTCTACAGACTTAACCTGTGTAACCACACAAGGGCCAGCTTCGATTACGGTACAAGGAATGTTTTTCCCTGTTTCATCGAAAATGCTGGTCATTCCTACTTTTTTACCAATAATTCCTGACATTTTCTTAATTAAGTTGATTAGTCCATCGAAGCAGTAGGGCTTCGTTCAAGACTTATTCCCCTTTTCGGGAGGGCAAAGATAGGAATGTTTGATTAATTATCAAATAGTTAGAAGATATATTTTTCAAATATTTTTACCTAATTATTTAACGGTATCAAATAGTTGCAATGCTTCTTTCATCAGGTAAAATTTTGTACTTCAGATTTTTTAGTCTCGATGGTAAAAACTTAATTTTATAGTGCTAAAAGAAGCATTCATTAAATTATGCTAATCCATCATTAATCGCCTGATCATCTCTGCACTTTGCCGCCGGCCATTTTCTAATCTATCCTTAAAAAAATTTTGGGTGTGGTTAAAATGTAACTTATAACCTTCTATATCACCATAATTGATAACTGTTGACCAATCCCGAACGGCAGAATGAAATTCCAAATCATCACCCCGAATGGATTTATCATACAAAGCTGTTTCAATAGATTCTTCGAGAAGAGCTTCATTTTTAAACAGATACTCAGCAATACCAAGCCGCAATCGAAACGGCGGTGTTTGGCAGATCAAATTATCATAAGGATTCACATTTAATTTATTCCAGGCATCTACCATACTTAAAATACTTAAATGTGAATTGGGTTTACGCTGAGATGAATTTGCGGAAAGCGAAAACTCTTTCATAATTTCATCATCCAGCAAAATCGGTTTCCGGCTTTCGTGAAAAACAAAATCACGGGCTTCATACAAACGCTTGCGCAATTCCTTTTCATTCTCCTGAATCATCAGCTTAAACAATTCGGATTCTGAAGCTGCATACTGTTTTACCTGCTGCTTGGCATAAGGGTTTAGGATGGCCATACCTGCATAAACGTGCGCTTTATAACTGAATATCCGAAGCATGATCAAGATTTTCACATTATCAATTCCACCGATATAAGCTGCACTTTCCCAGGGATAAAACCCTGCTGCCGCACATGCTGTTCCCATACTTTCAAAACCTAAATGCGTAACAGCTTGTGTATCAGCAACAATTTTGTCGTGCTGATGATAATCCTCCATTTCTACCAAATCAGCTTCAAGCAATAAAAGCACATCAAACATGATCTGATATGTTTTTAAATCGCAACGATGCGGAATAATAACCAGCTTTTGCCCTTTTGGGGTAAAGCCCGGCCCGTGCAACGGATGGATGGTAATAATATTTACATCTGCAGGCAAAAACTCCTCAAAAGCAGCAATTTCAGGATGCTTGACGGAAGTTTGCCCAGCCACAATTGCACCAGATTTGGCATAAGGGCCATATTTGGCTACTACTTCTTTTATGCGGTCTGTTTCTACAGAGAAGATCAGAATGTCGCTTTTTTGTGCAGTTTCCCTTCCATCCTTAAATACAGAAATATGATAAGGTTCCAGTTCTCCGGTTAAAGCTTCAAAATGATGAGGTAAATCACTTCCGCAAACTTCTAAACCTTTCCCGGCGAACGCTTTTGCATACAGTTTGCCCATATCGCCCAAACCAATAATTCCGATAACCATGTGGCGAAGATAATTATTAATATATTTTAAAGATGATTGCTATATTCGTTTGCCAACATCCGTATAAAAGTACTATACTGGCAGCAGAAAAATAAAAAATTTACTATCCAACAAAAGCTTCTTTTATGCACCTAAAAACAGCATTGCGTTTATCACAGCTTATTTTGCTATCTGCTTTTTTATCAGTTTGTTATGCACAGGATTCTACGGGAAGCAGGGTTAAGCCGAAACCAATTATTAAAACTAAACCGGCTAAAATTAATGCGCCGATTACTGTGCCGCAGCCTGCAACCGGGCCAAAAGCTGTGAGTACAGATAAAAGTATCAGCGGCCAGTACCAGTTTATCATGAGCAAAGTGTATCATTATCAGCAACCGATGATCGCTACTTTTTATAAAAGTGTACAAGATTCACTGCGGATCCAAAAAACTAATTTGGCCGCTGTTCAAAGTAATTTATCCGCCCAAACTAAAAACCTGAGTGCTTTACAAACGGATGTAAACAGCAAGGAACAGAGCCTGAATGCAACGAATGCGCAAATAAACAGCATTAATTTTTTGGGAATGCCTGTTGCCAAAACCACTTACAATACGATTATGTGGGGATTGGTAATTGCGCTGGGTGCTTTGGCTGCAGCTGTAATTTTTCTTTCAGGAAGTGCGCGCCGTGAAAGCCACTACCGCACCAAACTTTATAATGAACTGGAAGAAGAATATAAAGGCTATAAAACAAAAGCGAACGAGAAGGAAAAAAAGCTTTCCCGGGATTTGCAAACTGTCAGAAATAAGCTGGAAGAAATTACCGGAAATCCTGAATACTAGTGATGCTGTTTTTACAGGAGGAAATTAATGCTACTAAAAATATTAAGTAGATATACATATCAATTGAAATAGACACCAAAACTATATATGAAACACTTTATACTCGTTATTTTCTTAGTTGGTATTAGTAAAAATATGTTTAGCCCAATTAGACACAACAGGCTTAAATCTTTTAAATAAGGACGGACACATTATTTTCGAAACAGTTATAGAAGTAAACGGAAAACAGAAAACAGATTTATATAAAAATGCTAAGCAATAGTTCGTAAATTATTTTAAAAGTTCAAAAGATGTAATACAAAGTGAGGATAAAGACGAGGGGCAAATAATTGGAAAAGGTATAATAGATTTAATTGCTAAAGCAGGACTGGGTATGATAGTAAATTATCATGATAAGTTATCAATCCAGGTAGATTGTAAGGATAATAAATATAGATTTCGGGTTTATAATATGGTTATATATCCGCCTAATATGCAGGAGATCTATGCTCACCCTATAGAAGATTTTCAAAACAAGCTTTTAGGAACTTACAAAATGCCTGGGGCTAAAGGACAAGTACGTTCAATTATTGAAAGTAACTCGAAGGAAGTAAAATCTATGATGATGTCTTTTAATAAGTCCATGCTTTCTACAAGTGACTCTTTTTAATAATTCAAATTTTGTACAATAAAAAAAGATCGATTTCTTTCGGATCGATCTTTTCTGTTGAATAAAAGAAGTATCACCTCACACTTTGATCTCTACTTCAACGCCACTTGGCAATTCCAATTTCATTAAAGCATCTACAGTTTTAGAGTTTGAACTGTAAATATCCAGCAGGCGTTTGTATGAGCATAATTGAAACTGCTCCCGTGCTTTTTTATTTACGTGCGGTGAACGCAAAACGGTAAAAATTCTTTTTTCGGTTGGTAAAGGCAGCGGCCCGCTAACTACAGCGCCGGTTGGCTTTACAGTTTTTACGATTTTTTCTGCAGATTTATCTACCAGATTGTAATCGTAAGATTTTAGTTTGATTCTGATTCTTTGGCTCATGTGTTTTTTAATGTTGAATCTTGCTTAAGAGCTATTAGTTAAGTAAGATGTTAAATTTAATATAAACGACGGAAAGATTAACCTTTAACCTTTTCGCCTTTAAACTTCTTTATGCGTGTACTTTACCTTTTACTTTGGCAATAACTTCATCCTGTACGTTGCGAGGAGCTGGTTCGTAATGATCAAACTCCATCGTAGAAGTTGCACGGCCCGAAGTAATGGTGCGCAACTGTGTTACGTAACCAAACATTTCCGACAAGGGTACGGTTGCTTTGATCACTTGTGCACCTGCGCGGGAATCCATACCCAAAAGCTGCCCACGACGACGGTTCATATCACCAATTACATCACCCATATTTTCTTCAGGGGTTAAAATTTCGATCTTCATGATTGGCTCCATCAATACCGGTTTACATTTTGGCAATGCTTCGCGATAAGCAGAACGTGCACAGATTTCGAAAGATAAAGCATCTGAATCGACAGCGTGGAATGATCCGTCAATTAAACGAACTTTCATGTCCTGCAAAGGGTAACCCGCTAAAACACCATTTGCCATTGCAGCAGCAAATCCTTTTTCTATCGATGGGATGAACTCACGAGGGATAGAACCACCGGAGATTTCGTTTACAAACTGCAAACCGGTTTTGTCCTCATCATTAGGGGAAATGATAATTTGTATATCGGCAAATTTACCACGGCCACCGGTTTGTTTCTTGTATGTTTCACGATGTTGGGTTGTACCAGTAATTGATTCTTTGTAAGCAACTTGCGGTGCACCTTGATTTACCTCAACTTTAAACTCACGTTTTAAACGATCCATAATGATATCCAAGTGAAGCTCGCCCATACCTGAAATTACAGTTTGGCCGGTTTCTTCATCTGTTTTTACACGGAAAGTTGGATCTTCTTCGGCTAATTTACCTAAAGCCATGCCCAATTTATCTACGTCGGCCTGAGTTTTAGGCTCAATAGCTAAACCAATAACCGGTTCTGGGAAATTCATCGATTCCAGAATAATCGGATATTTTTCATCACAAAGCGTATCACCAGTTTTAATATCCTTAAAACCAACTACCGCAGCAATATCACCTGCACCAACATTTGGGATCGGGTTTTGCTTATTAGCGTGCATTTGAAAGATACGGGAAATACGCTCTTTATTATCAGAACGCATATTATGCACGTAAGAACCAGCTTCCAGGTTACCGGAGTAAACTCGGATAAAACACAGTCGGCCTACAAACGGGTCGGTTGCGATTTTAAACGCTAAGGCTGCAAAAGGTTCTTTTACATCGGGTTTGCGTATTACTTCTTCGCCCGTTTCCGGGTTTATGCCAACAATACCTTCTACGTCCATTGGTGATGGCAATAATTCCATCACATAATCCAACATCGTTTGCACACCTTTATTTTTAAAAGATGAACCACAAACCATCGGAACAATTTTAGCATCCAAAACAGCTTGACGCAAAGCATCTAAAACTTCGCGCTCAGTAATCGTTTCCGGGGCGTCAAAAAATTTCTCCATCAGGCTTTCATCGTATTCGGCAACGGATTCAAGTAATTTCTCTCTCCACTCAGTTGCTTCTTCAACCATATCTTCAGGAATAGGCACTTCAGTAAAAGTCATACCTTTATCATGCTCATTCCAAACAATACCACGGAAGTTGATTAAATCGATAACGCCTTTAAAGTTTTCTTCGGCACCAATCGGCAACTGCAACGGAACAGCATTACTGCCCAGCATACTTTTTACTTGTTTTACAACATTTAAAAAGTCGGCACCAGAACGGTCCATTTTATTAACGAAACCGATACGGGCAACATTATAATTGTTGGCCAACCGCCAATTGGTTTCTGATTGTGGCTCAACACCGTCAACTGCAGAAAACAAAAACACCAAACCATCCAATACACGCAATGAACGGTTTACTTCAACCGTAAAATCTACGTGTCCCGGTGTATCAATAATATTGATATGATAGGTTTGTCCTCTGTATTTCCAATCTACCGTTGTAGCAGCCGAAGTAATGGTGATACCACGCTCCTGCTCTTGCGCCATCCAGTCCATTGTTGCAGCACCTTCGTGTACTTCGCCAATTTTATGACTAACGCCAGAATAGTACAGAATACGTTCTGTCGTAGTGGTTTTACCGGCATCAATGTGAGCGGCAATCCCAATGTTTCTTGTATATTTAAGATCTCTTGACATTTTCTTTTTTTTTGATTCCTCTGATTTTATAAATGATTACACCGATCATTCTAAACAAAACAATCGGTGTAATTTTCTAACAATCGGTATAATCTAATTTTAGAAGCGGAAATGGGAGAATGCCTTGTTGGCTTCAGCCATCTTGTGCGTATCTTCTTTCTTTTTTACTGCAGAACCTTCGCCTTTTGCAGCAGAAATAATTTCACCAGCTAATTTCTCCATCATGGTTTTTTCGCCACGTTTACGGGAATAGCTGATTAGCCATTTCATACCCAAAGCAATTTTACGCTCCGGACGAACTTCTGTAGGCACCTGGAAGTTAGCTCCACCAACACGGCGGGATTTAACTTCAACAGCAGGCATAACATTGTTCAACGCTTTTTTCCAGGTATCCAAACCGCTTTCGCTTGTTCTTTTTTCTACCAGTTCAACTGCATCATAAAAAATAGTATAAGCGGTAGATTTTTTACCGTCATACATCATGTTATTTACAAACCTGGTAACCAAAGTATCATTGAACTTTGGGTCAGGAAGGATAATTCTCTTTTTTGGTTTCGACTTTCTCATTTGTTGCTATCCTCCTTGAATTATTTCTTTTTCTTAGCTGGTGCACCTTTTGCCGCTACAGCTGGTTGTCCTGGTTTCGGACGTTTCGTTCCGTATTTAGAACGACGTTGGTTACGGCCAGCAACACCTGAAGTATCCAATGCACCACGAATGATGTGATAACGAACGCCTGGCAAATCTTTCACACGGCCACCACGAATCAATACGATCGAGTGTTCCTGCAAGTTGTGGCCTTCACCGGGTATGTACGCATTTACCTCTTTGCCGTTGGTTAAACGGACACGGGCAACTTTACGCATGGCTGAGTTTGGTTTTTTAGGGGTAGTGGTGTACACACGTGTGCACACACCTCTTCGCTGTGGACAGCTGTCCAACGCTGGCGACTTACTCTTGTCAACCATAGCTACTCTACCTTTTCGAACTAATTGCTGAATAGTAGGCATTTTTACTTTTAAATGTTTACAGTATTTTCCTTATATTAAAAGGACTGCAAAAGTAGCAAGTTTAATTTTGATAATCAAGCGGTTGAGCGAAAAGAATTTTTAGGTGGTAAAAGAAGTACAGATAGGAAATTATATGATAAACAAAAAAGCTATACAACAATCAAGAAGGAGTGCAAGCATATATTTCCGCTTTAGCTGATAATAACAATTTCTGATTTGTGTAAAATAGAATTTTTAAATTTAAAGTATAGCAATCCATTTGAGTTATACTTATTGAGATATTTGTATAAGTAGAAATTAACAACCAATTTTAAAAAGATGATCGCTAATAAAAATAATAACCCAGTTATAGAAGAATTTGATACAAATATTACTGAATTCGAGCAGAAAATAAAAGAGGACAAATATGATTCTTTCCAAGATGGCTTTAAAAGACGAGTTTAATAAACTTAAGGAAGATGCACAAGCTTTATATAATGAATGTTATGATGAAGATGAAATAAGGATTGTAGATAGCTTTATAAAAAGATTAAATATGATTCGTGATGAACAGGGTTTATACAATGAAGAAGCTGAACGTAATTTCATGTTTCCAAACAGAACAGACAATAGTGATTCGGATGGAGACTTAGACGAAGGCTGTAGTACAGACAAATATTTTGGGTTGGATTAGTAGCTTGATTAAATTTATATCATAAAACAATATAATGCTTCTTTTATGCCCGTAAAATTAGTCTTATATTTTATATCGATACAAAGAATACAACTTGCAAGTTTTTAGGTCGATAAAAGAAGCATTGATAAGACTTTGAACAATCTGAAAAAAAAGATCAGCTTTTTATAAAAAACTTTTCTACAACTTATTCAGTTAAAAATCCGTTCTTTACCTATTTAACCTAAATACATATGCCCATGAAATTCAATCGATCTTTCCCGATACTGCTTGTTGTTGCCGTAATGGCACAAAGTTGTGTCAGCACCAAGAAGTACCAGGACCTGCAAGGCAGATATAACCAGTTGGACAGCAACACGCGCAACCTCAACGGGAAATATTTATTAAGTGAGCGAAATGTTGCTGTTTTAACCAACCGCGTTGCAAGTTTGGAAGAGCAGTTAGCTTCTGAAAGAGCCAACTCAAAGTCATTACAAGATGCACTAAGCAAAGCTTTAAATGCGAGCAGCCAGGGGAATGTAAACGTATCTAAACTGGTTGACGAAATCAATAGTTCCAACAAATACATCCAGCAATTGGTGAACACTAAGAACAAAAGTGATTCGCTTAATATGGTTTTAACCAACAACTTAACCCGGTCTTTAAGTCAGCAGGAAATGAAAGATGTTGATGTGCAGGTGTTAAAAGGTGTTGTTTATATTTCCCTTTCTGATAATATGCTATACAAATCTGGCAGTTATGAAATTTCGGCACAATCCGGAGAAACACTTAGTAAAATTGCGAAAATTATTAAGGATTACAGTAATTATGATGTGCTGATTGAAGGCAATACCGATAATGTTCCGATCACCGGAAAAAACATCCGCAACAACTGGGACCTGAGTGCTTTACGTGCATCTTCTGTTGTGCAAGCCTTGCAAAATACTTACAATGTTGACCCGAAACGTTTAACAGCTGGCGGCCGTGGCGAATACAATCCGATTGCCGATAACAGCACCGAAGCCGGGAAAGTTAAAAACCGGCGGACGCAAATCATCATCACCCCAAAACTGGATCAGTTTATGGATTTGATTGGCAAAGCACCGGAAAAGAAATCATAGTTTCATCAACACAAAATAGTTTAAAGCTGCTTAAATTCAAGCAGCTTTTTTTATGCCATAAATTTTGATGTGTCCTTCAAACCTATAAATAGAATAACTTGTTAAGCTGGCAATATTTTATCAAGTAATTTAAAATTGTAGAAGCTAAATCTAATTTTATGCTGATCGTTATTCCTGATAAAGAAGGATTTGTACTGGAAATCCATCATCGGTTATCAGCTGTTTATGGCAGCCAGATCAAGTATTTTCATGATCTGGACCCGATGAGCGAGCTGGTTTCTTCGTTTTTATCACACCGGACTAAAAACAAAGATTCCGGACAGGCTTTTGATAATTTACGCAATACTTTTGGTTCGTGGGAAGCGGTTAAAGATGCAGCCACTGATGCCGTACAAGCAGCAATTAGCCCTTGCACCTGGCCAGAGCAAAAAGCACCGCGCCTGCAGCAGGTTTTACGTTTGGTTGCAGAACGTTGCGGTACCTTAAATTTAGATTTTTTGGCAGATATGAGTGTGGTTGAAGCACGAAAATGGCTGGAAGATTTGCCGGGGGTCGGCCCGAAAACCAGTGCTGCAGTGTTGTCTTTCAGCACGTTGCGCGGAAAAGCTTTACCGGTTGATTCGCACCATTTTCGGGTAGCGGTTCGTTTAGGGATTATTGATGCTAAAATTGGTGAAGCAAAAGCACATCAAGTGTTAGAAAACTTGCTGCCGCCCGATTTCACTTCGCAGGATGTATATGACAATCACCAGGTAATGATGCGCCACGGACAAAAGGTTTGTTTCCATTACAAGCCTGATTGCACAGATTGTGTATTGTTGGATTTATGCCCGACCGGACAAAATTTAGTTAATAGATTAGATTAGATTGTAAAAGCAAGTATTATCCATGCTTCTTTTAGCGCAAAAAAATTACACCAAAACTTGATCAGTTTATGTATTCGCTTGGCAAAGCACCAGAAAAGCAAAAATAAGATTTAGCTGTAAAATAGCTTATATGTAAAAGGCTATCTCCTGATTTGAGACAGCATTTTTTCCATTACGCAGAATAATGATCAAGGAAAATATAGTTTCAGAAGCTGTTTAAAAACGGCCGATATGTTTTTCCTGCTTCGTTTATCACCTAAAAAAACATGAAGCTTTATTTCTTTCTTTGCTCCATATATTCTTAGTAAATTTACTCCTATAAATAAACTATGGACTTACAACACAACTACACTGTCGAAGAAGTTTTGGAGATTGTAAACACATTGGCTCCAAAAGATAAAGAAATTTTAAAAAGTGTATTCTTATTGGAAGAGGCTGAATTTGAACGTCTTGTAAAAGAAGATTTTTCTAAATATGAGGCTACTTTTAAAGCCCTTGCTTAATGATTTTTCTCACTAAAAAGCAAATTATCACTATTAACAGGCTTACAATTTCATATCATGGAGGAAATTTTGTTCCTCCTGATAATTTACTACACGAAAGCTCTTTAGATTATTTAGTGGAAATCGTAGATGCAGAACTGTTTGGCGAAGCGATGTACCCGGAAATTTATCATAAAGCGGGCGTATATCTTTTCAATATTATTTCGAATCATATTTTTACAGACGGCAACAAACGTGCAGGGCTTGAAGCATGTTTAGTTTTTCTAAAACTAAACGGCTACCAGCTTAGCGAAACAGTTAGTAATCAAATTTTAACTGATTTTATACTTTCCGTAGCCTCTGGCAAGCAATCGTTGGAAAGTGTACAAAGCTGGTTGAAAGAGAATTCTATTGAAAAACCAACAGATATTAAAAACTAAAAAGAGTTTCCTGTTAAAACTCTTCTGTAAAACCCAAATCTGCCCCTTCTGCAAAAACTACATAAGCCCGTTTCCAGGGTTCATCGCCCAGCATTTTCCAAGTGTGGCCGCTGCCGGTTGTATCCATCGCAATCAAAACTTCGCCTGCTTTCAATGTAAATTTTTCTCCGCTAAAAACAGTGAATTCCAAAGTGCCGGTCAGCGTGAGTACAAATTGCGTGGTTGGCGCAGTATGCCAATCGTAACTGGAACCGGCTTCAGTTTCTTTAAACCTAATGGAAATGGCTTTGGTGCTGAAGTTTTCTGCAACAGAACCGGTTTTGATATGCGAATGCCCGTTATCACCGGTAAATAATAGATAAGCTTTAATCATACTAATTTTAGGTCGATAAAAGAAGCATGTTCTTATCTCCTGTTAAAAGTCATGGTTTTACCCAGAAATTTAAAATGCCAGTAACCGGTAACTTTTAATACGCCTTCGTTGCTAATGTTGGCTGCAGAACTCCAGGTGCGGCCGTTTTTGGCATCGTAAATCATGCCGTTCTCCCAGGAATCTGTTGCCGGATTGTATTCTAAATTATCCACCACTTCCATCCCGATCAGTTTTCTTTTCCGCAATGATGGATTAGGGTTTTTGTAATCCACACGCGTATTCATCGGTTTGGATTTATCGTCAGAATCATCAAACCAAATTAATTTGGCCGCATACTTATCACCGTTTTTATAAACCTGCACCATCACGTTTTTTTCTGCCGAAAGCCATTTGCCAATAATTTTATCCTGAATGGCAACACCTGTAGTCAGTATTTGTGCAGAAGAACGGCTGATATTACCAACACTAAATAGCAAAATCAAACAGTAGAAAATGGTTTTGTCAGAAATACTTGCCGATGCTGTTTTTATCATATTAAAATTCAATTGAGGAGCTGATGATTGCTTGGGATTTGATTATAACCGTTAATTAGCTGGCGTTAGTATTTGCATACGGCGTTTTTCGGGCGGCAAAGCCATAAACTTTTTATACGAATCATTTACGTAAAGGGTGAGCGAAGAATGCGGTGTTTTTTTCAGAAAAGCGAGCGTTGGCCGGTACATCGACATAAAATTTTCTAAATCATTGCCTTTTAGCGGCACAATACTGCTCACATAAACAATATTAAAAATAGAATCGATCTGCCTTTCGTCTGTTTCGCGGTCAAAATAATGCTTCAAACGGCGTGCATCTTTAGCTTCTTTTCCAAAAATACGCGATGGCGATAAAGCGAATTTACTTTTTTCATACACATCCGGATATTCTTCTCTTGGGTTAAAAGTGCGTGTTGAAGTAACATTTACTGCATTTAAAGTGATGTTGCGAAAAGTAAGTTCGATGTGTTTAGGCTGGAGATCAACCAAAAACAAAGTATCCGAAACATAACCCGGCGAAGAAAATATCAGCGTGTGGTTTTGCAGCGTACGGATCGTGAAATTGCCGGCATTATCCGTCAGCGAAATTTCTTTGGAGTTGATGTCCCGCACAAAAACATCAGCCAGTTTGCGTGATGATTTCCCTTCAAAAACAGTCCCTTTCAAAATATTTTGCGCCTGCAAAAAATTCGAAAGTAATGCGATTGCCATAAAAGTTAAAAGTATTCGGATTTTCATGTACTGATAACTCTCTTTTTATTTAAAAGTTGTATTAATTTTTAAGGTGATAAAAGAAGCATTGGCTTAACAGATTGCTGCTTTTCAAAACAAAAGAAGCTTCGGTTTCCCAAAGCTTCTTTTACGTACCGAAAATATTTTTGTGCTATTTACTGTTCCAAACGTTATTGTCCTGGTTAAAATCCGGTAAATGTTTATCCGGATCTGAAGTTACAGATTGTATTTTTTCTGTGGACGGATAGTGGAAAGTCCAGGTAGTGTTGCGCATCCAAACTTCTACCGGCAGCGTAATGCGGCTGGTTTTGCCGCTTTCGGTTTTGATTTCGAGGATCATCGGCATCGGCATTTTTTCGAGGTTATCCACGGTAATTAATGCGCCTTTTGTCGGATCACTATCGACATATTTCACATCACGGACGGCCTGGTCCAAACGCCAGTTGTTTTGGAACCAACTTCGCCAAAACCAATTTAAACTTTCGCCGGAAACGTTTTCTATCGTGCGGAAAAAATCATCCGGCTGCGGATGTTTGAAAGCCCAGCGGTTGATATAAGTTTTAAAAGCCAGATCAAAACGTTCCGGGCCTAAAATCTGTTCGCGCAGCAAAACCAAACCGGCACTGGGTTTGGAATACAGTAAGGTGCCATTATTTCTTTCTTTCAGATTGTCCACCGCGGTCAAAATCGGCTCGGTAGCAGGATCGGTAAAATAAGCACCAATACGGTGCATATCCGGCGAAGTTTTGGGTTTGTACTCGCCGTTGTTAAAGTTATCGGTAGAAAGTGTATTGATGAATGTATTGAACCCTTCATCCATCCAGCCAAATAAACGCTCGTTAGAACCTACAATCATCGGGAACCAGTTGTGTCCAAATTCATGGTCGTTTACGCCCCAAAGCGAACGGCCTTTGGCACGGTATCCGCAGAAAACAATGCCCGGATATTCCATACCGCCTACAATACCGGCAACGGTTGTGGCATTCGGATAAGTAAACTCATACCATTTGGCCGAGTTGAATTCGATGGATTTTTTCGTGTATTCTGTTGATCTTCCCCAGGCATCAGCACCAGCACTTTCTACCGGATAAGCAGAAATAGATAGGGCTTTACGGCCGCTTGGCAAATTCATTTTGGCGGCATCAACCATAAAAGCTGCAGAAGAAGCCCAGGAAGCATCGCGTGCGTTTTTGAGTTTGAAGTGCCAGGTTAAAGTTGATTTTCCGGCCGGACGGGAAGCTTTATCAGTTACTTCATCCGCATTTCTAATCATCACCGTTTGATCACTTTTTGCAGCTGCGGCCCAGCGTTTTTGCTGCTCGGCGGTATAAACTTCCTTCGGATTTTGCAACTCTCCGGAAGAAACAACAATGTGATTGGCAGGTGCCGTAATGTTGATGTCGAAATCGCCGTATTCTAAGTAAAACTCGCCCGGGCCGGTATAAGGCAAAGGGTTCCAGCCGGAAATATCATCATACACATACATGCGCGGATACCACTGCGCAATGGTGTAGATTTTGCCGTTTTTGGTATCGAGATAACCGGTACGGTCCGACCCGTAATTGGGTTCGATAAAGCTGTATTCGATCTTCAGTTTTACCTGCGCGCCGCCAGCATTTAAGTTTTGCGGGAGAAAAACCTGCATTCGGGTATCGTTGATCATAAATTTTACCGGAGTTTCGCTGGCTTTTCTTTTTCCGGCAGATACTATTTTTACCGACTTAATTTTATATCCGGCATCAAAAACCTGCCCGCGGCCACCGTTGCGGCTACCGGTTGTCGGGATGATGGCCGATCCGCGCGAATCCGGCTTAAACAAGTTCTGGTCCAGCTGCATCCACAGAAAACCCAATTTGTCCGGGCTGTTGTTGGTATAAGTCAGGATTTCCGTTCCGGTAATTTCATTGGTTTGATCGTTCAGCGAAGCAGCTAATTGATAATCAGCGCGGTTTTGCCAGTATTTCGGGCCGGGCTGCCCGCCAGCCGAACGATATTCATTTCCATTCTTTGTATAAAAAAATGGCGCAAAAGCATCGTGGTAATTGTAGTTGGTTTGGATTTGCGGCTCCTGGGTCCGGTTAAAATCCGGCCTTCCGGTGGTTGCCGGGGCAGCGGCTGGCCGGGTTGCTGCCGGTGGCGTTTGCTGTGCCGAAACCAGATCAGAAAAAAGCAATAAGGCGAATGCGCTTACCGGTAAAAATTTTAATTTCATGGTGATGATAAATTTCTGCAGTTAATGTTGACATAATTAAGCAAAAATCTATAATTAGCCAGCAAGTAAAGTTAATGTTACCAAAATTTAAAGCAGTTTATTCATTTTTTGTCTGATAAAAACAGCATTGCATATTCCTTCTCATCAAAACCCAAAACAATTTTCCCTTCAAATTCTAACACCGGCCGTTTGATCATACTGTTTTTATCCATGCAAATTTGGAGTGCTTGTTTTTCCCCGATGATAGTTGCTTTGGTTGTGGCATCCAGTTGTTTCCAGGTTAAACCTTGCTTGTTCAGCAGTTTTTCGTAACCAACTTTTGCACACCATTCCTGCAATTTCTCCGCAGAAACGCCTTCTTTTTTAAAATCGTGGAACGTAAAATCGATGTGGTTTGATTGCAGCCAGTCCAATGCTTTTTTTACCGTATTGCAGTTTTTGATGCCGTAAATATTCATGTGGCAAAATTAATCACTGCTGCTGCTTTTACCACCGCTTTTGGTATCATCATTATTAATACCGCGCTGGTTCTTTTTGATGCTGCCTTCCAGCTTACCAAACTTGTAATTTAAAGTAATTCCAAAATGGCGGTAACGATTATAATAATGCGCTAACTGATTGTAATCCGGTGTGTTGTTGGATTGATTGAAGATAAAAAACTTGCTGTACGGATTGTTGGCCGATAAAGAAAGCGTCAGTTTTTTCTTAAATAATTCTTTGGAGGCACTGTATGATGAGTAAATAAAATGTGAAGTTTTTCCTTGCAAAAGCACATCGCCACTGTAAAAACCGGCATCAAAACCTAAACGATAACCATTATCAAATTTGTAACCTAAATTGGCAGAGGAATTGCCGGTTAAACCATTGTTTTTATACAGTTGTCCGTTGTAGGATCCTTCCAAAAAAACCTGACGGAGTTCTGCATTTAAACTGAAAGACAGCTTTTTAAAGAAGGTATAATTTGCACTCATATTGATACCGATGCTTTTGTTGGTACCCAAATTTTGATAGGTGCTTAGCGTAGTTGTATCCGTTTTCCCCAGCGCATTGGTTTGCGTTAAAATACTGGCTACATTTTGGATTGAATTATTTGAAAAAGCATAACTCAACCCAAAATTGATAGAACCTTTGGAGAAATTGCTGTAAGTAAGCTCGAAAGAATTATTTAATTCCGGTTTTAAATCAGGGTTACCGGTGCTGATAAATTTTGGGTTGGATAAATCTATAAAAGGGTTTAACTGCCAGATACCCGGCCGCTGGATGCGCTGCGTAAAGCCAAAGTTAATACTACTGGTTTTAAAGCTTCTTTGAAGGGATATTGACGGGATTAAATTGTTATAATCCTGCTTGGCGGCACTTCCAACCGAAGTAAAATCAGCATTGATACTGGTATGTTCCAGGCGCAAACCAGCTTTGGCCGTCCATTTCGTGAGCTTTAACTGATACGAATTGTATAAGCTGTAAACGTTTTGCTGATAGATAAAATTATTAGTTTGACTTGGATTAATCTCGTACAAACCGGTGCTGCTATTAAAGTTCTCGCTGGTAAAATCACTAAAATTACTTCTTAAAATAGCTTTTCCGCCGGCTTCAATATTGAGTTTTTTAAGCGGGTGAACATAATCTAACTGAAAGGTATGCACGTTACTTCCCGAAACATTATGCTGCTGATAATTGGGTAACAAATAGTTAATTACTTCAGAAACATTTACATCATTAAACTGCGTATTCGGCGAATGCGAAAACTTGTATGATAAGGTTAGCAGCCGGTCTTTTTTCTTAGCAAAACCCAATTGATAATTTAAGCCGGCATCTACGCCCGTCCATCCGTTTTGGCCATTATTGATTAAGTGATAAGATTGCGATAACAAACCTTCACCATTGCGCTGCGCTGTAACCTGGTCGCTCGCTTGCTTAAACTTTCCTTTATTCAAATCTAATGTTGCTGTAAGCAAGTTTAAGGTATCAATTTCATAACTCAATTCTGCATTACCATAACTGTAATAACCGCCGTTGGTATTGCTGCCATTCTGGCTGAGAACAGAATTATCTTTTGTGAAAGTTTGCGTATTATCATACGGATTGGTACGGTTTACCTGATCTCCGATACCGGCATAAGCAGATACGCCAAACTTGCCTTTTTTCAAAGTCCCGTTTAGATTAACGCCCGGGCCGTAAGTAAAATTTTCGCGGACGTTGATGCTGCCGTTATAACCTTGATCAGCATTTTTTTTGGTGATGATATTGATGATCCCGGCCAAACCTTCTGCATCATATCTGGCAGGCGGCGTGGTAATCACTTCTATACGTTCGATATTGGCAGCAGGCATCGCTTTAAAAACATCGGAAGGATTTTTGGCTACCAGCGATGATTCCTTATTATTGATCAAAATCTTATAGTTTCCGCTGCCTTTTAGTTTGATATTATCTTGTGCATCAACAGAAAGCATCGGCACTTTGCGCATCATATCCAAAACTGTCAAAACGGTACTTTCTGGGTCGGCCTGCACGTCGTAAGCAATCCGGTCAACTTCCCGTTTCACAATTGGTTTTGCAGCCACAATAGAAACCTCTTTAAGCTGATTGGCGGACGCAGACAAAGTAATCTGGCCTGCATCAACAGCTCCCGATGCTTCTTTTATCGGTATAATTTTATTAATGAAACCCACATAAGCAATGTTTAATTGATATGGTGCCGGTTTCAGGTTGAGCAACTGAAACGAACCGTCATCTTTCGTCAGCGTGCTTTTTACCGCTTTGCCCGCCGCATCTTTTAAAATTACAGTTACATAACTCAATGGCGTTTTTTTGGCCGAATCAATCACCACGCCTTTTATGTTAAAAGGATTGTTTTGTGCCAATGCCGGAAAGTGTAAAAAGAAGCCCAGCACAAAAAACAGAAGTAGATATGGTTTCATGGATAACAGGTTAATTGATGCTGCAAGATAACCAGCCAATGTTAAGGAAAAACTAATTTAACAGATTTTAACTGTTTTATTAGTTGAAGCCTCACCCCCCGCCCTCTCCAAAGAAGGAGAGGGAGCTAAACGAAGGCCTTTCTAAACAACAGAAAGGTAGCAAACTATGCTTCCTCCCTTTGAAGAGTAACTATATACGAGTTGGGACAAGGGTTATTTAATTGAAAATAGTTGTAGGTTAGGTTTTTAAATTTATTTTAATGGAAAATACTTTATCAGACGACAAAGGCTACTTTGCACAATGTGTTGAATTCAGAGGCTATGTACTTGAATACATATCAGCCCTTGAGTATTCTTTAAATGAATATATAGCCGACTTTTTCTGTGAAGAAAATAAATCAAAAGCAGAGGCTATGCAATTGCTAATATTAGGTGATGATAGAATGTCATTAAGTGCAAAAGCTCAAGTTTTTTATCAGATAGCAAAGACATATGATAAGAAATGGTATGATGCTTATAATCCACCAGATGCGGCATCGATGAACAACGATTTAGTAAAAGCCATTGAACAACGTAATATTTTTGCTCACAGGATTGCTGATGTTAATGCCTTTGTGAAAGAAGGATTACCGAAGGGGACAATTCGGTTTATAAAGTTTAAAAATTCACTTGAGGCTATTGAATATGATAAGGAAAAATTTAAGAATCTATTGGATATGATCTTAAAACTAATAAATCATTTTTACCACAGAGAGGCAATTATTGCTTTGAACATAGAACCATACGACCCCAACTACGATAAAAGAAACTCTTGATATACCATGTGCCCCTGGTAGTCTTTTCGGTTTGCAACCCTACTCATTCCGTCATAGGGGACATAGCTTCTAAATTTCCTATATAAACATACAGATTATTAATTACTTATATAATATTTTCTTGTCCCAACTCGTATATAGTTACTCTTTGAAGTGGGTTAGGGGAATGACCTATAGTTGCCCGAAAAACCTCCCTCCTACTTCACCAACTTCAACCGCCTTCCTTCCGAATGCGCGCCAAACTCCGGCGCATACATACTTTGCACAGAACTGGTCCCGGTAGAAAAACTGCCCGGTTGCGCCACCCGCAAACCATATTCAAAAACATAATTTCCTTTGGGCAGATAACTGATGAAAAAATTGGTCGCCACATCTCGCGTCACCTGATAATAATACAAACCATCCTGATATTTATACCCGGACAAAACATCAACCGGTTCCGTTCCGGCTGGCCGCATATCTTTTAAATGTACATATTCAAAATCACGGTCGGCTTTTAAATAAACCACTATTTTTAACAGATCGCCCACTTTGGGCTGATGTGTTTTGTCGACAGCAATCAACACTTCTCCATTATTATTTTTGCTTCGGATAAAATATTTCCGCTCCAAACTGATGCTGTTTTTAGCACCCGAAATCTTGTCTAATTTCTCCAGATATTGCCAGTACAACGCGCCCCAGCTGATTACGTTACTTTCATTTTTAACCTCAACCTTCCCCAATTCAGGTTTAATCTGCTCATTTTGCCAGCTGGTTTTGAGGTAACCGGTTCCGGCATCTTGCTTTAAATCCGGTTTTAGGTCGTACAAGTTTTTATCCCCTAAAAACAGCATCGTTTTGCCGTTTGGTTCCAGCCAATTCTCCCCGCGGAGCAGCAACGCATAACAAGCCTGCGCCGTGGCCGTTGTGGTTTTCCAGTTGTTGGTTTGCTTGTTGCGCAGCAGCCAGATTTTCATTTCTTCCACTTCTTTCGTTTTTCCTGCTTCGGTAAAAAGTTCGATCATTAAACTCTGCGTTTCTACCGGATTTTGGTACCAGAAATAACCCAGTTGGTTTTTCGGCCAGTACATGCCCAGTTCTTCAGATTGCTGCGAAGTTTCCATCAGCGATTTAATAATTTGCTGTGCTTCTTTTACCTGCTTAAAATGCATGAAAGCGAGCGCGATCATTCCCTTTTCATATGTCCCAAGCTGTGTCCATTCTAAATTTGCTTTTTGCTGATACTTTTTCCAGGCCAGTTTCAAACTTTCGCCCATTGGTTTTTGGGCGAAATAACTGCGTGTGTACCAACTGTGGATTTCCATAGAAGATAAATTATCCAACACCAATTTTTTACCGGTAAAAACAGTATGCGGCGGTTTTACCAATTCCTGATCCAAATAATTTAAAGCTCTGTCGGTTAGCGTTTTTAAGGTTGAGTTTTGAGCATCAACAGCTTTTGCCGCATACAACTGACCAATCCCCGCCAGAATATATTGCGTAATATATCGATCAGAACGCAAACCGGTAAACCACGGAAAGCTGCCGTCGGCCAACTGCATTTGCTTCAATTTATCCAAATTCAGCTGCAATTCGTTGCTCATTTTGTTGAAGTCGAACAGCAGCGCAATGCGTTTTTTCTGTTCCGATTCATTCTGTGCGTCACGTAGCCAGGGCGTTTCCTCAATCAAAACCGATTTTAATTCCTGATTTTTTTCGAGATTGGAAAGCAGTTCTTTGGAATCCGTTTGCTTCCACCGCTCAAAAACCTGCTGGATTACTGGCAAACGTTTCACCAGCGAAGTAGCCAGGCTGTTGGCAAAATACCGACTAAACGTTTGCTCGCTGCACTCGTACGGATATTCCATTAAATACGGCAAAGCCTGCACCGCGTACCAGGCCGGGTTTTCGGTGTATTCCAGCGTTAAAGTTTTATTTTGAAGCGTGCTGCTTTGGTTATGCAGCAATTTTTCCAAAGTAAAAGTTTTATTTTGATTTGGGCGGACCATCATCGGCAAACTTTCGGTAACCAACATTGCATTTGGCAAAACCGGGATCGTGTTTTCTTCGCCGTCGCTGTACCTTCCCGCATCAGCCGTTAAACGGTAAGTCAGCGCGTCCAAACCTTGCGGAATTAGCAGCTTAAAAGAAACTGCTTTATTTGTATTGGCCTCAATTTCAATGGTTTGGTTTCCTTCCGAAGCATCTGCCAGCAACTTAACCGGCTGCATATTCATGGCGTTAAATAGTTGCAATGCTGTTTTTACCACTACTTTTTTGGTATCGAGGTTGGCCACAATTGCAGAAACCGTAACCGTATCGCCTTCTCTAAAAAACCTCGGCATATTGGCCGAAACCATCAGTTGTTTTTGGGTGATGACTTCGTTTTCCAGGTAAGCAAATTTCAAATCCTGTGTTTGCGCCAAAGCTTTAAAACGCCATTTGGTCAACGCCTCCGGAATGGTAAAATCTATTAAAATTTCGCCTTTTTCATTCGTCCTTAATTGCGGATAGAAAAACGCTGTTTCGTTGAAGTTTTTGCGGATGGTGATGGGATTAGACCGCGAAACTCCATTTTGATTTGCAGGAATGATATTAAGGCCCACCACTTTTCCTTGTAAGCTGCTGATGCCTCTGATCATCACTTGAGTATTAGCACCTGGAGTTCCTTCTTTAGCAGCAAAAGCTACCGACATGTCAGCCTTACCAACCACTTCATCAATCCGAATTTCTGCATTTGCGTCTCCTTGCAAACTTCTTTTGTATTGCGTTCCATAACCAACTACCACAACTTCATTTAATTGATTGCGTGAACCCTTGCCAATGGATTTGAGTTTGATTACCGGCGATTCACCTTTTTTTAAAATTACTTCCTGCCTTTCAAATCCGATATAAGTAAAAGTTAAAACTGCTTTTTCCGGCACGCGCAGTTTAAAATAACCGTCTGCATCTGTTTCCGTGCCAATTTTTGTTCCTTTAATTTTAATGCTGATACCGGGCAGGCCGCTTTTATCACTTGCATCTATTACGCGGCCTTTTACATCAAAACCATCCTTAAAAGCAGCAACGCTTTCTAAATAATCAGCCTGGTTCATTTCTGCCAAACGTTTTCGTAAAGCTGCCGTGTAAACTAAACCCTGATAAATACTGTTGTACCCGCCATAATAATTAAAGCCCAACAAGTTCAACGTCTCATATTTACGTGTTTGCAGATCATAGTTTTCAACGTTGAAAAAAAGCTTTCTGCTTTGTGTAGCATTGATAAAATTATAACTATTCCATGCAAAGTAATTCGGATGATATTCCTGGTTCAATCCTTGAGTTCGCTCCAGCCAATTTTGCGCTGGAGCCAAATCGTCCAACGACGCATCGTACATGGCAGCCAGCATTTCTACCGATTGCTTTTCGTTGCCCGAAACCTGCAATTTCCATTGTTCCTTTTCGCCGGGCTGCAATTTGTTGCGAAAAGTTAGCAGTTTAACCAGTAAAGGATGATCTTCACGAATGATCTGTATCGGCTGGGATAAATTATAAACGCGGTTATCTTTTACCATTAAAAGTTGTACACGAAAATTATTACTTGTATTTATCGGAATTGTAATTTCTTTTCTAACCCCTTCATTTCCGGTTTTTATCCATTCCGAAGAAAGTATTTTTTCAGCATCCAAAACTTCTGCCAAAACACTGATATTAGCCATCAAAGCAAAAGCAACTTTTTCTCCGGGAGCAGCTTTTGTAATTAATGGAATTGCCCAATCCTGCATCGTGACTGGTTCGATATTTTGATTGATGAAATGTGTAAATTGAACAATCGAAATTGTATCACCTTTGCTGTTTTTACCGGATGTTTCTATGCGGTACATTGCGGAATTGTATTTTTTCAAAACTGATAAATCCAAAACAGAAAATCTGTTGGTATCAGTTTTTATCTCCAATTGTCCAACCAACTGATCTTTTGCCCAGGTTTTTGGTTCATCTTCGTCTTTCCAAGAGTAATCCGGAAAAAGCTTTTTAAATTCTTCGCGGTTCCATAAAAACTGGTCCGGTTTTTCCCACAACCGATTTTTGGTAATTTGTTCGTCGGGCTTTTTTAAAGAGAAAACCTTAACTTGTAAATTCCCTTGTTGCAATTGATTGTTCAAATTGGACAGATTCAAATTAAACTTTAAAGAATCAGTTGCCAGCAATCTTTGCGGAAGTGTTAAGTTGATTTTTAAAGGTTGTGTTCCAACATTAACCGATACATTATTTAGGTGTGTTTCTCCGCTGGCAGTTGTTGCTTCCGCCGTAATGTTATAAAAACTTAATAGTTCCAAGTGTGGATCGGCAAATGTTTTGAAACGGATAACAAACTCACCTTTTGCATTCGTTTTGAGAGTGTCACTTAAAAAATTTATTCCTTTAGAAACATGAACATTAATTATTTTATTAGAATTAGACTGTCTGCTGATATTAACTTGTGATAGTTCGATAGAAACTTTCACACTTGCATCTGCCAAACCAAAACCTGAAAAAGCCGTCACCTTTCCTTTTAATCTAATAGAATCTCCCGGCCGATATGCTTCTTTTATCACATCAAATTTTAGTTGGAAAGTTGGACGCTTGTATTCTTCAACTTTAACAAAAATTGCACCCTGATAAGCTCTTAAAACAACATTTCCGTTTAACATGGATTGCGGCAAAACGAAGGAACCACTAAAGGTGCCAAACTCATTGCTTTTAACTTTTACCGAACCTAAGTTCTTACCATTGTTATCATTTAATTCAACATCGTTTTCTTCGCCTTTTACAATTTCACTTTTGCCATTTTTGGTAACAATCTGCAATCCTTTAAAATAAATGGTTTGCCCCGGCCGATACAATTGCCGGTCTGTAAAAAGTATAACACTTCCGCGGGAATAATTATCGTATCTGGAACTTCCGCCATAAAAACTTTCGTTATTGGTATAAAAATCACCGGGAACAGACAAACGCGTTTCGAAATTTACGTTTCCGGTTAAATGAAAAACCGACTTTCCGTTTGCATCAGCTATTGCTTGCCCAACTCTTTCTCCCCATGGTTTACTCAACAATACAACATTTACACCTTTCATCGGCTCGCCGGTTGTACGGTTGATGGTTCTGATCTCTAAACTCTCGTCCGGGTTTTGCCTTGTGATATAAGCGAGATTAGTAACGCGAAAATTGGCTAAACTAAACAGCGCGTTTTCCTGCAAATTTTCGCCTGATAAAAGAAGCACGTAAAACCCCGGTTTTAACGGATCGATTTTAAACTCCAAGTGATGCTGCTTATAATCTTTCGCATCCGGCAGATTGATTTGCTGTTGCTGTACCGGTTTTAATTTTTTAACAAAAGCCAGCACATCCGTATTTAAATTGATTTCCTGGTAACGGTAACTGTTTTGATTTTCTAATTTCCGCAGTTCAGCCAATTCATTTTCGTTAAGCAAATAAATTGAAGCATTTGCTTTTTGCAGGTTTTGATAATTTAACTTTGCCAGAATTGCTTGGTCAGGCAAGTTTACATTTTCAATTTCTGCAGATAACGTTTGCTGATTTATCTGCTGTAAAAGAAGCATTGCATTTTTTCCGCCCAAACTTTCCGGATAATTTTTGATGGCTTTTTGCAGGTAATTTACGGCAATTATCAAACTGTCTTTTTGCTGATAAAACTTTGCGAGCGAAACCAAAGCATCGGCAGCAATTGATTTATCTTGGAAATTATGATTTACGTTTTGAAGTGCATCTACATATAACGAATCTTTTTGCGGGAAGGAAGCTTTTCGATGTAAAAACTCCAAACGTTTCAAATCCAAATCTGCCAAAGCTTCCGAATGCTTCTTTTGCAGGTGAAAAATTGTTGCCTGTTGCAACAATTTAATTCCCTGATAAGTTACCGAAGCTGTATCGTTTGCGCCCAATTTTAGATGGATAAAAACAGCATCCTCACCAAAAAACCGCGGGTCATCCAGCGAAAAAGCCAGTCGTGGTTTGGGCAGATCCGGTTCTTCCTGCAAGTAAAAATCCAGCGCACGCCAGGCCAATAAATCATACAAAGTTGGCCGCAAATTCCGTGTGGTTTTATCGCCCTGCAAAACACCTTCTAAAACACCAATTGAAGTATTTTGCTCCTGCTGCGCGTTTTGCAGCGATTGTTTGTACAGATTTCCAACTTCCCGGACAATCGTTTTTAAATCCCAGCGGCTAAAATCAGCATCCGGTTTTTCTAAGGTTGATCGTTGTGCAAACTGATAGCGGTTTTGCTCGTAATAATTCCAGTAAATACTTGCCAAAACAGATTGCAAAACAGGTTTTACCGGGAAATCAGCCTGTTTAATATCTAATTTTAAACGGTTGATAATGGCAACCAGCGCATTTTCTTCCAGATAAGTTTGCAAGTTCATGCGGTAAACGGCTGCCCGGATTTGCTGCGGCGAATTGTGGTTTTTCCGTGCCAGAATATCGAGTTTTTCCACTTCTTTTAAAGCAGATTTTGGCAAACCGGCTGCCGTAAGCGAATCAATTTTATTAATCAAACTTTCATATTTTTTTTGTTGTGCTGCTAAGTTTTGAGTTAAAAACATCAACAAACTAATAACTATCGCTTTTTTTAGGTGATAAAAGAAGTATCGTGCAGGCATCAGCATAAAACAGGTTTGGTGCGGTAATATACACCGAATTTTGATTTGGTACGATCATCAAATCATTAATTTTTGATGAGAAAACCAACTGGTAATTACGGTATGCTGATATAATTTTACCTTTTAAATCCTTAAATTCGTGCTTCCTTAAAAATAAAACCTATTATGCAATATGATGTAATTGTTATCGGTTCAGGTCCCGGTGGTTATGTGGCGGCAATCCGCTGCGCGCAACTGGGTTTAAAAACGGCCTGCATCGAAAAATATTCAACTTTTGGCGGCACTTGTTTAAACGTGGGATGCATCCCGTCCAAAGCTTTGCTGGATTCTACCGAACATTATTTTAATGCCGCACACACGTTTGAAGCGCACGGGATCCATATAGAAAATTTGCGGCCGGACTTGGCGCAGATGATCAAACGGAAAAACGAAGTGGTGGAGCAAACTACCGGTGGCATCGCTTTCCTGTTCA
>JAABUS010003047.1_pt1 | contig 28785 bp, 34 predicted proteins | sample 5560161 | NCBI WGS metagenome assembly JAABUS01 (sample SAMN10711885, study PRJNA513376) | rock metagenome | isolation source: Antarctica rocks | place: Antarctica: Victoria Land, Trio Nunatak nord | collected 2016-01-04
TCTCTTCTGTTTCCCCCCCCCCCCCCCTCTCTCTCCCTCTCTCCTTCCTTCTTCCATTCAAAACTCGATTTGCAGCGTCTTCCGATCCCTTTACATCTCCCCTTTCTCTTCCTTACTCTGCGACTCCCTGCGCCCCAGCCCCTTCCTCCTGGAAGATCGTCTTCCCCGCACCTCTTCGCAATCCTTCCACATGCTCCCCCAATCCTCGGCGATCAAGCCCCATCCATCCCTCTTATGGCACATCTCTCGCCGCTCCGACGCTACGGGTGGGCCTACTGCAAGGGTGCCCTACGGTAAGGGTGAACACAATCCAAGACCGCGATAGTGTATCTCTGCGTTGGGGGTGGATGTCGGTTGACGGGATAGGAGAGGATAGAGGGGTGGTCAGGGATGAGGTGATGAGACCAGCAGAGATGAGATAGGGAGAGGAGGAGGGGAGATGGAAGCCCGTGCAAATGGATGGTCCAAACCGCCAGCAGCTGGAAAAGTAAACGGCGTGTGGACAGGTGGCGGATGTTATTGCGTAATCCGTAGTTTCAGTAGTGGCTGGCTGTGGATGGTAGATAGGAGTGCGAGTAGCTCAGAATAAAGCTGAGAGTGGACAAACTAAGATGGGATGGATGAACTGGTTAGCGGTGGGGGAGAAGAGATAGTATGTAGATGTTGTGAACAGTCAATAGCCACGAACGGAAATGGCACGGTGTCCGGATGGATGGTGAGTTTGTTGCTGACTTGATGCGATAGTGGCCAGCATGTAGTGGATAGTGGTCGAGACATGGAGAGGGGGTGCAGAATAGCTTGGAGTAAAGCTGAGAGTGGACGCACTGAGATGAGATGAGATGTTGGTGTGGGGGGAGGGGAGATGGCATGCAGATGGTGAAAACAGCCAGCAGCGAGAAAAAGGGAGGGTGTCTGGATCGGTGGTGTGGTTTCTGAGGAGTAGGAGTCTCAACAGTGCCTCGCTGCGGTAGCTGGTGAGATGGAGTGCGAAGCAATTTAGGGCAAGGCGACTGGCTGAGTGTGATGCGTAGCGTTGGGAAGGAGCTTTCTGTTGGGAGAGTTATAGGGACATCTGGATATAGATTATATGTAGCAGTATAGGGACATCGCTATATAGCTTATACAACTCATGACCCGCCCCGATGTCACGTCTCAACCATCCCAACCACCCAGTCTCCTTCCCACATCCTCATACTCCCTCACAGCTACCACCATCATCCTCTACCTACTCCCCAGCCAGCGGACTCTTACAAACAAAGCTATTAGTCGCCCCACTCTTAAACGCCGCCCTCAGATTCTCAATTGCCGCATAACCGCCCAACCCCGCCAGACACAGTGCCCCCAAAAAGTACACTATATTGCAAGCGTTCATCCACCACCGATCCGCCATGAAACCCCTCAGGAATCTCTTGAAGCCACTGTCGCTCCTCCTCACCGCACCCGTGGCGGGGTCGAACCGCTCGTCGGCGCGCATGGCGTTCCTCTTGCACATGTAAGCGACCGCCAACATGGGGGGGAAGCTGTAGGTGAACTGCAGGATGCAGAAGGCGGCGACAACGGAGCTGAGGCCGATGAAATCGGGGATGCCGGCGCCGATGACGAAGGCGATGACCCAGTAGATGGGGATGAGGATGATCCAGGCGATTTTGCCGGGTTTGGTGGTCAGGGGTGGGGCGTGGAACATTTCGACGAAGATGTTGTTGTAGATGACTATTGGTGATGTTGAGTTTAGGGGTCTGTGCTGTGTAAACGGGGAGGATGATTTGGGTACGTACCTTTGACGCCAATATTGCCGTACAGAGCGGCTGCGATAATGGCGCTAACCATGGCGAAGACGTTGCCAGCAGTCTGAAGGCTGTATTTGGAGATACCGAGATAGCTAGGGTAGACGACATATTGGCCTTGGTAGCCGTACATGAAAAGGCCGTAGAACATGTAAATGAAGTAGATGAACAGCTGGGAGAACCACATTCCCTATTTCGCAGCTTTAGCCAGAATGCGCCCCAAGCGATTGTGGATTGCTTACCTTAAGGAAGTCCCTCGGGCGTTTCATCTCGGACATGAATTCGGGAAAGATCATCGATCCTCCGTAGGAGAAGACGGCACTCATTGCGCCGTTCAAGGTGCCAACAAAGCTTGTGGTATCCGGAAGCCCTCCAGAATGCGTAACCACAGGAAAGACGCCTGTGGCTGGATCGGGGGTGACTGAAACTCCGCCATTGAGGCCCGCGCCAGCAGAAGAAGCGACACCAAGATAGTTGGGTGCCGTAGTCGCAGCTGCGCCCATGGTGATGCCGATCACGATGATGTTGATCCATACCGCAGCATTGGCAAGCCAGCCAAACTTCTGCAAGGTGCGGACCTGCCCAAGGAAGAACCCAGCCAGCGCCCACACCAAACAACAGACGGCGAAGCATAGCTTGAATTTGGCTGCTTGCGACAAAGCCTCGCCGTTCGAGACAATCAGTGTACCCACGTTGAGAATCAATTGAATACCTTGAAGGATATTGAAAAGGTACCGTACCCAACGGCCGTATAAACGGAAGCCCAGATCCCCAAAGCTCTTGACTGGATACTCGTACGAGTCTAGTCCCATGAAGCACATCCACAACAGGTACCCAGAGTACCCTGCAAGTGCTGCGAAGACGGTGAACAAGGCTATACCAGGACTGTGCATCAGGTCAGCACGGCCTCTCGATTTTAGTTGTTGGATTTATTGCCTACTTACCCCCAGCCCATAGAGGCAAATGCAAATGGTAGCCCGAACGGCCCCAGAATATCTGTGGTGATCAGATAAAAGATGGCGCCCCAAGAAGCGGTACGCAGGGCTCTGTTCGCATTTGTCCATTCTTCATCGCTGATTTCCGCCCGATTGTCGGGGCTAGAGGGGTTGGACTTCTCTGCAATGACCGAAGCCCGTTTCTCTCCTACCCGGTTCACACCTTTGTCGGTTTTGGAAGGCAGAATCATGGAAAGCATTCCCTGGGTAGGCCCAGTCGCAGCGGCGTCCTCTTCGGCTCTGGTTTTCTCGGCATAATAATGGTATTCCTCGAAGGTGATGCTTGAGTCGTGAAGCTTTCGCATTTCTGGTCGGGTGTAGGCCATGCCCGACATGCCATAGGGCCCCTTGCCCTCATCGACGCTTAAACGAGGGTCGCCCCCATCAAGGGCGAGGTTCGCCATTTGTGCCATAACCCCGGGGTGTCAATGGAGGTAGGGTTTGAGGTCTTTGGCGATAAGCCGGATAACCTGGGTCGAGGGAGAGCGCAAGGGATAGAAGGATATTTGTACATGGCGCTGATAGCTTCGAGCATACGATCCCTCGGCAGTCGGCACCGGAATCTAAGGCCAGCAGTGGCCAAATTTGGGGAAGGTAACGAAAGTCCATGGTGCAGGTGCTATACCTCGGGATGGGGGTGAAGGACAGATGGAGCGAAGACTGGTAGAAGTTGCGAAAGGGTGCGATAGCGCATTTGGCGGCGGACGTTTGGACGTGAAGGGCGGAGATTGCGCTCCCTCCACCCCTCTTCGACTGGCACCTTCCCCTTTTGCCTTAGACTGACTGCTGTATTGGCGAATGCTGCACGTTGTTCCGTCAAGCGTGCAGCACCATTGTCAGCTAAAGATGATAAGCACGAGGCGATCTTGTACTAGTAATCTTGTAGTAGTACTTCTACCACGGCCAAGCCGGTCAGAAAAGCTTATCCCCACAATCCCGCGCTGGGCAATTGCTTGATCGTCTCCAGAGTCCAGGACCACTCGGCCATATCATCCATAATGGCACAATCTAGCATTCGATGCGCGTGAGATCGCAGATCTGTGACATGCTGCAGCTTCGTGGACCGGAATGGCCACAATCTTATCGAAGCTGCGTACGGGACATTCGTCTTGTTGATAGAGCAGTTAGTCTTCTGTCATCTCCATCCAATGGATAGCTAGATCTGCACGGACACGGCAATGTGTCGCATGATCAACCATACATACTACCACGCCATCGACTCTAAAGTAGTCCTACCTTATCTTCGGAGTCTGCGCAAAGCCCAGTCCCAAATAGGTTGGAGTTGGCAAAGGGGTTGGTATTTCTCGTACCAGGTGTGATCGTGCCCCGGTATTCATGCTGTGAAGATAGTCCTGCGTTGTGAGAAAAGAAGCATCCATTCTTCAACTCCAGCCCACCATCTGATTTTCAGTCAATCGAAGATAGAGCTCGCAAGGCGCCTTCGATACTTGACTACCGTGTTTCCTTGGAGTGTAGCCAATCGTTGGTGGCCCCACAATATTTGGGCAAGCGCATTTATAGCAAATGCTGTTTTATCAAATTCTGCTCCTGACTTTGTTGAGAATCTTGCCAAAGTAGTCGTCTAATAGCATCGGCATGTCCCTCAATTCACCCCTACAGCCGACGTGCTGATCCGGCCGACAGACCACGAAGCAGCCTCTTTCTCTGTCAATGCCGTACTTCTCATACGCTTCTCCAAAACCTGCATGATACGATACATCGTCAACGAATACCTTGCCATAGTCCCAGCCACGAGCGTCGTCCCAGGGATGATAGATCTCTGGCAGGTCCAGCACGTTGATCGACGTACTTGGGGCGGAATGTATCGTCAAGACCTCAATGACCTCGTCGATCGCTTGACCTCGAGACGTATGATTGACGATTAGTTGCTGGACGTGATCGGCGTTGGCCCTCATGAGGGACAATTGGTCTGGTTTGCGAAGATCACCGGCGAAGACTAGAATGCGCCATTTGCCGTTGCTAGGAAGAAGATCGGTTATCTGGGTGGGCCGGGCATCGGCCTGGTTGAGGACCTGGTATGATGCAAGGCGTCTTCCTACTACAACGTTGGTGGCAACGCTGTCTCGCGTCACTGTCGAGGTTGGCTTGTCATGAACGAGCAGACTTTGGTCGTATGTGACAGCTACGCCGCTGAGGAAGTCGTAGAACTTCTCACGAAAGGCTTGAAAGTCGCTTTGGCTAGCTGAGGCGACAGAGTAGAAGCGGGAAATTTCGTGGTCCACCTGGATGAGGTCCAAAGCGACTTGCCGCCTTTCAGCTTGATAAGTATCCAGTATCTCGGGCTTTGCTAGACCTTTGACAACTGAGCAAATCTTCCAGCAAAGATTGTATGTGTCTTGCATGGACACGTTCATTCCTTGCCCGGCCTTTGGAGAATGGGTGTGGATAGCATCGCCTGCCAGGAAAACCCTTCTGCCCACATCAAATTTTGGAGCAACGCGTTGACCAATTTGATAAAGTGACCACCAATCACAGTACTGATACTCTAACTCATACGGTGCTATGATTTTCTGCGCCGCTTGAAACAGAAAATCGAGCGTTACATCTGCACGGTCCCGGTAGTCACTTACGTCCTTGAGCTGAATGTAAAAACGTACCAATCGGTCTTCCCTTGGTACGGTCATCAAGGTACCACTCGATGCAGAATGGATGGCGCACGAGAGTCGAATGTCCGCTGCTTGTCATCAGTCAGAGACAAGAGATAGAAAATGCTAGACCTACGAAAATTGGTAAGAGGCACGATGTCCATCACACCCCAGATATGTTCGGTTGACTCGCCCTCGAGCGAAAGTCCCAGCTGGGATCGAGTCCAACTATGAGCTCCGTCACAGCCAATGAGATACTTTGCCTTGATAATCTCGACGTCTGCACCGACAGCCTGTCCTGCTTCTTGGGAAGCAGATACTGATGCTTGACCCATCCCGTCACAGTCAAACTTCGATGCACCATTGGCGTTAGCGCTTCGTTCACGGATCGACTCCAGTTCCTGAGTTTTATGGCCGACATCTAAGGTTATCGGATATTTGTCTGAGCTCGTAGAAACCGTCTCATCGAATTGCAATTTTTGAGTTTCCACATTCCTTTCAACACGGATGATGTTACCGTCCGCTTCTAGGAAGTCGGCAAAAATCTGCTCGATGGCCCCCTGGCCGAAGGCGAGTTGTTGAAACCTACTAGAACCCGGTCGCTGGGAGACGACGCGTTGAGTCCTTTGGAGTCTTCCTTCGCTATCAGGAGTCTACACTTTGTCAGTCATGTAACACAAGGTCCAGAGAGTAATTGTTTATGCGGATACCGAACCCAAGAGCAAATTTCGATCACGTGATAGCCTTCTTTCAGAGGGCGCCCTGCAATGCCAAAGCTATCAAGGATCTCGACAGTACGAGGTTGCAAGCCATCGGCATGTCCGGTGGCAATCCGGGATGCATTCCTGTCGACAATTCTACAAGAGATCTTGTATCGGCTTGCCCAAGCAGCGGCCACCAAGCCGGCTGGACCAGCACCAATGATGAGGAGATCCACATGTGAGACTGATGCAGGGGCCATACTGAGATCAGAAGCAAGCAATCGATACGGTATTGGAGAGCTCTGCAGAATGACTACAACAGCGGAATTGGCCTGTACTCTAGGCCTCCTCAGCGATGCAAGATATAAGCCAACCGGGGGATGCCGGAACAGTATGGAAAATGCAATCTTAGAAGATGATGTTATGTAACAGAGATTTCAGTTGGGTGCACTGGCACAAGCGAAGTTTGTACCTGGGTCCGGGTGACCTCCGGGGTGACCTGATTGCCGCAAACAACAGAATGGAGGCAAAGTGAGACAAACCGAATCAAATAAAGAAGGTTCCAAGAATGTGCAGATTTGAAAGCCTACCCAGGTCGCGCTTTCCATCAGTCTCAGTGACAACATCAATCACATGATATCATCATAACAGTTCGGTGCTTCTGTAGTTCTTTGTACCTGCGACTTAGAGAAAGCTCCAAGTGGGGTCTTCAATCGGCAGCAACAGCAGCATGGCCAATATGTTCAACGGCAATTCGAAGCAGGACGGCCGTGGACCGGATAAACAGATGGGAGGATTCTCCAACCTCAGCGACGTTGTGGACATTCGTGAAGACAAGAGAGAAAAGTCACTGGGAGAGATGCTGAAGACGAATCTTGGCGGCGGTGTCTCCGGACAGGACGCACCCGTATTCCCCAGTCTGCTACTATGGGACCAGCAGGGGCTACAATTATTTGAAGCCATCACCTACAGTGACGAGTATTATCTCACCGAGTCCGAGATCGAGATATTCGAACAACATGGGCAAGAGATGGCGCAGAAGATTGCGCCGGGTACAGTCCTGATCGAGTTGGGTAGCGGGTGAGATGCCTTGTTCAGCTAAGATACGCGAGCATTTTAGGGGCCGCCGTTCAGGGGCCACGGGCTAATGCAGGCACCTGGGCCCCTTTTAGGAATCTGCGCAAAGTCAGAATCCTTCTGCAGGCTATCGACAACCTCGGTTGCGAAGTCGACTACTATGCCCTTGACTTGTCATCGTCCGAACTGGAACGCAGCCTCGAGCAGATTTCCCCAGGAACCTTCAAGCATGTCCGCTGTCACGGCTTGCTGGGAACCTACGATGATGGGCGTAAATGGCTGCAACGCCCGGAAACCCTCCATCGACCCAAGTGCATCTTATCCTTGGGCTCGACCATTGGCAGCTTCACTCGGCCCGAAGCCGCAGAGTTCCTCTCAAAATTCGCAGCGTCCCTAGATTGCAAGGTCTCGTCGCACGATCCGCAGCATGCGGTGGAGTCGTCAGTTCTCATCGCTCTGGACGGATGCATGATAGGCGAGAAGGTCTACCGAGCATACAATGACGCTCAAGGCCTCAATTGCTCCTTCATCCTGAATGCTCTTGACCACGCCAATCATGTGCTTGGTTACGAAGCCTTCCACAAGTCTGAATGGACTGTTCGCGGAGAGTGGAATGCTGCCGCTGGGTCCCATGATCAGTATCTTGTCCCACTTCAAAACGTTGCCTTCGGCGGCCGGGACTTTGAGGCCGGAAAGAGGATCCCTGTCGTAAGTAGCTTCAAGTATGATGTCAAGCACAAGGCACAGCTTTGGAAGGCGGCGGGTCTGATAGAGAAAGCACGCTGGACCAAGTCGAACGGGTCTTACGGTAAGTTCCCGACACTCGCTCGTTGCGCTGCTTTTTCTGCTATTGATCTGACTCGACCGTCTTCTTCTAGCCATCCACATGCTCTCAGGTCCAGGCGCTTTGCCGAATTGATGAGCAGGTCGACGTGTGGTCTACGAAAAGTTAGCATACCAATAGACTATTGATAAGATAGAGATAGAGTACCTCGCCAGAAGGGATGATTCAGACTGGGCACCCATTAATATCGGAATGCCTAAACGAGTTTGAAAAGCGCCTTTCATCGAGGGATGATATGCGAAGCATCCTTACGGTAAAGGTCGTCTAAAGTAGCGGAAACGGTATCGTCCGCCAATGGGCTACCTGAAACCCTCATGCGTCCGACGAATCTCTCTGATGCTCTCCACATCATCTTCATCCATGCCCCATGTCCGGACTCGCTCAATGATGCCAAACCCTCCTAATACTGCCGTGACGCCTGTGAATAGTATGATAACCCCATACTTGCTGCCATAGGCACCAGCTAAAGCTTTCCCCCCCCATCCGAGCTTCAATAGTGCTTCGCTCATCGGACCGCTGACAATGGCCCCGATCCCCCTACTGGCGGCCATATTCCCGAGGAAAACACCTGCTTCTGCATCTCTCGAATCTCTTTGAACTTCAGCCAAGCAACCCGTCCAAGTCGCAGTATAGCCACCTGCAAAGATTCCGTAGGCAAGGGCGAAGATGTACAACATCGTCTTTGATAGAGCAAATCCCCAAAGAAGAAAGGCTGACAAAGCAGAGCCAAGCGCGGATATGAGGATCACAGTCGTTATGTGTAGATGGTCCGTCAGTGATCCGATAAGTATCGTTCCGACGACAGAGGCGCAATTTAAGATTGATACTGTTATCGTGCCTTCGAAGGATGATAGACCAATGGACGCCGCATAAGCTGTAGCAGTTTAGCCACGACGAGCCACGGCACACAGCTTCAATCAAGTCTATACTCACATGGCAAGTAGATAGATGGCATAAAATAGCCGAAACCCTCGAGAACATTGCCGACCTGGAAGACCCAGAATGTAATATTTCGAAAGAAACCTAAATGCAATGGACGGACAGTGCCCTTCGCTGGGGTGGGTAGTCGTGGTCTGACAACGAACAATAACGGAGTGACAAAAAGTAGCTGCAGTCTCGTCAGTGACCAAAGTGTTGAGGTGGGTGTCCACATGTAACGTACAAGCACCACAGCGCAGGCACGTAGCATCGTTCTGAAACCGTATCTTTCCAAGCCCCACTCCATTATCAATGGGACAATCGTACCGCTGATGCCAGTACCAGCCCACAGTATACCGAATGCCAGACCCTTGCGCTCGATGAACCATTCATCTAGGTAGAAGACGAATGGGTTATACAGGAAGGCGCCCCCGATCCCGTATAGAGCGCCTTGTGTGAAGATAAGATCGGTGACGCTGTCCGCGAATGAGGCAGCGATAAGGGCGAGTATTGTCACGGCCTGGCCGAAGAGCGTCATGCGAAGTCGTAGTGAGGGCCATCGCTGCAATGCGATTACAGCGACGGGAGACAGGAAGTAGAGCATACCCTAACAATAGGTTAGACTAGCCTCTTATGCTTCATGGACTTTGAGACTTGCCGTTGTTGTAGTGCCCACAGCAGCGATTCCTCCGGGCTGCTTGGCGAAAAGCTCGTGCTCAGAATAGTACTTCTCGAACACGCCATAAGAGAAGGGAAGTCCTGCAGCCATCTGTGGTCAGCTTCTGGGTCGCCGTCGAGCATTCAATGTGTCACTCAGCCTCGATGGCTCGAAGAAGCCAGCGGCGTCAGGACTCACCCCATATCAAGCCTTCGATGAGGAAGCACCCTGCGAGAAACGACCAGGCAGCCTTCCCGTGATCTGGTGGTGGTATCTGATATGATATTGTACTGTCCGTAGAAAGGGAGCTTCTACTGCTTCCGCTTTCGCGCGATTGGCTGCGGAGGAGTGGGCTATTTTCGCTGACGTCCTCACTGCTGTTGATACCATGAATACCAATTAGCACGCGTGAGTGCAGATTCGAGGTAGACATATGTCGCAAAGCTCGATCGGTACCAATTCGAGTGGTTGAAGCTATCCTAGGGAGTGTAAAGGTTGTGAAAGCTCCAGCTGGTGTTAGTGAGAATGTCGTCAACACTATGATTGAAGAGCTGTCGTTGCCAAGACAGCGACCTCGTGAGATGTGAATAGTTGATGTTGGTACAATATGACTCCATAGAGTGTACACGGGCTTGGCTCCATCATCTTCTGATCGCTTTAGATCATTTCTTTTCGGTGGCGGTTACAGCAACAATGACGCAAGAGATCCGAAGTTTGCTTTACAAAAGTCTCTCGATCTGTTCCTGCATCTAATCGCCGGCAATCTCCGTCGGTAATGTAGCCAAGCTCTTGGCGTCTTTTTCAATTTGATGGGAGGATCGATAAAAGGAATTCACTGCTTCTTCATAATTTCGTCGCACGCATGCAAGAGGTTGGCAGAGAGTGAAAGTGCGAGTGAGTTCACCAGATCTATGGCATTAGGTAGCGAATGTCGTTTGGCATAAGTTCGTCAGTCTGAACCCATTTCTCCCTCAGGATCAGTCCGAGAGCAGAACCTCATGTGGGCTTGCTCTGAAGTATTCCATTCTGGGCTTACAATACGAGACCTGCAAGAAAGCGCAATTGTAATGACAGAGACTCCTATGGAACAATGCTATTGCATCCCAAGTCTCTGTGCTATCTTGATCAAAGCTGCGCACAACAGAATGTTGTGCCAATTTTCCAGTTTGATTTCTTCCAGTTCCTCTGGCGCTATGTGCTTGCACCGAGCTCTGTTGCTCCTATTTGCCTATTCATTCATCCCTAAAAGACGCCGTGCCGTGAGACCCGTAGCTGTAGCATTAGTACTGTTCGCCGCCAGTTGGAGCAACACCGACGGCGCATCTGGTGGAGAGTGTTTTTGCAACTCCAGCAGGTCCAAAAACAAATTTAACGCAATGCTCTTTGCTACCGGATCTGTAGAATGCTCAATGACTCTATTCAACCCATACACAGATCCCTCATCGTAGGATACCATGTCAATCATCCCGTTGCGTCCTATCTCAAATTAGCGAAACCTTCTGTAGATTGACTCGTAGACAGTTACCAAGTCTCGTCGTGATGCCGCCTAGACCCTTGGCTGCTACGCATTGCTGCATGATCAGGCGAGCAGGTCCCCAGATGTCCATCCAGGTGGCAGTATCGAAGGCCTCAGGCACCGTCCAGAATTCGGTGGCAATCAGAACCTGGACCGTGCACGTGCCTAGAAATCTCATCAGCCGTTATTTCGTGATATCACTGCCCCATCCCCGGCTCACCTGATCTCTTGTAAATCGGCGTTGCGACGTTCGGAAGTGTCACAGATCGGTCTGTTGGGGCAACGAAGAAACGACGATCAACTGGCTGACCGCGGGGATCTCGAGGGATTTTGCCGATGGCTTGCTCGCAATCCCTGAGTTTGGGTATTGCATAGTGGGGTCCTCCAAGATCTTTGTCGCACACAATCTCAGGAGCAGGGTTTGGTGACCCGACATCAGAGATCGCTGAGGACGATGGGGATGCCGCAGCAACCGGTGTACCGTAGACATGACTGGTATAGAAGAAGAATAAGAAAAGGTAGCGGACAGTTAGTGTGAAGAGACTATGGCACGCCATGACCAAGACTTGTAACTCGTCTATAGTGCGTCTTCAGCGCCGCTAAGACTTGTTGGCTTTAGATCTATCCAGATATCTACGCATCTATGCCAGCTCCGTTGCAGTTCTTATACTCCCGGCGCGAGAGGCATGGTCAAGTTTCGCTTGCTGCCGCTATCATCAAAGTCTCATTGGCTGTGCGGTCACAGTTATCGACGAGTCAAGAACTTCGCGCGTCGTATAATTGTGTGGAGGCGAGAAACCGATGAAGCGCTTTCTATGCCGACGGCAATGGCCCATCCCTTGCTGACCAGTCACTGGAAAGTCTTGGGGGGGTACTAAAACGTGAAAGAACGAAAGCTACATTGTCGGAAGCCGCTAATCGCGTATGGAGAACCTCGGGATAGATAGCCGCATACAAGCCATCTTTGAAGAGGATTTCGAGGAAATCAGAGGTCGACACACGGTGCATCGATCCAAAGAGAAACTGTGCCTCACAATTGGGCCTGTGAAGCTGGATTCCCACTTAAGACTCACGATTTCAGAAAGGCGGTACCAAGTTTGGCCCAACAGCTGGGATAGACGTTTCTGGAAACGAGAGCTGATAAAAAAACCATCATTATTGTATACGAGTCTTGCAGAGACACCAACAAGGATCCCATGTCATCATAAATATGAAGCCAACGGCTGCTCAGGACTTAGGACAAGCAGCAAGCTGTAGATAAAGGGTGTCTTGATCTTGAAATCTTCGACAGCAAGGCGGCAGACAACGGACTTCGTAGTCCTTGATACTTCTCGCGTTCAGAGGAACATGTCACTATTCACGCACAGCACGGAAAAGACAGGGATCCGGTGAGGCGTTACAGTACGTTGTTGATGTCCAGCACTCGAATCCTTCTGTTGTGGCGTTGCCAAGGCATATCTAGACAAGCATTTTCGGACAAACTATTTTCCGTATGAATCTTAAGGAACATCACGACACCACAAATCACACGACATATTTTATCGTAAACTGTTGTAGCAGAGCGTTACAGGTCCGATGATCACTACCTCACGTAGTCACTATCCGAATAAGCACTTTAGCTTCATCCTCTCGCCAAAATTATGACTGTACGACACCGACTGTTGTTCTCATCCTCCACTACCATCCCTGCCTTGCTCGGACAAAATGTCATACCATGGCCTCGACGTGCAAGATGAGGCCGATGTTCCGACACCTGGCATCTCTCACGGAAGTATACAGGACTTTGATGCAGACCGCACAGATCTGCATCATGCTGCAGCCGTTCGAAGAGTCCACCGCCTCATATCATTCGCCGCGGGGACGGTGATGTGTCTCTTCGGGTACGAGCAAGGCGTCTTCGGCGGCATCATGGTAGGCCAAGAGTTCCAACGTTATTTCCATGCGCCTTCCCCATCCATGATAGGTCTGGTCACCAGCGTCTATGACCTTGGCTGTTTTGGTGGGGCTCTCCTTGCGCTATTCTTTGGAGAATGGCTGGGACGGAAGCGTATGCTGATTGCTTTCTCGATAATCATGGCCTCTGGAATCATTGTGCAAACGGCCGCTGGTTCCATGTCTGCGCTGGTGTGGGGAAGAATCATAGCTGGCATTGGGAATGGAGGCAACACGGCTACCGCGCCCGTCTGGCATGTGGAGACGAGTGTGCAAAGTGCAAAGGGGAAAGCAGTAGTCAAGGAGATGGTCGTCAACGTTGTCGGGTTCATCCTTGCTAATATCATTACCCTTCTGTTTAGCGGGATGACCACCGAGGGACAATGGCGGCTTCCACTTGGCATACAGCTAATCTTCGTTGTCGTTATCCTGACTATGGTTCCTCTACTACCAGAATCTCCTAGATGGCTTCTTTCTCGCGGAAGAGATGAGGAAGCTGAGTTAATACTTGCTTCGCTCAGTGAGCAGGACAGTGAGGCGGATTTTGTGGCTATTGGACAGTCGGTGCGAGTTGAGCAAGCCGCAGAAGCTCCCTGGTCGCAGCTTTTTCAAGGTGGTCTAGCTACTCGACGTCTCCTACTAGGCATGCTCCTCCAAGTCTGGTAGGTTTGGCTTCTCTTCCAGTGCTGATCCCGCTCCCTTCCTGCGTATACGAAAAGGTGGCACTATCTAATATTCCCCCAAGTCAACAGCTTACCGGAATCAATGTTTTGTGCTACTTTCTTCCACTGGTCCTTCATAAGTCCGTCGGCCTGTCAGAGCTCTCTTCCCGCATCCTTGCCACCACCACAGCTCTCATCTACATGACCGCTACCGCCATCTCACTCCGCGTTATCGAATCCTTCGGCCGGCGTACCCTCTTAATGTCCATGGCCGCTGCGCAGTCCATGGCGTTTTTAGGCGTAGGAATGAGCACCGAAGTGGGTCACGACCTGACTTCTGGTGTCATCGCTACTGTCTGTATTTCGACCTACTTCGTTGCTTTCGGCTTTGCATGGAACGCCATTCCCTGGCTTTACCCTGCAGAAATCAATTCCCTGAGTATGCGCACGAAAGGTGCTGCACTCGCCACGGCCTGTAACTGGCTCTTCAACTACATGGTAGTCCAGACCACGCCTATTGGAATGCATCATCTGCGCTGGGGAATCTATCTGATCTACGCCGTTTTCAATGCGTTGTTTGTGCCCATTGTATACTATCTGGTGGTTGAGACAGCAGGCAGGAGCTTAGAGCAGACCGATCGATGGTTTGAATTAAACCCGGGGTGGTTTGTGCATAAAACCAACCATTCGCCGGTTTTTGAACAAATGGCAGATGGCGGGCAAAACGACGAATATAATGCGGAGGAGAATGAGGGATTGGTGAAGGCTTACGAGAGGGATCATGGTAGTAGGCTTAAATCAAGGCACAGACTGAGTTTTTAGACCATCTAAGATTTTTCCGTTGAGACCATGTCCTTTTGAGAGGCCTACGTGACCGATGGAGTCTTCAGATTCCATGCTGACCATTCAATTCCGATGAGTGCGAATTCTGTCACGCAGTCAAACCACCACCTATAAACACCGGTTCCGGAACCACCTAGGGCTAATGCCAACCTCGCTTGACAGCCCGACCCCACTTGCTCCGAGTCGGGCTTTTCCTGCGGAGTTGCGGAGTATGAGCCGTTGTTTCGACGTACACCACACACCACAGAATGACAGCCCGCACTATCCAATTGCCTCAGTATTCAGACCTTATGCTTACTTATCATTTCGCATGACTATGTATCACGTGCAAGTGCTGAACCCGATAAGATAACAAGTAAATTCGATAAGATAGCAGAATCTTTTTTTTTCGCACAAGATCGAAGAGCGAAATCTACACTTTCTATTGCCACGGATTTTTCTCTTACTAGGTAAAGTATAGGGCTAGGTTGCCCAGATTCTTGGCATACTAGTAATAGTACTTTATGCTTGGCACGTATTAGGATACTGGCGGTTAGAAAGTCTGATGCAATGAAGCAAAGCGGCTAGTCAAATTGATAGGGAGGAATTGGAGCCCGTCATCCCCTTCCATGGGGAGGGTAGGATTCGGAACGACGCCGGACGTGAAACTATCTCGGGATCATGCCCATGGATGCCCCAACTCGGCGTCGCTACTACTGCTACTGAATCTGTGCAGAACTATGTGATGGATGCTGCTTTCGATGGCGGCATTCCCATTGAATCCTTTCATCAACTTGATGGACAATGGTCTCACCCCCACCCCAGGACCAATGGCTTGTCCGAACCGAGCAGGGGCCCGTGACCGAAACGACCGAGCAGTCCAGTTAGATGAAGAGATCATGAGAGCCTACAAGAAGATGGCTGGCTGGCTTTTGTGGGAGTCCGATCCAATTCCCGCTCCCTGTCGAATATTCCGCCGTCGTCTGCGGAACCCCCCCCCCCCACCACATTCCCTCCCACCATCATCCAATCCCCATCTAGCCACCCTCCCTCCACATAAGAGAAGCCCAACCAAGCAGAGAGAATCTCTCCATTCAGCATCTTACCCGCACGATAACTTTTCCCCATTCTTTGTCTGCATAAGCAATCATCCCCGCTTCCACCCCCTCTCCCCCGTACACAATCTCAGGACCCAACAACCATTTCGAGAACCCCCAGGGTAGTGGATGAAAGTCAGGAAAGCCTATAGCTTATACCCTCTTAGCTTGTTTGCTTACTAGCTTGTTTAGCGAGACTATGATACTAACTGCTGTCAGGGAATGTTGATATCCACTCCATCCCCGTTTGCTCCCCTCCAAAACCGTCACATACATACCCCCCCACCAAACAAAAACACGAAGAGATGAAGATAGATTGTGCAACTTGTCCGACGAGTAAGTTCTCTCCCCTCTGCTTTCTCGGCCGGTCACCTTTACGAAGTGTTCTTCAAAAAAACTCAAGAATTTACCATAATATAGAGCGTAGATGGATATGAGATACAGGAGATCATTTCTGTGGAGTCATGCCTGTAACCAAGGTACTTGAGACGAATCATTCGGTCCAGGCCTGACTCTGGGGGTGATGCTAGAGGCTTATAGGAGAGCTAGGAGAGGGCGGCTTTCATTGTTTGCGGAGATGGGCTTTGTAAAGGGATGGGGGTGGGGTGGATGGGAAGTTGGTGGTGTATAGCGGTAGGTGGGATTGGGTGTTTATTGGAATGGGGTCTGGGAGATAGGTTAAGTGTGGCGATGAGAATAGACGGTAATTTGTTGGTATTTGCATTTTATCTCAAGCTAATAGGTTATCGGTGAACACCTACTTCGAGGACCCATGCTTGATGGTAAGTCGAGAGAAGGTCTGAGATCATCTCACATTCGATCATCATATCCTCAGATAATGTTGATTGTTAAGGGGGAAAGCTCAAGCTTTCGCAGCTCCTGCCTTAACAAGCAAGATGTCACCATCGACCTGGATGCGGTCAGCTCGGTAGACCAAATACATCAAGGCCAAACTCACCATCTCATAGTCTTTTCCTTTCGTCAAGATCTTCCCAGCCGATTTGACCTCCGCCTCAGTGCCGTACTCTCTCAGCACGTCATAGTTGTAGACAATAGCTTGAATGAAAGTCTTCTCAAAGTCTATCAAGTCTTCATCAGCACATCTAAGGAATTGATCGGAGTGAGGTGCCTGCCTTACCGCCATGAATCACGCCAGCTGCCTGGGGGGCTTTACATCCCTTCCGGATAGTCCACTGCCGCACTTCGTCGGTACCGGTAGTGAAGAAGCTCGCGAGCTCCAGCTTCTGCCTCATGGTGGTGATGATCTTTGGCAGAGCCGACTTCGTACCAAGCTTCTTGCACTCTTCCTCCACTTCGGTATCGTTTTCACAACGGGTAAGGCGTTCCTCGAAGGAAACGGAGACAGGGATTATGGGGTCACCGGCTGCGTGCTCCTTGACCCATTCGGCGATTTTGGGAAGATGCTTGTTCTTTTGGCGGACGTAGTCCTTCTCGCTGAGGTTGACGAGGTAGACAACGGGCTTGGCGGTCAGCAAAAAGAGCGGGTTGATAACCTCGACCTGAGAACTCGACGTGTTAGCCTTCGTCGCGTCTTATAGGGCTTGAAAAGCAGCGAAGTAGCAGACTAGGGGCTTCTTTTCAGTGTTGGAATATTTCTCACGACGGTCTCGGAATTGTTATGTCGAGCCGTTCGACGAGCTGGGATTATAGAGCTTTGTGGCTCTTGTTCATCATGTGGAGCTGGGTGCAAAAGGGAGGGTTCCAGTCCGAAATACCTCCTTGGGGCCCCAATTCTCTTTCCGAACGTCCTTCCCCTCCTTCAGCCACGCAAGGATCTTCTCCACAGTTGCTTCCTCTTCCTTAAGTTTCTTCATCTCCAGACTCTGACCACCTCGCCTAGTTTGCTTCTTCAGGTTTTCCAGAGCCTTCTCGGTGAATTCAATGTCTTTAATTCGTAACTCTTCGCTAATGATGTCGAGATCTCGTACGGGGTCGACATCGCCCTCCACGTGAATGATCTCCGCATCGTCAAAGCAACGCACGACTTGGAAAATGGCGTCCACCACCCGAATGTGTGATAGAAATGCATTACCCAAGCCAGCTCCTGTTGATGCACCCTTTGTCAAGCCCGCAATATCATAGACCGTGAGGTTGGCGGGTACCCTCGATTTGGGCCTGTAGTGTTCGCAAAGCCAGTCGTATCGTGCATCTGGTACAAGAACGCGTGCTTCTTCGGGCTCGATAGTAGCAAAGGGGAAGTTCTGCAGAACATGAGCTTCTGTAAGGACTCGCGGGGTTGGCCACAGCGATTACAGCGGGGTTACCCAGAGAGCATTTGGTGATGGCCTGGAAGAGCGTAGATTTCCCGACGTTGGCAAGTCCGACCTATTGATATATCATGCGTTAGCCCGTATACAGCAAGCGCCTGAGCTGGGAATGTCATACATACGATACCGCTCTTGAGATTGTTTCCTGGCCTGCCCAGCAGTATCTTTTTCTCTGCAACCTGCTTTTTGGGAGGCATCTTCCGCTTGCTCGCAAACGACCGGTGTGATACGGTAAAGAGACCGAGTGAAAATGAGGATCGAGTAAAGGGATTATGAGGTCCGATTGCAGTGCTTGCCGCGAATCGTTGAAAAGTTCGGGGTGGAGAAAGGAAGAACAGGATGCTGGCCGGAGGCGTCGTCCTGATAGTCACATATGTTCCCACCGGATTGTTCGTTCGCATAGGATCTCGGATTAAGAGGCTTTGAACGAGCTTTCTTGACGATCGGATCTTAAAGTGTGGTGGTGGTGGTTGACACGGCTTTTCCTTGGTCTTGGCAGCTCGATGCTTAATGAGGCGACCGGCCCCTTTTTCGATCAATGGGACAGTGCGCTGAAGACAACTAATACTCTGGATACATGTAGGTTCAAATCTTATAATTTCGATCTATTCCATGTGCCCTATTACATTACTGAGGCTGTACAGTTTGCAACCTTTATTTCACCGTAGGCGGTCTGCCTCGCTACTTTCCTCTCGGCATTATACTCTATCTACCATGACAGCGACCCAGAAGCTGCTATCTCTAGCCAGATATAACGCCAAAGAGCTCATGACTTCCGGCGCCGTAGTTCTGCTAGTACGTTGCAGTACCTAGTATGGTATTACGTCTGTTACAGTCCTCAGTCACTCCAGTCCTGTCAGTGTGTATCCGTGATATCCATCCCCACCAAACAACCGTTCTCCTTCCTGCGACCAGCCCTGCTTCTTGTCAAGCCAAGGCCCGCCCAGGAATTGACGGATACAGCTGTCATCCGGCTTCTTTTGGGAAGATTCGAGCGGAACAAGCTTGTAGAAATTTTCGTCGATTGTGGTAGGCTCGCATGAGCAGCGGTGAGAAGATCGCGAAGGGCAGTGCCTGCGGAGATAATCAGCATAACTGTCCAAATATGTCTGGCGATCAAACATGCCTGTTGATGTCATGCTGATACCCTATGTCCCTGAAGTACCATATCTCGCTCTTTGGCACGAACATGGCGACACTCAGCGTATGAATCGGAGCGTCTCCGAACCTTTCATAGTAGAAACCGCCTCCTTTGTCCAGCCAATCGAAGTACTTCTCATTCGCCTGCCCACGAAACCAATTTAGATCACCGACTTCGAAGTTGGAGAAGAATTGGCAGTTATTGTAGTCGCCACTGTTGTGCGCATCCAACAGCCAGTCCAGATCCGCTTCGGGGTGTATGAGCTCAGGATGCGCATTAATGAAGGAGCGCGTGCGTGACCACAAGGAAGGGAATGATCGAGCGTCATCAAGTATATTCATGTTGAAGCCGTATTTCATCTTATTGTCGCGCATGAAACGGAAGACGTCGTAATCAATTTCGCAATAGAAGTGCACCTGTCCGCCAATGTTAACGCAAGCTCTCTTTGTGCATGCGAAGCCTCACGTCTGGTTCCACACGCCAGTACCAATCAAAGTCTTTGAGTCTGGGGTGCTTGTAGAAGAACCCACTGTTCCATCTGCACATATGACGGTAACTGATCATCCACCCCTTTCCAACCCCAATTGCTCCCAGATATTCTAGGCTGTTCATAAACCTTCCCTCGTCGATCCAATCCGGAAGTGACCAGTGCTCTCTTGGAACGATTTCATAGAAGCATTTGGCGGAGGTAAGGTTTTGGGTCGCGGCCTGCGTGGCTGTCAGCTGACGTTGATATTCTGCAGCGTAGGTTCCCTACCTTGAACTCGTCGCTGAAGGGCTCATCATTGAAGAAGACCCATGGGTACTGGTACTTGCGATTCCACTGATACTCCAGCTGTCGCATACTTTGCATGAGACCCGGTAGCTCCGAGTTACGAACCAGGCTGATAAGCGCAGCTCGAGGCTTTGTCGAGACTTGCCCGTACACAGGGACACTGTTCAGTATGTTCGATCCCACAGAAACGGCGTGCTTGTTGTTCCCATTACGCTCCAACCAACGATGGGGGTCCGATCGATGCTTGTGCTTGCTCTCCGAGATCGGCTGTCGCACCTGATATGGGTTGGATGGCGCTTGGGGTACTGTAACATGGACGACCTGCTGCGGCCAAGAAGCAGGAGGTGGCAATATCCAGACCGCCAAAGCCAGCACCAAGCATAGTATAACAGCAAGCTGCCTTTTGGACACACTGTTCCTGACCGTAGACGGGAGATATTTGGTGGGTGACCAGGGCGACTTGGCCGGAGACATCCAAAAGGCGGATGCGGACGACAGTGAGCTGGCGGACGATGAAGTCGACGACGACGACTCTGAAGGTAGGGAGAACTTGCTTACGGAGGTCCACGACGGTGTTGCCAGTAGCTTGGGAGACTTCTCGAAGAACGGATCCTTGGGTGGCGAGTTGAGCAGTCCCCATACCCTACCATCGAGGAACCCCATGGTAGCAGATCACCTTCTGATCTAATGGCCTCTGGGGGTTTAATGCAACGGACAACGACTTGCTGTAACGACAGGATGGGCCTCACGGTTGGCAATGCTGCTGCGAGAAAGGAATGGCCTCCAAAACCGGGCGTCGAAGTAGAGTACCTTACTTTGTGCAATGGACCCCTCCAACTGCTAGAGCAGCACTTGGCGGCGCCTCGTGTTCTTTGTGTCAGCGATTATCAAACTCTGAGATAACACCAATAGACGGAGCACGTCGGCCCGAACCCCAGGACTCGCTTGACAGATCAGCTGCCGCTTGCTTGTTCTTAGCTTGCGGCAGGCTTGGAAAGTGTTGAGGAAAGGGAAGGAGCTGGGCAGTCCTTCTTGAGCATCTGCATCCAGGACCGGCAATGCTTTGGCAAGACGCACACTGAGCGAACTCGATGTCTACCATGCGACTTCAAGCATGACCACTTCCCAGTAGCCGGCGTCCACGAGTCGATATCTATCGGCCAACCAATCACTCATGTATGCATAAGAAGCCGCCTTTACGAGTCTACGCTGCCTCGGTGGTAGGTTTTGGCGGTAAGTTGGCCCACAAAGCTTCCTTTCGTATGTCCTTCGCTATTGCGCATCACAGGCGCCTGCTGCAAGGTCGCATTCCTCCTATTGGCCCAATCAAAGCTATAAACGTTGTTCTCGAATCTTCATCAAATGGGGTGCTCATCTACGGCGACAAAGTGTAACCTTTGAGAAAGAGATGTTGACATAACACTAGCCCAATGTTCCCACATCAGACTTGCGAGAATCGGGAAATGGGAGATGATTAACTTAGCGTACAAAGCATTAGTTTACAGCATGCCCTCCAGCGTTGATCCTATATCGATCCTCGGGTATGCATGAGTCTCGAACGCCACGCTGAACAAGCTACAGTTCGCTATGACACCATGGCGTCGTCAACCTCCTCGGTTCCCTCCTCGATGCCCAGTATGCTCGCATACGGTACGGTGATACGCTGCAGCTCACGACTCTTGCCTGCTAGACGTCAGCTACTTATTATGGTGAGAGGTTGTCAGTATATACCGAGCTGTAGGATGACATGTCTCAGAAGCTCATTCCTAGGCCATCCACAAATCGTACCTGTAGGGCTTCCCCATCTGCGATCTGATTCCTCGCCGGATGGCGATGCTGAAGCCAACAAGGGATCCATGTCGCCCTCATTAATACCTCCATGAAGTTCCCGGAGCAGTTCTCGTACTTTGGTCTTCAATCCCTCTAATCCCAAACTCCGTGCATACAAGCCGAGGTACATGCGGAACTCATCCTTAGCACCTAACATCAGTGCGGCCGCAACCCGATTCTCCAGATGCGCTACAGTGACATTCGATTCGAAGCCTTCGAAACCCTCTCGGGATGGAAGCTGCTTGAGTAGTCTCGTGAGCTCGTAAGGACGGCCGCGGGTCAGCGTCGTGTATGCGGTATTGCGCTCGAGATATGGTATAATCCCAGCTGATAAGATGGATCGATCAGCGTCTGTTGACCGATCTGAGGACGATCGTAGGTTGCCGATCGATGAATCAGTGTTAGAGTTCCAATACTGACTGCCCCCGGCCCAGAAGGGTTCGGAAAGTCTCTGCCAGACGAACATTGACGAGGAATAGGCATAGCCATACCCATTAGTTAATGTAACGACTATGCAGCCCTCAGAATTGATGCGTGCAGAAGTAAGAGCCGGGGCTCTTGTCGTATGGGTAGTCAGGCTGTGCACAGCGATATCTAATATGGGGGCGAGTGATGCCGGTGGATGAGGTGATGAGAAGTTGAGAATATCCCAAACGTAGCACATGCCGACTGCAGTGACGCACAATAGCCATTGCTCGTGGCAATCTAACATGACGGGTTGACTTTCCAGGACCATAGCATTGACTAGCCTCCGTCCAGCGGGAGTCCAGACGTGGATGCTACCGTCTTCACAAGCAATCGACCAAAAGCGTTTGTTGCCTGCGACAAGAAGAGCACTTCTCGGTAGGTAATCTTGCCAGATTGGTTGACCTCTTCTTGAAACGGTGACCCTGCAGGGGTCTTGATCCTGAGGCCTCCCTGTCGCTGATGAGTGGCTTGGGTTCCGGGCTTCTAGGACAACGTCGGTCTGTGTGGCTTCGTTTCGCGTCATTTCTTTGTCGCCCATTCCGTTAACTTGCGGAGCCACCTGAGTGAAGGCTTCCCCACCAAGAGTCTGGACGATGCGAGATCTGATCCTTGGTACTGCTAACCTCAATTGACTAGTTGTGAGGCTGGGATTGGTGACCGCTGGTCGAAGGAATTCAGGAGTCATTTGCTGTCCTGTCGGTGCGGTAACAGCCCGAGCCGGGAGAAGCCCGTCAGCAGTATTAGACATTATAGGGATTGCTCCATCCTTGCTGGCAAGAGCAATCCTTTTCTCTACATGACCGTCGTCGTCACCTTCAATAGCCGCTAGTCTCCGCTTGTTGCCCAGTAAAAGCCCCGCCAAGCCCCCTTTTGGCAGGCCATCAAACGGTTTGGACAAGTCCAAAATCGTCTGGGGGTTGTCATTCGCACTGCCTTGCGACGTCGACGAGGGTAGCATCATCTGAGAGCGCGGAAGTGAAGATTCCTGACCTCGGGATGAAGAGACTAGCAGTGGGGCGATGCGCTTCTTGCCATCTTTGGTGATAGTCACTCGTTGCTTAAGCCTTGCCAATTTCTCGGCGTTGGCATCCATTGTTGGCGGTGGTTCTGTTGTTTGGGTTGTGGATGCTTGCGGAGGCTCATCACCGTTATGTCCGTTCGGCATTGCTCTTTCCAATCCATTCACAAGCAGCCCACTGCTGCCGTTCGGGGCCGGTGCTTGACTTGATGCAGCATCCCCCATCAACGCGCCCATGCGGCCTTCCACGCCGCGAAGTTCCCCTTCCTTGCTTTGTTCCTCGAGCAACAAGCCTGCTGTGCCTTCAAGTATGCCTGCTCCTTTCCTACCAGCGCCGAACTTCGCCAGCGACCTTTCGTTGTCTTCGAGTGATATCTCATACCCCAGTTCTCCGGGTTGGAAAGTCACTGCGAGTATGGTGCCATCCAGGCTGGTGAGGAAAAGTGATGTTCCATCTGGTGTCCAAGCAAGATCAGAGATGGATTTCACAGCAAGATCTTGCGTGATGACGAGAGGCCTTGGATTACTCGTTATCCAAATACTCAGTGCTTTGTCTTGTCCGGCACACGCAATAACCGTGCTCAGGTGTGATGTCAGGTTGCCTTTGGCATCGCGAGGAACAACGCTGGCAGGTGCTTGAGTGAAGAGTCGTGGGGAGAAAGCGCACACTTCCACAGGCCCCTCATGACCTATGAGATGGATATCGCCATCCCAAGTGCCACGATTTAGGATGGCTACTGAGCTGACGGGTCCATTCACGGAGTTTGCTGCCGCAATGTGATTACCGTCAGGTGACCAGGAACAACGTCGGAAGTAGGTAGTCAGCGGTGACGCTGTGAAAGGAGTTGATATTGTCTTCTCAAGCACAAAATTATTCATCTGGTCGTGAGGCATGGAGTTGGGCCCAGGGGAAGTGAAGCGCCAAATCTTGACCGTACGGTCATCACTGGCCGTTGCGAAGTACTTGTTTGCTGGATCAAAAGCGAGACCCTTGACATGGCTTTGGTGGCTTGATATTGTCTTCAACTTCTCGAAGGTATACCCTGACCAGACGACCACTTTCGAATCCAACCCAACGGACACCAAGATCGAGGAATCGTAGGACCAGCCCAGGTCCTGGACGTCGTTGTCATGGCCAATGAGTCTTCGGAATATTCGCCAATTTTCGACTGGCGGGGCTTCATTGCTGCCTACACCCGCAAGTCAGATCCCATCATGAAGAATTTCCAGCTCGTCGAACCCACCGAATGTGGCTGAATGGGATGGCGGATTTGGATCGAGGGTATAGACGCATACGATTTTGTCGTCTGCCCCTGAAGCCAGGAACCTGCCACTGGGCGAGAACCGTACGGTATGTATTGTGCCGGAATGGTAGCTCATCGAAGCGAGCTGCTTTGGCTTGGTGTAGCTAGGGTCCGCCGCATTATATATCGCTTCTGTCGACCAGATCCGCACATGGCCATCTGCAACTATGTATCAGTATTCTTGTTACTGCATGGAACGTTGACGAACCTCCTGCGGCCGTGACGAGTCTTGAGCTATCGGGCGAGACATGGCAACTGTAGACCTCGAAATCCTTCTTGTCCCCACTATGCGTGAGCCAGACAGGCTTAGTAAAGCGCATTGCGAAGGGTGGTGGCTTTCGATCTTCGACGCATGATTCCTTGTTACAATCAGCGTGACAAGATCAGGGCGGAAGGAAGCTATAAGAAATGCGGAATCGTGAATCTCTCAACGCGTGAAACCGTGAGGACCGAGGAGTGAGGACTGCCATTCTGCCGCGGACCCTGGACTACTTTAGTGGTCGATCATTGAGCAAGCCACAAAAGCGGGCCGAGCTTGACCCTCAGATCAAGCTTTTGGGCAATCACCGGGCTAGCTATATCAGGCCCAGTCCATGTCTAGACGGGAGATACATGGTTCAGCCTGACCACGCGAATCTCTAAGAAACTTCCCAGACTTCCAATCTCCCCTCAACCCAGTTTTCTTGACGGAGCGCATCTGAAAAGACACAAGGACTCTGATTGTTGCCGATGTACTCGCGCAACAGCTGCCATCTAAGCTCCTTGCCGGATCTGGCCGCTTACCCGATGCGCTCCCCTCAGTCCCTCTGGCTGTCTTCGAGTGAATGCACTCTCTCAATCCATTCCTGCGAGGCTTCTTCAAGAGCTCATTGCCGTCTCAGTGCAATCCGGTCAATACCCACGTAAGTATACCACGCGACCACAGGCGCAGATGAGAGAACTAATCCCTTTACAGATCCTACTTGTTCCGACAACAGAAGTTCTTCTGACATCCAGAGACCGCGATACGGGTACATTATACGCTGATCTAGCAACTTCTGAGGAGTTCATCGCCAGCCATGTCATCCGTATCACGGCTCCGCCAGGGGCAGCCATTGTACGCGACAACAGGGGAAAGGCGAAGCAGTATACGACGATCAACGGAAGATCAATTGTGGTCAAAGAGTCTTTCGTCTATGGCAACAAAGGTATATATATGGTTTCTTACGTTGGCTGGTTGGTAGCGACTACTGACCATATCCCAGGCTTCAAGAATCTAAACCAGGCGCAGCTACTCAGTGACGCTCTCTACTACTCGAATAACATAGATACCCAACAATGGCTCATCTATTATATTTCAAGGCCACTCATAGGCTCTCTGGAGCCGATGAAGATATCGCCGGCCACTCTTCCAGCCATCTACAACCGTGCGCAAAGCTCGCAAGACCATTCGAAGGCCAATGGGAGAACCACCGCGGAAGATACCGGGTCTCCCTCGCAAGGCAAAAAGGAAATCAAGTCTTTCAACGATCTGCTGAACAACTTCCCAATGATTGCTCGACAGATGCAACCTGGTTTGGAGCGAGTCTTTGAAGACTTTCGCACCGAGGTCAACGCTCGAAATGGTGAGCCTATATCTCAGGCACCCTTGAAACCAACCCGAAGGCATTCTAGCGGCTCCTCGCGCTCTGGAAGTAACGGCTCGATCCACAGCAGATTCTCCAACGGTCATGCGAGACCCCCTTCCCTGACCACACTCCATGGAAACGAGGACGAAGCGCACCTACGTCGAACCCTTGAAGCAGCTGTCACTGCAGCCATCGATTTATTCCAGCTGGTCGATAAGCAACAACTGACGCTTTTAGGTACTTCAACCGACCTGACCGGGCCAATGGTAGAACGCCTCATTGAGCGTTATGTGACAAAGCAAGTTCATGATTCTGCCCTTTTTCCTATGCTTTGCAACAGCAGGAAGCTTGAAGATCTGGAGCTGGAGTCGCGTGTTCACCAGATGCAATATGTGGACATCTCTCAGGTGGGGATTGAAATAGAAGACGGTCGGCAGGGTAAAGAGCAATTATCAAACCGGCTTCGTGAAGGGGTAAAGGAGTTCAGGAAGCTTGGGGTTGCAGGTAGCCCACAACAGATGATCGAGATCCTACTCTCCACGGTGAAGATGGTCACCTTTTCCGAGGCTGGGAATGAGACCCAGACAAACGGGGTTTCGGAGAAGGGCAAATCAGCAACGACGATGAATGCAGATACACTAGTGTCGCTGCTACTCGTTGTGGTGATCCGATCTCAGGTACGCCACTTGCAAGCTGTATTGACGTATATGAGGGACTTCGTCTTTATCGATGATGTGGAAAGTGGAGAGACAGGTTACGCGTTGAGTACGTTCGAAGCTGTGCTCTCGTATCTAGCCTCGGACTCTGGTGGCTTAAGGAAAGCAAGCAAACGAAACAAACGGTTGTGGCAGGCTACAAGGGAAGGAAATCTAACGGAATTGAAAGCGATCATTGGTGCAGACCTTTTAATACCTCGACGTATCAGTGCCGATTTGGCCTCCACCCAGCATGATGTCGACGGAGTAAACGAGGAAGACGTGGATAGCGTACAAGACAGTATTTCGGGGACATCAAGCGAACATTCGCTTGATGGTCGACTTTCACAGGCTCCGACCCAAACAAACACTCCTTCCGAGGGTTCGACACTAGCGCACGTCTTCCCATTCGAGGCATACAACAAAGATGAACGACGCACGTCCCCAGTACGGAAGATCAAGCGGGTTTCCATGGATATGCGAAGCCTATCGATATCCTCGGAATTCTCAGCTATCTCTCGTACCACGACCCTCGACTCGAGAGCTAGCGCCATCGAAGGTGACACATCAGTCGGAACGTTGACCCAGACGCAAGACGCTCAAGGAGATTCTATCCTCATGATGGCGGTGGAAGCACGAAAGCCGAACGCACTGACATACCTGCTGAGTATTGAGGATCATTTTCCCCTCAAAACTGTCTCGGAAGACGCAAATAGTGAAGGCACTACACTACTCAGCGCAGCAGTTCAATTGGCGCACCCAGAGCTCATTGAGGTCATTCTTGCGCGTATCTTGCAGGAGCGAGATGAAGAGGCCATTCTAAGGTACCTCGCTCGGCCTGACATTCGAGGACGGACTGTGGCCCACTACCTCTTCAATGCACCATACCTGATACCTAGATTTGGAGAGGTGCTACCCTGGAGGTCAAAGGACAAAAGCGGCCAGACACCGCTGTTAGCTCTATGCAGATCCTACGACCACCCTCACTATTCGGACATGGTCATCGATGCCCTTCACTTCGCAAAATTGGAACAAAAGGATGGCCAACCGCTGCATCTAGACAATCATATCGATGGCAAAGGGAATACGCTGCTACACGCCATCAATGACTCCTCCCTAGCAACACGTATGCTACGGGATTGTGACTCGGATGCTAATGCAGCGAACGACAAGAAATTCACTCCACTCATGGTGGCGAGCAAGTATGGCCGGATTGACATGGTCAGAGCACTCTTCGGCGACCAAAGAGTGGATGTGCAGGCCAAGGACCTTCGTGGCATGACAGCGGTGGAGCTCGCAAAAGATGATGAAGTACGCAATCGCATCGATGATATGGTTCTGGTGTCAAATGTTCCTGCCGCCGATGGTCGCGTTACCTCTGTGGTACGATCGTTCTTTGTCGAGGATGCTTCGATACGTATGATCATCAAATCGGCTGTACGCAACGACAACGGCATGATAGGTGTGACCACCTGCAGAAGGTCATTGGCGGACTTCGAGAACCTAGCTAAATGGTTGTCACTGGAGCATCCAGCATCATGGCTGCCTTCGATCTTCAATTTCCGTTCGCCCTACCAAATACCCTCAAGGCCATCACGAGCAGTGCTACAAGACATCCAAATTCGCCTTGACAAATTCCTGAAGATCATGCTCGCTCACTCGACCTTCTCAACACACGAGCTATTATGGGAATTCATCCTCTTCCCCGAGATCCAGCCCGACATGATGGCCGAGCGGAGTCGCAAAAAGGCAGAGATCCGCTCAGAGAACATCCTCGACGAGTACGAGCCCATCGAAGATATCAAAGACGTCGAATCCTTCGTCGGGTACGCACGGGAGACCCTACGACCAGTCAACCACTCCACCAACAGCCTGATCCGGCGCGTAACCAGCATCCAAAACATCTCTACCGGTACCCACCCTCCCACCCTCCCACACTCCCCAAACCCCAACACTAACACCCCCAGATTACTCCACGGCCCTCAAACTCCTCCTCAAAACCCTCTCCACCCTCCCCTTCCTCCCCCCATCCCACATCCACGCCTTC
>JAABUS010003048.1_pt1 | contig 28781 bp, 28 predicted proteins | sample 5560161 | NCBI WGS metagenome assembly JAABUS01 (sample SAMN10711885, study PRJNA513376) | rock metagenome | isolation source: Antarctica rocks | place: Antarctica: Victoria Land, Trio Nunatak nord | collected 2016-01-04
TGCAGCATATAAATCACTAGTCAAACAATCAAATGTGACTACTTTCATGATCATTATCACGAAAATTGATTGACTTCTAAAAACAGCTAAAAATAAACTTGAAGATGTAAATATAAAAAAGCTTTCATATGAAGAAATCTTGAAAAAAGTCAAAGCTAAGCTTTCTTTGAAATATCATGACTATCTAGATGTATTTGATCGAGCGATGACTGATCAACTATCTTCTCATTGCTTCTATGATCATAAAATTGAGTTGATCGACGAGAGAACATCTTCTCAAAGTCATCTCTATCATATGTTTGATTACAAGCTTCAAAAGATGAAGAACTATCTGATTGAGCATCTGAATAAAGACTTCATATTTTCTAGCTTAGCTTCATACGCTTTACTCATACTATTCATTGAAAAGAAAGACAATAGCTTGCGTTTCTGCATCAATTACAGAAAGCTCAATGCTTTGATCAAACGAGATTGCTATTCTTTGTCATTAATAGACGAGACTCTCACTTATATACAAGAAAGCAAGTATCTGATTCAATTGAACATCATTGTCACGTTCAACAAACTACGCATGCACTCAGATAGTGAAGATTTGACTATTTTTATCATCTTTTTTGATTTTTACAAATATCACATGATATCTTTTGAATTAATCAATGATTTAACTTTCTATCAACATTATATGAATGACGTGCTATTTAACTATCTTCATCAGTTTTGTCAAATCTATCTAGATGACATTATCATTTACAGCAAAACATTGAAGAAACATAAGCAACATGTATGATTAGTTTTACATAGACTACAAGAAACTGATCTTCAGATAAATATAAACAAATGCAAGTTTCATGTTCAGAAGATTTTCTTTCTGAAACTATTGCTATTCATTGAAGAACTAAAGATAAATCTCAGAAAAGTATAAGCAGTAATTGAATGATCTACTTCTACAAATCTTATTCAGATGCAGTTTTTCGTTGACTTCTGCAATTTCTATCGATGTTTTATAAAGAACTTTTCGAAGATTGTTCATTCTTTGATTCAACTAACTCAAAAAAAGATGATATTTGAATGAGATTAAGCTTGTCAAATGATCTTTGATCATATGAAGAAATGAATGACTGAAGTCTTTATTTTTCGTCATTTTGATCAGAATAAAGAGACTATTCTTGAAACAAACTCATTCAACTACGTCAATGATGATATACTTTCTTAATATGACAATGAAAAAACATTGCATTTGATGATCTACTACAGCAAGAATCTGAGCTTCACTGAGTGCAATTACAAAATCTATGACAAGAAACTACTAGCAATCATTTGTGTCTTTAAGCATTGATAATCTGAGCTGAAATTGACTGAGCTACTCATAAAGATGTTCATCGATCATCAAGCTTTAACATCATTAATGAAAGATAAAAAGTTAAGTAGACGTTAAATGTGCTGAGTACAAAAGCTCATTGACTTCAACTTTAAAATCATGTATCACTCAGATAAATAAAACATCAAAGTTGATGCATTGACTCGTCAAGTTGATTCAGTTTCTAGAAGTTCAAAAGATGAGTGCATTTGCTATCAATGAATCACTATTCTGACTTTGAATTGAATGAAAATTGCTGATTTAAAGAAGAACATCAGTGAATCAATCTATAAACAGATTCTTGAAACTAATGAGATCGATGAGAATTGTACGCTAGTTCGCGAAGCAATATTAAAAGATGAAGCTCAATACAAAGATATTAAATTAAGAGATTGTTGAGTTCAGAATGAAATACTATATCAAAGTAATTTTCTATGAGTTTTCTTCAATGAGCATCTTCAAATGAAGTTAATTCAAGAAGTTTATAATCAATCTTTTATTAATCATTTCGAAATTCTCAGAACAATGAAGATCATAAGAAGATACTACTATTGATCTTCAATGCAAAAGACAATAAATCAATATATTTGAAACTGCTACATTTGTCAGCAATCAAAGACTTTTTAAAATAAATTCAATGAACTACTACATTCTTTATTCATACTTGAACAGCAATGAAAGAACATAGTCATGAATTTCATCATCAACTTATCTCTTTTGAAAGACAAAAACATCATACTAACAGTGATATGTAGATTGACAAAGAAACAACATTATATTTCTTGCTTCATTGATGATAAGAAGATCACAGCAGAAAAAACAGCTAAGCTAATGCTTCAGTGAATATATTGAATACATGATTTACTCGATTTCATTGTTTTGAATCAAGACTCTCAGTTTATCTTCATTCTATGAAAGTCGCTTTGCAAAAGACTAGACATTAATCTGTAACTCTTTATAGTTTATCACTTTCAAATTAATGATCAAAGTGAATGAGTTAATCAAAATGTTGAAAGATATTTTTGATTCTTCTGTTTATACATGCAGAATGACTGAGCTAAGTTACTACTTATGATTAAGTTCATTGACAATAATGCTCTGTTCTCAGTCATTTTCTCGACTTTTTTCTTTCTAAACAAAGACTTTCATTCTCATATGAACTTTGAACTCAATGTCATTGAATATGAAAGTTTTCATGAATGCTTGCAGATGACTAAAGTCGAGAATATATCTGAACATATGAACAAAATACTGAAGTTTGCTTGCGAGTCGCTAGTCAAAACACAGAAACAAATGATGAAACAAGTCAATAAGCATAGAAAAGAAGTTGATTATGAGATCAAATCAAAGATGTTTTTGAATGAAAGAAACATTGTTACAGCGAGATCTTTCAAGAAGCTAGATGATAAAATGCTTAATTCTTTCATTAATTTAGATTTCATTTACTTTTCATATAAACTAAAATTATCAGAGTTTATGCATGTTCATGATGTATTTCATTCTGATCTGCTTTGCTCTGTCATCAATAATCTCTTGTCTGATCAAAAGAATGAACTCTCAGATTCAATAATGATAAATGATGAAGATGACTGAAAAATCGACGATATATTGAATTCTTGTTGATATTAAAAACGACTGCAGTATAAAATCAAATGAAATGATTATGACAATGATCTTAATTGATACAATGCTGATGACGATGAATTTATGAACACTCAAAAGATCATTGATAATTTTCATATTCAATACTTGAACAAATCGCATTAATCAACAATTCAATCAATTACGATTTAACAGATCTGAGTCTGTAAAATCATGATTGAGCAATCAATTAAGTCAAGCAGAAAATACATTTATGTAAACATGAATCATCAAAGATGTTAAAGATCAGCATAAAGTGAGTCAATATGAATGTCATTTAACTAGAAGATAAATGCTAAGAAAGAAAGATAGTTACAGAAAAGAAGCTGATTACATATGTGTATTTCTCAGTCGATGTTAAACTCAATAGAAACTAATCAAGATGACAAAGTGAGAATAAATCTGACAAGATTAGAAGATTGAGTCTGACAAGACTAAAATCATGACAAAAGAAAAAGAGTAATGTCATGATTTTAGTCTTGTCAGACTCAATCTTCTAGTCTTGTCAGATTTATTCTCGCTTTGTCATCTTGACTAGTCTTTATTGAGTTTAGCGTCAACTGAGAAATACATATATGTAATCAGCTTCTTTTCTGTAGCTATCTTTCTTTCTTAGCATTTATCTTCTAGTTAAATGACATTCATATTAACTCATTCTATGCTGATCTTTAATACTTTCTACTGATCTTTTAATTGAGCTTTCTACTGATCTTTCTACTGAGCTTTCTACTACTGAGCTTTCTACTGAGCTTTTCATCAAGCTTTTAACTGAGCTTTCTACTGAGCTTTCTACTGAGCTATCGACTGAACTTTCTACTGAACTTCTCATCAAGCTTTCAACTGAGCTTTCTACTGAGTTATTGACTGAGCTTTCTACTGATCTTTTGATCGAACTTTCTACTGAGTTATTTACTGATCTTTCTATCAATCTTTCAACTGATCTTTCGATCAATCTTTTGACTGATTATTCTACTGATTATTCTACTCGTCATTCTACTCATCATTCTACTCGTCACTCTACATGCTCATCATTCTACATGCTCATCATTCTACTCATCATTTTACTTATCATTCTACATGCTCATCATTTACTCACTCATTTACTCGCTATTTACTCGCTCACTCAAATTCTCTATCAAACACTTTATCAAACTTTCTATCAAACACTTTATCAAACTTTCTATCAAACACTTTATCAAACTTTCTATCAAATGCTTTATCAAACTCTTTATTCAATGCTTTATCAAACTTTTTATCAAACGCTTTATCAAACATTCTATTAAATTTTCTATTAAATGCTTTATCAAATTTTCTATTAAATGCTTTATCAAATTTTCTATCAAACGCTTTATCAAATTTTCTATCAAACTCTTTATCAAACTTTTTATCAAACATTCTATCAAATTTTCTATTAAACACTCTATCAAATTTTCTATCAAACTTTCTATCAAATTTTCTATTAAACTCTCAATTGAACTTTCTATCAAATTTTTTATCAAACTCTTTATCAAACACTTTATCAAACTTTTTATCAAACTGAGCTTTCTACTGAGCTTTCTACTGAGCTATCAACTGAGCTATTAACTGAGCTTTCTACTGAGCTTTCTACTGAGTTATTTACTAATCTTTCTACTGATCTTTCTACTGATCTTTCAATCAAGCTTTTCACTGATTTATCTACTGATTTATCTATCAATCTTTCAACTGATCATTTTACTGATCACTTTACTGATCATTCTACTCATCATTTTACTCATCATTCAAGAATCAAATTTGTTCTTTATTGAGTATCAAATATGACTTTATCAAACAGTTTTCATGATTTCTACATAACTTTCTACATGATTCTTTATCAAGCTTTGAATTGCTTCATAATCAAGAATCAAATTTGATTTCTATCAAGCATTAAATATGAGTTCTATCATACATTCTACGTGACTTTCTATTAAACATTTTACATGACTTTCTATCAAACATTCTACATGACTTTCTATCAAACATTTTACATTACTCTTTATTAAACATTCTACATGATTCTTTATTAAACAGTCTTCATGATTTCTTTCATGACTTTCTTCATGACTTTCTATCTCATTAGTTTACTCATTAACTTTCTCATTAACTTTTTCGTTGACTTTCTCATTGACTTTTTCAGCGCATATATTAAATTGTGTAAATAGCTATTATTTATAAACAATTATAATGCATGCAAAGCAAATTTTTGAAAAGAGCAATACAATCAAGACAGAATGAATTTAAAAGATGAATAAACAACAATGAATTGCATGAATTGCAGCAATGCTGATTCAAAGACAATTGCAAGCAACGTTAACTTGTTATGAAGAAACAGCAAAATAAGGTTAAAAAGCTTACACAATGATGAGAAGTATGTTGTTAACATTATTGATCTTCTAATACAGACATCAATGTTAGAGAAAGAAAAGAACAAAGATCATTCATGAAAAGAAGTAGCAGTGAAGCTGATGCATCATCTTCAACTTGAATCAGAAGAAAAACATCATGTGACTCAGAATGCATTCATCACGAAGAATGTACAGAAATTGAAGACATCAGTTCAACTGCTAAGCAAACAGTTACAAATGCAAAGAAATACGCGTTCTTCATTGAAAATCATGTCATGAGCAAATGTGACAAAAGAAGAATTATCAATGAAGAAGCAACGTTTCAGAGAAGAGTCATCATCGCTTCACAAGAAACATGAAGTCATGATAAAAATAGCAGACAGAGAAGAAATAAAGAAGATGCAGAAGAAGATCATTAAGCAAATTCTTCAGAAAATAGCAGACGTGTCAATGAATCAACAAGATCTGATCATGTTTTTTTTGCAAACTGAGTAGCAAAGACATCTTTCTTCACGCAGTCAGCTCAGATGCATGAGCAAATCTGAAAAAGACTCAAGAATGAGCAAAAGAAATTGCAAACTTGACGTGCATATCATGATGAACATTCACAGTGCTGACACATGAGATGCATACTACAATCGACATGAATAATCAAATGAAAGTCATTAGAAAGCTGATAAAGAATAATGCAAGACTTCATGAAAATTTGAAAATTTTAAGAATAGTCTGACTCAAGAAAGTAATAAAGAGCGAAAAGATTCATTTGTCACTCATCATGAAGATAATAATCAAAGCAATGATAAATCAATTGATGAACATAAGTATGTTAAATGCATATTGAAAATATGCATGCAAACTGTTTAAAAAGAACTGTTGCATCATACAATGCTTCAGATGTCAAGAATTTGATCACATGATCAGATTTTGCAAAAAGAATCAATGCTATATTAAGTGCATAAACAAACATTACATTAAAAGATGTATGATGTCTTTGAATAAAAGATGTTGCATTAACTGCAATGAAAATCACGAACTTTGAAGATACATCTGTCTCAAATGATGACAGCAGATGAAACAAGCATTCAAAATTTATAGAAACAGATTGTTTAAATATTCAAAAGCATTTAAATACAATTGCACATTCTTGTAATTCTTAAGCTCTTTGCTGTCTTCAAGCTCTGCAAATTCAATGAACTCTTTTAATTCAATGAACTCTTCAAGTTCAATGAACTCTTTGAAGTTCACAAATTCTCTCAGTTCAATGAACTCATCAAGCTCAATGACAGTTGTGCTGAAAATACGCAGTTTAGTCACTCATAAATCAACAAGACAGATGATAAAAGTCAAGAAGAAATGCGTTGATCATTTCTTTTACGTGAGTAGCGACTTAAATGAAACGTCACTTAAGCAAAGTCAGAAATGACAAATCAGAAAATAAAACAGACTTTCAATGATTGAAAGCATTTAAAAAGTCTTTTCTTTGCAAAGTCAACAACAGCTACAAATAACTTTATGATAAAACAATCTTTTCTACAAATATTGCAGTACAACATCAGAAAATCATTGAAAATTCAGAAATCATTTTTAATCAACAGAGAAGTTCATGATTTTGACATTGTAATCATACAGAAGCAAAGTTGCAACATTAACAATACTTAATCATTTAACTCAGCTTACAACTTTTTTTATCTAGTGAAAAACACGTCATCACAATCAAGAACATGCATATATGTAAATAAATGCTTAAAACTCAATCAATGAATGATAGAAACAGCTGAGTCAAACATCTGTTTAATCAAAATATTAACTTATAACACAGATGATAAAACACAGATGTTATAACTTATAAACATTTACAATTCATGTTCACTGTTCTTTACATTTACTGAGAAATCTTCAATCATCTTTCGCTTGAGTGAGTTATTCAAAGATGACTGCAAACAATTGATTATGAAAAATTTCAATCTACATCACTTTCATTGAAAAGAATGAAGATGCTTCACTTAACATGCAGTGATCAACAGTTTACTTGACATTATTACTAATGCTAAGCTGAAATTATTGCTGAAATCAGACATTATTACTTGCAAAACTCATAATCAGTTTACAACTATTGATTTAGTCTTTAGCAGCGAGAAAATACAGTTTATGACATGCAAGTGCAAAGTATGCATCAATTTACATCAAGAATCAAATTATCTTTCAATTGTCACAGAACTGTATTTATAAACAACTTCAGTACAATCTTTAACTCGATGATTATAAAAGAAAATGAACACAAAAGCATTGAGCGTGTATTTGCATATGCATCTTTCATTAAATCATTCTTTGAACAGCAAGATGATGATGAATGAAAGAGTGTGCAAAGTTATCAAGACATTACAGAAGATCATTAAGAAATTTACTTTCTTGACAAAGTCATTAAATTGAGCAAAAAACTTCTGAAATTCAAACTGCTCAAAGATAGTAATGAAATCAAGATGATTGCAAATTGTATGAAAAATACAAAGTACATTAGATGCATGAAATGAATATCTGAAACACAATAATCATAAAAACAAGATCATTCAACAAGCAAAGCGCGTACATTTTAAATCACAAATGCATGAGCTAAGTAATGCACTTAAGTCAATATGATGCTTTGCAAAATAAATCAGAATCGAAAGTCAGCTATCTAAAAAACTTTCTCAGTTTTTGTCATTAAAGTGAAGTGACACTGATCAAAAGATAATAACATTTGAGAAAAAAATTAAAATATTGCAAGAAAAATTCTTCTCTTCATTTTCTCAAATAAATGTCAACAACATTGCAAACTCATTTATACTTTTGACAATGTCATTTGACTTACACATTTCAAAAGATGAAGTAAGATAAACAATTAAAAGAGTAAAAGTAAATAAAGTATTAAATGTTTTAAACATTTCAAACAGAGTGCTGCAGACAGATTTTGCAGAATTGACTTCAATATTGATGAGTTTATTTAATGCATATGTAACATATGAATATCATTTGAAACAGTTCAAAAAAGCTCAAATGATAGTACTATATAAATTAAAGAAGAGCGATTATACTGATTTAAAGACATATCAATTCATTGCTTTACTTGATATCATAAGCAAAGCTCTGAAGTTGATCATGATTAAAAGATTGAGCAATATAGTTGAGACTCATCACATGCTATCTGATGCTCAAATGAAAGTGAAACATAAGCGATTTGTGATCACGACATTAAATTTACTAGTAGATCAGATTCACACAGTATGAGACTGTAAAATTAAATACGTAGCATTCATGCTAAGTTTAAACATTATTAAAGCATTCAATCAAGTCTTGCACATCAGACTTCTGCATACTCTGAAAATGAAAAGAACTTCAGACTACATAGTCAAATGAGCATGCAGCTTTCTTAAAAATCAAGAAACATTACTGAGATTTAATGAGCAAATGAGTGACATGCACAAGATAAATGCAAACATATTGCAAAGATTTCTCATTTTATCGATTCTCTTTCTATTCTTTAACGCAAGTCTGATTAAGAAGTGCAAAGCATTGAGAATTAAGATTGAAGTGCTTAACTTTGTAAATAACATTAACATTCTAGCATATAATAAATTCATTGAAGAAATCTGTAAAAAATTGAGCAAAGTGCATGACGTTTGCGTGAAATGAGTTTGCACTCATGACGCAATATTTGCATCAGAAAAGTATGAACTTACGCACTTCATCAGAAAATCAAAAAGATTTAACATGATGACTAGCATATAAATAGAAAGTGTTGAGAAGTGCAATGTTAAACTTGTTTCTAGCAACTTATTGCAATAGTTCTGAATTCAGTCTAAATTCAGTCAAACTTGTTTCTAGCAACTCTTTTTAAACTAACGTCAGAGATAAAGTTGTATGTTGCAACTTTGTCATGCATGACAATATATAAATAGAGCAGTCTGTAACTTCTTTCTATATATCATGATTCTAGTCTTGTCAGACTCAGTCTTCTAGTCTTGTCAGATTTATTCTCACTTTGTCATTTAACTAGTCTTTATTGAGTCTAGTGTTGACTGAGAAATACACATATGTAGTCAACTTCTTTTCTGTAACTATCTTTCTTTCTTAGCATTTATCTTCTAGTTAAATGACATCTTTATCTGACTCGCTTTAGACAGATCTCTAATACTATAATTCAGAGAAATTTCATTAAATGTGATACTGTTTGCTCTATTCTTTCAATAAATTATAAAACTCAATTAGCAAGAAGCTTTTAACATAATTAAATTAAAACATTTTAAGCATTTGATGCTTAACAACTTGATATGAAATCTATTCAAATGAATAATCAGCGATCACTTACTATACATCTCACAAGAAGATAAATAAGTACATTGACTTAAAGAAGTTCAGTGAAATTCGACAGCTTACTACGCATCTCACAAGAAGATAAATAAGCATTCACATCAAGTCAATAATTTACTACAAGTTTTTAAGAAAGCAAATAAATAAATACACTTGATCACGTTGAAGAATGCATAAACTTTCATCATCATTGACAAGATTAAATTCTTTTCACTTCACTTGTCAATTTATCTAATATCTTTATTTTTTTTCTTTGATTTTAACAACAAGCTGAGTTTACATTGCACATCATGAACTTCAATGACTTTTTTGTTAAACGACAATCTGTTCTCATTCTCACTTGCAAGAACTGCAATCAATGATTTTCTCTCATGAAGAGATGATTCATTGAGAAAGACTTTTAATTCATTATTGAAGACAAGTCTGACTTGAACACACTCAACAATGTCATCAGCATCATCAGTGAAATTCAATCTCTTAACTTTGAAAGTCAAAAGATTGATGTAAAAGCTCATTACTGACTGATTATCTACATCATTATCAACAATCAAGAACACATTGCAGACAAGATATCAGCAAAAAAGATTTGAAATGCTCTGAATTATAAATACAAAAAGAAGTTACAAATCACTGAAAGACAATATCTGATAAACTTCATTAATTACAGAATGTCAATGAATATCTTTATTGAAAAGACATGAACACGTCTCATCAAGTTAACTTGAAAGATCGTTGCAACACAAAAAGACATAAGCAATTTATTTAAGTCAAAACGTTGTTTTCAAGTCTTACTTTAATCATTGTCAGATGAATACATGATCATTCAAAATGTTGTTGATGTGCAGAATAAATTAAACATCAAGAAGAAACTTCAAAAGTTACAAGAGAAGAAAGTACAATTGAAAACAACAAAGATTATGTTATAAGTCAAGCGAGAAATTAAACGCAAGCGCATTAATCATGAGCAGAACAAACGCAAAATCAGTCATCATTGCAAAAGTTTTTCAGACTTTGACAGCAATCAATCATATTGTTGTCAATCACAATGATCTTTAAAATGTTTTCTCTGTGAAGATGAACATTGTTTAATTGATTTCTCTCATCTGTCTGCAACTCAAAAGCTTGTGAAGAAATGCAAAAACAAAGACAAAACAAAGCATAAAAGTGTTGATGATTTTTAAACTCTCACTGAGCTTCTGAAGAATAAACACAAGAAACACAGAGTTTACAACATGAAAAGCGATGATTCTGAAATCTCTGATGACAATGAGAAAAATGAGAATGAGAAGAGCGAGAATATTGCTGCTCTGTTAAAAAACATTGTCAGTAAAATCTTTGAATTCAACTGAATTGCAAATTCTGATGTTTTCTTACACATGATTAATTAACTTCAACTTTTTAGTGATTTTTTAGTTTATATTAAAAGATGCATCATTAAAGTTGAAGAAGAAAAATTGTATATTAATCACTGTGATACAACAATCATGTGAAATCATCATGAAAATTCAGTCAAGCTGTCTTCTATTCTTCATGTTTCTAAGCTTGAGATGAATTTTCTTTTTAAAAGAAGAATGTGTGAGAAAGATCTGCAAGAGAGTTTTGATGATAAAGATTTGTACATGCATGACAAGTAAGAAAAGCAGATGATTGAAACTTTAGAATGTGAAAACATTTACATAGTAAAGAGAATTGCAAACAATCTTGATGAATTTGCATTACTATCAATTATGTAGCATGATGTTTCATCAGCATTTTCAGTGATGTACAGTTCAATGAATCTAGATCACTTCACATCTCATATTAATGTGATTCATCATGAGAATGAGATCAAAGTTGATCACGATCAACTTAGTTTTACAAATGACAAAAGCTTCAAGTTGTACAAGCTGTGACATCATCATTTTGCTCATCTTGAATCAGCAAAGCTTCATCAACTTCATAAGATCATCATTCTGAAAAAATCTATTTTCATCAATGATAGTTACAAGAATGTGTGTGAAATATGTGCGCTCATCAAGTTCATTAACAAACAAGAATACAATGTCAATGATCAAAAAACAAGTATCTTAACTTTCATTTTCATAAACATCTGTGAATCATTATCATCATCTCTTAATAATGAGTTGTACTTTCTAAAGATAGTTAACAATCACTTTAAAAAGACTTGATGCATTTCTTTGAAGCAATGATTCAATGCATCAGATGCTTTGCAAAAATGAAAACTCAGCGTAAAACTTTACAGTGATATCAAACTTCTTTCAGTATGCAGTGATAACATCATGAAACTTAAAATCATCTTAAATGATTGATATTCATCAATTGACACTGTTTCTTAATACATTGTCTTACACATGTCAATTCAAAATGAAGTAGTTGAAAGAATCATATGCATCACAAAAAATTCAATGTGAATCATGATCAAGAATGCTGAACTTCTCATTGAGTTCTGAGCAAAAGATGCAAAGACAAATGTTTATCTGCAAAATTGAATCATTACAAGATTCTTAATCAACGAAGTTCTCATGATTTCAAAGAAGACATTCATTGAAATCAAGCTTTCAATTGATCATGTACAAGTATGAGAATGCAAATGTTACTCATACATTGATTTCAAGTTATTGTCAATTGAAGACAGATGAGACAAATTCATAAACAGAGACAGATTCAATGTTTTCATGAAATATGTGAAAAATATCGACAAGCAATATCATTTCTGAGTCTCAGATCTTAATTAAGTTATTAAAAATCACATTGTTAAGTTTGCTGAAGATGAAAAGAATGAAAACATGAACTTGCAACTTTGCAAACAGACATTTAATATTCTTTCAGAGTGAAAATCTGTGAAAAAATCATTAAAGATTAATGTTTCAACTAACATTTTAAAATCTGATGCTTTCATGATTAATGTTTCATTTGAATTAACTGATGCATTGAAGATTATTGCAATCAATTTGAATGCACTCAATTTTAAGATTACATCACATACATCAGACAAGCGCAAAGTTCATATTGTCAGAATCATGTTTAAATGATACAATCAATGAAGATCAGAGTTGATAGTGCTTAATCTTTAGAAATAATTATAACTGAATATTAAGAATACAGAAGAAGATTGATATAAAAGCTTCTATTTATGTAATGTTCAAAGATTGCGCTAGACTCAAAAGAAATGTGTTTGTAACATGAAAAGAAGATGATGTAAATGAACAAAATGTTGATAAAAGAAAAGAGTGTTGAGAAAGAAAAAAAGTGTTGAAAAAGAAAATTAATGTTGAGAAAGAAAAAGATTGTTGAGTCATATCTGAGTCAAATTTGAGTCAGATCTAGATCAGATCTCGACTAAATCATTGACTAGTTCTAATTATTACACAGAGTACTCGCTAGCATGCATTGCAAATTGATTAGAACTTCAGTCTTGTTCAGTCTTATCAATCTTGATACACTTGTAACATTATTCTCTTCTTTGAAAATTCATGTTCACATGAATGTAACTTCTTTGCTTGCTTTTGTTGATAGTTATTTCGATATTTAGCGCGATTTGCTTGAATATAGCTTATGAAATTCGTTCAAAACTTTCTCTGAATCATTGAATTTTTCTTTATCGACATAGTATCATTCGTCGTTTCTATCTAGATCTTTTCATTTGACTTTGTACTGTATTCAATCTTGATAGCATCTGAAGTTCAATATATCATCTATCTTTCAGTGTTCATCATCTTCAATAATGATTGATCTGAATAATTCTGAATGTTGTTCTGATAGAAAATCTTCTAAATATGATTGTAGTAGCTTCGAGCTGAACATTGAATGCAGATGCTTCATGCTGACTGATAAATGAAGATGATAGAATGTATTCACTTTAACAGTAATTTGATAAAGATTTAGCTGTTTATTTTTTAAATCTTTGCAGAGTCTTGTTGTCTTGACGTTTCTGAAAAATAGTCAAACTCAGTCATTTACTTCATATGTAACATTTCATTTATGTTTATTGATCTGAACTTTGATGATCAACTTCGTCTTTTTCAACTGTTGATGATCAAAGCTCAGTAACTCTTTCATTTAAATGACAATATCATTTGCTTTTCTAGCTTCAAGTCGTTCACAAGTTGTTTCATAGTCAGTCATATCTGAATTGAAACTCATTCAAGAATGAAATTCTTTATTAAAGTAGAAGAGAATCATTGAAGTGATCGAGAAAATATTGAAATTGTCGCTGAATTTCATCATAGATATTCATTTAACTCAGTCGTTCTGCATGTAATTGCAGTAAATTCTAAGTTCGCATTCAACGTCTTGATTGACTTGTTTCAATTGATCATTGATCTCAGAATGATAAACTGTGAATAAACTAGCTGTGATTCTCAGTTGCTTGCAAAGACTTTTTCACATAGTCAATATGAATTGAAAGTCTCTGTTTGAAACAATAGAACTGAATAGATCATGCAGTCAATAAACGTTTCATAACATGATTCAAATCATTTCTTCAACTGAAATGTCATTGTTTTTTCAATGACAGAAAACATAGTGATGTTCTTTGATGAGATGACATATGACTGTGCAAATAATGTTATAGTCTTCTGACAGAGATAGTTCAGTGATGAAGTTCATAGCTATATCTTTTCAGCGTTTCTGTGAAATCAAAAGAAGATGATGAAGTTCATTGATGCTATTTCTAGAGACTTTGCTTCGCTGACAAGTATCATGATTCTAGTCTTGTCAGACTCAATCTTCTAGTCTTGTCAGATTTATTCTCGCTTTGTCATCTTGACTAGTCTTTATTGAGTTTAGCGTCGATCGAGAAACACATATATGTAATCAGCTTCTTTTCTGTAACTATCTTTCTTTCTTAGCATTTATCTTCTAATTAAATGACATTCATATTGACTCACTCTATGCTGATCTCTAACATTAGATAAATGCTCATCAACTACTCTGCTATCGATGAATAAATGATATGAAACAATCTATTCAGTAAGAAAAATTTGCAAGAGATTCTTTAAATTTGCATCATCATTTTAGATCATAAGAAATTCTTCGAATAAAGCACTCAATTATTATCTGAAATTCACAAGAGATTCTTTGAATTTTCACTCATCAAAAAACATCAATTCTTATCTCAACAACTTCTATCTTCTCTCATCATAATATGCAACGTCAAATCAGTTGAGTCTTGAACAACTCATCTGCTTAGAAGCACTGTCAATAGAAGAGTTTCACTTCTACTCATCAATGCTTCAGTTGAAGTTGAGAAAGCTATCATTGCATGAAACATAAACATTGAAGAACAATTGCTTCATTGAGTCAGCAATCAACTCAACGAAGTCATTAATATGCTGAATGAGCTTCAAAGTCAGCGAAACTTGACTCTACAACTCAATGAACACTGACTTCTTATACAAAACAATCACAAAAAGAGAGCGAAACAACTAGAAGTTGCTTTTGATAAAAACTATGAGCTAGAGAAAAAGATCAGTCAGCTACAAGATGAGTGATTGAACTTCAGAGTGAAACAACGTCAAGTCAATTAATCATTGTCTCGTCAAGATACTCAGTCAGCTGAGCAACAAGTCAATCAGAAAGAAGTTTGCTTTCAACGAGAATCTTCTACTCTATCTGATAACGAAAATGAGAATGATCATCACAAGTTCATCAAGCTTTCGAATTCACTCATCTTCATCGAAACAGATGATTCTATCTGAGAGACATGAAACATCAAAATAACTGACAAGCTCGATGTCAACGCGAATCATTACTCTACTAAAAAGATTCATATTGTCTATGTGATTTTCAGACTAGAAGACGATGCTGATCAGCAAATTTATGCAAAGCATCATGTTGATGCTTTCTCACTCTATCAATTACTATCAGAGCTACTGAAACATCTGAAAGAAATTTATGAAGATCAAAATCTTATTTGAAAGTGTCATTGCAAATACGTTGCTCTAAAGCAACTCAACAAGTCTTTCAGCTCTTTTTATTCAAAATTCACTAGAATATTCAGCTTTCTGAACTACAATAATATCATTCTGATAAACGACATTTAAAATAAAATTGTTGAGATCATGTCTAGATTATTCAATCAAAAAGACTCAGAGCTGATATATATGTATTGTTCTTTAGAGATAGCTATAACAAGACATTAAGAATACAGAAGAGAAAGAGTGCAAGCTCTTTTATAAATAATGACTTGAGACTGCGTTAAACTTGATACAGATGTGATGTAATATGTCAGATGTATTTATTTAAAAGAATGATGAAAGAGATGAATGAAGAAAGTGCTGAACAACAAGAAGAAGTGCTGAGAATGACTTGAAGAGATGTACTAGATTCAAACTAGACATAGCATCATGACTTGCTTTAATCAAATTGATTAGAATTAAATCTGAACTTTAATCAATTCAGACATGTTTGTAACATTATTCTCTTCTTCGAACATTCATGTTTGCATGAATAAAAAAGAAATAAAAGCAAAAAAAAAAATTCATCGTGTTTTCAATTTAGTGCAACTTATTCAAGTATAGCTTGTGAAATTCATTCAGAACTTTCTTCAAGTCATCAAATTTTTCTTTATTGACATAGTATTATTTATCATCATAATTTATCTCAGTTCATTTGATCTTGTATTGTAGTCTTTCTTTATATCATCTGAAGTTCAATATATCATTTACTTCTCAGTGCTCTTCATTCTCTTCAATGATCATTGATCTAAAGAACTCAGAATGTTGTCTTGATAGAAGATCGTTTAATGAAGATCATAAATACTTCAAGCTGAACACTGAATGTATATGCTTCATGCTTCTAGATAGTTGAAGATGATAGAAGATCTCAACTTTGACTGTGATTGAATAAAGATTGAGCTGCTTGTCTTTCAAATCTTTGCATGATCTAGTGATTTTGATGTTTTCAAAGACTAATCAAACTTGATCATTTACTTCATAGATGACGTCTCATCTATGCTTGTTCATCTGAGCTTCAATGATCTGCTTGATCTTTTTCAATTGTTGATGATTGCAGATAAGAAGTTCACTCATTTAAATAATAATGTCATTGATCTTTCTAACTTCAATACATTGACAAGTCATTTTGTAATCAGTCGTATTTGAATTGAAACTCATTCAAAGATGAAAGTCTTTATTGAAGTAGAAAGAAATCATCAAGATAGTTGAGAATGTATTGAAATTATCACTGAATTTCATCATTGAAAGTTATTTAGCTCAGTCATTCTGCATGTAATTGCAGTAAATTCAAAGTTTGCATTCAACATCTTGATTAACTTGTTTCAACTAATCATTGATCTCTGAATGATAAACTGTTAATAGATTGACTTTGATCTTCAGTCGTTTACAAAGACTTTGTCACATGATTGATATGAACTGAAAGTCTCTATTTGAAACAATAAAACTGAGTAGATCATGAAGTTGATAGACGTTTCATAGCATGATTCATACTGTTTCTTCAATTGAGATGTCATTGTCTTTTCAATGACAGAGAACATAGTGACGTTCTTTGAAGAGACAACATATGATCATGCAAATGATGTTATAGTTTTTCAATAAAGATAGCTCAATGATGAAGTTCATAATTATATCTTGTCAACGTTGCTGAAAGATTGATAGAGACTGAAGCAAATCATTTGTATCATCTCAAGATGCTTTGCTTCACTGATAAACATGATAGTTTCAAATGTATTGTTAAATAGTTGCTTGATGATCTGATCAATAGTAGAAGCGTTGAACTAGATCAATCATTCATTTAATGTCAGAGTGCAAGATTGATGATTGATCATGAATCTTTTAAAGCAATTTCGTATGCATTTGTTTTGACATTCATAGTAAACTCTTTTTAAATAGAACGTTATCAATGATTTGACAGTTCTTTAGCTTCATGTCATGAAGCTTCAGTTCATCTTTGTTTATAGCTTGTTAATACTCATTGCATAGTTCATTCTTCTGATTGACTAAATATATGCGTTGATAAAGATTAATCTTGTATTCAGATTTGATTTCAAACTCAATTGATAGAACGTTTATTCAATTCAAGATCAATATAGTTTGAAAACAATCATCTATTTCTTTAGCTAATTCAGAACTATCAATCATCGACATTCTAGTTAAAACATCAACTTTAATGTTTATTTTGTCTGATCAAAAGATAATCTGAAAGTTAAACTTTAATAGAATATTCAGATAGTTCGCTTGTCATTGAGTCAGCTGTTTGTTTTTCATAAAGATCTTCAAAGTTTGATGATCAGTAAACATCTGAATAAATAGTTCAGTATCTTCTAGTTCAAGTCGTCAGTGTTCAAAGCATTGAATGATAGTTAGCAATTTCTTGTCATAGATGTGATAATTGCATTCAGCTGAAATCATGCTCTTGCTATAGAAGATTATCGAGTGAAGCACATTCTCGTCATCATACTGAGATAGTATGTCGTCTTTTACATAGTTGAATGCATCGATTTTCAAAATAGCTTGACGTTTGACATTGAAATGATGCAGAACTGAGATCGAGCTAATCTGCTTCTTTAGATTGTCAAAGACTTCTACACAGACTTCATTTCAAACAAAAGATGTGTCTTTTCAAGTCAGCTGAGTGAATGACTTGACTAGTTTCAAAAAGTTCTTGATGAAGCATTGATAGAAATTGACGAAGTTAATGAAGTCTTGTATCTCTTTTAGATTAGTAGATGTAACTCAATTGACTATAGCTTTCACTTTGATAAAGTTCATGCAAAGATCTTGTTTTAATACTATGATTTCTAAGAAGACTGTTTCTTCTACATCAAATTTGCACTTTCAAATATCTATTTGCAGATCAGCATCTTGTAAATGATTTAATATCATCTTGACATGTTGTTTATGCTTCTTTTGAGTCTTGCTGTATATGAGAATGTCGTCTAAATAAGCTTGGCAGAAGTCATTTAGAAAGTCTCATAGAACATCGTTCATATATTGCTGAAACGAGACAGAATCATTTGTTAATTTGAATGATAAAATCTTTGATTTGTACACTTCTAGAGCGATAATGAAGATCATATAGTTCTCACTATCGAGATGCATACGAAGTTTGTTGAAAGTGAAAATTATATTCAGTTGAATCAGATGCTTGCAGTCAACGATTTTGTCAATCATTTCATTTATGAGCAATAGAGAGTAGTGATTTCTTTTGATAATGACATTGAGTTTTTGATAGTCAACGCAGAAGCGAAGATCATCATTGATCTTCAAAGCGAATAAAATGAGTGAGAAATATGAAATCTTGCTAGAAGTAATAAAACTCTTTGACAGATTTTCGTTCAAATATTCTTTGATCTTCTGAAGCTTGTAAAGTGACATTCAATAAGCTCAACATTTAGAAGAAGTGACATCATTAGTGAGCTCTATCTTATGATTATATGAATGATGAGATGATAGCTTATTGACTTGAGCTCAATCAAACACGTTGAGAAAATTCTGATATTTCAAAGATAGCTTGACTTTGATGTCTTCTAGATTTTGAGCTGATGCATCAATGAAAGCGACGTTTAGAATGTTCAGTTTGCATTAAGTGTTGTAGACTATTTCTCTATCAATATCTTTGATCGACATAATGAAAATCTCGATTCAATTCTTCTTTGATCATTTAATCAATGCATGAAAAGATGCAGTTTTCACACTGAATGTCACGATTCTAGCCTTCGTCTATTCTTCAACTAGTCTTCGCCTGATTTCATTCTAATCGAGTTTAGCGAGAATCTGATCTAGAAGTGATGTTAATTGAGTCTCTGCATCATATGTGTAAGACATCAACTCAATCGAGTCTAGCACAGAGCTGAGAAACATACATATAAGAACTCGATTCTTTTCTGTAGATACTTTTCTTTCTTAGCATTTATTTATTAGTTAAATGACATCTTTATGACTCGCTCTAGATTGATTTCTAACAGTAGATAAATGCTAATCAACTACTCTGCTATCGACGTGTAAATGATACGAAATAATCTACTTCGTTTATTCAGAAAATTCGCAAGAAATTCTTTGAATTACTTTCATCAAAACACATCTGCAAATTTACTCAAATTTATCAAATCTATCTATCTATCTTTCTTACAATGACATGCAACTTCGAATCAGTTGAGTCACGAACAGCTCATCTGCTTAGAAGCATTGCTAATAGACAAGTTTCTCTTATTTCTTTCGATGCTTCAGCGAAATCTCAGAATGTCGCTATCTCATGAAACATCAACATAAGTCAACAACTTGGTCAATGAGCTATCAATCAGTCAGACGAGATCATCAAGATGCTGATCGAGCTAAAAGATTAATAAGACATGACTTTGAAACTCAACAAGCAATGAATCGATGTTCAAGTTGATCACATCAAGAGACTTGATGAGCTAAAAATCAATCAAATGACAATAGATACTCAAGAAGAGACTATCATCGATTTACAAGAGAAAGTCTTGAGTCTAAAAAAGAAACAGCGTTCAGCGAATCAGTCTCAATCTCGTCAGTCTATGAAATCTCTATCTCGTCAATCTATCGAGAATCATACTCGACGTGAGTCATTCACTCTATTCAATAATGATCATCACAAGTTCTTTAAGTTTTTGAACTCATTTATATTCATTGATGAAGATAAATCAACATGAAACAGTTGAAGAATCAAGATGAATGATAAGCTTCAGACAAATGTCGATCACTTCGATAATGAAAATATCTGTATTGTCTATGTGATATCTAGACTAGAAGATGATGCTGCTGAGCATATCTTCGCTCAACGTTGACATGACGCTTTGCATTCATACATCTTGATCAACGAGTTATTTGAGCATCTAAAAGAAATATATGATGAATTGAATAGAAATCGAAAGTGTTGTCGTGAGTACAACGCTCTTAGATAAACAGACAAGTCTTTCAATGTCTTCTACTTCAACTTTATGAAGCTATTCAGCTATTTAGATTACGATGATTGCATTCTGATGAACGATCTTCAGAATAAGATCAACAATCGCTTGCAGAATGCTTTATCAATCTGTTCAAAGAACTTTACTTCACTCACTCGCTTAAAAATCTTTCTTCAAGATGTGAATAATAAACAGTGAGTCAACTATCAGCTACGCAGTCAGCTTTGCACTGTCATTGTCAAAGTTACTATTGTATCTGATAAACATGCTGCTACTTTATTGTCAGCAGTGACGACTTTGATAATTGAATATATCAAGTCGACTATCTTTTCTACCTCTGAGTCAGTTAGATTATCTATCGTCTGCTATATCTGTAAGATCTCAGATCACTTATTCAAGAACTGCTTTTAGAACAAGATCAACATTTCAACATCTTGTGCATTCACTTCTTGCCTACATGAAATCATCATTTCAAAGAATAAAGAGAATGAGAAAATGTCTTCTTTCAAAGATAGCGAGGCAAAAAACTAGAAACTTTCATCAAAGATGTAATGAAAGATGTGTTAATTTCTTCAATGATGAGCATGTCAGATGATTCTTTTGCTTCTGAATCTTTGATTACTGAATGTGTACTTTCTAGCAATGAAATTAGTTACTCATTGAAGTCATTGATAAACATCGAAGCTGCTGACTATTCATTCATTGATGAAGTGATCGCGCAGATTGTTTGTGATCAGTTGCAAATCGAGTCTCTGACTTTGATCAAAGCGAAGTCAATTCGAGAATTTGACAATCATTATGCTAAGAAACTCATTACTCATGCCATTTATTCAAATCTGACTGTTCAAGATTATATGATTGACACAGCTTTTATATTGATCATTTGATTAAATCAACATCAAATGATTCTTGAAAAAACATGAATGAACAAAATTAATCTAGTAATAAATATGTGAATCGATTTTCTTCGATTTTCGAATTTCACCCCTAGTCAGAAATCAATTGTTCTACTCTCAAGTCATAAAACAATCATGAAACAGAAGAGCTTGACTTCTACTCATATACTAAAGAGATTTTTCACTTTCGTTACATCTCAATTCAGTCAGAAATCACTCTCTTTCAATCAAAAGAAGAGTTCAATTGAACAGTTAAAATCGCGTGACGCGACTTTAACTAACGTCAAAATTTCTAAATCAACGTCACATTCAACGAACATAGCAATGATAAAGACAGCAACATATAGAATGTTAGTCAAACGTTCAGACGTCAAGATCTTTGCTGTTATTGTTTTGAAAATCGATCGACTCATAATTACAGCTGAAAACAAGTCTGAAGAAGTGAATCTGCATGAGCTTTTTCACGCTGAAACTCTCAAGCAAGTCAAGATTAAGCTTCTCTCTGAATATCACGACTATCTAGATGTCTTCGATCGAGCAATGATTGATCAGCTATCATTGCATCGTTTCTATGATCACAAAATCAAGTTGATCGATGAAGAAATGCTTTCGCGAAGCAGACTATATCAAATGTTCAATCACAAGCTTCAGAAGATAAAGAAGTATCTGATTGAACATCTGAACAAAGAATTCATTTTCTTCAGCTTCGCATCATACGTCTCGCTCATTTTGTTCACTGAAAAGAAAGACAAAAGTCTGCGTTTCTGCGTCAACTACAGAAAGCTCAATGCTTTGATCAAATGAAATCGCTATTCTTTGCTCTTGATAGACGAGACTTTCATTTGTATACAAGAAAGCAAATATCTGACTCGATTGAACATCATTGTCGCGTTCAATAAACTGCAAATGCACTCAGATAACGAAGATCTGACTATCTTTATCATCTTCTTCAACTCATATAAATATCATGTAATGTTCTTTGAATTAATCAATGAATCAACGTTTTATCAACATTATATGAACGACGTGCTGTTTGAATATCTTCATCAGTTTTGTCAGATTTATTTAGATGACATTATCATTTACAGCAAGATCTTGAAGAAACACAAGCAACATGTATGATTGATCTTGAATAGACTACAAGAAGCTGATCTACAGATAGACATTGATAAATGCAAGTTTCATGTTCAGAAAATCATCTTTTTGAAACTTTTGATGTCAATCGAGAGACTTAAGATGAATTCACGAAAGATACAAGCAGTAGTTGATTGATCTACACTCAATAATCTCACTCAGATGCAGTTCTTCATTGACTTCTGCAATTTCTATCAACGCTTCATCAAGAACTTTTTGAAGATTGTTCATTCAATGATTCAACTTACTCAAAAGAAAATCATATTTGAATGAAATGAGACTTGTCAGACTGCATTCGATCACATGAAGAGATGTATGACTGAGACTTTTATACTTCGTCACTTTGATCAGACTTGTGAGACTATTCTGAAAACTGACTCATTCAACTACGTAAACGACGAAGTTCTCTCTCAATATGATGATGAAGAAGTACTACATTCAATTGCTTTCTATAGCAAGAACATGTCTTTTGCTGAGTGCAACTACGAAATATACAATAAGAAACTGCTGATCATCATTCAAGCATTTGAGCATTGACGATTCAAACTGAAGTTGACTGACATTTCTATCAAGATGTTCATTGATCATCAAGCACTCACTTCATTGATAAAAGACAAGAAGCTGAGTCAACGACAGATGCGTTGAATTCAGAAGCTAACTGACTTCAACTTCAAGATAATGTATCAATCTGACAAACAGAACATTAAGATCAATGCATTAACTCGTCAAACTGACTTCGTGTCTAGAGATCTTGATGATGAACGCATTCAATATCAAAGAACTACTATTCTGACATTGAATTAAATGAAGATCGCTGATCTAGAAAAGAATAATGATCAATCAATCTATAAACAGATTCTTGAGACTAATGAAATCGACGAGAATTGTACGCTACTTCGCGAAGCAATAGCAAGAAACGAAGCACAATGCAAAGACATCAAGCTGAAGAATTGTTAAGTTCAGAATGAAATCTTATACAAAGACAGTCAGCTATGAATTTCGTTCAATGAACTTCTGCAAATGAATCTGATTCGTGAGATACATGATCAGTCATCAATTGATCATTCTGAAATTCTTAGAACAGTGAAAATCATAAAGCGAAATTACTATTAATCTTCTATGTGAAAAACGATAGATTGATATATTCAAAACTGCTACGTATGTCAACGTTCAAAGACATCAAGAAATAAATCAAACGACTTGCTTCAATCTCTATCTATATCTGAGCAGCGATGACAAGACATAGCAATGAACTTCATTATCAATCTATCTGATTTGTATGATTACAACGCTATTCTGACTGTCATCTGCAGATTGTCAAAAGAAAGACATTATATTTCTTGCATCATTGATGATGAAGATATCACAGCTGAAAAGACAGCTGAAATGCTGATTCAATGAGTATATCAAACTCATGATCTATCAAGCTTCATTGTATTCGATCGAGATTCTCAGTTCATCTTCATTCTTTGAAAGTTTCTTTGTAAACGACTGAGCATTTCTCTTTGATTGTTCATTGTCTATCATTCTCAGATCAACAATCAAAGTGAATAAGTCAATCAGAATGTTGAGTGATATCTTTGATTCTTCTGTTCATATATGCAGAACGACTGATTCAAGTGATTATTCATGATTGAGTTTTTCAACAATAACGTCTTGTCATCAGTCATCTTCTTGACTCTCTTCTTCATAAACAAGAACTTTCATTCTCATATGAGCTTCGATTCTGACATCATTGAGTATGAAAGCATTCGCGAACGCTTGCAAATCAATCGAATCAAGAATATATTTGAATAAATGAACAAGACTTTGATCTTCGCTCGTGAAGCTCTGATCAAAACATGAAAACAAATGATGAATCAAGCTAATAAGCATAGAAAGAAGATTAATTACAAGATTGAATCAAAGATGTTTTTGAATGAATGAAACATCGTTACAGCGAGATCTTTCAAAAAATTAAATGACAAGATGCTCGACTTATTTCAGATCACTGAGTCTGTTGACTCATTCTATAAGTTGAAACTATCAGAGACTATGCATATACATGACGTATTTCATTCAGAACTTCTTCGTTCTGTCGTCAATGACTCTCTGTCTGATCAAAAGAATGAATCTTCGAAGTCAATAGTGATAAACGATGAAGATGAATGAGAAATCGATGATATACTGAACTTTCGATGCTATAGAAGACGACTTCAATATCAAGTCAAATGAAAGAATTATGACAATGATCTTAACTGATATAACGCTAACGACAACGAATTTATGAACGCTCAAAAGATGATTGATGACTTTTATATCAAATATTCAAGAAAAGCGCACTAAGAAACAACATTCATGCAAACATGAATAATCAAGAAGAGAAAGTAATGTCATGATTCTAGTCTTCATCTATTCTTCAACTAGTCTTCATCTGATTTCATTTTAATCGAGTCTAGTGAAAATCTGATCTAGAAGTGATGTCAATTGAGTCTCTGCATCATATATGTAAGACATCAACTCAATTGAGTCTAGCACAGAGCTGAGAAACACACATATAAGAACTCAATTCTTTTCTGTAGATACTTTTCTTTCTTAGCATTTATTTATTAGTTAAATGATACTTCTATGACTCACTCTAGATTAATCTCTAACACTGAACATAGAAAAGTTCTTTTTCAAAGCAGTAGAAATGAGTTGTTGAAGCACTTTGAAAGCTGAACTGATAGAAGAATTTGATAATCATGATCATTTTGAGTGTGAAGCTCTGACTGACATCAAAAAAACAGAAATGAAAGTTTTTAATTGATTTGAAAAAACGATAATATTGTTTTGCATATCTAGTAGTATTTCATTTTTGTTCATTCAGAGCTTTTCTAATATGACGTCATGATGATTTATATCAGCTATTAACATTGAAACAGTCAATTTCTTATGACTTTCGACTGTGAGATTGAGTAGAATTTTATGAATAATGATTTTCTTCATCAGCTTTTCATCATATTCTCTTATTAACTTCTCTTTAGCTAGTTGTATGAGTTGAATTTTGAGCTTCTGACATATTTGATTGACTAGCTTTGTATGAATCAAGATGTAGATCATCAAGTCACTATTTATCAAAGATCGTAGCTTGAAGAATTTGTCTTGCAAGAATAGAGTGACATCGACTAGAAATGACTTTTCAAAGTAGTTCTCTTCAATAGATGAAATTTCGTCGATTAGATTGCATAAAGAAATGATCTTTATCTTTTTAATGACTCTGAAAGAGATGATTAGTTTTTTGAATCAGACTCTGAATCGAAGTTCAAAGAATGATCAAACTCATCATTTAATGCATTAATTCTGAAAGATTCATTCAAGCATTCTTTAGAAGTATGATCAGACTTATGACATAAAAAGCAGTTTTCATTTAGTAAGTCATTTTCTTTGACGCTAGTCAAAACAGCGTCACGTGATTTAAACTGATCAGTCATCTTCATTTCTATGATTCTATGAGTAGCTTTGATTGATTTCTCAGCGAAGATAATCTGTTTAGTTGTTTGAGCTTTGATCATTGCTTCTCTATTCTTGATCTCTTGAATAGCTCGTTGATCGTTATTCAATTGAATGAGATAGAAATGAATTTCTTTCAGAGTACTGAGTTGAATCAATTGAGTTACTCAAGCGAATCAAAATCGAGAATTTATTTTATTCTTTAAATCGATGATCAGCTGTTTTTCTTGATAGTCTAGATAGAAGAATAGTCGTTGAAATTGAGTATAAAACTCGCTGAATTTCTTCTGTTCTTGAATTAAGTTGTAGTAGTTTCTACAAAAGTTGACTTCTTTATCTGAGTCATTGAACAACTGAGCTAACTCTTTCAAAAGCTCATTGATGATCTTGTATGAATTGAAACAGTCACGTTCATGTCTTGACTGAATGATCTCAGCTGCATCATCAAATAATCTGAAATGTACGTAGTTCAGCTTGACTCGTTCACTTGAAAAGAGATCAACGTTGATTTTCAGCTTATTCTGAACTTTTTCATATCAGTTCTTTCAGATAGAATTCTTTTCATCAGTGAACAACGAAAAATCGAGTATTTTCTGAAATCTAGAACGCTCAAAGTAGATTGATGATGACAAGATAATCTCTCTAGCTTGTAGTTTAACTTTCAGCTCTTCGCATCATTTCTTCAAAGCTTTCATAGTCATAAAAGATGTTATGATTTCAGTGAATGAGTCATTATCTTCAACAATGAAGAATGAAGTTTCAAAACACTCTTTGAAGAAGTGAGACATGATGAGAGAAAAAGAAGAGATTGAATTGAACGAGTGTTTTTAAAAGAAAGAGATCGAGCGAAGAGCGATGCTCAACAATAGAAGATGAAGTCATTTTTGTTGTTTGATTTGAGAGTTGATTGATTCTCTTGATCGATTTGATTCTCTAGCAATCAACGAAGATTCTTTATCGCTGATTCTATTAATCGAGATGAATGATGCATACTTAATGAGTTGTAAGTCGTCTAGCAATTCAATCAGTTTCGCTGTTGATTCTATAGATCTTCTGATGTTGTTCTGTCTTTCAATTGCGTCGATCATCAGGTAAATGAATTTCTTTAGACTTGATCTGTCTGAACGAGTATATTAAATGAGTAATGAGTATCTGTATCATATGATAAACGAGATTCTTAATGTAATGTTAAGATCATGCCTAGATCATTCAATCAAAGAGACTCAGAGCTGATATGTATGTATTGTTCTTTAAAGATAACTATAACAAGACATTAAGAATACAGAAGAGAAAGAGTGCAAGCTCTTTTATAAATAATGGCTTGAGACTGCGCTAGACTCGATACAGATGTGATGTAATATGTCAGATGTGTTTGTCTAAAAGAATGATGAAAGAGATGAATGAAGAAAGTGCTAAACAACGAGAAGAAGTGCTGAGAATGACTCAAAGAAATGCGCTAGATTCAAACTAGGCATAACATCATGACTTGCTTTAATCAAATTGATTAAAGTTAGATCTGAACTTTGATTGATTCAGACATGTTCATAACAAAAATCAACAATCATCTTCAGAATGCATTGTCAGTTTGTCTCATAAAATTTAGCTTACTTGACAAGCTCAAGATCTTTCTTCAAAATGTGAATAACAAACAACAAGTCAATTATCAGCTACATGATGAGCAATGAACAGTCAAATTGATAGCAGCTTCGAAAAAACGTTTTGTTTCTTTGTTGACATCAACTTCAGTCTCGACTACTAGTTATGTTCAACTCACTACTTTTTTCATTTCTGAATCTGAATGATCAAGAATGTCAATCATCTGCTTCAATTGCAAAGTATCAAATCATCTTTCAAAAAACTGCTCTCAGCTGAAAACTAGTACTTTGACATCTTGTGCATTCATTTTTCGCCTTAATGAGATCATCATGTCAAAAGAAGAGAAGAAATTATTTACAGAGAAATCGAAGAATGAGACAAAAAACTAGTGACTTTCATCAAAGATGTGATGAAAGATGTGTTAATTTCTTCAACAATGAGCAGCTCAAATGATCTCTTTGCTTCAAAATCTTTGATTACTAAATGTGTACTATCTAGCAATGAAATTAGTTACTCATTAAAGTCATTGATTGACATTGAAGCAGCTGACTATTCGTTAATTGATGAATTAATCGCGCAGAATGTTTGTGATCATTTGCAAATCAAATCATTATCTTTAATCAAGCTCAAGTCAATAAGAAAATTCGATGATCATTATGCAAAAAAGCTCATTACTCATGCAATTTATTTGAATCTGACTGTTCAAGATCATATGAAACGTTTCATCTTTATGCTGATTACTTGATTGAGTCAACATTGAATGATTCTTGAAAAAACATGAATGAACAAGATCAAGATGACTATTGATATGAAAGATGATCATCTTCAATTTTCTAGTTTTAAAGCTCATATCAAAGCTTCTATCAAAGCTCATTCAACTCTTCTTTCTATCATCAAGAAAATCGCGATAGAACAGAAGAGTTCAACTCTCACTCAAATACTAAAGAGATTTATTTCTTCTGTTATCACTCAACTCAGCGAGAAGTCATCTTCATTCAGTAAAATCATGAAATCATTTAATTCAGTCAAGTTTTCATCTTTTGATTCAATGAACATAGCAATGATAAAGATTGCAGCATATAAATCACTAG
>JAABUS010003049.1_pt1 | contig 28776 bp, 23 predicted proteins | sample 5560161 | NCBI WGS metagenome assembly JAABUS01 (sample SAMN10711885, study PRJNA513376) | rock metagenome | isolation source: Antarctica rocks | place: Antarctica: Victoria Land, Trio Nunatak nord | collected 2016-01-04
GTCAGGTCGCGGCGTATGCGGCCCACCACCGGGTGTGTGCGGCCTGCGGGGTGCTGCAGCCCTTCAAGGACCGGCGCACGCGCCGGCTGCAGACCCTGTTCGGCACGGTCGAGGTCGAGGCGCCGCGATTCAAGCTGTGCCGCTGCCGCCAGCCCGCGCTCCTGGCGGAGGCGACGGTGTCGCCGGTCTGCGCGCTGCTGACCGCCGGCTGCACGCCGGAGCTGGAGCGGTTGCAGGCCGAGTTGGGCGCGCGCACCTCGTTCCGGGATGGTGCGCGCATTCTGGAGAGCCTGCTGCCCGTCTCGCCTGCGAACCACGAGAGCCTGCGCACCCGCACCCATGCGGTGGCCCGGCAGCTCGAGGCGGCCGACCGACGAGCAGCCGCGGAGGTCACGGCTGTTCGGGATGCGCCGGCCAAGGCCGCCGCAGCGGATGACCACCGGCCCGTCGTCATGCTCGATGGCGCCTACGTGCGCGCGGTGCCGGGTCATCAGACCCGGAACTTCGAGGCGATCTGCGGCAAGGTGGAGCACGATGGCCACCCTACCCGGCGCTTTGCCCTGGTGCGCAGCGTGGCCGGGCAACCCTATGCCCTGCTGCGCGCGGCGCTGCGGGACCAGGGCTGGCGGGAGGGCGAGGCGGTCACCGCGATCAGCGACGGCGATCCCGCGCTGCCGGCGCTGGTGCGCTCGGCTACAGGCGGCCCCGTGGAGCTTATCCTCGACTGGTTTCATCTCTCCATGCGCGTGCAGCACGTCGAGCAGGTCATGGGCGGCCTGTGCGCCCTCGAGCCGCCGCCCCTTGCCCCGCTCCATCTTGCTCAGATCGACGTGGAACGATTGCGGCATCTGCTGTGGAACAGGCATCACGAGAAGGCGTGCAAGGCTCTGGGCCGGATCGCAAGCTAGGCCAAGGACGCCAGCGTGTTGAACGACCCCGCAATGGAAGCGGGGGCAACACGCCTGGTCGCGCGTTGCACGGAGCTGCGCAGCTATATCGAGACCAACGAGGGCGCGCTGATCGACTACGGCCAGCGCTACCGAGCTGGCAAGCCGATCTCCACCTTACGGGCCGAGGGCACCGTCAACCAGCTGGTGAGTGCCCGCATGAACAAGCGACGGCAGATGCGCTGGTCGCCCCGCGGCGCCCATCGCGTGCTTCAGGTCAGGGCCGCAGTGCTGGACGGGCGCTTCGGCCACCAGGCAATCCCACTCGCGGCGTAGCGCCCCAGGTTTTTGACACTCCCCCCGATGCTCTCCAGCTACGTCGCTGCTCGCGGACGACGTTGGCTTGCGGACGCTCTGCAGCCCTCACTGCCCTGGCTGCCGGCGCTAACCGGGCGCGTTCGGCATAGCGCGGTCGTCTCGTCGTCCGGCCTGTTCGAGCCGCGCCTGCATCGCGGCCGCCTCCGCCTCCATCTCAGCGACGCGCGCCCGCGCCGCCGCGAGCTCGCGGTCCCGCTGCCGGAGCCGCCGCTCCAGCTCCGAGACCTGCTTGCGGCCGCCTCCGGCAAAATCGTCCCGCTTCGCGGCCGGGAACGCCTCCATCCCGGCCAGCGCTGCAGTGATGGCGGACAGGTCCACCGCCGCCAGCGTGCGGGGTGTCGCGACGCGTTCGTCGCGCTGCGGCGTGCGCGAGCTGTCGAAGCTGTGGATGCGCGGGAAGGACACCCGCGCCAGCACCCCATCCGACGGCGCCCACAAGTAACCCTCGCCCTGCCCAAGCCGCGGCAATTCGGCCAGGATGCGCTTGCCCTCGGCGCGGTCCGCCTGTCCCTCGATCCAGCCGCCGACGGCGTCCCGGTCCTGGCTCGCGGTCAGCTTCATCGAAACCAAAATATCGGCCTGGGACAGCACGTCCTTATGCAGCACCGCCGGGCGCTGGGTGATCAGCCAGGGCACGAAGCCCCGGACCCGCCCGCGGCGCACGATCTCCTCGATCCGGCCCAGCAGCGCCTGTCCGCCGGGCTGCGCCCGCTGCGGCGCCCACAGGTCCGCCTCGTCCAACACCAAATGCAGCGGCTCCGTGTTGGCTTCGTAAAGCGCTTCGGCGAACGCCGTCATGAACGCCCTGCGGGCGGCGCTGCTGCCGAGTTCCGACACGTCGACCACGCAGGCGAGCGGATGCGTGCCGACCAGGTGGCCGAGGGCGGCGCCCATGCCCTCATCGAGCACCACGTCGGCGTGCCGGCCGCCGAACACCACCACGGGATAGCCGGATGCGGCCGAACCATCTGCTCCGGCGCGCAGGCCCCACCACACCCCGAGCGGGTCGACGACGCAGACGCGCCCGCCCCGGTCCATCAGGCGCTCGACCAGGCCCTTGGCGGCGTAGGTCTTGCCCGACCCCGAGGTGCCGACGATGGCGAGGCGCTCGTCCAGCGCCGACAGCGGCAGCACGCCGGCGATCCTGTCGCTGCCATGCGCGTCCCTATCCTCCTGGCGTTCTGATCCAAGCGCCCCAGCCCCGGTCCGGTGGGCCGCCAGCAGGCGGCTGACCGTCGCCTCGCTCACCCTGTGCAGCCGCGCCATGTGCGCGGCCGAGCGCCGGCCCGAGAGCACCTCCTCCGCAACTTTTGCCCGCTCCCGATCCGTCAACTTCGGGCGCCGCCCGCCCACGCGCCCCTCGGCGCGCGCAGCCGCCAGGCCGGTGCCGATCCGGTCACGGGCGACACGGTGGCCGAACGCGGCCAGGCCGCCGACCAGCTGCGCCGCCGCCTGTCCTGCCACCGTCGTGGTGTCGATCGCCTCCGCGAGGCTCCGCAAGCCCGCGCCCGCCGTTCCGATGCGCTTCACCAGGCGCACCACGTCGGCCAGCGACCGTCCCAGGCCGTCCAGCTGCGCCACGACGACCACGTCGCCCAGGCGCAGGCCATCGAGCATGCGGCGCAGCTCCGGCTGGTCCCATCGGCCCCCGGAGGTCAGCTCCTCGACCATTCGCTCACACCCGACGTCCTGCAACGCCCGCCTCTGCGCGCGCAGGGCGTCGTCGTCGCCCGCCTTGACTCGGATGTAGCCGATCAGCACGAGGCTAACTCTGTCGCCGCTGTAATGTCCGGTACGGCGCCGGACCCGCGGTGCCCGCCGGTGCCGTGAGGGCGACCCGGCGACCCGCGGCTGGGCACGACGTCGTGCGGGCGGCCCGCTCGCCATCCGTGGCCGCACCACCAAATCAGTGTCGCGGCAGGCCGCATGGTGCCACTCCGGCGAAGTTGACGTGGGTCATCTGGCAGCTCCGAAAGACGGTCCAAACATGCGCGCACCTTCAACATACAAGCCTTGCGAAAACCAAAATCATAACCTCGAAAGCTGTAAGGTTAACAGCCAAATAAACTTGCACAATCCATTCCATAACTATCGAGTTTATAGGTTTATGCAAGGCTTTTGCTATCTTTGGGCTTGGCCCAGTTGCCTGCAAACGTTCATTTTGACGTAGGACACCCTTGGCCGAGGCGGTCAGGCGGCGATACGGCACAGCCGGTCAACCTGGCGCAAGCCGAGGCGGGGCATCGTCGATCCCATTGATAAACAAAGCAGAAGTCACCTGGCGTTGGTCAGTCTCCTTCCTCCGCCCCTCCGCCACGCCTCCGCCATCCCTCCCCGTCCCGGTCACCCCCGCCAGCGTGACCTGCACCCATTCACCCAATTACCTCCGGTAACCGTGATTCCCGGAGGGAATTTGACGGGAATGAACAGTATCCGTGTCGCCTGTCCAAGATCGCGAAAATGTCGGTGCCGAAGCAGTATTTGGCTCGGGACGATGCCCTTAACCGCAATAAAATCCGCTTCCGATCGCAATAGGATGTATCCCATATCGCGCTAAACTGCGCCCAGTCGGGCTTGAGAGTACGTCAGTCTTCGCACAGCCTGCAGTAGCGCAGCACACGAGCCACGGACGGCCGCGACCAGCGGTCGCCGCCACACGGCGCCAGCAGTCCCGCCGATTGCAGCGCCTGGGCATAGTTCCCAAGCGAGAGTGCCCTGAGCGCGACGAAATTTCCGTTGGGAGATTTCTTGCCGCGGCACTAGCCTCTAGAAGCGCCGCGGCATAGCGCCGCCTAACCGTACCGTTGCCAGAGAGGAACCCTATGCTCTCACCATTTATCAACCGGCGTGGCCTGATGCTGGGCGTTGGAGCGGCAGCACTAGGCGGACAGCAGGCCGTTGCGGCAGCCCCCACGTTCCGCACCGTCACCCCAGGCGTGCTCACCGTTGCCAATAGCGGGGAGATGCCCATGGTCGGTATTGAAGGCGATAAGATGATCGGCTCAGACGCCGAGATGATTGGAGCCATCGCCGCAAAGCTTGGCCTCGGGGTTAAATCAGCCCTGATGGAGTGGTCCGCAACAGTGCAATCCATGCGCAGCGGGCGAGCGGACGTCATGCTGGGCAACATGGGCTGGACCCCGGCCCGCGCCCAAGCGCTATTGATTACCGACGCCATCTACTACGGGGGCGCGTTTGCGGCCGTGAAGCGCGACAAATCCCTGCCCGACGCCATCACCGTCGCGGACATGAAGGGCCGCAGCATCGGCACCGTCACCGGCTTCACCATCGTGCCCGAGATGAAACGCGTGCCCGGCATCATTGAGGTCAAGCTGTATGACAACAGTGACGGCGCCGTGCGGGACGTAGCCGCCGGCCGACTCGACTTCGCCCTACTGGATGGGCCGCTGATGGACTACATGATCTTGCAAAATTCGGCCTGGGGACTGAAGACCGTCGCACTGAAGCGGGATCCTGACTTTCCGCAGCTCACCAGCAAGCAGCATACCGTTATGGGTATGAACCAGGAAAACCACGACCTGTTCGACGCGGTAAACGCTGGCGTGAAATGGCTTTGGGCAACAAAGACCAACGCTGCACTGATGCAGAAATACGGCATCAAGAACCCCGACTATCTCGAGCCGCCGGAGCCCAATCCGCGCATTGGAGTGGACCGTAGTGCCGATGGCGGCCTGATCGGGCCCGGAGGGCACGCGCCCAAAGACTTTTCCGCGCTGTTCGCCTGAGCCTGGTGGCGGAGCCGTCTCTTATCTCCATACCGGATCCGCTCGTTCGCGCCGTCCGCGTCGGTAAGCGGTTCGGCGAGGTGGAAGTGCTGCGGGACGTGGATCTCGCGGTGCAGCCCGGCGAGGTGCTCGCCATCATCGGACCCAGCGGCTCCGGCAAGACGACGCTGCTTCGCTGTATTGCCCATTTGGAGCACCCGACCAGCGGCCATGTCGAGGTCGCAGGCGAGCGGGTCGGTGCAGTGTTGGACAACGGCCACTTGCGACCGATGACGGATCGCGAGATCGCACGCCTACGCCGGGGCATCGGGATGGTGTTTCAACGGTTCAACCTGTTCCCTCACCTCACGGCGATTGAGAACGTCATGCTCGGCCCGGTGCGCGTGCTCGGGCAGCGACGGACAGAGGCTGAGCCGCGCGCCCGGGAGCTGCTGCGCAAGGTCGGCCTTGCCCACAAGGCGGACAGCTATCCGGAGCGCCTCTCCGGTGGACAACAGCAACGGGTGGCCATCGCCCGCTCGCTTGCCATGCAGCCGCGGCTCATGCTGTTTGATGAGGCGACCTCGGCACTGGACCCTGAGCTGATCGGCGAAGTTCTGGCCGTGATGCGGGATCTAGCGCGGGATGGCATGACGATGCTCGTCGTGACGCATGAGATGGGCTTCGCCGAGGATGTGGCGGACCGGGTGGTGTTCATGGACCACGGCCGCATCGTGGAGGAAGGGCCGCCGCAGGAGCTGTTCCGCGCGCCCTCACATCCGCGCACCCAGGCTTTCCTGCGCGCAGTGATCGACAGACAGGCCATGGCAGAGGCGCCTTGAACGGTTGGGAGCGTATTTGGGATGCCCTGCCGCTGCTCTTGGCCGGGGCTGTAACGACAATCGAGATCACTGCGGGCGGTTTCTTAATTGCTGCGGCTTTGGGGCTGCTCGCCGGCGCCCTGCTCGGCGCCCGCTCGCGCGCCATACGGGCGGCGGCAAGGCTCTACACCGACGTGTTCCGCGCAGTGCCAGTGCTGACCCAGCTCTTCATCCTCTATTTCGGCCTGGTCGAGATCGGCATACGGCTCGAGCCGTTGCAGGCCGCCATCCTGGGCTTCGGCATCAATGGCGGCGCCTACCTTGCAGAGGTGTTCCGTGCTGGCATCCTGTCGGTGCACCAAGGCCAGACCGAGGCGGCGCAGATGCTCGGCATGACCCGACTTGCGGTGCTGCGCATCGTCGTCCTGCCGCAGGCGATGCGGATCGTGCTGCCGTCGCTCGCGAACTACGCGATCGGGCTGCTGAAGGACAGCACCCTTGCCTCAGCCGTTGCGGCACCAGAGCTAATGTTTTTGGCGCGCAAGCTGGTGGACCGCACCTTCCTCGGTCCGCAGATCTTTTTCTCGGTCGCCGTGATCTACCTTGCCATGAGCCTGCCGCTCGCCCGGTTGGCTGCGCTTGCTGAGGCGTGCGCCGGGCGTGGTCGCCCTTGAGCTGCGGCATCCAGTGAGCTGGAGCATTCTCGCGGAGAGCATGCCGCAATTGCTGCAGGCGGCGCTGAGCACGCTGCAGATGACAGGCCTCGCTTTCCTGATCGCGGCCGCCTTGGGCCTGCCGCTGGCGCTGTTGCGTATGACGCCGGGCCTGCCGGGCCTGCTCGCCCTGGGCTATATCGAGGTCATGCGCGGCGTGCCGCAGTTGGCATTGCTGTTCCTAATCTATTTCGGCCTGGTGCCGCTCGGCATCGCGCTGCGCGCCTTTGACGCCGCCGTCATTGGGTTGGGGCTGAGCGGTGCGGCCTATTTGGCCGAGATCTATCGCGCCGGAGTGCAGGCGGTCGATCGCGGCCAGCTCGAGGCGGCGCAAATGATCGGGATGCGGCGGCGCGCAGTGCTGCGCCATGTGGTGCTGCCCCAGGCTTGGCCCGCGGTACTGCCACCGATGGGCAATTATTTAGTCGCGCTGCTGAAAGACACTTCCATCGCCTCGATCATCTCGGCGCCGGAGCTGATGCTGCGGGCACGCGATCTCAGTAGCGAGTATTTTCTGCCAATGGACTATTACCTGCTCGTCGGTGGTATGTATCTGGTGATGGCTTGGCCCCTGATGCAGGGTGTCAGGATACTGGAGCGGCGTGCCGCACGCGGGCGGCTGCAGGGAGAAGCGCGATGAATGGGGCATCCGTGCCGGCACGCGTCGACGCCGTGGTGATCGGCTCCGGCGGGCTCGGCGCCGCTACGGCCTTCCATCTTGCCGGTGCCGGGCTACATGTGGCGCTGCTCGACAAGGCGGCGGTCGCGTCGCAGTCTTCGCCACGCGCTGCTGGGCTGAGCGGGACGCTGCGCACCGACGATTTAATGACCCAGATCGCCGCCGACGCGGTGCGCCGTATCGAGACGTTCGAGGCCGATACCGGCGAGCCGCTCGTGTTCCACCAGCCCGGCAGCCTCAAGGTGGCGCGCCGCGAGGAGCACGTCGAGCAGTTGCTTGAGGAGGTGGCGCGTGGCCGTCGGTTGGGCCTGGACGTGGCCATGGCGCCGCTCGACGAGGCGCAGCGTCTGATGCCGTTCCTGCGCACCGAGGACGTGCGCGCCGTGATGCATATGCGCACCGACGTTTACCTTGAGCCACGGCAAATTCCGGAGGGCTATGCCCGGGCGGCATCGCGCCTGGGTGCCACGGTGCTACCTTATACGCCCGTGCAGGAGATCATCACCGATGGTGGGGCCGTCGCTGGAGTGCGGACCAGCCGCGGCGTGATCCTGGCCGGGACTGTGGTCGACGCCGCCGGCGGCTGGCTCCGGCAGGTTGCGGCCCTCGCCGGCGCGACGGTCGGCCTGGTCCCGACCCGGCATCAGCTCATGGTGACGGTTCCGTTGCCCGGAGTGCGGCCAGACCAGGCGATCACCAGGATCATAGACGCCAACGTCTACATACGGCCCGAGAAGGGTGGACTGATGCTCGGCGGATACGAGCCGGACCCGGTGCAAATGGACCTTGCGGGGACGCCAGCCGACTTCGAGATCAAGGACCTGGAACTCGACCTCGAAGTGCTACGCCGCCTAGCTCGAAGCGTGGAGGCGCAGTTCCCGGTGTTTCGGGACGTGGCGGTGCAGGAGCATCGCGGCGGGCTGCCGACCATGACCGCGGACGGCGAGCACGTTCTGGGTCCCGCGCCGGATGTTCCGGGCCTTTGGATCATTGGCGGCTGCTGCGTGGGTGGCTTGACGACCGCGCCGGCATTGGGTGCGCTCCTGGCTGGATGGATCGTCAATGGGCAGGCATCCATGGACCTGGCCAGCATGGCGCCAAAGCGCAAAGCGACCACCTTGCCCGAACGTGAGTTGACCGAATGCTGCAGATTGCAATACGTGCATCATTATTGGTCGCCAGCGTCAATGCCAGCTAGTGGTGCAAATTGAGGCCATAGCATCGACTAATAGAAGAGTATCAGGATTTGCTGAATAATCATGTCGGTCCTCACGGCTGATCAACAGCAACGCTACCGGAGCTCGATCGATTCATAGCGTGACCATCTCACAGATCGTGACGTTTCCTGGCTCTCAGCTACGGACAGACAAGCTAGGACCAAAGCCCAGCCCTGGCCAGCCTCCGGATCGGCGAGGATCGCGCGATAGCTCGCCTTCACAAGGGTGGATACGGGCCTTTTCCGGAAGGCTGCTGCGCATTACTTCTCTGGTCCTGGCCGCGTGTTTTTGCCCCTTTTGGGTCAACTGGCGTGGTTCCTATTCAGAACGTGAGCAGCTTTTCCATGACCTCGATGATCAATGCCCCATCCACGCCGATGGCCTGGCAGGGCGATGCTGCTTTCCGGCAGCACAGAACCTTCTGCGGATTGGCCCTACCGCTATCGGCGCCCAATGGCAGCTTATGGTCCCGCGAAGCGGGTGGGATGAGCGTCACTATGGACAACACGGGCGCTGCCACGTCCGGCGAGGTCTTGCCGCTGCCAGCCGGGCGCATTTTGCGCCTGCTGCTGCTACATATCTTCACTGCTGCTTTGCACAGTGGAAACGCGGCAGTCGAGATTGGGTCTGATGCTCGCTCTGTCGCCTTGAGCCTTGGGCTGAAAGCGACGCCGCTGCGGTTGCGGGAACTTGGCGAGCAACTCGAATACCTGATCGCGGCAAAGCTGCGCATCACCGAGGGAAAGGGGGCGCCGCTTTCGGTGCTGGACGCACGCCGGTCAGGCAACCGGGACGCATCGTCTGGGTGGCGTCCGGTGCTGCACTTGAACAAGCGCTTCTTCGCCAGCCTGCAACAGAGTGCAGTGGCCCTGGACCGGGACGTGGTCGCTGCGTTGGCCGGATCAGCCATGGCGCTCGACGCGTACGCCTGGCTCGCGGCCACGTTGCCCGAAGTGAGCACGGATCGGCCCATGCTCGTCACCTGGACAGAGCTGCAGCAGCGCTTCGGTCAGGATGAGCTGCCGGGCGCTGTCGCGTTCAGAACAGCGTTCTCCAAAAGCCTGAAGGCGGTCCAGGCAGCGTACCCCGCATTGTGGTTCATGGTCAGCCAAGACGGCGTCGAGCTGCAGGGCGCCGCGGCGTTGGCGGCTGCACCGGCCATGGAGCCGGCAGTGCCCACGGGTTCAGAACCGGAGCCGAACAAGACATCGGCTGACATGCCAACTTCGACGGTAACGGGATCACCCCGGAATTCTGAGCCTCTGAGCCGCGCTGATAGGCCAGCGACAACGCCTGCCCGTGTAGGCTTTGCGACTACCGGTGAAGCCAGCGTCCCCGAAGCGAGACCGCAGTCCATGCTGAACCCGGTTCAGGCGAGCGCCGCGCTTCGCATGACACACGAAATCAAACCTATCCTGGGACGGGAGCGCGGCAGCGACCGGATCAGGCTTGCGCCGGCGCTGACCGGCCTGGGGCTCTCGGTATGGTTGCGACGTGGCGCTGCCGATACGAGCGCCACACTCGAGGTGACGCCCGGTGCCGAATACAATCCGGCGCGGCGTTCGCTGCTCATCCTCGAGCCGATGATCCTGCAGGTCGCAGGCTCGCTGCGGCCGCATGAGCTGGAGCAGGTTGCGGCCTGGGCCTCGGCCAATGCCGAGCTGATCCAGGATTACTGGGACGGCTCGACGACCTCGATCTCCAACATCACCGGACGGGTCAGACCGGTGTCCACCGCATCTTGGTGAGCCTTGCCCGTCGCTCCCTATCGGGAGCGTTGCCGGCTACTCAGGACAGGAGCCCGTACGGGGGAGCGCAGTACGTTTTCGCGCAGCTGGGCTTTCCGGCCCCAGTTCGCTGCCTAAACCCGGAGCTTCTGAAGGCCACTAGCAACGACTTCTTCTTTGAGGCACTCGGCCGTCCACGGCAACCGCACCGATTGAGCTGGGTGCACGATACATAAGCGGTCGCGAGCGCGCGCTGCCCTGGAATAGGGTCGCGAGCTCCTGGCTCCACAACATACCAAGGCACGTGTCAACGGCGCGCAGAACAATCGCGCCTGTCCTCGTGCCCGGAGCCTAGTTTTCCCAGAACGGCCAGGTGTCAGTGAGCCGATAGCCGGTCGGCCAGGGATCGCTCGGATCGAGCATGAGCTGGCTGGTTCCGGTGATCCAGGCACGGCCGGAGATGAAGGGCATGATGGCGGGCCGGCCGCCAACCGTTGTGATAGATTCGATACCGCAATCGAAGCGCGAGCCGATGATCGAGCGTCCCACGAAACGGTCTCCGACCTTCAGGATGCCCTTGGCGTGGAGCACCGCCAGACGGGCCGAACAGCCGGTACCACAGGGCGAACGGTCGATCTTGCCGGGTCTAATCGCGACCGCGTTGGCACCCGACGGAACTCCATCGTCGTCAATGAGCGGAGCTGCGAACTGGCAGAAGGAGATGTGATTCCAGTCGGCGTTTTCCGGATGGAGAAACCCGAGTTGCTCATTGGCGGCCTTGACGATCCGCATGCCGAGCGTTGCGAGATCCTTTGCTTCGTGGGGACGGATCGAGAAGCCGAGTTCATGGGCATCGACGATGACGAAGCTGTCGCCGCCATACGCGGTATCGACCGTCAGAGTCCCGAGCCCCTCCACCTCCAGCTTGGCGTCGAGCCTATCCGCGAAGCTTGGGTGGTTGCGCACCCGGATGCTCTCGGCCTTGCCGTTTCGGCAGGAAGCCACCGCTTCGATGAGGCCACCCGGCGCCTCGATTACGATCCGGGTCTCAGGTTCCTGCATCGGGACGATCCCGCTGTCGAGCAGCACTGTCGAGACGCAGATGGAATTGGACCCGGACATCGGCGGCGTGTCCTCCGGCTCCATGATGATCCAGCCGATCTGCGCGGCTGGGTTCTTAGGTGGCACCAACAGGTTCACGTGGCGGAACACCCCGCCGCGCGGCTCCTGCAGCACGAAATTGCGCAAGGTGTTGTTGGCCGCGACGAACCTCGACTGGGCCCAGATGGTCTCGCCCGGCGGCGGGGAGACGCCGCCCACAATCACGTCGCCGACCTCGCCCTCGGCGTGACAGCCAACGACATGGATGATCTTGGAGGAACGCATGAAGGTTCTCTTAGCCGATGGAGATTGCAGGATCGCCAAGGACGTCGAACCGCGGGGTGATTCCGAGTCCGGGGGCGTCGGACGCCGTCATGAAGCCGTCCACCCGCTTGGGGGCGCCGGTAGCGATCTCGACCACACCGTAGCTGTTGAAGTCGGTTGCTGAGAAGCAGAATTCGCCTGGTGTGGAGCGCGCCAGATGGGCGATGGTGGCAGTCACGATATCGCCGCCCCACGCGTCCTCGATCGTCATGGGAGTGCCGGAGGCGATGCAGATGTCACGCATCAGCCGCGCCCTGGTCAGGCCGCCGACCTTGCTGATCTTGAGGTTGATCAGATCCATCGCGTCATCGGCGAGTGCCCTCATCAGCGTGTCGAAGCCCGTGATGACTTCGTCCAGGACGAAAGGCCTCTCGGTGCGCCGGCGCACCGAGAGGCACTCGTCATAGCTGAGGCAGGGCTGCTCGATGTAGACGTCGAGGTCGCGCACGCTGGCCGCGATCCGCGCCGCCTCGGCCCGGGTCCAGCCGGTGTTGGCGTCGGCCACCAGGATGTCGCGCTCACCCAAAACCCCGCGGGTTTCTCGGATGCGGACGATGTCCTGGTCCGCGTCGCCGCCCACCTTGAGCTGGAACTTCGTGTAGCCCTCGACCCGGTAGCCGGCGATCTTGCGCGCCATTTCCTCGGGCGCTTCCTGGGAGATGGCGCGGTAGAGCGTGATCTTCTCCTGTGCGGCGCCACCGAGCAGCTTGTAGACCGGCATGTCGGTCACCTTGCCCAAAATACCCAGCAGGCGATGTCGATCGGCGCCTTGACGTAGGGATGGCCCCGCAGCACCGCGTCCATGTGCCGGTTGAGCACGTCGAGATCGGTCGGATCGAGGCCGATGAGCTTCGGTCCAATCTCCTTCAGCCCGGCACGGACCCCAAGGGCATAGGCCGGCAGATAGGCGGAACCAAGCGGGCAGCACTCGGCAAAGCCCGTGATGCCGGCATCGGTCTCGACCGCTACCACGGTGGAGTCGAACACCTCGACGAAATTGCCATTCGACCAGCTGTAGCGTCCCTCCTTCAAGGGAAGGTCGACCTGCCACGCCTTGATGCCAGTGATTTTCATGTTCTGCTTCCAGACGCAGCATCGGATCGGATGAAAATTGCGTCGTGACACCGTTCCATTGAGACTGCTCGCAAGTTCAAGTTGAAGCGAATCCACCAGAAGCGAAAGCGCTATAAAGATTTGGGCCTGCTGTCAGCCGATCGCGGCGAGGCTCGGGCGGGACGCGAGGGCCTCGCGGACGATCCGCTCCACCTTGGCGCGCCTCTCGCCTTCGAGCGGCTGGCGCGGCGCGCGGACATGCTCGGTCGTGCCGGTGACCAACATCTCGACCAGCTTGAGGTTTTGGACCAGATAGGTGCTGACATCGAGGTCGAGCAGCGGCCGGAACCAGCGATAGATTGCCAGCGCCTCAACGTAGCGTTTTGCCTGCATCAGGCGCCAGATCGCTACGGTCTCGTGAGGGAAAGCCACGACGAGTCCCGCGACCCAACCGACGGCGCCCAGTGCGAGCGCTTCGAAGGCGAGATTATCGACGCCGGTGAAGACATCGTAGCGATCGCCGACCCGTTGGAAGATGTCTAGTGTGCGACGAATGTCGTCCGAGGACTCCTTGATGGCCACAAACCGTTCGTCTGAGGCGAGGTCTTCCATGATCTCCGGCGTGACATCGACCCTGTAGGCGATCCGGTTGGAATAGATCATGACGGGCAGGTCGGCAGCCGCCGCCACGGCGCGCAGGGTGGCAGCCGTTTCCTTGGAGTTGGTGTGGTAGATGGTGCTCGGCACTACCATGAGGCCTGATGCGCCGCTCTTTGCTGCCCTTACGGCGAGCGCCGCGCCGTCACGCGTGGCAGCTTCGGCAATCGTCATCAGGATCGGCTTGCCGGAGGCGACGGACAGCGCGGTCTTTAGCACTGCGAGACGTTCATCATGCGAAAGCATCGAGCCTTCACCGAGTGAGCCGTTGACGATCAGACCGTCAACGTCCGCCTCGATCTGGAACGCGAAACAGCGCTCCATTTCCCGATGGTCGAGTTCCCCGTCGGCTGTGAACTTCGCCGTGACGGCCGGATAGACGCCTTTCCACATAACAAGACTCCTTACGTCTCTTCAAAGGACGGATTTGAGGAACGCCATCGTTTCCGGCTGACGTGGGCTTCCAATGACCTGGTCGGGTGGCCCGATCTCGTGGATACGACCCCGATGAAAAAAGGCCATGCGGTTTGACACGTCGCGGGCAAACCGGATCTCGTGGGTCACGACGATCATGGTCATGCCCTCCGACGAGAGCAGCCGCAGGGTGTCGAGCACCTCACCGACGAGTTGCGGGTCGAGCGCCGAGGTCACCTCGTCGAGCAGCATGTAGTCGGGCGACATCGCGAGCGCGCGAGCGATCGCCATCCGCTGCTGCTGGCCGCCTGAAAGCTTCGAGGGATACACCTTCAGCTTGTCGGCCAAGCCGACATGGGTCAGGCGTTCCACCGCGATCGCTTCTGCATCTTGGCGGCTCTTACCCAACACCTTGCGGGGCGCAAGCATGACGTTTTCCAGAACGGTGAGGTGCGGAAAAGCATTCCATTGCTGGAACACGATGCCGATCTTCGTCCGGAGCTTGTTCAGGTCCGTTTCTCGGGCGTGAACGACGGTGCCGTCGACCAGTATGCGTCCGGAATTGATCGGCTCCAATCCGTTGACGCACATGAGCAGCGTCGACTTACCAGAGCCAGAGCCGCCGATGACCGACACGACCTCGCCCCGTGCGACGTTCATGGTCACACCCTTGATGACCTCAAGCGGGCCGAAGGATTTGTGGACGTCTTCGATCTCAATCATGGACCTGCCATCGCGTTTCGAACCACGCACCGAGACGGGCGATCGGGAAGCTGATGAGAAAATAGATCGTGCCGGCGATCATGAGCACCAGCAGCGGTTCTTGGGTGCGGGTCACGACGATCTGCGAGGATCGGAGCAGTTCGATGATGCCGAGCCAGAGCACCAGGGCGGAGTCCTTCATCAGGCCGAGCGCGAGGTTCATCCAGCTCGGCAGGCCGACCCGTAGCGCGATTGGGAACACGATGACGGTAAGGTCGTCCCACCAGGTCAGGCCGAGCGAGCGGGCCGCGCGCCTGGTGGTCAATGGAACGGCCAGGATGCTGCCGCGGACGATCTCGGTGCAGTAGGCCGAGGCATAAACGGCCAGCACCAAGCAGGCCACTGTGAAGGGCTGCCAATCGAGGCCGGCGATCGGCGCGAAAGCCGTGGCAAGAATGAGCTGGATGAGCAGCGGGACCGAGCGGAACACGTCGAGCAGCGTGCCGAGCGCGTAACTCGGCCAGCCCGGCGCCGTGGCGCGCAGCAGCCCGAAGGCCACGCCGAGCAGGGTGCCGCCCAGCACCGCCCAGAAGGTGAGCAGCAACGTCACGCCCGCACCGCGCAGCATGAAGAGAATGTCGTTCGGAGAGATGGAAGCATTGAACATCAGCGTCAGTACCGGAACAGTCGAAAGGCCAGAAGCCTGGCCGCCGCCAGCAGGATCTTGGCGACTAGATAGTAGAGCACCGCAGCCACCGAGAAACATTCGAACGTGCGATAGGTCAACACATTAAATCTCTGGGTCACCCCGGCAAGATCACTGTCGAGGCCGACGGTCAGACCCAGGGCCGTCATCAATACAGCCAGGATCATCTGGTTGGTGATCGGATAGTAGACGACGCGGATGAGCTGCGGCAGCACGACCAGGCGGAAACCTTGGCCCGCCGTCATGCCAAGGGAGCGGGCCGCGCGGATTTGGGTGCCGGGAATGGCCCTGAGGCCGCCGCGAAACGTTTCCGCGAGGTAGCCTGCATTATTGAAAGTGATGCCGGCGAGCAACGCAAGGAAGCTGCTGATATGCAGCCCCACCGAGCCAAGCCCGAAGTAAGCGAGATAAATCTGAAACAGCGCGGGCGTGTTGCGCGCCACTTCGATCCAGGCATACGCAACCCAGCTCCAAACGCCCTTGCGGCCCATGCGAGCCAACGCCAGCAGCACACCGAAGGCGATGCCGATAATGATCGACAGGACCGCAACCTCGATCGTCACGATGCACCCGGCAAGCATCGCTGGAAGACCTTGGAAGACTGGACGCCAATGAAAACTGTATCGGAACACGGGTCTTGTCGACCGCTAGCGCCTGTCGATTATTGGTAAACGCCAGGAACGGTCAGGTTTGGGGGCGAGCCGGTGCCGATCCACTTCTGATACAGTTCCGGATAACGGCCTGTGCGTACCTGCTGGTTGATGAACAAATTTAGGTAGTTGAGCAGGCCTTGTTCGCCCCGAACCGCGATTATGCAAACGTAGTCTGTCGCGTAAGGCGCATCCCCGGCGATCTCGAGGTTAGGATACTTTCCCGATTTGACGATCGCGGCCGCGACGGTGGAGGTGACGTCCGTTGCATCGATTTGTCCCTGGGACAGCGCCAGAAACACGTCTGCTTGCGACTGGTAGGGATGGAACGACCCCTTGCTGTCACCCCATGTCTTGACGTCGTTTTCGAGTGCGATCGCCTCGTAGGTCCCGGCGGTCGACCCTACTGAATGACCCTTCTGCGAGGCATAGTCCGTAATGCCAGTACCCTTCCGCGCTAGAATTTTGAACTGGAAAGCGAAATATGGGATCGAGAACCCAATCGTCTTAGCGCGTTCCAGGGTGTTCGAGGTTGAGGCCACGCCGACGTCGGCACGGCCGCTCAGCAATGCGGGAATACGCGCCGGGAAAGGTGTCTCGACGATCGCGGCCTTCACACCCAGGGCTTTGGCCAGATCATTACAAGTATCGACGTCAAATCCGATCGGATTGTTATTGTCGTCGCGCGAACCCATGGGCGGAAAATCGAGCACTACCGCGCAGCGCAGCGTCCCGGAATTGATGATGTCGTCGAGCTTGTCGGCTTTAGCCGGTTGGGCGAGCGTCACTATCAATGCTAAAGCGGCGAGAAGACTTAATCCCCTGGTCATCGGCAACCCCCTTTAAGGTTCTCGTGGTGTTACCGCGCTCCGCCCCTGCGAGAGTCCGACACCGAGAGTGATCTTGCAAAAATTGGATCCAATAAGCAATATCCTATTGCGGCATTTTTCCTGGCGACATGACTCGCGCTGTGAAAGTGCTTGCTGGCGTCGCGTCGTTCGCCTGCTGCGGCGGGTGAAGGCCGCGGGAGAAGATGATTTGTGAAGGTGAAGGCAACGGACATCGCACAGATGAACTCCGCCTCGGAGGTGATTTACGACGCCTTGCGGGTGGCGATCACGAGAGGTGATCTCGCTGAAGGCGAGACGCTGCGGCAGGATCGCATCGCGCGGATGTTCAACGTCAGCCGAATTCCAGTGCGCGAAGCGCTGATGCGCCTCGAGGAGCAGGGCTTGGTGACAACGCAGCGCTATCGCGGCGCGGTCGTCAGCGCGCTCTCGATCGAGGAGATTCGTGAGATCTTTGAATTTCGCGCCCTGCTCGAGCCAGAAATCCTGCGCTACTCGGTTGAACGCCTCTCGCCCGATAGGTTGGAGCAGGCCAGCCGCAGCTGCCACCTCTTCGCCACGGAGATGGATTCATCTAGATGGGGTGACCTGAATCGGGACTTCCATTACAGCCTCTACCAGGATGCTGGGCGGCCTTATTACCTCCAGGTGGTCAAGACGGCGCTTGGTCGTGTCGAACGCTACCTTCGCGCGCAACTCGTGTTGACCGACGGCATGGCGCGGGCGCGACAGGAACATGCGGCAATTCTCGCGGCCTGCATGGAACGCGATGCTGAGACGGCGGCACGCCTGACCCGTGACCACATTCTTGCTGCTGGCCGCTCGCTCGTCGACATCCTCGTCCGACAAAACGAAGCCCATGCAACGATGCTGACCGAAACCGGAGCACCCTGACGCGCAAGGTTGCCCCTTGCATCACAGGATTGTTTGCATTTGATCAAATCACGCCGGAGGCGGGCAAACCTTAACAAACGGCTGCTTTCAGGCATCGCCGTTCCGTCCAGCAACGGCGGGCATGGGCGCGAATCAGCTGTCGACGGCGCGGGTCTTGTGTGCCCAGTTTCCATCAACTCCAGTCGGTGGGAGTTCCAAAGCAGCCAGAGCTAGGAAGTATGAGATCCCACCTCCTGGATGCCCTTTCACCGCTTGACCCACAACACGGTATCTCGGATGTTCGCCGGCCCGGCGGCATGGCTGACCATGTCGGGATTATTGTCGTCGAGCGTATCAAGTCAGTCGAGCTTATACCAAGGCTCGTTAACCAGAACCTGTGCCGACGTGACCTCGATCGACGAAGTTGACACCAGTTGAGCGCTGGCCAGACTTGGACAGGTCACGATTAAAAGGACTTGGTATTATGCGTGAAAGCGGCCGAGCGGAGGTGCGCAGGCTGGAGTTTGCGAATGTGTTTCCAACGGCCGCTGCATGCAGGGCGGCGCTGACGATTGTGGCACACCCGGCCGGACCAGGCGCTGGGCGACAGCCGTCGCCGGCAGCTGGTGCTGGCCGAGAACTATGCCGAGCAGCACGGACTGCTGCTCGACCGGGGGCTGAATTTCCGCGATCTGGGGTGTCGGCGTTCCCGGGCAGGAACGCGAAGCGGGGCGGGCTGCGCGCCTTCCCCGACGCCGTCGAGCACAGCCTCGTGCCGCCGAACAGCACGTCAGCCTTCTCCCGGCCTGCAATGGCGCAGCAAACGAGCTACGGACGGCCGCGACCAGGGCTCTGGGGTCAAACCTTCGCTGGCTCGCGCCGACCCGGCTTACCCTGCAGCCACTGAGGCGGACAAATCTCGCCAGTGATCTGCCGCACGTCGCTTGAACATCTCCCGAAATTGCGAAGTGCTGCGATCCAGCACCGCCCCAGTTTCCCAGTCAAGCAACACGGCGTGGCGCCGCACCACGTCCAGCACGCCAATCTCGCCCTTGCGGAAGCGTTCCGCCACGTGCTCGGGATCCTCTGCGATCCAAGCGCGGCGATGACGGCGGATGTGCTCACGCTCGCGTTCGGTGGCCGCGGCGTTCACCTCGTACTCAGCCAGGTCGGCGTCGACGACGTGCAGCACCACCCCGTAATCAAGGAGAGCGCGCTCGACTGAGACATACTCGTCCGCTACGTCGTCCCGCACGCGCGCGGGATCACGCAGGAGCGGGTCGCCGTAGCCGCCACCGCCCGCGGTGGGCCGGCTAAACACGTCGCCGGAACGCAGCGCCACGTCGGAGAACACGGCGCCTAGCCATTCCTCTCGGCCGGTTTCGGCACGCTTTAGGGTGAGGCCGTGCGGCATGGAGGGCAGGCCGCCGTTGATGCCCCAGACGATCGCGCGCTCGCGGTCGCAGATATAAGAGATGACGGTCTGCTCGGCCTGTCGCAACGTGCTGGTCTTGCGCACGCCTACGCCGCCGCGCCACTCTCCCGGCCCCGCCGAGTCGGTCAAAATCTGGTATTCGTTAGTCAGGATCGGGCAGCCCCGTTCCTGTCCCTCCACTGGCTGCGACTGCAGCCCGGTGCCGAAGCAGGCCGTCGTGACGTTGCAGCCATCGCGGCCGTTGCGCCCGCCCCAGCCTCCCGGTAGCCAGTCGTAGAACATGAAGATCGGCTTTGCGGGCGAACGCAGGTCGCGGCCGCCGGTCAGCAAGTATTCCAGGTTGAACGCGCAGGCGATGGCGCGCTCGGGCATGATCTGCGACCAGATCTCGAAGATCGAGTTCATGATCTTCTCGAACGGCATCAGGAAGCCGGTGACCGCGACCGGCCAACGCGCGCTCACCACAGTGTCCTCCGGCGCGATCACCTCAAAGCAGCGGTAGAAGCCGGAGTTGAGCGGCAGGTCGGGGAAGAACGTCTTCATGCCGGCGGCGACCGCAGAAAAGGTCGCGCCGAACGCCGAGTTATACAGCGAGCCGATGCAGGGATGGCTGCCGGTGAAGTCGTAGATCGCCCGGTCGCCGCGCTTGGTCAGCTTGACCCGGATTGGGATCATGCCCTCGCCCTGCGACGGGTCGCGGTCGATGAAGTCCTGCGTCTCCCACTCTCCGTCTGGCAACGCAGCCAGGCGCTGGCGCATGGCGCGCTCGACATAGTCCTGTACGTCGCCGAAGCCGGTGACCACGGTGTCCTTACCGTACTTGCCGACCAGCCGGATGATCTCGCGCTCAGCCACGCGGGTCGCCTCCGCCTGCGCCTGCATGTCGCCGATAATCGAGGCCGGGTCTCGCGTGTTGGCCGCGATCAGGGTCGCGACGTCGCGGCAGAACCGCCCGCCGTCCCACAGGCGCACCGGGGTGATGCGGATGCCTTCGCGGAACATCTCCTTGGCCATCACGTCAAACGATCCCGGCACGCTGCCGCCCACGTCCGACCAGTGCCCGTTGGACTGCATATAGGCGATCGGCTCGCCATCGACGAAAACGGGCCGGATCAGCCGCACGTCGGGGAAGTGTGTGCCCCCGGCGTAGGGGTCGTTGATGGCATAGACGTCGCCCTCGCGCATGTCGCCCTTGAAGGCGCGGATCACGTCTTTGCAGGTCCAGTGCAGGGTGCCGACGTGTACCGCGATGTCCTGGTTGCCCTGGGCGATGGAGTCACCGTTCGCGTCGTGTAGAGCGTTGGAAAAGTCGCGGTTGAAGATGACGAACGAGTAGCAGGTCCGCAGGATCTGCTCGGCCATCTGGTCCACGGCGGTGATGAACGAGTTCTTGAGCACTTCGAAGGTGACGGGATCAAGCGCGAAGCCGCCTTTTCCGGCTGCCTGTGAAGTCATGGTCAGCTCTCCAGCCGGATCACGATGTTTAGGAAGCGGTCCACCTCGGCCCGCGAGCCCGGCGGCACGACCGTAGTGGAGTCGGATTGCTCCACGATGGCGGGGCCGCTGAAGCTCCCGCCAGCCGGCAAGGCGTCGCGCTGGAACACTGGCGTGTCATGGCTTTGCGCCCCGAACCAGACGGCCCGGCGGCCAATCGGCTCCGGCATGGCGCCGCCCGGCTCCTGCTCCGCCAGCGCCGCCTTAGGCACGGTGCCGACGGCACGGAGGTTGAGCCGGTAAATGTCCACCGGGGCGTCGTCGCGGCGGTAGTTGTACTCGCGCTCGTGCTGGGCATGAAAGGCAGCGACCAAGTCGGGCACGGAGGCGACCGGGCTGCTGGCCGGCACGGCGAGCGAGCGCCATTGGCCCTGGTACATCATATCAACCGTACGCTCCACCAGGCGGCGCTCGGGCGGGATGCCCTCGTGCTGCAACCGCTCATGCGCCTCGGTTTCCAGCCCAGCAAACGCGGCCTCAATGGCGGCCGGGTCGGCGTCGGCGGCCGGGCGGATGTAGCTCTCGGCGAGGTCGTGCTGCACATCCACCAGCAGACAGCCGAACGCGGAGGTGACGCCGGGATAGGGCGGCACGATGACGACCGGAATGGCGAGCTCTTTGGCCAGGGCAGCGCCGTGCAACGCCCCGGCGCCGCCAAAGGCCACGAGCGCGAAGTCGCGCGGGTCGTAGCCTCGGCTGATGGAGATCAGCCGCACGGCGTCGGCCATGTTGGCATTGGCCACCTGCACCACGGCTTCGGCAGCCTCGTGCAGCTCCATGCCCAGCCGCTCGGCCACGCCCTGGCGCACGGCAGTTTCGGCGAGCGCCGGGTCGAGCTGGACGCTGCCGCCGGCGAGGCCGCGGCCGAGCCGGCCCAGCACCACGTTCGCGTCCGTGTTGGTCGGCGTCGCGTTGCCGCGGCCGTAGCAGGCAGGGCCCGGGTTCGCGCCGGCGGATTGCGGGCCGTTGCGCAGCGACCCGGCGTCGTCGATCCAGGCGAGCGAGCCGCCGCCGGCGCCGATGGTCATGACCTCAATGCTGGGAAAGCGGATCGGATAGCCGAACTCGATGAACCAGTCCTTGGTCACACGCGAGCGGCCTTCGTAGGCCAGCGACACGTCGCAGCTCGTGCCGCCCATGTCGAGGCCGATCGAATTCGGAAAGCCGCACTGCATGGCGATGTGTCGGCTGGCAATGGCGCCTGCGGCGATCCCGGACCCAGCGAGGCGCGCCGCAAAACGCCGGGCTCCCTTCGCGGTCATGACGCCCCCGCCGCTGTGCAACAGCAGCAAGTCGCTGGCGTAGCCGCCAGCAGCCAGCCGGTCGCCAAGGCGCGCGCAGTAGTCGCCGACCACCGGGGCCAATATGGCGTTAACGACCGTCGTGGAGAATCGCTCGTGCTCGAAGATCTCCGGCAGCACCTCGGACGAGGCAGTGACCGGCACCCCCGGCAGCTCTGCCTCCAAGATCGCCTTCATCCCGCGCTCGTTCGCGCCGTTGGCGAAGGCGTTCATGAAGCAGATCGCCACCGCCGCGACCTGTCGCTTGCGCAGCATGCGCGCCACTTCTCTGGCACTGTCCTCATCGAGCGGCGTTACCACCTGTCCCGCGGCGTCCACGCGCTCCCGCACTGTCAGCCGGTCACGGCGCGGGATGTAGGGGCGGGCCACGTCCTTATAGGTGTCCCAGAGGTCCTCCTTGTTGGCTCGTCGTATTTCGAGCACGTCGCGGAAACCCTCAGTGCACACCATCGCTGCGCGCGGTAGGCGCCGGGTAATTAGAGCGTTGGTCGCCACCGTGGTCCCGTGCGACAGGAGCACTACGTCGTGCAGGTCGACGCCGCCTTGTTCAAGCCCGGCCAGGAAGCCATCCGTGGGGTCCGGGGTGGAAGCCGTCTTGGCGACGCGGACGACGCCGGTGCGTTCGTCCAGGATGCAGATGTCGGTGAAGGTGCCGCCGATGTCGACGGCAACGCGCAGCTTGGCCATCCCGCCCCAGCCCTCCCATGGCGCTGCCAAACGCGAACGCGCTACGTTAATCTTGCGCAGCCTCGCAGGGCAGCGCAAGAGTTAACGCTTAATGAATAATAGTGGCCCTTGGCACGCGGTGTGCTGAACACTTCAGAGCGGCTTTCGCGTCGACGAAGCATCTTGTCCCGGTGCGGCCCGCGCGATGTTGCGGCAACTATTTGTACGGAGGCGAGCATGACAATGAAGCACGTAACCCTTATTGCGGGTGCATTTGCAGTGTGCCTGGGCTTAGGTCAGGCCCGGGCACAAGAACGCTGGTGGCCGGTCAAGGTGATTGACGCCGGCTCCGGTCAGGACACAATTGTCGATTACGAGCCGTTGGCGCATGCGTCTAAGCCTTGGAATCTTTGCGTCCTGTTTCCGCATATGAAGGATAGCTTCTGGGTCGCGGTGGATTACGGTGTTGCCGAGGAAGCCCGGCGCATGGGCGTCAGCATGACTCTCTACGAGGCGGGCGGCTACGATAACCTGTCCCGACAGATTTCCCAGTTCGACGACTGCTTGGCGAGCAAGTTCGACGCGATCATCGTCGGCGCGATCTCCGAAGCCGGCCTCGCCCAGAAGGTTCAGGAAGCTCGTGCGCGCGGAGTGCCGGTGATTGGCACCGTGAACCCCATGCCGCAATCGGAAACCACGGCCAAAATGTATGTCGCCTTCGACGTGATGGGGGAAAAAACCGGGCGGTATCTGCTGGACACTTTGAAAGGTAAACCGGCACGCGCCGTGACGTTCCCAGGTCCGGCGGGTTCCGGTTGGGCGGAACAGTTCAACGAAGGCTTCAAACGCGCTGTGGCCGGCAGTCCCGTGAAGGTGCTGGCGGAAAAGTTCGGTGACAGCGGGGTAGCCGTACAGCTCGCCCTTATCCAGGACGCACTTCAGGCCTATCCCGACATGGATGTGATCTGGGGCACCGCGCCCACGGCCGAGGCAGCGATCGGTGCCGTCGCCGAGGTCGGGCGGGAGAGCAACGTGTTGATCCTGTCCTCCTATGAGAACCAGGCGATGCTTGATGCCCTTAAGGCCAGCAGCATCATGGGGTTCGCAACGCAGTATCCGGTCTTGGAGGGCCGTATCGCGATCGACATGGCGGTCCGCGCGCTTGAGAAGCAGCCAGTCATGCGCTTTGCGCGTCCAATCCCGGACATGATCGCCAAAAGCAACCTTGACCGCATCAACATGAGTTTGGTGCTGGCACCGGCCAGCTTCCGCCCGGTTTACCAGAGTAAGCCGAACTGATGACGTCTCCGTCTACCCCGGAGGAGCTACTACGGCTTACCGCCATTACGAAACGCTACCCCGGCGCGCTCGCGCTCGACCGGGTAAGTCTTGAGATCAAGACGGGTGAAGTGCACGCCCTGTTCGGGGAGAACGGCGCCGGGAAATCGACCCTGATTGGCATTGTGACCGGCATCGTGCGCCCCGATGCCGGGCAGATCCGTTTTGCCGGGAACGAGGTGCACCTCACCCCGCACCGGGCACGAAGTTTGGGCATCGGCGCCGTGTTCCAGGAGTTCAGCCTCGCCCCGGACCTTACGGTTGAGGAAAACCTTTTTCTTGGCCGCGAAGTTGCACGGCACGGCATCCTCCAGCGCTCCGCCATGCGCGAACGCGCGCGCGCGGGGATAGCCTCGCTCGGGTTCGATCTTGACCTTCGGGCGCGGACCGGCACCCTACCCAGAGCGCAGCAGCAAATGGCCGAGATTGCCAAAGCCTTGCTTGCCGGACCGAGGCTGCTGATCCTCGACGAGCCGACTGCCTCGCTGTCCGAGCGTGAGACCGAGGTCTTGTTTGCCCTCCTGCGGCGCCTTCGAGGCGAGGGAGTCGGCATCGTCTATGTGTCGCATCGCATGGCCGAGATCCGCGCCCTCGCCGACCGGATTACAGTGCTGCGAGACGGACGACGCGTCGCCACCGTCGCCGCAACCGAAGCAGACGAGGCGAAGCTGATCGAACTGATGGCCGGCCGAAAGCTGGAGGCCCTCTACCCGGCCATCACACACAAACCGGGTGAGGTACTGCTTTCCGTCGTAGGCCTGCGGTCGGCCGGAGGCACGGTTGAGCAGGCAACGCTGCATGCGCGTATGGGCGAGATCGTCGGCATTGCCGGCCTGGTTGGCTGCGGCAAGGGAGAGGTTCTACGCACTATTTTCGGACTTGAGGCGCGAGCAGGCGGCGAGGTCGAGCTGTTCGGCCGATCCGTGCAACGCCCTACGCCTCGAACGATGCTGCGGGCCGGCGTGACCTACTTCCCATCCGATCGCGTGGCCGAGGGATTGGCCCTCAACCGACCGGTTCGCGAGAACATTTCCATGGCCGCCCTGGACCGGCCGGACTTTGCCAGGGCCGCCATGTTGCTGCTGCGCGCGGAACGCCGGCGCGCCTGGGACATCGCCGGTCGACTCCATCTGCGGCCACTCGACATCGAGCGGCCTGTTGGCAGCTTTTCCGGAGGCAACCGGCAAAAGGCGGTGCTCGCCCGCGGCTTCGCGCGGCCCACGCGCATTTTCTTGTTCGACGAGCCTACTGTCGGCATCGACGTGGCCGCAAAGCGCGAGGTGTACGACCTGATCGCGGGGCTGGTGGCCGACGGCGCGGCCGTGGTCATCGCCTCTTCCGACCTTGCGGAGCTACTCCACCTTTGCCACCGCCTATACGTGATGCGCGATGGCCGCACCGTTGCGGAGTTGCCGGGTGGCCATTTAGAGGAAAGCGACGTCCTACCTCACTTTTTCGGCCTTGAGCACTTACCGGCTCGGTCCGCGGCGGCATGAGTCAGCCGTCGTCCGCGTCGGCTCCAAATTGGGCGTCGGCCAGCCTGTTACCGGCCCTGGTGGTGGTGCTGGCGGGATCGCTCGTGGTGCTGGAGCCGCGGTTCACCTCATCCAACAATCTTCTGAACGTGCTCCGCAGCGCATCCTACCTGATCACCGTGGCGACGGGGCAGATGCTGGTCCTGGTCGTCGGCGGCTTCGACCTGTCCGTAGGCGCTGTCGTCGCGCTGACCAGCGCGGTGTCGGCCACGGTCATGTCGGAGGTGGTCGCTTACGGCGAGCCCGCCGGGGTGGCGATTGCGTGCGGCGTCACAGCCGGGCTGGGGTGCGGGCTCCTCGTCGGGACGGCCAACGCGGCCTGCGTCGCGATGCTTCGCTTGTCGCCCTTCATGGTAACGCTCAGCACGGCATCCATCGCATCCGGCCTTGCGCTGCAAACGACGAACGGCGTGCCGGTCTATGGTATGCCGCAATCCTACGTGCGCGACTTCGGACGGGCGCTGGTGGCTGGGCTGCCCGTCTCGGTTTACCAGGGCCTGCTCCTGATCGGCCTCGTGTGGTTGATGCAAAATAGGACCGTCCTGGGCCGGCACATGCGCGCGGTCGGCAGTAACTTGTCCGCAGCTGCAGCCTCGGGCGTGCCGACCCGGCGCGTGCTTTTCCTTGCCTATGCCGCGAGCGGCCTACTCGCGTCGATTGCCGGTCTGTTGATCACGGCGCGCATCGGATCGGGTCAGGCTACGACAGGATCGGAATTGACCCTGCAAAGCATCGCTGCGGCGGTTATCGGCGGCGCCAGCTTGCGGGGTGGCGTGGGCAGGATTGAACTTATTGGCTTGAGCGTGCTCTTCCTGGTCACGCTAACAAACGCGATGAACCTGCTCGGGATTGGCAGCAAGCTCCAATTGGTCTGCCTCGGCCTCATCGTCGTGCTTGCGGTGGCGCTGGATCAACTCCCCCAGCGTGCTCGTGCCGTCTGACCTGGCCGCGCCCCGGCGCGTGCGGCTCCTGGATCGATGGCGCCAACGACTAGCGCGCCTGCTGCCAGCCGCGCCACCATTAATGCTACTGGCGGCCTTGGCGATGATTGAGCCACGGGTGCTGTCCGCCGGCAATTTGGTGAACATCGCGCAACAGGCCAGCTACCTTGCCGTCTTCGCGTCGGCGCAGATGATTGTGCTTCTGGTGCGAGGTTTCGACCTTTCGCTTGGAGCCTGCGTATCCGCAGTGAGCGTGCTGTCCGCGCTCGTGCTGACGGGCACAAGTGCCGGCTTCGGATCCTGGGGCGGGATCACCGCCGGGCTTGTGCTGGCTGGGTGCATAGGCGCGTTCAATGCGGTGTGCGTTACCCAGTTGCGCGTCGGACCGTTCGTGGCCACGATCGGTAGCCTTAATGTTTGCATGGGCATTGCCACAACCATTTCGGACGGGCGGCCGGTCTTTGGCGTCCCGCCCGCTTTCTCGCGCTTACTTTACAGTGGCTCCATTGGAGGAGTGCCTGCCGCAGTCGCGATTGCGGCGGCCGTAGCGGTCATTATGCACTTGGTCCTGCGCGGCACCGTGTTCGGGCGCTCGCTCGTATTGGTCGGATCCAATCCGCGTGCCGCGATTGCCGCCGGGCTTTCCGTCGGGTGGACGACGGCGTTCGCCTATGTTGCATGTTCCCTGCTTGCCGGGCTTGGGGCATTGATGCTCACTGCCCGGACTGGCTCCGGGGAGCCGAACCTTGGTGGCAATCTCGCGCTTGAAAGTATTGCGGCCGCTGTCGTAGGTGGCGTCAGCCTGCGCGGCGGCACAGGCGGCGTGCCGCAGGCGATATCGGGCGCCGTGTTCATCACCGTGCTGTCGAACGGCATGAATCTGGTGCGAATCGGCGGCTACGTGCAGATGATCGTGCTCGGCTGCGTCATCATCGCCGCTCTGCTCCTGGAGCGTTCACGCAGGCGTTGAATGTATGTCAACTGGGGCCAGGGTCTTGCTTGCCCTGCCACCGATCGCGCGTCGAATATTGGATTGCATTCTACCGCAAGAATTTAGAACTTAGATTTCGGCATAAACAAAAGCTCTTGTCGGGTTACGGGTTGGTGATCTGGATAGTGGCGTTGTCGCGTGTCTGGTGTGATAGCTGGAGCGTAACCAGCCGATCGGCTCGCAAGAGGAGTTTCTGCCGTCATGCCCGCATGCAACTTGCTCGACCCTTCCGGGCTGACGGACGACGCCAAGTAATTTGCGCTTGTGCGCCAGCATCGCTGGCTCAAGAGCATGTGCTGCCCCGGTTGTGGCAGCTTCTCGGTGATCTGGGACGAATGCGACGACACGCAGGCATATCGCCAGTTCCCGCATCGGATTTGACGCGTTCAAAAATGTCCCGCAACGTTGTGGAATGACCGTCTTCGACGTTGTGCCGACGCCTCCAGCGGCGGCCGAGGCCGAACCCCCTTCCCCACTAGCGCTGTCTACCGAAGACGTCGCCGGCGCCCGCAGCTTCGTCGACGCGTCGCGCGCCGCCTCGACCCGGCGTGCCTACGCCGCCGACTGGGAGCGGTTTTCCCAATGGTGCCACGCGCGCAACGCTCCGGCACTGCCGGCCAACCCGGCGCTGGTCGCCGTCTACCTGTCGGCGCTAAGCCTGCGCGGCCTGGCGCCGCCTTCGGTCGGCCGCGCGCTCGCCGCCATCGCCCAAGCGCACAGGCGCGCCGGCCTCGTGGCGCCACACCGGGCCGAGAACGGCGCCGTGGTGGCCGAGGTGCTCGCCGGCATCCGCCGCTCGCGCACGGACGCGCCCGACAAGAAGCTCGCCGCCGACGCCGACATCGTCATGCAGCTGCTATGGTCGATCACCGGCGACAGCTTGGCAGCAGTCCGCGACCGGGCGCTGATCGCCTTTGGCATGGCGCTCGCCGCCCGCCGCTCGGAGCTGGTGGCGCTCGACATGGCCGACCTCGCCTGGGAGTCGAAAGGCCTGCGCGTCACCATCCGGCGCTCGAAGACCGACCAGGAGAGCGAGGGCGCCGTGGTCGCCGTGCCCGAGGGACGCCGCCTCACCCCCCTCGCCCACCTGCGGGCCTGGCTTGAGGCCGCCCGGATCACCGAAGGCGCGGTGTTCCGGCCGCTTTGGAAGGGTGGTGGCCTGCACAGGGCCGCCGACCACGCCGATAGACGGCCAAACGAACTGCACAGGCGGGTGCGCGATGCGCGGCTGTCCGACCACGCCGTCGCCCGCATCGTGCAGGCGCGCGCCGCAGCAGCTGGGCTCGACCCCGCGCGCTATGCCGGGCACAGCCTGCGCGCGGGCTTCGTGACCGCCGCCGCCCGCGCCGGCGCCGACGTTTGGAAGATCCAGCAGGTCAGCCGGCACAAGTCGATGCAGGTGCTCTCGGGCTACGTCCGTGACGCGCGGCTGTTTGACGACCACGCCGGCGAGCCGTTTTTGTGAGCTTAATCGTAACTCCCAACCACCTCCCGGATAGCCTGTGGTGAGTCCCAAGGGCCACAGGTAGCGGGTTCCTCTGCGGGGCGCGTTTATTCTGCTGGCGTGTCTGGTCCGGGCATGAGTCAAGACTGGGGTGGA
>JAABUS010003050.1_pt1 | contig 28769 bp, 26 predicted proteins | sample 5560161 | NCBI WGS metagenome assembly JAABUS01 (sample SAMN10711885, study PRJNA513376) | rock metagenome | isolation source: Antarctica rocks | place: Antarctica: Victoria Land, Trio Nunatak nord | collected 2016-01-04
GCAATGGAGCATGTATGCGCGCATACATGGCCATATATGGGGGCATACATGGGCCACATGGGAGCAGCAATGGGGCATACATGGGCGCATACATGGGCCACATGGGAGCAGCAATGGGGCATGCATGCGCACATACATGGGCCATATATGGGGGCATACATGGGGCATGCATGCGCGCATATATGGCCATACATGGGCGCATACATGGGCCATATATTTGGGCATACATGGGGCATGCATGGCCATATATGGGGGCAGCCTTATAGGGAGAGCAGGGAGGAAGGGAACAGTAGGTAATCCCTTCCCTTCCCTGGTAGTCCCTGCTCCTTCCCTTCCGCTCCCTTCCCTTCCGCTCCCTTCCCTGCTGGAAGGGAAGGGAGCGGGGGTCATTCCCTTCCCTTCCCTTCCCTATTCCGCAGCGTAATCGAGGTTTATAATCACCGTTATATTTAAGTATATTTATATAATATTATTAATTAATATTTAGTAGGTTACTAGTGTATTAATAAATCCGAAGAGTATTATTAAATATTCGTAATTATTATATTTAGTTTTAAAGGTAGTCTTCTACTCCTTACTTTCTTTTATTCGAATTAAATTATACGCGCCTCGAAGATTTAATTATATAAAGATTTTTATTATTATAAACCGATCCTATAACTCGCTAATATTTAGTAGAGGGTATTAATTCTTTATTATAATATTATTTAACTTCCGATAATTTATATAAAGTTATAGACTTTTATCCTTTTTTATTATAAAGAGGATTAAATAATTTACTAGTAATTTAGATTCTCGAATAAATTCTTTTTTAAAATTCTCGTCGATATACCCGCGAAGTACTCCGAGTTCTTTTTTTAATAAAGTATATATAAATCTAAATATCGGCGTTTTATTAAATTCGAGTTCGATTTTATAATTTTATAATTAATATTTAAGTAATACTTTTATAGTTATTTTTTCCTAAAAGAGATACTTTTATTATTAATACTTTTTAGGGATATTAAAAGGTTTATTTTTATTTTTAGAAACTTTAATTTATTTATCTTATTAATTTTTTTAATTAATATATATCGAGTCGGATCCTTATATAAGGTTATCTTTATTACGCTGCGGAACAGGGAAGGGAATTTTGACTTTTTCGAAAATCGAGGAAGAGAATTCAAAAAATTAGGATAAATATTAATATAAAAAAAATTCCCTTCCCTAAAGAAGGGAAGGGAATAAAGTTAAAAAGACCGATTCCCTTCCCTATTCCGTAGCGTAATCTTTATACGAAGATAAAGTACTATAAATTTCGACTAGGTTACGGTTCGACTTCTTATTTATAATTATCCTTTATAGGCGTATAAGTATTATACTAGTAACGTTTTTAATATACGGAAATATAAATACTCCTCTCTTTTAATTTATTATTAGATTATATTTCTTTAACTAAGGTATTCCTAGAATAATATAATAAATAATTATTTTTATTATATCGAAAGTAATTTCCTTATAGTAGTATTAAATAATAACTAGTAACGGGAACGTTTTTTTATTTACTCTTTTTATTAATAGTTTCGACCCGTCGGTTAATTAAAGTTTATATTATTTCTTTTTTTCTCGAGTTAATAAATTAGTTACCTAAATTATTATTCGAGATATAAAGTTACTAGTTACTTTTAAATTTATTATTATAACGACCTTATATCCGTTGACTTTTACTAGTATTCGTATATATATATCGTATTAAATACGCTGCGGAATAGGGAAGGGAATCGGCCTTTTTAACTCTATTCCCTTCCTTTTTTGAGGGAAGGGAATTTTTTTTGTATTAATATTTATCCTAATTTTTTGAATTCCCTTCCTCGATTTTCGAAAAAGTTAAAATTCCCTTCCCTATTCCGTAGCGTAGTATTAAATTAAGTATATATATTATTTTAGGGCTAGTATATTAATCTCTTTATATTTTTCTTTAATATAAGGGACTAGTTTTTTCCCGACGAAGATAAAAATTTATAATACTTTTTAGACTTAGAGTACCTTTTATAATCTCTAACTAAATAATAATACTATTTATTTTAATTATAGTATTTCGTTTTTTTATTATATCTTATTTAATTTTATAATTATAATTATTATTCTTTATAATAGCCTAGGAAGATTTAGTTTTCTCTTTTTTTAATTAAATACTACGGGTAATTATCTTTAATATAGTTATTCTATTAACTATAATTATATTTTAGTTTTACGATATATTTTCGCTCTCCTAAATTATTATAATAATATTTATAATATTCGTTTATATATATTAACTAGTATATCTCTTTATATCGCGGGTAATATTTATCGTAGGTATAATTAATCCTAAAGATTTATCTTCTTTTCTTTTTCTCGTCTTCGGGTTTTTTTTCTAATATAATAAATTAGGTTTTAAAATTATCGAGGTAGTCTACTACCTAAAGTTATTCTTTAGAATTTATTATATTTTATTTTTATTTTTATCCTTCCTTTAAATCTTCCTTTAGAGTTTTATTATTATTATTATTTAATTCTTCGAGCTCTCGAATTCTTTAAGTGATTTTTTCTTTAATCTCCCTTTACTTCTTAAATAAATCGTTAAGCGTAGTATTATTTTATCCTAGATCTTTAAGGGACCCGGCTATTATCAAGGGACGGGATTAGTATCTAGAGGTTCATTGAACTAACGGCTAGGTTCATTGAACTATAGCCTAGCTATAGTATAAGAGTAGGCTAAGATAAAAGATAAAGGACGAAAGTTAAGGTAGGGCTAGCTACTATCTAAATAAAAACTAGTATACAGAGTATTTATTTATTTCCTATCCCGACTATATTAGGATAGAAATAGGGAAACTAGTTTAAATCTAAATTGGATCTAAGATAAATTAGGCTAGGCTAAGGTAAGTGAGGCTATATTATAATAACTATACTATCTAGTATCTCCTTTTTAAATATATTTAACTATTATTAATTTATTATATTTTTCGAATAATAGTTTTTAGCGATATAACCCGGCTTATTATAATTATAATAATTTATTATTTTTTTACCTCTTTATTATTATTTACTTCTTTTCTAGAATCCTCTCGTAGGTCCCTTCTTAATAAAATCGAGTTTTATTAATATATAATTATATAGGTTAAATTTTTTATAACGGTAATAATTAACCGAATTATATTCGTTACTATAAACTCTTAAATATCCTTATCCGTTGACTCCTCCGTTATAATATTTCTTTATTATATATTTATATAATTTATCGTTAATCTTAATTACTTATTTTATAAATATATCGAGGTCCTTTATAACGATTTTTATTTATATAAATTCGTCTTTTATATTATCTTTTAGTCCTCGTCGATATATTATTATAAAAGTAGTATCGTCCTAGTCCGTAAATATTATATAATATTAAAATTATACTAAATAATCGGATATAAACCTTCGTTATATTAAGTATTAAATAATACGAACCGTTATACTACTTTTATTAAATAGTCTAAATATATATTGAACTTTAGTTTTAAATTTAAAGAAACTCTCTATCTAAAGCTTTATTAATAAATTATCGGTATTATTTACTACTTTTATATAGCGCTTTAAAAATAATTTAACCTATTTCTATATATTACCTCTTATATAGGTTATTATAAAGATTATTTATTTAATAATTAATATTATATTCTCGTTAAATACGAAGAATAACTAGAGTTATAATAACTAGTCGTAAATTTCTCGCGTTCTTTATAATAATAGTCTAGGCGGGTAACCTTAATACGGTTCTTTTCTTCTATAATATTACGTCTTCTAGTATCGTTTTAAATACTCGGGGTTAAGGTTTTTATTAATTTTAAAATATTTATCCTAAAGATATTTAAAGTATTAAGACTCTCCGTTTAATATTATAGTATAACGTCGATAAAACCTAGGTTAGTACTCGTAGAGAGGAGTATTAAAGATTAAAGAATAATAGGTTCCGTATTAATATAAAATAAAATTTAATAAATTTAATAAATTCAATTAATAATTTAATAAACGTTTATATTTAGAATTTATAATTAAAAGTTTTAAGGGAAGTTAAATACGAAGCTCCTATTTATTAAAAAAATACGTAATTTATATAATAAAAGGAAACTACGCTATTTATTTATTTACTCGTTTATTCTAATATTGAGTAGATAAACGGTTAAGCGTTTACCTACTTATTAGTCCATATACTACGTCGAGTAGTAAATAGTCTCTTAGTATACTAAATATACTAAGCCTACTAAGATTCGCTGAGAATCTTGATCGTAATAGCGATATTTAAATCGATATCCTATAAAAGACATTTAATAATTCTTTTCTAAAGATAAATTAATATATATATAATATATAAATTAGGAAGAGATTAATATCTAGGTACGATATCGTATATAAAGAGATAATAAACGCGTAGCGTTAAGGCCTTTAAATTCAGAACTAGGATATATATATATATATTTAATATAAGTACGTTAAGATATAGAGTAAAGATATAATAAATAGTATAAATAATTAAAGAAAGTATATAAGAATTAAAGAAATATATATAGGAACGATATAGAAGGGTATATTTTATTTTATTATATTTTAGTCGTGTTAGGGGAAGGAAAAACCGGGAAATAAAATCATATAAGAAACCTTTCTTGGCGATATATCATAACCAATCATTCCTAGCGGCTGGGCGGAAAGCTTAAGAGGTTCCAATACAATATAGACTCGGAAACCATTAGCGGTCGCGCTATGTATTTAGATTTGTATGTAATCCTCATATCCTAAGTCCGAATTGTGCGGTGTGCCCCCCAGTGCGCGCCCCTAGGGCTTTCCGGACGGGATTATTTGCACCCGAAGTGCGCATAAACTATTGTAGGATCCGGAAGCGTCGCTATTGTGCCGCGGTGTTGGTAGGGAAGGTGGGTGTGGGTGGTGGGTTTGTCAAGGAGGTGGAAGGTAGATGTGCAGCTCCAAAGTCTCGATCTCTGAATTCCGAGAGTCTTCGCAAAAGCGAGAAGTGGAAGTGGTTGGTATACCCTCAAGCTCAAGTTGAGTGAACCAAAAACGCGCTAGAAGGATTCACCCCTCAACCGGCCACACCCCTCAATCAGCCACTCTACTATAACTCCACAAACAGCGATTTTGATATCAGGACTCCGTATATAAAGTTGTAGCAGTAACCAATTACTATGATTTTCGTACCAGAATATTTGTTCACACTTGTGTAGTTCGTAAATTATAGTGATTAATCGCCTACCCCCTAAGAGATCCCTAGAGCTAGAGCCCGGAGTAAGAAAACTAAGGATTCCTGGGTACCTAGCCCTACAGGGTGGCCGACCGAGGGGTGTGGCCGGTTGAGGGGTGAATCCTTCTAGAGGGGGGCTTGTGTCGTCACTTTAGGCAATACATTACAGTGAGGATTGGGCTAGGGCCAAGCGATTACAGTGAGAGGTACGGAGTCTTCACGAGCAGGGGCAATGCCTGATATGCCTTACCTAGATTCACCACCATTTCTGTCTGGCCCTCTTGTAAGCGCACCGCAAAGGTTGAAGCACTCTATCAACAACTATTAGAATGACCTTAGAGGTCGACGCGCTGGATACGAGGTCGCTGTATGGAAGCAGCCGAATGCTGATCAGGTCAATGGAACTGGCTGCGATGGGGGATTTTCTGAATGACTCCAAACACCAGCACCTTTCAAGAGAATTGAGCAAGCTCAAACAAACATTCGTACCGTTTGTATAAGAACGTGGATAACCCAGCGGAATTAGCTTGTGCCGAGGTATCTCGCTACTGCAAGATACTTTATGCCGATAAGCCGAGCTAAATCCAAAGTCCGAGATCTCCTCTGTTAATGTTGATTCATATGTGAACATCTTGCATTTGTGTATATGTGGTACAGTTGATCTTACGCTTCCTAGGGAGCTGTATGGAAGTGGTCTTTACCAGTCACGGAAAAGAGTAAAGTATAATCGACGCATAATTTTGTGCATAGCTAGCGCCCGGAAAGTCTTGGCTGACAGCTTGGCGAAATGAGTATGTAAATCTTATCACTCCGTTTGAAGCCTCACAATTTCCCAATCGAGACCCATTCTTCCTCGAGCTTCGACTGATAATGGCAATCAGACACCGAACTACCTCTGGCACAAGCCGTGAGCTCGACGTTCAGCGGACCAGAAAGCTCAGAGCAACAACGAGAAGAGCTTGCAGCCATCGAAGGTCACGACGCGGATATACCAACAGAGGTTCAGGGCTCGTCTGGCGTGGAGGGAGTCCATGCATCAAAAGGCCACGGATCTTCAGTAGCAGCTCCACAATATACGCGGTCAGCAGCGCCTAAAGCAGCATGCTCGACGCAAATCACCCAGCAACCAGACGTCACCCATGACTCGACCACACCTGTAGCGCAAGAAGGGGGAGCCTCAAATCATGATCTAGCACCATCTACAATCGCCCAATGGGTGCCCTCTACAGCCACAGAGGCCACTTCTTCGACAGCGCCAGAGGTAGCCCCAACCACAGCTCCCGAGCAAACACCGTCTACCCTCCCAGAAGCAGCGCCATCTTCACTCCCCAAGACTGCGCCTTCGACAGCACCAGAAGCAGCATCACTCTCAGCACTTGAAAAAGTCCCGTCCACAGCTCAGCAGATCGCCGCTTTCTCCGCCGCCGAAGCAAATCCCTCTTCAAATGGCCACGCAGAGAAAGCAACACTGGCGAGCTCAGAACTCGAGAAGGAGATTGACCTTGAAGCTGGCAACCGTGGATCATCGTCGAGCGAGAAAGAGCACGAAGTTGCAAAGACGGAAGTGGATCCAAACATTGTTGACTGGGATGGAAAGGATGATCCCCAGAATCCGATCAATTGGTCTGAAAAGCTGAAATGGGGCAACGTCGCTGTCATCGCATCTATCACTTTCCTCACGTAAGACTCTCCTTGAGATCTCTCCATGCCACTGCTAAGCTGATTCTTCAGACCACTTGCCTCTTCCATGTTCGCGCCCGGCGTCCCTGAAGTAATGACAGAATTTAAATCCAACAACGAACAACTCGCCTCCTTCGTCGTCTCCATCTACATCCTCGGCTACGTATTCGGTCCCTTAGCAGTGGCTCCTCTTTCCGAGCTCTACGGCCGCCTCCCAGTATACCATGTCTGCAATCTCATGTTCGTCATCTTCACCATCGCCTGCGCGCTCAGTACGAATCTTAATATGCTTATTGGGTTTCGATTCCTGGAAGGATTGTTCGGGTCGTGCCCATTGACTGTTGGAGGAGGGACGATTGCGGATATGATTATCCAGGAGAAAAGAGGTGGTGTGATGGCAATATGGGCGCTGGGTCCGCTGATGGGTCCTGTCATTGGGCCTGTTGCTGGTGGATATCTCTCGCAAGCGATGGGTTGGCGATGGGTTTTTTGGGTGATTGCAATGGCAGTAAGCAATATCAATCTGTAATCTTGACGCTACAATGTTGATATTCCTAGGCTGGCGCCATCTCCATCTCCGCCTTCATCTTCCTCCGCGAAACCTACCCTCCCGTTCTCCTCGAACGCAAAGCCGTCAGGCTCCGAAAAGAGACCGGCAACGAGAACCTTCAGTCCAAGTTGAAATCTCCGCTTACTCCAGCAGCACTCTTCAAGCTCTCCATTGTGCGGCCCATGAAGTTATTGGCCTTTTCGCCCATCGTCCTGGCGTTGTCGACGTATATGGCTGTCGTCTATGGATATCTATACCTGCTGTTTACCACTATTACGGAAGTCTATGAGAGTCAGTACCACTTCTCGCAAGGGTCTGTGGGCCTGACATATCTTGGTATTGGTGTTGGCTCCTTGTGTGGTGTCATTATATTCGGTGTCGCCAGTGACAAGATCGTCAAAAACCTGACCAAGAGGAACGGTGGCGGGATGAAAGCAGAATATCGCTTGCCTCCGATGATACCTGGCTCGCTCGTTATACCAATTGGCTGTGAGCCTCAACGCTCCTTGACTTTTCCGCGTGGTTTACTAAGTTGCTGCAGTATTCCTCTATGGCTGGACAGCAGACAAGCACGTCTTCTGGATCGCTCCCATCCTCGGCACTGGTTCGTACACCCTATCTCGAGCCCTTCCATCACCTGCTCGCACCTTACAACAAAAAGCTTTTTTGCATTCCTCACTAACGTTTCAAAACCCACCGCTTCCCTGCGCCCCACCTGCAGTCACACATTATGCTGACTGAAATTTAATGACGAAGGTCTCGTCGGCCTCGGCCTCCTCGCAACATTCATGCCCATCCAAACCTACCTCGTCGACGCCTTCACTATCTACGCCGCCTCCGCCCTCGCCGCCAACACCGTTCTCCGCTCTCTCGTCGGCGCCCTTCTTCCCCTCGCAGGCCAGAAAATGTATGCAACGCTGGGCTTGGGCTGGGGTAACTCATTGTTGGCATTTATTGCGCTGGCGATGTGTCCGATTCCTTGGGTGTTTTATAAGTATGGGGAGAGGATAAGGAAGAGTCCGAGGTTTCAGATCAATCTTTGAGGGGATACGATTTGCATGGGCTTGGCAGGGAAGAAGACTGGGGCATTTGGGCACAGCTTGCGTTGGTAAAAGCGTGTCATACTTGGAAATGGATGCACTCATGGCTTTGCATAGGCGTAAGGTCGAGTGTATTCCCCCAAAGTGTATTTCAGGATGCGTCCTGGCTTCATCGAGCGTTCGATTCATCTCTCGCGGAGATTCGATGTAATCCTCTAAGTGCAGGTTGGAGTCGAAAGTAGTCTACACTAAACTTGTAGAAAACAATGTAGTCTTTGACTTCTTCAGCGAGGATGGAGCTAGACACTCTACCGTTATAGATATAGAGGTGGTAGAAGTTGGAAAGATACTTAGTTCTGTGCTGCCGCGCTTGCGACGTTCGAAGTTGGGTCCATATAAGGACAGGCTTGATTAGGCTTAGCGGATGGTTTTGATAGATATCTAACCACGCTAATTTGATTGGAACCGTAATGTAAATGCTTTTCTAGTGAGGAGCTCTATACTTTGGGTTAATTGTTTCTCGCTTGTATCCAAAGTCTCAAATTTTTCAAGCCTGGAAAACAGTAACGGAATGTGTGAATGTTAAGGATTGGTTGCTTCTGAGCTATGATTTTCTAACCTTGTTCCGCTAAAGCCACATGTAGCAAACAAGGGTATACGCTATCTGTGCAAAGCCGCTGCAATGCAGATGAAAAGTTCGTGACAGCCAGATCGTCCTCTAAGTCCTCCAACTGTTTGTAGCAGCAAGCAGATGCCATGTATCTTCTTGTGAGTAGCTTGCTATGCAAGCTTCCTGTGCTCGATTGCTCCATCGACTTCTGCCACATCGCCCACATCTCTCCGCCGTAGTTAGATTGTACTCTCGCTGGTATACGTTTCCTCCGAATTCTCCAAGCTGGCGCCCTCCTGCGAAGAATCTTGCCTCCTTTCCCAGTGGTATTGCACAGCTTCTCTCACCTCCGCGATAATTTGCGCATACCTTGGGGATATTTCATAGTCGTGGTCGCCGGCCTCCTCTACTCGAGTTGTTTGGATATTGAAATGGAAGTTCTTCACGTTATCGAGCTTTCCCAGTGGTTTGAGGATACCACTGTCGAGGAAGAGCTCGTTCGCTCTGGTACGTGCGTTCGCTACGGCCTTGTAGTATGTTATCCCGAGGCAGGAATCCCTCGGATCCAGAAAACCATCGTACGTGGGGCAGCGAATGTTGGCTTCGAGGCGGAGGGTGATTCTCAAGTAATTGATAATTGGAGAGGTGGAAACTAGATCGATGAATCGTTCTAGGAGTTTACACGCTTTGAAGAAGTGCTTGAATTTTTGTTCACTTGCAGGATCGATGCGTAGGTCGTCGAGGATGATCAATGGCGCCGCAAATTTCTTCAGCTTGAACTCTGCTTCAAACGTAGTGTTCTGGAACCTGGCGAACACATGTGGGTCAAGTTTTCCCCCCAACTCGGGAGAGCTGTATAACATCTGACCATCTGGCCCTTCGCGGTAAATGGGACGCTTTGGATGATGGCGCCAGACATTTTGCGTTGCAAAGAACTTCCCCTCTGGAAAGGCATCCTTCTCTACTAAGAACGGGTACGCTTTCTGGATAGCAAGACGGAGGGTTCGCTTGTTATTGGATTCTTTGGCCCTAGCAGCCCACATCTCTTCCTCATCACCCTGGCAAATGACATCGCCTGGAAACACACGCATGTTGAGCTCCGAGTATAGCACTGTGTAGGCTTCGTTACAGGTCTGGTGATTCACTCGGAGAATGGCAGTCTGCCTGCTCGCCCCCATGATTTCCTTGTAGTATCTCTCGCGCGCTGCCAGGTCCTGTACGAATTCCTGTAAACGTTCTAGCCAAATTATGTCTTCTGCGTCTAGGATGTCATCTTCCTCCAAAGTGTCGAGCAGTCTTCGAGTCGCCAGCGTGTTGCACTTGGATGATATGCTGTGATTGGAAGAGAGAATACAGGCTAAATGCTCGTTGTAGTCGGATGGTAGATTGAAACTGAACCGCCTCAGAATTGTATTATACGATTGATGGGTTGATAGACCGCCAAGTGATATGGCGTGGTAATCAATGGTTCATGAACTCTTTCCATGGTCTTGGGTCGAGTCGTGCAGCAGGTGGATCGAGCAGGAGATATCGATTAATATTCAAACGGATTTCTGTACAGCATCTCAATCGGCCAACAACCATTCAATAGTAGATTTAGCCATACCTAGAGGTAGCTGAAGAAGATGGCAAGGTCCAGAAGACCCAATACCAGCGCTCTCCATGTCCGTGATGGCTCTCAGACGGTGGTGGCAGTCAAACAGGCTGCGGGCGGGCGGTCGAAGCCACAAGAGGACTCAAGGTATGTAGTACGACTGCGTTCATCAAGTGTAGGAGCTCGATCTTGAGCAGCGTAGGCAGTAGTATAGAAGAAAATGGGGACGTATGCAATGTACAGAAGAGTTGGGAAGGACGACTTACAATATTTATATCTTGGCGCCAAGAGCTTACGCTAGGGTTCCTGTGCAATTGAATCTTTTCGCATTACGGATTATGTGCAGAAGTATTGTATCATTCACGAGCAAACAATTGCTCTCACCAATATCACTGAATATGTGTACGCCGTAGTATAAATCTTACCTAAAAAGGGCCACGCCCTATCTAATATAAAATTAAATCTATCGTATTAGTAGCGATCCTAGATCCTACGGATTATATCCGCGTTTTTATTACAGAATAGCCAGGCCTATTAACGTTCGAGATAACAGCTAAGGTCGCTCGGCGGAGCCATATAAGTGTAAGCTAGTATAGCGATAATTGTATCGTAGATTAAAAGGACCATAATCCTGATCACAGCAGACACTAACACTAGGGACCCCTGCCTGAGACCCTCCAATTGGAGAAGGAATCCTCTAGCATTGCTTAGTCAGCCGTAGCTCTAATTTTCAGTAGTTACTTTACTTAACTTACCCTCCATATTTAATTCACTATCTTGCTTTACCCACAACCAGAACTCCAATCCTTTAAGCCTAAGGGAGTAGACACCGTCCTCGGCAAAATTGCAGCAACGTTGCGCTTGTGTTCGACAATAACTCGCAGTAGCTGCAAAATGCTATCCTTAATCCTACGTCGAAGCACGCGGCGCACCCCTCTCAAAATTTCAACGTTGCTCTCACCAACAGCATTAAAAACCTTCGCCACATCTCCCGCCTCACTAGCGAAAGTGCAACGACCACTTGGAGAACAACCGCTCCGAGCCTGCGGTGTCCCAGACACCGCAACTGAAGCTGGGCCTCGCTCGCCAGGTGGGATTTTGCGGCCAGAAGCCTGGTAAGCCACTATCAAGCCAAATCATAATTCTGTCCTCCCAGTCAGCGCGACTTACGCCTGCCTTGTGCATCCTTAAAGGATTATTGCTGGCGCCTCAATCCTCACTATTGGGCTTTGTTATATTTTCCTGCCTAGCTCGTCGTCGAAAACGGGGCATGCTATACAAAACAGGATTCTTGGTACGTATGCGGTGCTTTAGTTCCTCTCTGTCATTTTTGGCTGGTTGTGGATATCAATAACGGCTGCAGATCAACGAAAGGCACTTGAGCGTCGGGAGGGCGATAGGGAGGAGGCAGAAACGGAGGCAGAGAGGATGGAGGAGAAGGAAATGATCAAGAAATCCACCTTTCCAGCCTTCGCGCCCCTCATAAGCGCCTCCAATGGCGCAGGAGACAGTAATGCCCCGAAGATCTAGCCACTGATTGGGAAGAAAGCAAGGCAAAAAGCACGAACCTTAGCGGTGGCGGTGTTGTAGTTGGCGCCGTAGTCTTGGGCGATTGTGGTGTTATTGAGGGTGGCTTTAGTGGCGAGTTAGACGGCCTGCGGATGTTTCGCAGGAGCAGACAGCTTAGTCCCAGTCGGTAGTGAAATTATCGCCGGCGTCATGGATATCGAATTCGGATTCTTACGCGACTTGTACTTCGAAGCGAAAGATCGTTACGGGACCAGATGTGGCGACGTTGGGGTTTACGCCAGCTATGCCAGCGATGAGGATAGGCCTTTGTGAGGTCGAAGAGGCCAGCTGTAGATGATGACGGAGGTTGAGGAGGCCGCGTTGATTTCTGTGAGTGTGGAGGTTTTGTCAGGGCTGAACACTTTTATGTACAGAGGATATGGACTGGGAATGACCTCCCTGACTCGCCAGTTGCCAATTGGCACACCTCTCCATCGGCGGTACAGTGTGCCTATAGAAATCTGGGCGAGAAGACGGGGACGGTGATGTTGTGGCAAGAAGATTGAAGTCTGGTATCCCATAGAAAGCTGCTTGCTCAGGAGAGAACTATGCAAACGAAGCGCAAATAGCTAAAGCTTGATAGAACCAACGCTGCATAGCTTACGGCGTTGAAGATGAAGACTTTCGAGCCGACTAGGCCTATTAACCTTGTGTAATTATGTCGTCGCTCGAGCGAATCATGGTATCCTGCAGGCAATGCCGCTGCTATGACAAGTGTGGCTGAGGTCTGTAGACACAACAACGTCGAAGTGATGGAGCGGATGGACAGCATGGCGCTGATGTTGACGGTGTTCGGAGTCGATAGGATAAGATGGAAGTAGGGATGACCGAGGTGTCTCCATTATCAGGACTGGCGGAGAGACTGGGATATAGCTCAACTCAAGTAAAGGCCTAGAGCATGTGAGTCCAATGGGGAAGCCATCGAAATTCATCCCTTCGCTTTCCTATAAGCTGATCCCCAGCCCAGAGTAGATATGCCAGATCGAAAAGGGTCCCCATCCCTACAGCTTGGGCACGATCGGTCGTATGTACCGTAGGGGATGAAATGCTATTGATCAATAAAATTCTTCCGAGTAAAGCGAGTCAAGAAATCCTGTCGTGAAGAAATGATTTTCCATTTCCAAAAGAAGAACGAGTGGGGAGAATAACATTTAATGATCTCTCTGAAGACGCCGGACGATCCAGCCAGCCATTACACTACTATTCCTCCCTGGCTCTAGCCTTCTGGATCTACTTGTAGAAATTTTGATCTGGCTCGGACTTCGACATGAACCAGGTCTCGCATGGCGCTAAGACCATTAGCTAGAAAATAGAGCTCTTCGCCGCGCTTCCATCGGTATTACAATTCTCACGTAGAATAAGTCCTCATATGCCACATTCCCCAAAAGTATACTAAAACTTGTCGCCGAGTCCAAAGTCCCTAGTTTCAGTCGAATATTTGCCCACCGTATCCGATATCCTCAGTTTACTTTGAGTGGAGGTTCTGATCTTACTTAGACCATCACTATTCCATTCATTTTACCGTAGGAATTATGATTGTTGGATTCGCGTTCCTAAAACGTCCAAAGTCTCAACAGCACCGAGTGTGCTTGAGACGATTACATACAACGGATTGAACTGCGGACTGAAAAGACCCGAAAGCGGTCTGAGGTTTATTTAACATTTACTTCTAGACCCAACGCAGACGACGGAAATATCAGTTGTCGGTGTTGTCGTTGGTTACTGCGTCTTGGGCGTCGATGGATTCATGCGATGGAAAGTAATTATACTAGCCTAGCAGAGACGCCGGCAGAGCAATGGATTTCTGGCGAGACTCAAGGCTGGGTGGAAAGACATTGCATGATTCTTAGCTTGCTGGGGTTGACAGTTGCCTTTGCTTTTTGGACAAGCGTGGGATGCTCCTTGACTGTCCTAAGAGAGGAATGTTTTTCATTTCACGTGTCTAATTTGGGAAGAAGGCCTAGCTGGTCAGAAAGCATACGGTGAGTTCTTGTTATACATAGTACGTAGAAACCCGAAACCCCAATTCTGACATATTGCCGATCTCGTTGTAGCACCGGCAATCAACAAGCACCTGAGATTGTGCGTAGTAAACGCTCACCCAGGACTAAGACTGTTGCGCTTCTTGGGGGACGCCAGAGCCTTTAGACTAAGCATTCAGCAAGCTTGGAATGACGAAGGCTATGTCTGATCCTTGGTGGTGTGGGTTGAGAAGGACAGTCCATGTTCCCATGATGCCAATAACTTCGTCCGTTGAGGAGACTCTGGTCTTGAGGTGGACCAGGTAATGGAGTGCAAAAAACTCTCTGGCAAAGAATGCTATGATATTTCGCGTCCGTTGCGAAGACAGATGTCAGGTTTTTCACTTCTTGCGAGGAGATATGTTGAGCCTTGGAGAGGTCCAATTGTCTGGGGATTCCCGGTGTTATAATCTGTGCTTCTTTTCCCTTGAAAGTTGACAATTTCAGTGGTACTTTGAAGTTTGTTTATCTGACGAATCGGCGTGTTCAAATTTGTTTCGGTTCGTTCTTCCATATCTTGATCGCGAAGCGGGGTCAAGGATTCGTCGCTCTCTGACAGCTGGCATTCAACTGCCTCGCCAACCGCGCTAGACTCCTCCTCTGACTCTCCCTCCCATCTGTTTCTATACTCAATTTCATCGAGTAAGTCTTGATGTTGGTCGAATTCATCTTTGAAAACATAATGGTTCTCCCCCACCGTACTTCTATGTCCTTCGATAATTCGTGCAGATAAGGCTGAAGCATCGTCATACCTTCCAACCGTTATCAAATGATTCACGTTGCATCGAAGCCCTTGGGAACATATGCGTTTGTATAGTCCTCTTCCGTCAAATTCAACATCATACGATGGTGAAGCGTCTCCGCTTCCGCTGATTTCTCACCCTCCTGACAGGTCAATGCGTAAATTAAATTGCTGTGTGCAACCTGCGTGTCTTCGTGTTCCTTGCAATCCGTGTACAGCTTCTGATAGATTCTTTCGGCTTCCAACCATCGACCTTGTTGGCTCAGATTTCGGCCTAAAGTAAAACTGGCGTTCCGCGCTAGGTCGTAGCGCACGTCCTCATCTACTATATTCTCGCATCTTTCAAGTGCCTGGCGGACCAAACTCTCCCCATCTCCTGCGTCCTCAACGCCATAGTTTCTTGACACTGAAATCATAGAATCGATAACGTCAACGTCGTTGGGCTCTAGAAACTGTTCTCGATATGAAAGACACTCTAGATGTTCGTAGCGCGCTATTCCGATGCTGCCTTGTAACCTATCATACTCTCCGTGCGTGAATAGAATGGAAGCACGTTCAAGCCAATACTTTTCTGGTCTTGATTTTTTAGCACCGTCTTGGTTCAAGACCCGCACAATATGGGGATTGACCGCTTCCCAATCACGCCAACTAGCACCAAGATAGTGAGTGGGTATAGAATCGCGTACAGAGAACAAAGCCTTCTCTTGCCATTTGCCAATGGAGCCGTCCATTTCTAGCCATCTTTGCGTCGCGAGTTGAACGAGACGATGCATTCCAAATACTTTTTCACCATGTTCTGACTTGATCAATGAGAAGGCTTTAAGAGTGCCGATAGCAGCAACGAATCCTAGCCGACTACCGTCACCGTCCTGGACCAAGAGCGCTTCGGAGATTGCCTGCCGGTCAAGACAAGACATAAGCGACAACAGGTCGGCGGCTTGTGGTTTTTGGACCTTGATTTTATCGAAAGACACTTTCCAGGTGTGGAGCACAGAATTCGAGAGCTCAGAGTCTCTGTTGGGATCATACATATCTGTGGCGAGAAATTCTATCATTTCAGATTCGTCGCTTCGCAGTATCTCTAGATATCCTGCCACTGAAATCTCGTTTTCCGTCATGAAGGCGGTGGCTTGGGTGATTGCCAGGGGTAAATAGTCGAGCGCCCACAAGAGCTGCTGAGAAAGCTCTCCGTCTCTGTCATCATCCTTGGGCAACTTGTTGTCCAACAGTATTCGAGCGTCTTGCGTGTTGAAAGCTTCGACAGCAATAGGCTTTTTACCCGGTACTAGCCGCTCACCGAGTCTTCTGTCTCGAGTGGTAATCAAGATTAAGCCAGCAGAAGACCGCGGTAGATACTCGATTAGTTCTTTCTTCTTTTCATTCCTTGGAGACTCGTGCTTCTCACCAAAGACGATGTCCATGTCGTCCACATTGTCCAAAATCATCAGCCAATCAGTGCCATCGTTGATGTTGAGCCAGTCCTGGACAAGCTTTAGCGTTTGTTGATTTGGATCGTCAAATCCAGGCAGTGTAAGATCTGCAGCAATTTGTTGATACGACTCCTCGAATCTGGCATGGGAACCTCCATAGACCCAGAATATATGAGCCTCGGGATGCTTGCTTCGATATCTGTAGCAGTACTCAATCGCAATCTGGGATTTACTAAATGCAAAGCTTTTGTCAGCCATGCATGATTCAGAGCTAAGAGAAGCGATGGAAGAGGGGTACCACATACCCAACCCCTCCAATTCCAGAAAGAACAACGCGATGCTGCTGCTGCTCAAACCGGGCGTTAATTTCCCTGATCTCATCTTCTCGGCCTACGAAGGTTGGGTCTTGCTCAAATCGCACCATGAAGCAAGGCTTTACTTCAGCAGCCTGGGTCACCGTTTGGGCGGGTGGTGCTGCTGGACCCTCTGGCAGGTTTGTGAACAGCGAAGCAGTATTAAATGTCTGATAGCCTGTCAAGAGGCGCAAATTGCGTTCGAGTGAAGCCTGGATATCAGCTACGGTCTTGTCGTGCCTGAGGCTGGTAATTGCCTTCGCACGCCTCTTCCATGTTGAATCTTGATTGGTTGGTACCGCTTTGTTGAGGATCTTCTCAAGCTCTTTGACCTTCACGCTGCATCGAGCAACGACAATTTTCAGAGCCTTAGCAGTGTCTTCGCTCAGACCTTGCGCATCAGCCTGGGCTTTCGTCTGCCGAAGCAAGTTAATGATGAGCGGTAATTGACTATTGATCTCGCGAAATGTCCGGGGCACATCGTTCAGGTCCACTGAGAACTCAGAAAGCCGCTTGACTACCTTAATGCCGAAGTCAACGAACTGAACAATGGCTGAGGCCAGGCCGACTGCTGCTAAAGCTTCCGCCATCTAGATTCTAGGTGTGCTTGATTCCCACGAATGCAAATGCGACGAGATAAAAGAAATAGGAGAGGGGGACGCTTATAGGTGTCCCTACAGAGTCTCAGCTCGGCGCAACTGAGGGGTCAGCGAGATGCATCTTGATTGCGCTCGGAGCGGAAGATATGCACGTCGTAGATCAGAGGCGCCTGACAGGATTCCCGAGAACGGATACTTCGAGAGACCCGAGGCCCCATGTTCATGCTTCTGCCCTTTTGCACAGGTGCCACGAGTGCTTTTGTCGCCAAAAGCCCCTATAGCCAGTCCGGAATCAAAACGTTGCGAATGGTGGATTTGGCAACATGCCTTCGCTCTGTACGACGGTGGTTTTGCCACAGAACATATGAAACAGATCATTACCGGCGAAGCAGAACCAGCGAAGCACAGGCACTGGTTGTGGAAGCTAGGAAGCAGACTGCAAGCGCACTGAACCACAAAGGAGTTCTGCTGGCGAGACAGGATGCCGAACATATGAAACAGATCATTACCGGCGAAGCAGATCCAGCGAAGCACAGGCACTGGTTGTGGAAGCTAGGAAGCAGACTGCAAGCGCACTGAACCACAAAGGAGTTCTGCTGGCGAGACAGGATGCCGACAGGTCGATCGCAGGCGTGTTTGTTACTCTGATCTAAGATGCATAGAATCCGGGCAAACCAGCTTAAATGGTGCTCCATTGCAATAGGAGGACAGTCTCATCTTATGCTGCAAGTTGCGAAAGGTCTGTAGGGCTAAGGCTTATTTCGCGCAAACGCGTGATCGACGCGTTGCGAGTGATAGAAAAGGAAGGGAGCTTTCAATATGGCTGAATGCACTATTGTATGTATGTGGAACGAGTCGATTGACCACTACTAGCTATCTATGGGCCAGCTATGTATGATATCCTGGATGCTAGAATAATGATAAACGACTGGCGGAGAAAAGAAGCCCGCCCAGGCGCTAATTACATAAGGATTCTCCGCCAATGGGATATTTCCCCTCTTGACAGTGATGTAAATATCCGATCTTTCCTTCCTAAATACTGCAGTGTCATACTTAGAACACTTTCCAAGCCATTACAATGACGACCGATGACGCTATCCCCACTGAAGTTTGCCACTTCTTCCGGATCCCTCTAGGTGAATACTTTGCCGCCATCCTCTTTTCTGATGTCTACTGACTACGCTCAGAAATTCGGCTCAAAATCTACCGCAACCTTCTGCTCAAGCCATCAATCGCCACGGTAGAAAAAGTAAAATGCGAGGGCAATCTTGAAGATGGCACACACTCCGATACGTATAATATCGCTAGACAAGGCGAGTACGAGGGCGATTTCTACGAGTACAACTACAATGACTCTGGCTCCGAACGCGATGACTGGTACACCAGAGATACTTTAGCTCAGCATGCGGAAGAGATTGGTGTAGAGGCGGACGTTGGCTGCGGCGAAGACTTGTCGGGTAGTGATGAGGAGATCGCAGCCACAGGCGTACCGTCGAAAGCGGAGTGGGAGCGTGAAAACATCGCTCGCCAGAAAAGAATTACGCGATTGGCACGGGAAAACGAAAAGGCCACAATCAAGCAACGTCTAGCGATCATGGGGGTCAATCTCGAAATATACCTCGAAGCTAGTGCACTGCTATACTCGGAGTTTACAATCACAGTCAGGCCTGGGTACGTTGCCGGTCTGGAGTCTCGCGAAGACGACTCAACCCAGAATTTCGTTGAGTCCACCAAGAATGTATGGCGACACAACCCGCTATTAGATCCTGGCAAGGCCTTGCCCGATGGCAAAGTTCTCTACGTGACGCCGGAGCTCGACGGCTTAATGTATCCACATGTCTTTGCAAAATTCCAGAAAGTCCGCTTCGACTGCGAGTTCGACTTCGGACTGGAGCCGCCTAAACCGATGTTCTTCGTGAATGACGATATGAGCGTTCATCCCGCGATCGAAGCCACATTCATCACATTGATAAAAAAGTCTTTGGTCATCCAGGACTTTGCCAAGCTCATTTCCCAATCGCCACTGATCACCCACCTTGAATTTGACCTAGATGTGGAAATCGAATCTCTTCCAAACATCAACTTAGATGAGGTTTCCTTAGACTCGGACGAGGAAACCGAAGCAGATATTAATATCGGCAAGACGGAAGCCGTCGCCAACGCGCGAGCAACGGAACTGTTTTTAGAATGTGGAATGCTGGATTCTCTTCGTGACCTGTTGAACATTAGAGACCTCCATCTTCGAATTATGACTATGGGCCAGGATGGTAAGCCAATGGAATTGCAGGCGAAGCATGCGGGCATGGTGCAGAGCATCAAGCAGACGGTAGAAAATAACTTCATGCTCAGGCAGAAGGCGTGATGCACTAGATGTGTCGAAGTCATATTGTGACGTCTATGTACTGGTCTGAGCCCATTGTTCAAGCTCGGTTAACAAACGGTCGGAATGTTAGACTGGCTTATCCGCATGTCCTGTGTCTGTGTCTGGCCTTGGGCGGAGAAGATTCTTCAATTGGACTTTGCGATGATATCGGGAGGATTTTTGAGGGGAACCTTCCTATTTTCGAATGCAAAATTGAAACGGATCCGCTCCGTTCCTATGTATCATGGAACAGAATTGTCAGATAGCTGTGTATGATTTTTGGCTGTTGATGCGATTGTAGAAGAGCATCACGTGGAGAGATTGACATTCCTGTCACACGGCTTGTATAACAAGTTTACAAAGGACTCAGCAAGGAGATGTGCTTCAGCCCTAATCGTCACACCATAGAAAGAGCTAATCAAGACACATCGCTCTAAACTCTGGCCTTACGTGACGTTCTTCACTTTCGGCTTCGCCCTTGCCATCTCCTTCGAGAGCTAGCCACTCCAGCCGTTGTCACACTTTGAGCCATGACACAATTTGCAAAGTCCAGAGCTTATCAGGTTATACCCCTTATTTACCTTGCATGACTTCTATTCCACCGAGTTACGACTGCAGATCTACGAATGCATCTTGGCGACGGCCAAGCAAGTACCACTCTGCAGACCTAGCAAACTGGCAATCACAAAAGACAAACCATGTAACTCTCCCACCATCTTCGAAGGCCCAACACTACTACGTCTTTGCCAAAAGGTCTACGAGGAAGCTAAACCAATCTTCTATGAAGTCAACACCCTCCAATATGAAGCGCACTGGCTTGTACATCGCCTACCAGAACCCTCCAATACGCTTGGATGAGAAACGTCAGCATCCAGTGCGACTTCCACTTTCTCACGGGCTGGATCGCGGCCTGCAATTTTGTAGTCTTGCTTGTTAGAGATACGTGTAGAAAAGCAACAAAATCCAGCATTTTTGCCGCTGGAGATTTGTATTATGATACTGGGGTCACGCATCCGATTTTCACAGCTGAAGGCCGAATGACCAACCGGCAGACATCCGAGCTTTGGAAACAGCTGGTCGATACATACTGCCCAGGGTGATGAGGCTCTAGATATCGCCACGCCCAATTGACTGCCCCTTGATGATTGTGGCGACAAGGGAAAACTCGATAGCAGCTGGCAGAGTTGGAGAACATGAATTGACTGCTGGGAGGACTATGCCACTAGGGGACGGGATGATATGCAGGAAGTTTGGCGGCTGTGAGTCTGGACAGAGTAAATACGGGACTCGTTGGCTCTACAATGCGCGGCTAGTTGTGCTTTAACCTTGTTCGAGAAAATGCTATCGTCTGTATGCATTTCGCGTGGAAACGGAGACAGTCCAGTCAACTAAGGGTACAAAACCCGGAATTAGAGTGGGAGGTTGTGTCGGAATTTGAGGCGCATGCACAGGGAATGTTCGTATTTTCTCTCTATGACTTCTGCCACCGCTGATCGTCTGGCAGCTTCCTTTGGGTATACTTCCAGCTAGAAGGACTCTGCGAAGCTTCATCCGACTTCCTTATCCGTAAGGTACTCTGCGAATTACCTCTGGGGCTCGCTGCAACATAGGATCGGATACTATTGAGGCTTGTAAGAGTCCAATACAGGGTGGGATCGTCTCAAAACGATTCCAATGAATAGCTAGTGCCTGACCTCCATTGACCATCGGAGAATTACAAGAGGCCAATGGACCAGCATGCACGGACAAGGCATGGACAGATACCAGAAACCCTGACCCAGAACGACTCATTGGGTCTTGCGGCGCTTTAGTTTGCATGGACAAAAAAGACAAAGTCGTACGATTTGCCCTCCGCACCGTCTTACAATTTTCTCTTTCTAAAACGGTTAGGAAGAGTCAAGGATTGGATCTGTCTCATTTGCGGCTTGCAGCAGCGAATTGTCGCATTGGGGACTTGTGTGTTGCCCGTCTATCTTTCTCTGACTTCGAGACAGCGATGACAAGCAGATGGCCCGGCGTGAGGTTCTCGACGTGGGCGTTTTCGCATTAGAGGGACCTGCAATGATGCCGGGCATTCTAGGAATCGCAAAAGCACGCTTCGATCTCCCTTATCGGCTCCGCGGTAGGGTCAAGGCTGACGAGCCTTTGACGGAGATTGACTATGGCAAATCTCTGAAGCTGTTCCGAGACATTCGGCAAAGGCCAGCAGGGTGCCGTCTGCTTGGATACTTGGTCGATAATTGGGGCTGGCACACTAAGTGGCTAAACATGAACAAAAACTCAACTTGGGACTTAATTACCGCTCTAGTCCTGCATAAAAACGTTGCGTTCGATTCTCGGGGGTTGGGACCCAACAAGCACCGTGGGCCTTACGGATGCCAGTCATGCGACTCATCGAACATTGATAGATATGAAAAAGCACTGCCTTTCACGTCACTCATAAATTACGCAGCGAAAATTGGTCATGTCCTGCTGCTTAAAATCTTTGCTCGGGTCTAACCACCACTTGCGACCTCAACCTAAGAATGTTTGTCACCAGGAACGAGAGACTGTTCAAACGGCAGTGAAAACTCGCCAGGACGAAGTACTTGCACTGCTCCTACGGGAAGGACCCAGAGACACAATCGTCATTGATGCGAAGTGTTACTTGGGTTCGGAAAGAACATCCACTCCGTTGAGCGAAGTCGCTCACAAGGGACTCGCGCTTTTAGTACGGGCCCTGCTACAGGTGGGAGAGCTACCTGGAGCAGACAACCATCATCTTAAAGAAAAGCTACTCTACACCGCAGCCCGTGCAGGGCAGACCAGTGTTATTCGCATCTTGTTCGAGCATCGAAATGAACGTGAACACTAGTTCCTGGGGATTTCGCCTTCCGAAGATAGGATTGGGCTAATGAGCAATCACCGTTTCGTCGTGAAACTCCCTTACACATGGCAGTTGCGTATGAACACCTGGCGGTCATTTGGCAGCTTGCCGGATACGGAGCTAGACTTAGGTCTCTAGACAATTATGATAGAACACCCATAAATCACGCAGCAAGTCATGGCCAGGTCAAAGCCATTCAAGAGCTTGTGACACTTGGCGCTAACATGAATGCGATCAATAACCACGGAGAAACAGCTTTTCACGATGCAGCACGTAATATCACGCTCCCGGGCCTAACAGACGTCTTGAGAGAGGCGACTCTCCGAGAGCTCGTTGAATGTGGTATAAATCTTGAGGCGAAGAAGAAGAAAGGAGAGACAGCACTTCAAGTCGCTACCGAGAGCGCGGCAGCTGTCCTCCTGAGTCTAGGAGCACCGAATACGTGTTGGTGGGCGGCTTCTTAAGCTAAGTAGCATACCCGAACCCTTGCTGTGCCAGTGAAAAGCGAGACAGCTAATAGAAGAGAACTGTAATGGGAATCTGGCGTGGGATGTAGGGGAGTGGCTGAGAGCTTGAAGCGGATGGTTTGAAGGGTTCGTAGTGCTAGAAATCCATGATTCCGACAGAAGAGGACTACTGCCTTGCTAGATATAATGGGATATTGAAGATAAGCCTTGGCGGTAGGCGCTCATGGAATCCCCGATTGGCTATGAGAGCGAGGTTGAGGTCCTGTATGGCTGAACATTTAGCCGTATCCATGCATCATACAGGTGAGATACATTCTCTAACCCTGTACAGCGAGCAGCTTCTGAACGAAACAAACATAACCCAGCGTAAGTAACACCAGCGGCTTGAAGCAGTTACTTACGACGTCGATATCCGGTTACCGTCTATAGTGCTTATTGCACATCAGGGGGAAAAACACCGCGAAGCAGCAAAACCGAGCGCATCCAAATTGAGAATGCAAAATCCATGCAAAATCTTCAAAGCATTCGCATTTGGACTTGTCTGTGACGACTTCCATCTCACTCATTTAACTGTCAACATTACACTCTATCGCTAGGAACATTGATTCTTTGTCAGATCTTGTATGATCTAGATCGTTGTATATCTCCGGGTCGTCACCCCGATTTTTACTATCATTAGTCGTGAAGCAAGGGTGAGACGCTTTAGACGTTTGACTGAGAGCACACCGGCGAAGACGCTGGCAAGTCTCACCAACAAAGGAAGATACAAGCTAGGAAGTTGCGTCGTACTCAATGTCTTGAGTACTTATCTGAGGATATGTTTATCATCGAGTCTCCCTCTACTCCTGTACCTACGGCACAAAATCGCGCCCTCGGCTCGTGGATGTCAGCGGCAGCAAGTGGAAGCACTACATCGGCAGTAACTGATCAGATGAAGGCGAAATTTCTGGCTCCGAACTCTTTCTCAAATTTACGGCACCGGCTAAGTCGAATCGTTACGCCGAACGTGAAAACCTAGGCATAATTTACACTTCCAACTTGCATTGATGCCACGAGTCAGATCAAGACTACGGGGAGTGAGTTGCCAATGTTTCCAAGGAGGGGATGCGATTTGGCTGGCGGAGAAAGTTTCTTGGTATTTTGCAGGATGAAGACGGCTGGGGATATCGATATATCTGACCAGGGTCAGAATCTTGATTTATTGGCAACGTTCCCTCGAACGGTAAGATTGCGCGCTAGTGTTTACGCGCAACATGCGCTCGACTTTTTGGCCTCTAACCATGTTGCGTTTATCGCGTAATGCTCGGAAACCGTGGTAATGATATGAAACGAAGCAATTCCGTCTTCGATCATGTTATGGTGACTATGCCCATGCTCTCGACCTTGAGGTCTCAGTACGAAATGCTATTCTTGTTCTTTGGCAAGGCTAGCTTAGTGCAAGAAATCTGTTCTCTCTCGATGCTGCATCCGGTCGTTATGAGTATAATGAAATGTCTTTTGAATATGTCACCACCACCCCATCCACCCACGGCTCTCAATGCAACGGTACCACCGGCCCCTTTCTGGACGCCCAAGCCTGCGCAGCTCCCATTCCCCAAATTTCGGCCGGCTCAACTCCGCCCCTTTACCGCAAGAAAACAAACGGACATGGACGAGCATCAGCACTTGCACGCTAGGTTTTTAGCTTCCAGCACCATATCTGAGAACTGATAGGCGTACGTGGGTATATCCGGCGCCGGTCCTGCCAAGGCCTGATTGCGAATCTATTCTCTTTGCTGGGATGATAGGCGCTTGTATGAAGCCGGGAGAGGAGTGGGGTAGTGCGGGTGTCAATTTGGCGATTCCGTCTGGGATTAAAGGAGTAGTGTTGGAGTATGTTTTAACCGAAAACCTACAACTAGACCGCTCCCTCGATAGCCAAACACCCAGTCGTTCCTCCCATTCAAACAATATGGGTTGCCGGCTGACGGGAGGATACCCAGGTTTTTATGCTTCGGCGAGTCAGGTGCCGACGCAGCCTTTGGGGTAGTGGCAGCAGTAAGCGAATTCAGGAGATCCTGAAACCTAATTGCTGTTTTTCTGCCATGTGATTAGTGGGTAGCTAGCATTGAAGACCATACCCGTTCTTCATGCAAAGCGCTTGTGTCGGATCGTACTGTTTTCGTTTCGAGTCTATAACGACGCCTCCCAATAATGGCCCTCTGATCAGGCTGCGGCTATCGCATGACAATTTCGAAACCGCAAGCATCCTCTGAAACGAGAACAACCCACCCTAATGAGAGAATAGAGACTGCGCGTAGGCTTTGCCACGCGTTAATACTAGGACCCACGTGCAAAATGCTATTTTGGTTCTCGCAACAAGGCAATATCTCATTTCCCCTCAGGACTATATCCCGTATCGTGAATATAGTGAAACAACTCTATATCATTACCACGACAGGTCAATCGTGCTCACTGCCCTTGGCATCCCATTCAAAACCCGCACTGCCAACCGCTGGATCGCAATTCTTTTGCTCACAAGATTTTCATCGTACAATTGTATCGCCTCCCACCCTACCTCCTCGACATGCTCCCCCACCTCCCCATCCTCCCCCTCATCACAACCATCTTATCTCTAACAACCCACCTCTCCTCAGCCCTCTCCATAAACCCTCGACAGAATGCCAACGACCCTTGCGGCCCCTCCATCGCCGTCCCCGGCATCGGCAACACCTGCGACGGCCCCCTCCCAATCAACAGCACCCCCTCAATCTTCGGCGTCACATGCAGCAACACCAGCACCCCCGGACCCCTCATATACGCCAGCACCTGCGCTTCCCTCACCACCGCCGTCTGCGGAACCCTCAGCACCGTACCTCCTGTATGGCAACAAGGTCTCTGGAACTGGGCCACTAACGGTCGCTGCAGTATGGGTTTTTGGATCCCGAAACCCTATGTGCTGGCAGATGGCGTCACGGTGGATTGGGCGGCGAAGTTCCCAACGGTGCAGAAGTGTGAGGAGGTTTTTTTTACGGCTATGTTGAGTGCTTGTACGCAGCCGGGCGAGCAGTGGAGTACGGCGAGTGTCAATTTGGCGAAGCTGCCTGGGGAAGGGGGAACGGGGCTGCCGGTGGAGGGGGGGACGAGTTATCCCAGTTTCATAATTACTGCTGGTGCTTTGCCGAAGACACCGACATGACTATGGTCTTGAATATAACATGAAGCAGATACCTCAAGCTGAGCAAGCTCTTGCTAGGGGAGGGATTGCTGCAAGTCACCAAATTGGAATGTACGAAAACTTTGCCATTATCTAGCATCATACCTCTACCGTCAGATTCGTCTAGCCTGACAGGCCTGGGCTCCAATGACCTTGTGGAAAGCTTACAATTTGCCGCGTCAAACAGGTGGTTTTCGAATATCGATTCCCGGTGGGTTCCGTAGTGGCGTTTGACACCCACGGAATCCATCAATTTTCAACGGCTTTCCCCACAATGATGCTGTCAGATATTCATGGGATTCCACGCTCTCATCTATAGTCGTTCGCGGCAGCACATCTGCACTCTATCGCTCCCACCTATCATGCTTTTCTTTCTTTTTTGCGAAATATAAAATCTTTTTATCCCCACGATGGCAGTTGGCCGAAGCTCGTCAATATTAGCCATCGTTATCGCCACTCTGTACACCTCAACTCTCACATCAGCAGCACCAATCCTACCATCCCATCCCGAAAGCCCGAAAGCGGTCAACGGCTGTCAAGGAAGCCTACATTTCACCGTTGCAGATCTCAACGCCACACAATGCGATGTAATAACAGGTTCCATATGGCTCGCGACGGCAGGTATTGACTCAATCGTGCGCCTTGACAACGACAATTACAACATAAGTAATGCAGAGCGATCGGTGCTGCTCCATGGAAGCGTCTTTGTGCATAACTATACTAATCTGAATTTGGTTCCGCCACTTGGGAAGGGTCCCGTAAACGTAGGTAGGGTCGATTCACCGAGAATACGTGTTCATGACGCAGATGTATACTACAATAGCTCGGAGTTGCAAGACTCGAGCGGAGCCTCGAGTCCGGTCGAGTCGCCCGCCGCCTTCTCCGAAGGCGAACAGTCTGTCCCAGATGTCGTTGCAGACTCAGATGTTGACCCAGCTACCACATCTAATGCTCCAGTGGCCTCTCAGAGCACTTATGCTGCCATTGCTACCGATGACCAGTCTGTCAACCATAACGCATCAAACGCAGGAATATCCAATTTTCTCGACCCTGTTGCAAGAGTCCAAGCAAGCCCTGATAGTCAGCTTGAAGTAGACTCATCATCAGCAGAGTCCACCACAGTATCAAAATTAGCCTTGCAAAATGGCAGCATGACAACCCCAATACGACCTACCTCTCCTGGAACCTCTTCAGAAATCCGGGAAAGCCCAGACGGTTGGCTCATAATAGATTCAACACCTGGAGAGCCCGTCACAAGTGCAAAATCTCCGTTAAACCACAAGAGCTCCACGAGCACTGTGGGCGGTTCGTCACATATGGAAGATCACAATCACTCTTGGATAAAGGCCACCATAACTCATAAATCGCTAGCCACAGGTAGCAGCCAGCCTTCTCCGACTCCATTTTCAGGTACCAGAGCCCGTCTTTCTGATGGACGGCTATCGTTATCGATTACGCCCGCTTCTGCCGCCGTTAACTTTGGCGTCAATGAGTTTGCGACCGCTCATTCAAACAAGACCAGGGATTTTCTATCACCCTCTGGATATGTAGCTGTTTCAATCAGCATCATAGATTCGCATAAGCCCACAACGACGCCAGGACCTGACTCTGAATGCCATGTAACTGATTCACATCTCTCCTCCGATGATCGAAATTTGAAGCCGCATCAGATATCATTGCTGAATTCGATACCCACTGCTAGGGATAGCAAGACGAGTAGCGCTGTAACATCCCGTTCAACGCAGTTGCAGATACCAAGCAGCCATCAGACCTCATGGAGAACATCTTCAAGGGCTGTTGCGGCCAGCTATCGCCCTTCTACCACTGCACCTTCGCACCCGCATCTACAGGGCTTATCTGGAGTATCAACCTCTTCGATAGCAGTTATCGAGCAGCTTTTCTTCGATTATCGTATCACAATGGAGGCGGCTCCCCCGTCCAGTCCAACGACACCGGTTCTATCCCGAGCCTCGTCGTCCACGGCTGTTTCTTCCTTGTCGACGCAGAGACCACACTCGAGCTGGTCGACCGAGCGGTCCTCGAGGATATCTCCAACCTCGTCATATACCTCTGTTTCATCCTTACTGACACAGACGTCACACTCGAGCTGGACTAGTGAGATCTCTTCCACACCGTCGTCGCAAGCGACTCATGCTCCACCAATCCCAAGCCTGAGTCCAAGTAGCATCGAAGAAGTCATCCTTTCACTTTCAACATCTTTTCAATCAAGCTCGGGTCCAACCAAGACCACAAAGGCTGTATCACTACCTTCAACAGCATCGCAAACAAGCTCGAGCACCGAAGTCCCAGAACCCGAATTCTACGCTGCCTCGCTCCCACCCCCAGCATTAGGGCGTGCTCCAATATCTGGATGGAAACCAGTACCAGGCGGACGTCCCCAACCAGAAAGACGTCCGCCACCGATTG
>JAABUS010003052.1_pt1 | contig 28750 bp, 32 predicted proteins | sample 5560161 | NCBI WGS metagenome assembly JAABUS01 (sample SAMN10711885, study PRJNA513376) | rock metagenome | isolation source: Antarctica rocks | place: Antarctica: Victoria Land, Trio Nunatak nord | collected 2016-01-04
TGAAGAAATTAATGTGGCAAGGCTGTTCATGATCCTTTGGCAGCATTAAGAATAGCTATACGACAGGATACAGTCGTTTAATGTCTGAGCAGGATGAATATCGCCTGAGTAGTGGGTGAGCTGGAGGTAGAGCGTGAGCAAAGGGTGAGCCGAGAGTGAGTAGCGCCAGAGCAGGGCGGCGGGAGCCGACTAACCGGATGCGAAGGAGAAGGAGTTTTTTGTGCACGATTATACACTATAATACCGCCTTTAGACGGTAATTTGAACCATTACTGAATATTCTAGATACAATTAAAGGAAACCATATATTTCCGCTAAGATACTGTACTGTATCTCTTTGACAGCGGCACGAGCGGCTCGGGCTGTCGAAATGGCGGAGGCGGGGCAGGCGCGGAACTAAACCAATGGGTGTTGGATGAAGGATAGGAGAACCCCCATCAGCCTGATCGTTCGTTTGCCTTGCGCATACTTCGATGCTATCGAACACGTGTCAGCGAGCATCTGAGATGTGTGTAAGCGGTAAGCATGCACTTCGTATGCCCACTACGTCCGTAACGCTGAGTCTAGTTCCAACACAGCTCAACGGCCGTAAGGTCAGACAGACCCAGGATAGGCTGGAGCCAAGATGATGCACCTCGCAGACTTTGCCGGGAAGTCTCTCGGGTTCAAGTCCGATGCGGTGGATACTGAGAGCTCGTCATCTCGCGAGGGTCAGGGTCTCTTGAATGGATCGAATGGGTCAAATGGCGCCGCTGCGTCGCTCTCTCCTGGGCCTGCACCGCGAATACGCCGCAGAAATCGGATGATTACGTCCTGTCTAGAGTGTCGGAGAAGAAAGTTAAAATGCGATAAGCAGCATCCGTGTGCCAATTGTACCAAGAACTCGCGGGATTGCCTCTTCCTGGCACCAGCATTGGATTCGGCAACCCAGTTGAAGTTGACTGAAATCAAAGAAAAGATGGGATCTCTGGAAAGAGTACTTGAACAGGATGTTGCCAAAAAAGGAGCCGGCAATGGAGCTAGCAGAGACCGGCCCGTATTTTTACGAGATGTCGAGGATGATGTAGACTTTGCCCCTGAGCCAGAAGATGAGAGAGACCTTGAGCCCACACCTCTCGCTATAAGTGACGCAGTATATGGCGATGATGGTGATGATGACCTTGCGGATTTGGGCTTCCAGATGGGCAAGCTAAGACTCACTGATAGGATTGGGGGCTTCTTTCGTCCAAAGATGGCCGAAGAGGTGGGGATTCCCATGTGGTCTTGAATTGCTATCCGCATGTCGGCTTCACTAACTGTCAGAACCAGCTCACGGTGACTTTGAATGACGAACGAAACGATCATAGATCACCTATAGAGAAGGAGGCATCTCCTGAGCATCCAGAGCCTTCGATGCCTACGACTACGTATGTAGATCACACATTCCTTTCCCCTGGGCCAACTTACATAGCCCCCTCGTCGAGCTTTTTCTTCTCGAGTGGTAACGCATCTGCTTCTTTAATTGATTTTCTCCCTTCAAGGACGGTTGCGGATAGATTGTTAGATCAGTATTGGGTATGCGTCCATCCAATGTGTCGTTTGGTCCATAAGCCTTCATTTGAAAGGAGATATCGCATCTTCTGGGACGATGTTCAGATAGGCATTGAACCCGCCAATTCTCTGCAGGCTGTAGTGTTTGCTGCCATGTTCTCTGGTGTGGTCAGCATGCCTGAGGAGGCCATTCTCTCGGAGTTTGGAGTACCGAAAAAGGACTTGGTGGACAACTTCCAAATGGGCACAGAAACTGCCCTTGGCCGTGCTAACATTATCCGTACGACTAAGATTGAGACCCTGCAGGCTTTCATTATGTATATGGTGGGTTATTTCTACGTCGATCAAGAAAATTCCTCTTCCTTCTAAATCCCGAGTGAAGCAGTAGACTCGTCAGTGTTATATACAAACCAATGCTGTTAGCGCCGCTACGGATCTTGATATACCTTATGGCAATTGATCCATCCGCCGTTACTTTTCGTTTCACAATGACCAGACCATGCTAACTCGAAGTAGATACCGCTTTGCCGCGGTGAAGTTTCACGTTCGCATTCAGCTCTTGTTGGTACAGCCATTCGAATTGCAGAATGTATGGGACTCCATCGCGACGGCACAGAGTACGGAATGGGTCCAGTGGAGACCCACGTTCGACGCCTGATCTGGTACCAAATCTGCTTCTTAGACATCCGAACCTGCGAAGCCCAAGGCCCCAGACCAGGAATTCGGGTCGAAGACTTTGACACACAGTTGCCCCTCAACGTGGACGACGTTGCTCTCGAAGGCCCTGATCCTCCGGAAGAGTCTGCCCGCAGATGGACAGACATGACTTTATCCCTGATCCGCTTTGAATGCAACGAGATACATCGCATCATCTGGGTCGACCGCCCTCGGCTCGAAAAGAAAAAGATTAGCTTGACCGCCGTCCTCGGCAAAGTCGAGAATTTCCGGCGCATCATGAAAGAAAATTACGTGTCCTTGATCGACGACTCCATTCCCCTCCAGCACTGCGGCCGCGTCGTCCTTGAGATTCTCACCTTGCGCATGCACGCCATGGTCTTGCACCGCTACCACAACAGCGTATCCCACAACTTTCCTGACCGCCTCCGCCAAATCATTATCACCTCCGGCATCTCCACCATGGAATCTGCCATCGAGCTCGAAACCTCTCCCGCGCTAGCCCCCTACGCCTGGTACGCCGGCGCCCTCAACCAATACCACTACGCCCTCTTACTCCTCGTGGAAGTCTTTGCCTTTCCCCAACGCCGTGAGGCGAGCCGTATCTGGGCGTGCCTCGACTACGTCTTCGAAACCCCCAACCCGGGCATGTCCCAGACGGACAAAGCCAGGTGGGTGGTCACGGAGGTGAGGAACAAAATGGGGATCTACGTGGACGCAAGAAAGGTGCGCGCGCCCAAGGAGATGATGTTGAGGTTTAGGCAGGGACCGGCACTTGGCGTGGGAAAGATGAAGGGTGGGGCCGAGCTTGCTCAATCGTCCCTGGGGGCGGCCACTTTCTATGCGCCACCTATGGCACCCACGGCGGTGAGGCAGACCGCAGGTGGTGCTGTCGCGCAGCCGTACGAGAAAAGCAATGCCGCACCGGTTGCACCGATGGTTGATGATAAAATGGTTGATATCGATTGGGTATGTTTGATTTCGATCTAAAGTTTAGTTGCGGTTTGGTGCAATGGGCAAATGCTGACCTTGGCATAGTACGAGTGGGATAAGCTGTTCCCGCCAGATATCAACACCGGGGAGCTCAATTTCATCCCTACGACCACTACGGTTTAGGTTCGTAGACCGTTCGGTCTGGGTTTTTTTGTTTGGAGGCGTTTGCTGGCGCTTGGGTATGGAATGAGAATTCTACCAAGGAAGGATGGTGTGATGTGAGGGGGTTCAGAGGTAACAGGATGAGGTAGCTTCTGTGGAACCAGGCCGATATAGTACAGCTGTCTTGTTTCATAGCTACTTGTCACAAAGCCCAGCGAAGGCACGCGTTTTCCACTCTCCCATATCGTCACCCTGGTTTCCGAAATTTGGTAGCTAGGAAATTCCTCTGCTCAATCGTTTTAAATCTCTGTCGTCAGTCAACCACGATAAAGTTGCTCGACAATCTTTTCCGTCCTTCTAAACGTCTATGTGGATGCTCCGACAATGAATGCTGTGATAATTTCAAGCCACGCTGCAGAAGGGCATGTGGAGGGCATGGGTATCGATTTACTCGCACTAAAAGCTATCCTACATTGCTCTTTAAGCACGACTCCAACTCCCTAACCAGCGGCCCCTTTTCCAAAAACGCCTCTTTCAGAATCCTATTCACCGCTTGTCTCTGCTGGACTTTATTTCTATAGCGCCGCACCTCTTCAGCGGTGACGCCGCTCAGACCTCTCTTGGGCGTGCCATCTCCATTGACAGACTCTCTTAGCGAAGCATTGGATCTATCTGGAGTACGGATAAGACTCCTCTGCAGGCTTCTCGCAGCAGCTTTTTTCTTTTCTGGGCCTTGGGAAATCCTCATGGAAGATAGGCTCTCCGCGAGATCGATATCGTTGGCGGTCGACATATGGAATTTCCTCATCTGCGTTTCTAGAACGTCAATGTCTCCACTTTTCTTCTCGGTCATCCTCGTCATTTTCAATATTGTATTCGTAACCGCTTCGACTGTGGGTTTCTTCACCGCACCACTCTTTCCATTGCGACTGTCTTGGGCTGCAAGCGTGGTCTTCAACATAGCAATGCCTCCCTCCACCTCAGCAAGCAATTTCTGGATGCGTGTGAACTCTTTGCGGAGATCATGTTGCACGGTCACTTGCTCAAGGCTAAGGGATCCGAGGCGCACGGCTGCGGTATGTTCAGGGTCTGATTTTGCTTCGATGAGTTTGCTAATCTCTTTACCTTTGGTTTCTACCTTTTTGAGCTCTTTACGGAGTTCGCGACAGGTACCGACGCGTTCTTGGAAATCGCCAATTCGACATTGTCCTAAGCGGTCTAAGAGAGAGCCCTCTATGCTTTCTAAGTCGCCAAGTTCAATCAGACACCAATCATCTTCATCCTCTAGGTCTTCTATTGAATGGCCGCCTTGCTTGTACATCTCCGTATGGCCTTTCACGAAGGCATTGAGTGAGCGTGCATTGAGACCCAAGGTATCAATCATGGAATTTATATCTCGGTACACCTTTTCAATCTGGCCAGGAACGCCGGGCTTGTCGATGTTGCCGACGTAGTCTTGATGAGCAAGGAACTCGTCTAAAATCTTTGTTCCTTGCACTTCAGTTTCCAGCTCTTCACGAACCTTTTCGTCTTCTCTATCGCTAAGGCTTTGTTCTTCCTCGGCAACTCTTTTAGCTCGTTCGGCACTGGCGCGGTTTAAACTTTCTCTGTAATCATCCTCTGCGGAGACTCGCAACCCTGACACAGGAACAGTCTTCCTTGGCACACTTTTCTTCTGGCTGGCCCCTTCGGCTGGATGTCCTGGGGCACTAACGGATCTCGCATTTGGTGCTCGGAGCGAATCACCTTGTAGGAATTGTCGCACCGGACTTGGCGATCTTGGACTTTCTTGGACCTTGGATGGTGGTGGGAAATGTGGTACAGATGTTTGTCCAATTTCTCCAAAAAGAGACTTGGAATCTGGGCGAGGCTGATGCGGTTTCACTTTGGTAAAGACACCCCCGAGGGGGCTTTTATCAAAAGACGACTTGTCAAATGATCCACCAAACGAACTTCCAGCGGTGGTAGGACTTAACTCTAGTGCAACATCTACGCCGCTACCTTCGTCATCTAGACCTTCATCCAGACTGCCATCTTTAGTATCTGATGGAAGAGATGGCTGTTCTAGGGGTGGTATTCCCGGGGCTTGTGCTTTGCCCTTTGACAGCATGAAATCAGGCGGCAAAGGGGCATCATCAGCTCCAGCTTTTGACGTAGAAGCCGAGGAGTTAGAGGATTCACCCGCCGCGAAGCTTACTTTACTCGTGGACTCTGGGGGAAGAGGTGGTTCTGGAATGTTTCTGTCGATTCCAGAAGATCCTTCTTCTTCCGGTTCCGGCTTGATCGCGCGTGACGAAGAAGGCTTTATGGATGATGAAGGGATTTCAACTGGCTTTCTCGGTGTTTCTTTGGGTGTAGTTGAAATTGGTGTAGGTTTATCCCATAATAAGGCTGAAGTAGGTGTGTCTTTTGGCGTGATCATAGTTGGCGTAGGGTTTCCCCAAGAGGTAGTTGCGGGATTACTGCTTTGTACAGCAGCAGGCGTAGTCTTACTTTGGGATTGGGTTCCGAAAAAGCCTCCAGATAATGGCGGAGTAGTGTTTGGGATCCGAGATTTGGGTTGCGCGGCAGGTGTGGACGACTCTTGTTCAGCGGTTGATGCTCGGCTGGTCTTGTCGTTCTCATCCGCGCTATCTTCCATGTCGGCCTCCCGAGTAACTGGAGTAGAAACTGCTTTCTGTGCTTCCCCAAGGGTGTTGCTGAAGTTGTTGCCAAAGAACGAATTGGATGCGTCGTTGGCAGGTTTTGGTTCATCATCTCTGGCTGTGCCATCACCCTCAAAAGTTGAACCCAAAGTGAAGCCGGTGCTAGGAAAGAGACTGCCAGGAGCCTCGTCTGTCTTTTTCGGGGTTCCTCCGAAACTTGAGTCTGTCTCCATATTAGAGCCAAAGGATGTGCCTGTGGAAGCCTTTACAAATGGGGATTCGCCACTACTTTGAGCTGGCGCTCCCATGAAGCCAGGAGCGTTTGCAAATGACGCGAATCCTCCAGTCGAAGTTGGCGCTGAGGTTCCTGATTGAACCTTTGGCCCAAAGGGATTAGCACCAGATGTGGCCATAACCAAGCCCCCGGGTTTGCCAAACACACTTCCCGAGGCTGCAGATGATCCAGACGGCGGAGCACCCCACGGCGAGGCTCGATTACCAATTGCACCAGTTGCACCAAATGCTGGCCCTCCAGTCCCTCCCAGTGAACTTTGAGTCCCGAAGGCAGGCTTACCGACAGCCGAAGTCCCACTTCCAGAAGCAGCACTTGCTGGGCCGCTAGTTGTCCATGGTGATTGCGGCTTTCCAAGTGCTGAAGAAGCGCCAAAAGGGCCAGGAGCCGGCCCGGGTGTATCTACTGTACCTGAGGAGGGTGTTGACGGTTTCCCAAACGCGTTTGGTACGCCGAACGGGTTTGGGCTTGATGTAGGCGCCGTTTGAGATATCATACCTCCAAATGGCGACGCTTGTCGACCCGCCAGGCTTTGCGCCTGGGGTTGATCGCCGCTAGCGACAACAAGGCCTGGGTAAGTGGTACCCTGCCTTATCGACTCTACGTACACTATCCACCACGACGACAAAACACCTTCGTTGTTCAAAATTAGAACTGCTGGTAGAGGGGTAGAAGATGCATCCATCTCCTCTCCCGGAAGCGGCCGAGAGACGTTCTCTTTGCTGGAGAGATCAAGTGCAACGCCAATCGGAGAAGTGTCAGAGAGGTCTTCGGTCATTGGTAGCTGAGCGCGGCGCGAGTCTACAGCCATGGTAGTGGTTGTGAATACACCAGTGACCTTTTCTGTAGGAAATCCATGCGTCAAAGCTACCTGTGACCTCGTAAACATACCCACGTCTGCAGAGATGGTAGACGCAACTATAATGAGGTCCTGTAGATTTGGTGGAAAGTCCTTGAGTCGTTGTATGAAATGATACGGAGGCGAGCGCTTCGGCTCATATGATGGCAGACATGGTTTAGGGAGTTTTTGGAACACACATGATGGAGGTTGAGACTGTTGGCGACTGACGAGGTGGAACACAGTCGGCGGTATGGTATCCGCGTTGGAAGACATAGGAGTATGAGCAACAAGGAAGAGGTCGTTCTCCAGCCACGAGATCGAAGAAACTAAAGCCGTTAAAAATTGAAGACTAGTGTCGCTGATTTGATGGACATACCGTATTCATCGCCTTGAAGATCTGGTGGTCGAGGAAGCTCTCCTTTTCTATCCCCTTCAGGCGTGATTTGAGAACACGTTCCGTTCCCGAGTCCAGCCACTAGCTGCTTTCCACGAGTGCTCCAGGAAACACAACTCACTCCATTCATCATAATCTGTCCCTGAGCACCGTTCAAAAATTGTCGAGTCTTTAGGTTTGCCATCATAAGTTCCCCGTTTGTAGTGACCACAGCGAATAACTCCGCCTTTTCAACGTTTGGATTTGGAACGAGCGCGCGTAATGAGGTACTGTTGGTAGAAAGCTCGAAAGTTGGAGTTTTGTTACCTTGCAGGAGGCTTTGAACATCATAGACCCCCAAACCACCCCCAGACTCTGCGGATATGACCAGGTAATTCTCGTCCGCAGAGAATGCCACTTGAGATATCCTTGTGCCAACGTTGATTGTTAACTGCGGCGTGAAAGGCTTGACATTGTTTCCCGGAGCGCTGCTCGCAGCAAACGCTTCCCGTACAGAGTCGATGCTGGCACCGATTACAGAGTCCGGGCCAGCAGCGGCCAGTAGACCCCTTTTCGAGGCGATGCTGAGCAAGGAAGCGGTGGGAGGAGGGGGGGCATCATTTGGCCACGGCGATGGTAGTAGTCGAAGCTTTGCCTCTCCTGCGATGGTTTGAAATCCAAGAGCCTTGTGAGTTAAGGTAAGAAGTCAGTCCTGTAGTCCTACGAGAATGTCGATACCCACTTCTGTCCCAATCTCCTCCAAGTCAGGACCAGTCTGAGTTTGAGCATTGCTTGTTCCTCCATCATTGCTCCCGAAAGCCGACGGCCCCATACTTCCATTCCTGAAAGCCATCCTTGCTCTTTCAAAGTCTGGTGATACAGTGCGCTGCTCACGTCCTAAGAAAGGGTATTTGTTTTTGACATTTGGTGTTGATGGAGCTTCAAATGAGTGTCGTTGAAGAACCGGTGAGGGTCTCCTTAGAAGCTGAAGGGTGAGTTCCAGCGCAAAGGATATGAAAGCTTGAAGGAGTGAGAAGCTATCAAGATACCAAAGCCGGTGCGAAATATCTGAGATATCCTGCTGCTGCGCGTGTGTAGTGGATGATGACGGCAAACTCCGCTACGAAGCTAAGGGGGTCGCGTTTCCGGCCGTCTTGAGGCATCTGTGTCCGTCGTCACTTCATCAATAGCACTTTGAATTCCACTTATACTGTTTACTCGCTCTTGAACCCTACACTAAAACCGTTTTCAATCTACAATTACACAGACCTCATTCGCAATCTTGCAGATCAGCCGGGTTCAGTGCAAGCTGAGCTGTCTCAGCCATGCCTGGATTTGACTTCTCCAACTACAACCGCAATGCGTCCTTACATGCTCAAGGCGTACCACTACCTAAAGCTACAAGTACTGGTACAACAATAGTTGGGTGTATCTTTGATGGAGGAGTCGTGATTGCCGCAGACACCAGAGCTACCAGTGGCCCGATAGTAGCAGACAAGGTCTTTATTTATAAAAACCCTTCGATGGACTTGAGCTGACACATCCACAGAACTGCGAAAAATTACATTACATTGCACCTCAGATATGGTGTGCTGGCGCCGGAACAGCCGCAGATACCGAGTTCACCACCGCCCTCATTTCCTCCAACCTCGAACTCCACGCTCTCTCGACTGGCCGCAAACCCCGAGTCGTAACGTGCATGACCATGCTTAAACAACATCTCTTTCGATACCAGGGCCATATCGGTGCATATCTAGTTGTTGCTGGCGTAGACCCTACAGGAGTAGGCCTCTTCACAGTTCATGCTCATGGCAGTACCGACAAACTTCCATATGTCACCATGGGCAGTGGATCCTTAGCAGCCATGTCAGTGTTCGAAACACAGTGGAAGCAAAACATGACCAGGGAGGAGGCTATCAAATTAACGTCAGACGCCATTCAGGCCGGTATTTTCAACGATTTGGGCTCAGGGTCGAACGTTGATGTCTGCGTCATTACCGGAGAGAAGACGACGCTGATGAGAAATTATATCACACCCAACCAGCGGGAGCAAAAGCAGCGAAGCTATAAGTTCAAGCGCGGAACAACGGCAGTATTGAACGAGAAGATTATAACCAGGGATCAAATCAGCAAATATGTCACGGTTCAGGAGCTCTCCTCAGACGATGACGTGGTAGTGGTGGAGAAGATGGATATTGATCAATAGAGACCGGCATAATAGAGGCGATTTAGGGATCTTCGGTTGCGAGGGTGAGCATCAGCTGTATAACCAAGTCTGTATCAACAGGTGGGATATCCCGGAGCGATCAAGGCGAAACTAGCACAACCAGCACTTAAAAGGAAATTCATTCACGGGTGGTCGATGTCCTGTGTAATTTCACGAGCGATAAGCTTCTTTTGGCGAAGGCCCGGCCGTAACTGAAAAATTCATTCTAACTGAGGTTTGCCCTGTTTCCTTCATAATTCCTACAATGTTCGCAAGCATGGATTATATTTTAGTTTCATATACATTCTTATGCCAGCCTCGATCTCACACCCGTTGTACTCATTACTTCAGCCAGATCTTTCTCGAGATTCCTCTCCCATATCCAGTTATAATACCGAGTCGTTCTCAAAATATTCCTTATTGCCTACAAATAATTACCAACCCCGTCTCCTTCAAGATCATACACCTTCCCAGCGTCTCTGCTCTCCGTCACAAGCTTCTGCGTGCGGTGCCGCTTCCGAGCATCATAAGCCTTGAACGCCTCCTCAACCTCCGGCATCTTTTGCGCTGATCCCAGCAGATTTGACAACTTGTAGGCATCCTCCAGCGCCATGCCAATACCAGCGCTGTTATCCTGTGCACTCCCATGTGCTGATTCTCCCAGAAGACAAAGGTCGCCTTTGTAATAAGTATCTGCAGGCGGGTGGTCGAACATGGCCCAGATATTGGGCTTCTTCGTCAAGCTTAGGATTTCCTTGACGCTATCCCCCCACTCCACAGAAGCCCCTTTCATGTCCTTCTCTGTATCGGCAATACCCAATTCTCGTCTTTCCATTTCCCGTCTCGTTTTGTTCGAAACGCCACCACGTTCATGATCTCCCCCTTCTCGATTGGGAATGTTAGTACATGGCCATGGTACCCAACATACATCTGTGAGTTCCTGGCCAGCTCATCTCCCATCAGCATCACAGGGTTTTTCGTTGGTGTTAATCCCCAACAGGCAAATTTGCCAGTAAAGCTCACGTCAGCAGCATTATGTCTCTCGCCCAGAAGTATCCTTCGCAAATTGCTCGTTACACTGTCGCATCCTACGACTGCACTCGCTTCTGCCCCGCCGCCATCGGCAAATCATAGTCTCACCCCGCCGTGCCCACTTCCGTTATCGAGTTCTTCTACACCGACAACCCTCTTCCCGAACGATACCGTTTCGTCCGGCACCAACGCAACCAGCCCGTCCAAAACACCGCTGGGTGGATACCACTCTGCTCCACCTCCCCATACTCAATTTTAACAACCTCATCACCTACTTCACCAGCTCCTTTTACGTCTTGGCCCAGCCGGAAATCAAACCACATGGTCTTTTCCTTGTGCCATCCGTTACTTGTTGCTCATGTGCTGTAGCCTTCGGTGATGGCTGGATCTATCATGCTTATAATGCGTAGGGTATAGCTACGTGCACCGCATGGGCATTCCTAAAGATCGACACGTACTACTACGCATTATCATCAGACCGTCGAGGCGTCTTACCGTTTGTCTCAAACCGTCATGGGATGAGAGGAATATCGCGAAGAAATATCGTCGACTACGCCACGGAAATGTTCTTGCGCTGATCATAAATCTAATGTAACGTGATATATGATTCGAAACCCTGACGGATGCTATATTTAGTAAAAGGCACACATGTCGCTTATGCTCCTCGGTCCCCTTCTCTGTCGAACCTTATCTTCCGCACTTTCGTGATCGACCACAAGCTATAGACTCCAGCAACAGCTAGCTGAGATCTTGAAAACGTTCTCTATGTAATATGTTCTTTAACTAAAAAGATCGTTCGAGCTTTTTGCAGTGTGTTTTCAGTATAAGACCGACGCTGGCAACTTATCTTGTCCGGTACCAGAAGCTAGGCATACAGATCTTTCTCAGTACCATCCGTCCCTCATTGTTGGCTCGAAGGGTCAGAACGTAGATGCCGTTGAGGACCCAAAGCTCATTGAAAGCTCTACTCTCTACATTGTCACTACTATCCATGAGTCGAGCGAAAAGCGGCACGACCTGGCAGAAGAAGTGGAGCCTGTTGGGTTCAACTCAGCTCAGCTACAGACATCATTGTTTCATCCGCCGAGCTTGCTGCCTTGACTGTGGTAGCCTCTAATTCATGCGTCGCATATTCGTCCTGGTCCCGACCAATCAGTACAATTTATGTCCACATCAGCTGTGCTTTTTGCATTCAGCTGAGGACGGGACAGTTGAATGCTGACATGTAGGCTACATGACTTTTTCCTAGCAAGCCGTCGTTCAATTATCTCACGTCATTGCTGATAGGTTCCGGATTTGAGGACGAGCTTGTAGTCGCAATGGGACAAGCAGTTCAACAATATGAGGACGGTCAAAACATATATTTTGAGACTTCTAGACGTCTCTGTTTTCTATCATCTCACCATCGTCAAGGAAGTTAAATAGTACTTGAGCGTCTTGTTCTTTCTTATGACTATAGCGTTGCTTTTATTTCATCAATATGACACTACCTCATCCTTGGGTTTTCTCTTGTTTATCTTGGTTTCAATACACTGTTCTGGCGCTCCCACAGGTTCCCCAAGACATGTCGTGCAATTTTGGCACGTCTGATGTTGGTTGTGGAGACCCTCTCAACATTGCAGTCGGCCATGAAGCTTTCCCTCATTCAGACCCTCTAATACTGGTCGCCACATACAGCCTGCACGAAACAGTACTGTGATACTAGCTGAGTAGCTTCAGACTCATAGTATGGTACGAGCCTTAGCGGCAGCGGCGGTAGTTCCGTTACCAACCCTACCATCGCCACGACGCCGTTGTCGCCGCCGCCGCCCCCTTCCGCCTGTACCACGTTCCCAGCTATCTGCTCCGCCTGTGCCTCCCAAGTGTCGAACTTCGCCTCACTGCCCGGTTCTTCGCAGGCGTCTTGCCTCTGCTATTCAAGCACCGCGTGGGCACCAAACTAGATTGACGTGCCTTTCAGTAACTGCTTTGCGCACGAAACCTCTGTCTACAACTGCAACGAAAGATTTGCTCGTGTTGAGCAGCTTTTTAGGATTCTGTGGGTCAGTTTGGAATGTGCGGGCTGCGGCGCAGACAGTTGGTGGAGCGCCGGTTTCTATTGCAACGGGCGCAAGTCCGCAATCAACAGGTTTGATGAGGGTGAGCGGACTTACCGCAACAGCGGCCTCAACTGCATCGATCGCGACTCCGACAACGACGGCGGGAGCGAAAAGCACAGCCAGAAAGAGCGGGGAGGTGCAGCATGATTTTAGAGTCTGTGCGCTGCTGTCACTCATCTATCAACTTGCTCTGCTATGGGCTTGATTCAATACAATTTTTCCGTCATATAATCTGCTATTAGTTCTGAGAGCTAGTAACATATCTGCATGTTTTGCTCCGAGCTTTATCTGTCTTGCTCTGCTCCAGTCTCGATCCCTTATATCCTCCTTGGCCTCAGCGTCTGCAACCCGCCACGCCGGACCTGCAGCTCACTTATACACTCCTCCGCCCTTACCATCGCAACATTATCAGATCCATAACCCTCCTTGCGCCGAAGACAGACAGTCCTTTTCTGGGTGAAGAGCCTTGGTACACTCAGGAGGACGATGTTGATGGCGGCATAGGCCAAGACAGAATATCACCCCGGACGTTCGATAGAGGGATCGTCACTCTCCGCAACGGCGGCCTAGAGAGCATTAGGCCTTGCGCCTTGTTCTCGCTGCCGGCGTCGCCTACCATTGTTCCTTAACATTAGCCCTAACCCATCAAGCCGAAAAAAGTACCAAAAGTGTATATACAGCGCAGAAAGAAGAGAGACTCACCCATCACCTTAAGCACATCTTTACCCTCTTCAACCAGTCGAGTCAAAACCTCTTCATCCGCCATCCACCACTTCCACCAAATGCGCCACTTCTTATTCTCAATCACATTTCCTGCACCCCAGCAGCTCGGATCCACGAACGCTGGCATGCCCAGGGGTCGCCCCGGGTGGGAGTACAGCCAGTGGTAGTTCAGGGTCTCGGTGCGGCCGAAGCTGTGGCGGCATACACAGCACTTGTAGGGGCGAGTGGATTTGGAGATGGCGAGGCCTGGATTGAGGGGGCGGTTGGTACGGCGGGTGATGGAGCGAGTTTGGGGTGCCATTGCTGGAAAAGTCGAATGGACAGGAAGAGGCGAGTGAAGAGAAGATGGCGAGTCGGCGAAGTGATTGTATGGAAGAGGAGGAGCTGACCAGCAGCTGGAAGTGGAAGTGGATGTGGGTTTGTCGAGTTGGTAGAGTAACCTGGTAGCAAGAAAAGTGACGGTGGAGAAGCTGGTAAGGTGGACGAAAAGCCGATAGTAACAGGATGAAAAGAAGCTGGCCAGCAGCTGTAAGGTGGAGGTAGTATGAGTCGAAAGGTAAGAGAAGACTGTTGCTGTTGCTGTAGCTATCGCTATCGCTGTCGCTGTCGCTGAAGAATGCTATGCTTGCAAGAAAGAGTAGCTTGAAGAAAAGTAAAGGAAGAAGAGGAAAGTAAAAGAAGACATATCTGCGAAATATATAGACCACACTAACTGGGAAACCGCACCACGAGAAAAAGCGACGATAGATGTTTATTATTGTTGTTCTTGCGCTTGTTATTGACGATATGAGTTTTGGCTATTGATAGGGCTTAACACAACCAGCAGAAGGGGTTGGGGTGAAACGAGCTTTCTTATTGTTGCTTTGTTATTGATGGGTTTTAGCGCGGGTGTTGGTGAGAATGGAATGGCTTGGGGGGTTTTGAGGGTTGAGATTGAGTGCCATGTGATGCTGAGGACGACGATTTAGTTCCATGGTTTTGGACAGCTTTGATGCTTTTCTTGTAACATTGGTAGATATAGATCTGAACAGGAAAACCGGTACAATACCGTAGATCTTCGTATTTGCGCAGTGTGAAGTTTGATATTTGAATTCCTTTTAAAGCAGAACAACTTTGCTGGTCCCTCTTTTGACATATATATGGTCATGCAGCTAGATACATGGACTTTTGCATGAAGCACAGCTCTCGAGATGTGCGAATCTTTCAACTGGCATTTGCAATGGCGTCCTTTCGGCTGCTTTGTGCTGGACAACCCTCGTTTTCCATGGCTGTTACGCCTTTGGGCTGCTTGTCAATCTACATAACTCGATGCTGCGAGTACTATCGTAGGTTGAGAGGCAGTGCTGGGGAAAAGGGGCGCTGCAGGTGGCAGCGGAAAGGGAGCAGTCCGCCGTTGTAGGATATGGTTGGTATTGTGTTGCCATACCTAAGAAAATATCCTACTGCAAGTGAAGAGATGAAAATCCCTGCAACTGCGAGGGTTATGTTGGAGTGTTGCATTTTCGGGCTGCAATTGCTCCAGGTTTTCCTTCAGTGGGAGAGGATTGAGAACAATTTACTCCGTCACGAAGTCGATGTGACCTTGTGAAAACGTCTTCAAATGTTTGATTTCAACGTTAACCCATATCTCCTTTGCGATGGACAGGCCTGTAGACCTTTCGCCCAGCCTCTAACCACAGCCTTTCATACTTCTCTTGCACCCTTTGCAGCCGCATCTCCGCTCCCAAAGACACCCTTTGTTGCCTCTCCCGGATTGTTTGCACCACAATGCCACGCCACTCATAGACTACCTGATCAATTTCATCAGCTATCTTCTCTCCCTCCACCTCTCTCACAAGGCCCAGTATCCAACGTAGCTTGATGGTGCTGACCCATGTGACGTCCAGAAGCGGGCGTATGATGCCAACCTGCACGAGGGCTTGAGTGATATCGGACGAGATGGGGCCGAGACGCTCGCGTTTGATGGTGATATAGCATTCGTGGATTTTGCGTAGGGCAAGGCGGGGGGGAAGATGCGGGGCTAGGGCATAGGCGAGGCACATGCGTTGAAGGAGGTGGAGGCGGGAATCTGGTTGGTCTGGAAGATGGGCGCCTATGGGCGAGGATTTGGCAGCTACTCTTTGGCGTCGGCGACGAAAGTATAAGGCCGTGTTGGGATGGAGGTAGGGGTTCAAGATCATGGACTCAGCGAGGGCAGGGACCTTTTCTAGCGATAAGCTGGGATAGGAGTCGAACATATGGTATGCTTGGCGTGGGTTTATATAGAGGTCGTCGTTCACTGCTGACGCAATGGTTTCGGCTTTCATGCGTTGGCGGACCATCTCTTTGTATTTGATGACTTCAACGATGGTGTCTGTTTTCCCCAGTTCTCGGAGTAATGTCAATAAACGGGCCGTTGTTTCCTCTACCACCTGTATATCATAGTAGCGTAGCATTTGGAGCATATTGACGAACGGAGAAGTTGATGAATTGGCTCGATGGAGAGCTTCAAGCTTTTCGATTTTGCGGGAAGGCTGTTCAATCCTTTGTATTAGAAACCATTGATCCACAATGAAAAGGCACTTTCCCCGATCATCTATTGCTTGGAGATACGATGCAAGGATATCAACGTTGCCGCCTGCCAAGTCTCGCTTTACTGACTCCCATTCCGCACTTCCGTCGAGAAGGTGGAACCATTTAGACTTGAAAAGCGCAGACCACCACACTGTGAGATTCTCTACAAGACTTGACTGGCCAATTTTGCAATGAGCGGGATAGAGAATTCTCACGCTGGCGTTTGCAATGCTTGACTTCGCTATTCCGTCTGGAAGCCGTTCCAGTAACTTAAAAAGTTCCGTGATGCGGTACGGCAGGAAGGTCTTAGGCTGTTCTACAGTCGATGTTGGACGCGACAGGATCCAACTTTGCAAGAATGAGGGAATACCATGGCGCATCGCACGCAATTGTGACTCGTGCGCAGATGTAATGATGGTAGCACCTAAGTCTTGCAGCGCAACATCCGAAGGCCTGTCTGATATACATCGCAAGAGTGTGTCAAGTGTATGAGCATCCAGATCGTGTATCTTATGGATTGAAGATTCGAGGAGGCCTTCGAATATTGTTATCAGTATGCTCCGACTCACATTTTCCCTACCAGCTGCGTTGTAGAGGCGTAATCGCGATGTAATCATTGCTACTTGTAGGATTTCTTCCTCGGAGAACATTCCTAGTGATGTAGATTTCTTGATCCATTTCAGAAAGGGCCGCTTGACGTTCAGCTCTGCGTTATTTTGGATAAGCCGTGTAACAAGAAATTGGAGATTCCTTGCTTCAGGCGCATTGAGAGAAGAATCTTCAAGAAATTCTATAAGTGTGCCCAGCTCGAAATTCCTTTCAAACAGCTGCCGGAAAGCCCGTTTACTGAATTCTGGAGTTGCTCGTAGATCGATCTCGAGTTCATGAGTCAAGTCCCGGATACGCTCCGTAGTTCGGCACTGTCTTAATCTGCCGAAAATTGCATCGTGTCTATCAATAGCTGGGTTTCTTTCTTGGCTCATGAGATTTTGAACAAATGATTTGGGCGGACGGATCGGGTAAAAACTGGGGCGCTCTTTCCTGAGATCTTGGGCTTGTAAATCCGACGAAATGGCTCGAGCATGTGCTGCCATGACGAGCTGCTTCTCCGTACGCTCTGCGGGACGTGGCTCGGGTACCACCGCCGCTGAGGACTTCAAGTCAACAGACGGCTCATGAGGGACTGGCGGGGGGAGAGCGTGTTCAACAGGATCGGGAACAGTAAGCCAGGATGGCAGAAGAGGAGGCTCTACAACCACGTCAGCGCCTAAAATTATCGAATTTGGAGAGTAATTCCTTACCATAATACTTCTTGGGAGACGGGATCTGAGAAGCTGGCAAGTTAGGGGCCTGCCATTGACAGCCTTTCTGCTCAAGTCCCTTAAGTCCTGCCAGAAAGCCAGGGTCAATGCCTCTTCCTTCTCCTGCTTGTGCGAGGTTCATGATGCGCCGTTTGGTCGCTCTTTTTCTCGCTTCCAATGGTCCCGGAGTAGAGCTACCGTGTCGATATTGAATCCTGCAGAGCGAAAAGCTGTGCAAGGTGCGATTGAGGATGTCATCGCTGATCCAGATGTGGTCTGTGGGTGATGCGAGCGATCGGGGTACGAAAGGGCGGACATGCCTTTTCCAAGACATATGGCTCGCCTGTTGCGCGCATTATGCATGTGTTGATCGCCGTGAGCCTACGCCTCCTATATACATATTGGCCAAAGAATGGGGTCAAATCAATTGAAATTTTAGTCCAACGGAGCTTGGAGAGAACCACGAGAAAGTCACGAGACCTGTACCTGAGTTGCCAAGATCCCGATGAGGATTAGTGTAAGCGCCTAGTCGTATTATCGCGCGACAGACGTTTCTGTGGTGTTCGTGCAGCATAATTGAATGTCCGCTTCCTTCATGTAAAGTACCCAAAGGTTAGGCTAGTTGAGACGTGGGGAGTTCCTTTGAACTCTATATCCGAGCTTTGTATAGCTAAACAGTAGCAGTCCTATGCCAGACATGGCCGCATACCACAACATATGTGGTTGTTTGCGCCGCACACCACCGCCCGTGCGATCCTCTTCGAAGGATTTCAGGCAACAGTGGTACTGACGTAAATCTGACCTCGATTACACCATCAATGTTTTAAGTTTCTACTATGAGGCCCGCCACTCAAGCATTCCGTGCAGCTCCCAGCTCACAGATCGTTGTTTTAAGCCTGACTCAAGAACACCCTTTAAGACTATTGGAAAACATTGAAAATGTCTGAAGCAAAAGGAGGGCTGGTTGACGCATTGAATTCCGACGTCGTCGTCCGAATCCTGGATCTGGTGAGACGAGCTTTCCCATCCAATCCAGAAGAGGACACTGAGCGGTTTGTAGCTCGCAAGGACCTCCCCGAAATCGCTATTGAACGTAGCGCTTACGTCAAATTGTCTCTTTTCTCTAGCAGCAAACCTCCTCCACCGTACGATCAAGTTCAGCCTTTACTGTTCCAATCTTCCTTATTACGGAAAACTCTTCCAACGTCTTTTGGAAAATCAGAATATCTACACACATATTCAAGACATCGAATTCCTCCCCCCTTTCTTGTGCTCATATGATCAGCATGCTTACGACGAGATTATTGGCCTTCTGTTTATCCTCGTTGCAAAAGCTTGTTGTTTGAAACGATTGACGTACGTCCGCCCACTTTGCAATCTCTTGATCCGCATTCTCATGTCGTTTTGTTCAACAGTTGGGGTCCAGGTACTGCAATTACCAAGGGCATGCTCGAGAACATTGTTACATTTCACCCTCGGTGCCATCTGGACATCCAGATCTGCGGAGTGTGGGACACTTCTGTCACGCTTTCTCAAATGAGACATAACCATTGTCTCACGTCCTTGGCAGTGAGGCTTTCCCACCTTCACTTTGAAGCATTTGCGGAGTTGCAAGTGACGGCTTATTCGTGTCCGAACTTGGGAAAATTATCAATAACCATTGTGGACGGTACTTACAGGAAAGAAGCAGGCCCTCTTCAGTGGCATGACCATACCGACAGACCTTTGGCACTGCATACGTTGGAGCTCGATGGCTTTTGTCCTGCACTTGTAAGTGGATCAGCTCTAGCTGTGATGACAAATGTGTCGATGTTGAAACGATTGTCTGTCGTGAATGTCCCCTCCGTTCCAGATTTGGACTGCGGAAACCTGAGCTCATTGCGAGTCGCACTGAACGGTAATCGGCATCATGATTCGGCAGAGTTTCACCGGATGACTGCGTTTCTATACCTATGCAGGACACTGAAAGAATTGGATCTGACCGGATTCACGGCTTGTGTTAGCCCTCCACTTCTCGAGCATCTTGGCAAATCGCTCAAAGTTTTGCGATTGCATGAGTACGAGTGCCAAACAGGTTTGCAACGACGGTCAGTGTTATCGCCAGAGATGATTTTGGTACTCGGGGTTAAATGCCCCTACCTCGACATCCTGGGGCTTGATATTGCTTATCAACGACAATGGGTAAGTTGAAAGGCTAGTCTACTCTCCGAGACCTCCTACTGATACCTTCCAATGTAGCCTTATCATGTTTTGGAATGCTTGGCGCAGTCGTTGTGGTTTCTCATCAAGCTTGAGCTTAACCTTGAGATCAACATTGCCGTGCCTGATCGTCCTCTCCAACCCGCTGCAACCATGACCAGCGTTACTCACTTATGGAATTACATTTGGTGCAAAACAAAGAAGTCCAGACAGGACCGACCTTATGTCTGTTTGAAGCCCCGACTTCGACAATTGGATGTCAATGCAGGGTCTTTTCGGCCACTTCAGCCCTCAGGCTACTATACGTGGGAGGAGACGCAGCAACAAAGGTTCCAAGCACGATTATCAGAGCGTGACGACGAAGCGGAACACGGACTTGCTAAGATCGTTTGTTTGGAAGTGAAAGACCTTTTAAATAGCTCTCGAGGTGGGAAGAGCATCACGACTGCCATCCTGAAAGCCAGGCGTGGACCAAGCAATGAGCCAAAACCGGACTATTACTCCCTGTCTTTTCATCGAGCGACTTCCTTGCCCTTTCCTGGCGACTAGATCTCGCGCCATGGCTGATTGGTAAGCGTTTTCGTTGCAGCGGTCTTGGGTACTAAAACGAGGAAGAACGATCGAATAATAACGACTTCCGTCAGAATCTGTCGATGATCGCTAATTCCACACTCAGCCAGCTGGAACCGTTCGACTGATAATATCTCAAAAAGCTCCTTGACGTCACTGTAAAAAGACCTACAAATAGGTAATCGCCTATAACGTCATACCTTCAGAATAAGCCAACTTAGGCGGATGTTTGTGTGGACTTGATTATGATCATTACTATCAGAAATACAGACATTTTGGTGCCCTTTGTCGTGATACTTTTGTCGAAGGCCAATTGGCATATGACGATAACGAAACCACCGGTTGGACGACCGTCTGCTGTTACCTCTAATGGATAACCAAATGCTTGGTAATTCCCTGAGCAGGCTTGCTCCGAACCAGGCGCCGGTTTGATTCCCCAAATATCTTTGTTACTACGAAGTGGATCGCGAAAGTAACCTTTCGCTGAGTCTATTAAATTCAGATGGTCTGACCCGCAGAATATCGCTAGGTTCTCGTTTATGTCTTCGGAGTAGGATCCGGTCTTGTCGATAGCGTTCTGATAGCATTTTGGAGTAGCGGATCAGTCCACGGTTTGTGTATGGCGCGATTTTGATATCCGTAAGAAGTGCGGAGCTTTGTGTCCTTCTTGCAGGGTATCTTATTGCAATGGTTGGATGGACTTACTCTTGGTATTTTGATAAGCCTGGGGCGAGTCATCTCCAAAGAGATCCATCATCATTGTGCCCGGATTCTTATCAAAACCTACTCGCTCGATGGCATTCTGAGCGATGTTTACCGCTTCTGTTGCGGCGATCTTGATTGCGTTGATTTTATTGGCATCGCAGCTATCGTCGATTCTGTAACCCGAGGATAACGCTAACAATTAGTTGAGGCGCATGAAAATTGAAACACCCACGGTATTTACTGCGCCGTCTAGTTACAAAGGGGTTCGAAGTCACCATAGTCGAAAGTTAGTACTCGCAAGATTTACATAGCCAAGCTTTTCGAATATTCCTTTAGCACGCTGCATTTGTCGTATCTTCTCTGAATTTTGCTCCTCTGAAACTAACAGAAGCAACCACGATGGATTCCACTGTCTATGGTTGGAGGGCCATACTCACTAAAGTCGTATAGTCATGCGTTTCGAGCATTCCATTAACGTCGTGACGCGCCTGCCACAACTTCCTACCGGTCATAAGCTATACAATACCGGCTGTTTCGAGACCAAGGACCTTGTGTGTCACGGCTAGCTTCTGCTACGTGCAAAGATGTTGGGTCCTTGGCTCACTGATAATTGAAATAAATTGTCAACGGAAGCTTGCGTCAAACCAAGCTAAGTCTGACATGTAAATCGCACGGCACAGGCTACAACCAAGTAGGTACTCACAAGGAATTCGCTGTCTATGGGGGCCGATTTTGCTGTGCTGCTATTGTGTTACGGATCGGCCCAAAGAGGCGTCAACTGAGCTGGGTCATCCTACGCTCGTCACAGCAAGATTTCTCCAACCTTCCAAAGCTATGTTGTATATGTAAATCTTATCGATATCATCTTCTTCTTCCTCTTCCGATGCTTTCTTAACCAGGTTCCTCGTCACCAATCCAGAGCATTCAAACGCTTCCTAAGCATCGTGTACAAGACAAAACGGCAGTTGCATACCCTACCACTGCTGTAACTTGACTTTTCAATTCGCCTTGCAGCATCTCCTAGCCCTGATGTTTTGGCTCTCTTATCAGACCATCTCTTTTCCCGCAGCTGGTCAATTCAAAAGTCTAGGAATGACGGATGGTATGGGCTAGCTCCTATTGATGCCAACCCATAATTCACGCCAACCCTCGACTTCCACAACCCAAGTATGTCAATTTCGGCAACTCATTTTTCATCCTAGCGGATGGTCAGACCGTGACTGCTACATCCCAAGAATGGGTCGGTCCTAAGAGGATGATTTGGCTCTACAGAAGGCCACAATCACCTCGGACGGCAACCCTGTGACCACTCCCGTTACACGGTACGCGCAATTCGTTGAGACTACCGTGACAAAGGACGGGAAGGGAAGCCTGCAGTAGCCACGAATCTCGTGGTGACTCTACAAATCCTCTCAATCCTTGACAGCTTCAGAGCTGAGGCGCTGTCGTCCTGCTATAAGAAAGTCAAACTGCAAGCTTGTGACCTGAAGACCATTGGGCAGGTTACACTAGAACATCTGGTAAAGGATTTGGGCGTCAAGAGAGGGTGTCATTTTGGGCACGAAGGTGGTCACGGCACTGGTTGGTATCCAGTCGCTTGATGTATTGACCAAGACCCAGTCCAATGGGAAGGGAGATGCCCAATACGTACGGCCACTGTTTACCTCGGCCTTGGATATTCTACCCGTAACAACTACCACCTTATCCTCTTCGACTGGACTAGCCATCACCGCCTGAACTGATACCCAATACCAAGACATTGACACCATCCTTGCCCTGTCCATCACGGCAGACAGTCCCAAACCAACCACCGACACCAGCCCCTCCCTATTCTGCTCCAAAACCGCCAACCTACCCGCCACGATCATCGTTGACCGCGCACCTGCAATCTCCCACGGCGCGCAATTCTGCCACGATCATCGTTGACCGCGCACCTGCAATCTCCCACGGCGCGCAATTCTGCCACGACACCGCTAACAGCACATACGGTCTTGGCCAGGACTACAATGGCACAGACGAGGAATACGGCAGCTTCACCTACTACGAGCGCTTGGCCGACACGGAAAATTGCAAGGACGATTCCATCAGCTACACCATCGACGAACAGAAATGTGGCTTGTACATGAACATGACCATCGACGTCTGCGAACCCCCAGCGCCGGACAATTACAACACCAAGCATGGCGGAACGGTCACGGACGGGTGCATGGTTTTTGGGAAGACGACGCTGAGGATCGTGGAGTCTGTAGCGCTCACTTCTAGCACGTCAGCGCCGACGACGACCGATCCACCGCCACCAGCACCCACGAAGCCGTGTCCTATAAGCTATTCCTCTCCCCGGAATCCCCCCCTCTCCACTACATCCTCCTTTAGCCCCCGGAATCCCCTCCCCCCCCAAAAGCCTCAAAAAAAGAATACAGACCCCTACTGAAACCCCTCAAAGGACCCCAGCGCCAAACTCAGCGATCTCCCCTGCGATAAGGTCTGCCCCAACGGCTACGACCGCTGCGGCGACGGCAAGTCCGCGGGCATCTCGGGCATCAGTTCGATTTGCCTCTGCAAGGATCCGTGTGGGAGTGCTATGTGCATGAATCCGGATACGAAACGGAAGCGGCGGTCTTGGTGGTCTGCGCCAGGTGACTCCTGAGATTGTAGGGCCGGGATCTCGGTTAGGACTGGAAGTTTGGGAAGAGTCTGGATTCGATGAATTGCATCCTCTGCTCTATGGAGCTGAAGCCGCAATTGGCGGGAGTTGAAAGTGCGTACAGTATGGCTTCTGACATGTATTTTCTTGATGCATTTACAAAGTCTATCTATACTCGTGTACTAAATGAAAATGGGGTGAAAAATAAGGGAGAGGAAGTGCAGTTCCATTTGCGCTGACCTATCCTAACCAACAGCAAAATTCCATCCTTCTTACCTCGACCCCTTCACCCCATCCATCTTCGCCTCTACCAATCCAATACGACATATATCCCGACCATTAAAATATCTCATACACACCCCGACTAAACCAACGTCGAGCCGTGTTCGCAATTTAGCGAAACACGGCCAAGTTGATTACCGAACTGCACGAAATGCTTGTAGAGTAACAAACCAGCTACCCAAAACAAGAGTCCGGGGGGGGGAAGTGTGAAGAGTACGCGAAAAGCCAAAAACTACCTACCTTACTGCCGTCTAGTTTAGTTTCACTACTACGGCCTATCATACCCATCTTTTAAATACCCCCCCTTCGCACTTTCCCATCTCTGCCCCCTCTACCTTAGATCCAACCATTACCCCTTCACCATTTAAACCACCCCCCGCCTCACCCCACTAACGATCTCCACCCACCCGCCCCGCCTCCATCCCAGCGGCGCAAACAACCCTACAAACCATGCGTTTTTCGCTCTTGCAATGTCGATAGAGTGGGTTTTTTTGGGAAGTGGGGGGGTGGAATGGTGGGGGATTGGTGAGGACGGGATGGGGGGGGTCGTTGGGATGGTTATGGGGGATGGGGAAGGTGATGTTTTTAACACCAGTCTCTCTCTCACTCTCGATCTCTCTGAGTTCCTGCTCCTTCTTCATGTCCACCCCCCCGTCCCTCCTCAATCCCACTCCGCCCCTCTCAACCCACCCCCTCTACTACCAACCCCCCCCTCTACCACCAACCCCCCTTTCCACAATCATTTCCCATATCCCAAACCCGCAAAAACGTCACAGTGTAAAACTTACATCAGGGGCAAAAAGTGTCGTTTTTGGATTGGCTGATTGTTACTAGGGGGGCGGGGGCGGGGGCGATGTTTTGAAATATGTATGTATGTATGTATGTATATATGTATGTAGGAGGGAGGGAGGGAGGGGAATTAGTTGCTGTATTGTAGGGTTCGGGGGGGGGGGGGGGTGGGGTGGATTTGCAAACCAAAATATCCCCAATTCCCCCCCCAAAAAACCAAAAAAATACAAAAGGATAAGACTCACTCACTCACTCACTTACTCACTCCCCATTCTTTCTTTCCCCCCCACCCCCACGGATACAAGAGAGAGAGAAAGAGCCTAGAATGCAAAACTTAAAAATATACATAGGCACCCGGGAGGGAGGTTTCAAGAAGACATGCAAAGCTTTCTTTTTCGCAAAGCACGCGAATTCTACACCATTGAAACCTTTTTTGCTTGCTTCGTTAGCGCTTTTTTTCGTATCCTTGGGTGTGGTGTGGTGTTCTCCGCGGGAAAAAAAGGGGGGGGGGGAACCGTACTGTAGGAAGAAAGATTGCTGTGGTGGGGGAGCGACAATAGCCCGGCACCGGCACCATCACCATCACGACTGTTGAGCATAGAATAGTAGTGTATTGACGAGAGTTGCAGCTGGAATTTTTTGTACCACCGCACGCCTATAAACACATGACCCTACGCCAACACCTGCCCAAGCACTCCCATCCTAATGGCCCCCAATCTGCCCCTTCGGGATGGGCCGGATCCAGCTGAGCCCCAGGTTGATCGCGATGGTAATGACGCCAATGATCCAAAACACCTTGCCGTAGTTCTTGCCGTTGTAGCGGAAGATGATGGCGAAGACAATACCGCCGAGGTTTCCCGCGGCACCGGTGCAGCCGGAGATGATGCCTTGGTGGGGTGTTAGTTGGATGTTCTTGTCCAAGGGTGAGGAATGAGGATGAAAAAAAAAGGAGTGGGCTTACCGTTGGCGTGTGGGTGCACGTGGGGGACGAGGGAGTAGTTGGCGCCGTTGCCGGCTTCGAGGAAGAAGGCCATACCGGCAATCAGACCAAACATGGTGCTCTTCTTGTGGGAGTCGGTAAGGCCAATGGCGATGAGGAATGCGCCGGTGATGATGGCGAAGAAGTGGATGAGGTATTTCTTGCCCCACACGTTACTTTTTCTATAGATGAAGTCGGAGATGATGCCGCCCATAGGTCTGAACGCGATGTTGAGCAGCCCGAACATGGCGGCCCAGTTGCCAGTGCCGGTCTGGCCGAGCTTGGGGAAATTCTTGATGTAGTAGGCGCCGAGGATGGAGTTGATGGCTAGTTCCGCGCCGAATGAGCAGAAGTAGCAGCCAGCCGTGACTAGGGTCTGCAAGGAGAGAACGGCTGGCAATGCTTCTTTAAAGGATGGTTTCACGACGATTTCGCCGCGAGCAGTCTCGAGCATTGCCTGCTCGCCGATTTGTGCTTCGTGGTCCAATTTGCCGGGGGTCTTACCAGCAGCATCAAACACCATCTTGCCTTGGATGCTTTCATGCGACGGGCTTTCAGAACCTGGCGAATGACTTTTCTTATCGGTGAACTCGCCTGGGATGTCAACGACGTCTCCGGTAATGCCATGGGACTGAAGATTCTGCTGAGCAGCCAGATGGCGCTCGCTCCACTTGCCGGTCGGAGTGTCGGGGCAGCAGATGAGCATACCGATAGCCGTGAACGTGATGATGATGAAGGGCACGATGAATGCAACGCGCCATGCGACATGGGGTTTTAGATGTTGATTCTGTACGAGGGAATCGAATATGGCAGGCATCAGGAAGTAGGTAATACCACCTCCGGCATTGCCAAAGCCCCCGGTAAAAGAATTGGCTGTCCCCACGATGTTTTTGTCAAAGAATCCTGTCGACCAGACTTGGCATGGCACGAAGCTACCGCCAAGAATACCCACGAAGAAACGGAGAGCCATTAATTCCTTGGCATTGTGGACTGTACCAGCGAGAGCTGTCGGAATCGCGCCCACAAGGAGACATCCGGCAAAGGTATATCGAGGTCCAAAGCGATCGCATGCTGGCCCAGCTACAAGTCGAACAAGAAGTGTAGCGACGAGGGAGATGATGTTGGAGTTGGCAATGTCATTCTGGCGGAGCTTCAAATCCTTGGCGATTGTAATGCTCAACTGTCGACTGGGTCAGACAGGGACTCGTTTCTCGCGTAGAGGCAGTAATAAGAGACTTACCAATGGTGGAAACGCATACCAAGACCAAAACGCAACGAAGAATCCAAACCAAGAAAATGTGAACACACGTCCATAGACGTTGAATGGATTGAATCCAGGGATTGACCTCGCTTTGCGGTTGACAGGATTGACCTCAGGGGCCTTCCATAACGTTGTTATATCATACATAGTGGTTCAGCTATGAGCTTGGATAACGATCTTTGATGACCGTATCGAGTATTCTCCAACAACGGAAGGAGCGTAAATTCCGGCGACTGAGAAGGAGAAATTTGTTGGACAAGAGGATATCCTTATACCACTTATACAGATAATATATGTTGAACAGCAGGGCCACGAAGCCGTGAATTGCTTGCTTCTCCGAACGATCCTTCAGATGCCACCACAGACTTCAAGATGCAAAGCAAGTTTATCCGCGGACGATTCCTTTGGTCGATCTTTGGTCTTTACACGCCAAGATAGGCTTTCTGTATGTTGAGAGCGGACAAATAAGGTATGTAGTCGCTGGATCCGACAAGGGTCCCCACAGACCGCCAAGACCGATCTTGCTACCCTGATGCCCTAAACGGAGAAGTATATTGGAGATGTGAGCTTTTCAGCTTCGACCAAGGGCCTCGACCTGCAACAGATGGCAAACATGTATAATGATGACGGTATGCGCGGAGAAGCTCCTGACCTGCATATGTGTAACCTGAAGGTCTTGTCCTTTGGAGTGTGGGTTGTGTTGTGTTGTGTTGGGTGTGTCGTGTGGCATCCACACGACATGCAAAAGCCTCAAGACCGCAGTCCAAGCAAGGCCATGGCGGATACTTCCGTGTATGGCCAATTACTTCGGGCCTTATCAGCACAATTCCTCGTTTCCAGCCCATTGGGTTGAGATTCGCGCCAAGATTCGTTGCATGTCGGGGCCTTATCTGAAGCGTCGTCCCAAAACGGATATCAAGCCTGTATCTGTTATCAGCAACCCAGTCGACAGTTTCACGTCAGCCCTGCCCCAATTTCCAATCTCACCTTCGACTTTTCGATCTCCGGTGTCCCGCGGACAATAATTGATGGCAAATACGGAATACAATGGAAGTTTTCATACTCTCACACACTGGGAGCTGTTGAATGCACGACCCTTTTTATGTGGCGCCCGCGTCTACATTCTTTTCTTGCGCATTGTTCATCCTGGAAGCGACCCGCAGTACCGGTGTAAGGTACCGGCCCCGTGTTCGCGATGAACCTGTAGTACGGTAGATCATTTGACGACGATAGAGGTCCTCCACCCATCCGGCTCTTCGATGATGTGGAGGAGCCTTCATGCTGCCGGTACTCTCGATCCATCTGGTGGTGTGTGGTGGATGATAAGGGAGTCGGCGAGTCGTCGTCGGAAATGGCTCGGCCCACCTTCTTATCTCTCGCCAAATGCGCCAATAGGAGCACATCACGGTTCGCGTAGTCGACTTGTCTAAGGTCTTGTTCTTAATCCATCACCGCCTTACGGTAGTCTTCGACATGGACATTCCCTTCCATCAATTCACGTTACCAATCCAATATCTCTACTAATCGGCTTCTCCATATGGTTGAGTCCGCCGGATTGTTACTTCGACGTGCTACGAGTATGGCGTATGGGCAGAGTATAGGATATTGTAATCCACGACACTACCTTACCTGATTATAGTCGAGCAGGTATCCCATCATCCAAATATTCTTCTCTACCAGCCATTTGAGAGTAGCGTTGGAACTCACTGTGCAGATTGACAACCACGGTTTTTCCAATGGTTTCAAGCCTCTTGGAGCAATGGTTCTTTCGTCCAGGTCTTGGAGGCAAAACGATGTTCTTCTACGCACACACGGCACAGTACCACTTTACGAGAATCTCGCCCAATGTCCTACCAGCCACGCCATCTCACCCACACGTCTACAACTTCGTCCTGACGATCCTCTGGCAGGCTCGAATCCACTACAAGATACCATCCGAAGCCTGCACCGGCTATA
>JAABUS010003053.1_pt1 | contig 28741 bp, 25 predicted proteins | sample 5560161 | NCBI WGS metagenome assembly JAABUS01 (sample SAMN10711885, study PRJNA513376) | rock metagenome | isolation source: Antarctica rocks | place: Antarctica: Victoria Land, Trio Nunatak nord | collected 2016-01-04
CGGCGAGCAGGGCGTGCACCCCGCAGCCGGTGCCCACGTCGAGGGCGTTTTCCACCGGGCGGCGGGGGGTGAGCGCGGCCAGGGTGCGGGTGGCCGAGCTCAGGCCCAGGACGACATCGTCGTAGGGAAGCTCCATCGCCAGCGGGTCGTGGACCAGCAGCAGTCCCTGGAAGGGCGTGATCTGCACCGGTGAGCGGACCCCGTCGTCCTCGGCGCAGAGCCATCCTGTCGCGGTCAGCTCGTCCACCGAGAGGGGAGCAAGCGCCTCGGCCGCCCGGGGCGTCTTGACCGATACGTCCAGGAGGAACAGGCGGGCCAGCACGGCCAAGTCGTCCTCGCCCAGGGTGCGCGACTGCACGGGCGCGATGCCCGGGTTGGTGTCCAGATCGCCTCCCAGCGCCACCATCAGGCCGCCGGTGGAGTAGTTGGCCTTCTCCAGCAGCTCGCGCAGGGCGGCCGCTGAGGAGAGATCGGGCACGGGAGGACTCATCCGCGGCGCAGGCTAGCCGTCCGGCGACCGGTTGCGCGGCAGCGCCAAATAGACTCGGCGGAGAGCCGCCCGGCGCTGCCGGGCGGCCGCTGCGCGTGCCGATGTCCCTTCGCCAACTGCTCACCTACGCCCGAGAGGATCCCGCGCTCGACGCGCTGGCCGAGGCTGCGCGCGGCCAGCCCCAGCGGGCGTTCGTCTCCTCGAGCCTGCGTCCCTACCTGCTGGCCGCCCTGGCCGACGCGGACCCTTCGCGGCCGGCGCTGATCGTCGCCGGGGACGACCGCCAGGCCCGGGACCTGGCCGCCGATCTCAAGCAGTTCCTCCATCCCCGGCCCGTACGGCTCTACCCGTCGCGGGGCGTGCGCTACGAGTCGCACCTGGCGCCGCCCCCCCACCTGGTGGGCCTGCGGATCGCCGCGCTGGACGCGCTGCTGGACCAAGGCAGCTCCGACGGGGGCGCAGCCGTTGTGGTGGCCGGCGCGGTCGCGCTGGCCGAGAAGGTGCCCGACCCCGCGCTGCGCCCCCACGGCTTCCACGTCGAGAAGGGCGAGCTGCTGGATCTGGACGAGACCTCCGCCCAGCTGGTGGCCTGCGGCTACCACCGCGTGGACCAGGTGGAGGAGCGCGGGCAGTTCGCCCTGCGCGGCGACATCCTCGACGTCTACCCCGCCACCGAGGAGCGAGCGGTGCGCTGCGAGCTCTTCGACGTGGAGGTCGAGCGCCTCACCTTCTTCTCCACCTTCACCCAGCGCTCGCTGGAGGAGGTCGAGTCGGTGGCGATCGAGCCGGCGGCCGAGCTGGCGCCCGAGCATCGCGAGCTCGCGGAGATCGCGCTAGGCGACTATCTGGGGGAGGGCGCAGCCCGAAGGGCGAGCAGTGAGGGGGCGGAGCCCCCTCGGCGCCCCGACGTCGCCGACGTGCTGCCGGTCGACCGGTTTGGCGAGGTGCTCTCCCTGATCCCCGAGACCGGCCTGGTGGCGGTGGCCGCCGAGGAGGAGCTGGCGCCCTCGCTGCGCGACTACTGGGACGATGTGACCGCCTCGTTCCACGATCGCGACGCCCACCATCTCTACGTCGAGCCCGAGCGCTTGCAGAAGGCCCTCACCGCCCGGGCCTCGATCGTCATGTCGAGCATCTCCGGCGACCAGCCCCACTCCTTTCGCGCTCAGGCCGCCGACACGGCCGCTCGCTCGCTTCGCGCCGCCGAGCCCGAGCTGGAGAAGCTGATCCGGTCGGGCTACCGCACGGTGGTGGCCTGGGCCCGCAAGGGAGAGGCCGAGCGCGCGGCCTACAACCTGGACCGGGTCAAGGCCGCGTTCCTGGACGGCAAGGAGGCGCCCCACGAGCCTGGCCTGTCCTTTGCCGCCTCGAGCCTGCGCGAGGGCTTCCTCTCGCCCCAGCTCAAGCTGGCGATCATCCCCGAGCACCGGCTGCTGCGCCGGCGCCGGGCCGAGCAGCCGGCCGGCCCGCGCACGGGCGCTGGAGCGATGGCCTCCTTCACCGACCTGCGCGCGGGCTCGATCGTGGTCCACGAGGACCACGGAGTTGGGCGGTTCACGAAGTTCGAGACAAAGACCGTGGGCGGCACCACGCGTGACTACCTCGAGCTGGAGTTCCGCGACGAGGATCGCGTCTTCGTCCCCTCCGACCAGATACACAAGATCTCCCGCTACGTCGGCGCCGACGCGGCCAACCCCCAGCTCTCCAAGCTGGGCGGCAAGCAGTGGGAGCAGCAGAAGCTTCGCGCCCGCCGCGCGGCCGAGGCGCTGGCCGGCGAGCTGATCAACCTCTACGCCGAGCGCAAGCGCCGCGCCGGCTATGCCTTCCCCACCGACTCCGAGTGGCAGCTGGAGTTCGAGGGTGCCTTCCCCTACCGCGAGACGCCCGACCAGCTGGACGCGATCGAGGCCGTGCGCTCGGACATGGAGGAGGCGCGGCCCATGGACCGCCTGATCTGCGGTGACGTGGGCTATGGCAAGACCGAAGTCGCCCTGCGGGCGGCGTTCAAGTCCGCTGCCGACTCCAAGCAGGTCATGTTCCTGGTGCCCACCACCGTGCTGGCCCAGCAGCACTTCGGCACCTTCACCGAGCGGCTGCGCGACTACCCCTTCCGGATCGAGGTCGCCTCGCGCTTTCAGTCCGCGGCCCAGACGCGCGCGGTGCTCAAGGACTTCGAGGCGGGCAAGGTCGACATCCTGGTGGGCACCCACCGCCTGCTTTCGCGTGACGTGCGCCCCAAGGACCTGGGCCTGCTGATCCTCGACGAGGAGCAGCGCTTCGGCGTGAAGCAGAAGGAGATGCTGCGCCAGCTGCGGCTGCGCGTGGACGTGATCTCGCTGTCGGCCACGCCGATCCCGCGCACGCTGCAGATGTCGCTGGCCGGGCTGCGCGACATCTCGGTGATCGAGACCCCGCCCGAGGGGCGGCGCCCCGTGCGCACCTACGTCGGGGAGTACGAGGAGGAGCTGGTGAGCCAGGCCGTGAAGCGCGAGCTGGATCGCAAGGGCCAGGCCTACTTCCTGCACAACCGCGTGGAGTCGATCGAGGAGACCGCCGAGCGGGTGCGGGCGATGGTCCCCGACGCGCGGGTGATCGTGGCCCACGGCCAGATGGAGGAGAAGCAGCTCGAGCAGGTGATGCTCACCTTCCTGCGCGGTGAGGCCGACGTGCTGGTGTGCACCACGATCATCGAGTCGGGGCTTGACATCTCCTCCGCCAACACGCTGATCGTGGAGCGCGCCGACGAGCTTGGCCTGAGTCAGCTCTACCAGATCAGGGGGCGCGTCGGGCGATCCAAGGAGCGAGCCCACGCCTACCTGCTCTACCCGTCGATGGCCGCGCTGACCGGGGAGGCCTCGGCCCGCCTGGCCACGCTCTCCGACTACACCGAGCTGGGCTCGGGCTTCAAGATCGCCATGCGCGACCTGGAGATCCGCGGCGCGGGCAACCTGCTGGGCGACGAGCAGTCCGGCCATGTGGCCGCGGTGGGCTTCGAGCTGTACGTGTCGATGCTCGACGACGCCGTCGCGGCGCTCGCGGCCGACTCGGCCGAGGAGGCGCCGGAGCCCGTCCGGGTGGACGTGCCGGTGGACGCGTACGTCCCGGGCGACTACGTGCCCTACGAGGCGGCCAAGATCGAGATCCACCGCCGCGTGTCGGGGGCCAAGGAAGTGGCGGACCTGATCTTGCTGCGCGAGGAGCTCGACGACCGTTTCGGGCCGGTGCCCGAGCCGCTGGACAACCTGATTCGGCTCCAGGACGCCCGCATCAAGCTGGGTCGCGCCGGGGCCCGCACGGTGGACTTCGCCGGAGGGCGGCTGTCGGTGGCGCCGGTCGACCTGGACTCGCGGCAGGTGAAGGTGCTGCGCGAGCGCATCCCGGAGGCCATGTACGAGTCGGGCCGCAGCACCGTCCGCGTGCGGGTGCCCGAGGAGGCCGAGCTGCGCTTCCGGGCGGTAGTCACGGCGGCAGAGGCGATCCTGGAAGCGGCGTCCGCGCCTGCGGAGTAGCGGGTGCCCGGTTTCGCGCTCGCCGCGGATGGGAACAAACGCACTTTCGGCGCTCAGAACCCGACGGAGATTGATCAGTCGGTGATGCGGTCTCCGGGTCGCACAGGAATTGCCTCGAGCTGTTCATCGCTCAGGATCTGATCGATCAGCCGATTGGATCCGCCCACGTAGGTGGAGCGAAAGTCCACTTCCGATGCGACGCACCAGGCGCGGTCGGCGGGCCACAAGAGGTTCGGGCTCTGGCTGACGGGTGGGTGGCAGAAGGTCAGCGCTCCCTCGAGCGGACCGGAGTAGAGCGCGAAGGAGCGGTCTGGAACCTCCACCCGCGGACCGGGGGGAAGGTCCTCCAGCGAGGCCCACCCGTCCCAGAGACCGAACCAGCAGCGTTCTGGCTGGGCCGTGGACCCCGCAAGCAGATCGAGCAGAGCGTCGAGGTCGTCACAGTCGAGCGTTCCTTTGAGGGGAGCGACCACGTTGGATGCCGAGGGGTGGTCGGAGAGGTCATCGAAGTCGGTTCCCGCTGTCAGCTCGGACGCCTGCGCCCGCGCCAGCTCCCCCCAGCGAATCTTGGCCGGCCGCGGGTTCCACGCTTCCCAAGCGGGATGAAGAACGCGCGCAAAGGCATCGAAGCTACTTGGCACGAATGCCCCCACGTCCCACGCACCCCGCCGGGGATGCTTGTGAAGGACATCTATGATCCAGTCGGCGGCGCCGACGTCATGTGCCCAGCGCACGCGTGCGAGGTTCGCAGGATCTTTCACTCCTGCTGCCGCCCCGAGTGATGCTCAGCGACAGGGATCCGGGGAACGTACCGCAGGGCAGCGTCGCGGTGGCGTGAGCGTACGCGTAACCCCACCCCCGTGCCAGTCGAAGTGGACACCCACCAACCTTCCAGACGACTCGCTACCATGCGCCGCTGCCGCGCCACCGCCGCTTGAGCCCGTTCGGCGACCGATCTCTTGAGGCGCGCTTGAGACTTCAGTCCTAGACACAAGGAAATGACCTTGCCTCGATTCACGCCTTCACGTTCACTCGCGTCCGTCGCACTGGCCACCGCCTGCGCCGCCGTCGTCGCCGGCTGCGGCAGCGACGTGCCGGCCAACAGCGTGGCCAAGGTGGGCGATTCGAACATCACCAAGGAAGAGTTCAACCGCTGGCTCAAGAACGCGGCCTCCGGTCAGTCGCAGGGCGGGACCGCCGTTGTGCCCGACGCCCCGGAGTTCAAGAAGTGCACGGCCGCGCTGAAGAAGCAGGCCGCCGGCCAGAAGGGCGCTCCCAAGCAGTCCGATGCCGCGCTGAAGAAGCAGTGCAAGCAGCAGTTCGACTCGCTCAAGGGTGAGGTCATGCAGTTTCTGATCCAGTCCCAGTGGGTCCAGCAGGAGGCCGGGGACCGCGACGTCGAGGTCTCCGACGCCGAGGTCAAGAAGTCCTTCGACGATCAGAGGAAGAAAGCTTTTCCGAAGGCGGCCGACTACAAGAAGTTCCTCGCGGACTCGGGCATGACCGAGGACGACATCCTCTTCCGGGTCAAGCTCGACCAGCTCCAGACCAAGCTCACCCAGAAGGTGACCAAGGACAAGGTCAAGATCACCGATGCCGACATCGAGGGCTACTACAAGAAGAACAAGAAGCGCTTCGCCCAGCCCACGCGGCGCGACCTGAACGTAGTGCTCACCAAGACAAAGGCCAAGGCCCAGACGGCCAGGAAGCAGCTGGACGACGGCAAGAGCTTCAAGACGGTGTCGAAGAAGCTGTCGATCGACCAGGCCTCCAAGGCCCAAGGCGGCAAGCTGCCCGACCTGGTCAAGGGCAAGCAGGACCCCGCTCTGGACAAGGCCGCCTTTGCCGCCAAGAAGGGCAAGCTCGAGGGACCGGTCAAGACCCAGTTCGGCTACTACGTCTTCGAGGTCGCAAAGACCAAGCCGGCCTCCCAGCAGACCTTGAGCGAGGCCCGCGATACCATCCGCAACCTCCTGCGCTCCCAGCGCCAGCAGAAGGCGCTCAACTCCTTTGTCAAGGACTTCCGCAAGAAGTACAAGGACAAGACCAAATGCGCCAGCGACTACCGCGTGGCCGAGTGCAAGAACGCCCCCAAGCAGTCCACCAACTCGGCCCCGGGTGGCGCGCCGGGGCAGGCCCCTCCCGGCGGCGGCGCTCCGCAGCAGGCCCCTCCGGGCGGCGCTCCGCAGCAGGCCCCTCCGGGGGGAGCGCCCCAGCAGGCGCCTCCGGGCGCAGGCGCTCCGCAGCAGGCGCCTCCGGGCGCAGGCGCTCCGCAGCAGGCGCCTCCTGGCGCCGGCGGTCAGGCCCCGCAGGGCGCCGCACCACCGACCCAGGCGCCCCAGGGCAGCGGTGCGGCACCGTCGACTCCCAGCAGCCCGACGCCGTAGCGCCGTCCCGCTTGCGCCCCCTCCGCGGATAGGTCGAAGTGGCCGATTCCGCGGAGGCGCTGGCGCGGCTGGACGCGATCACGCGGCGCCTGCGCGTCGAGTGCCCGTGGGACCGCGAGCAGGACGAGCGCACCATCGTGCCGCACACCGTCGAGGAGGCCTACGAGCTGGCCGACGCCGCGCACGCGGGGGATGACGCAAAGCTCGCGGACGAGCTGGGCGACGTGCTGTTCTGTGTCTACTTCCTCGCGCTGTTGCTGGAGGAGCGCGGCGCCGGTGACCTCGGCCGGGTAGCCGAGGACCTGGTGGCCAAGCTGGTCCGCCGCCATCCTCATGTCTTCGGCGATGCGGAGGCCGTGACAGAAGCCGACGTCAAGCGCAACTGGGATGCGATCAAGGCGGGCAACGAGGGCGGCGGCCTGTTCGGCGACCTTCCCGAGAACCTGCCGGCCCTCCTTCACGCCGGCAAGGTCCAGCGCCGGGCCCAGCGCGCCGGCTACCCGGAGCGTCACGCAGGGGAGGCCCTGGGCGACGTGCGCGGAGCCGCCGGGCTATTGCTCGCGCCGGGATGGACCGGGGAGCAGCGCTTCGCCGAGATAGGCGCGCTGCTCTACGGCGTGGTAGAAGCTGCGCGAGCGCTCGAGGTGGATCCCGAGGTGGCCCTCAGGGTGCACAGCGAGAAGGTCAAGAGCGACATCGAGGAGGCCGAGACCGACCAGTGAGCGAGATCGCGCAGATACACGCCCGGTCCATCGTCGACAGCCGCGGGAACCCCACGGTGGAGGTCGAGGTGACGCTTCACTCGGGGGCCTTCGGACGCGCGGCCGTGCCCTCGGGCGCCTCGACCGGCGAGTTCGAGGCCGTCGAGCTGCGCGACGGCGGCGACGCCTGGGGCGGCAAGGGGGTGACCGCAGCGGTGGGCAACGTGAACGGTGAGATAGCCGGGACGGTCAAGGGACTCGACGCCGCCGACCAGGCCGCGCTGGACCGCGCGATGATCGACCTCGACGGATCCGACAACAAGGGTCGGCTCGGGGCCAACGCGATCCTGGGTGTCTCGCTGGCGAGCGCCAAGGCCGCCGCCGCCGACGCCGGCCTGCCGTTGTGGCGCCACCTGGGCGGCGAGGACGCCCACGTGCTGCCCGTGCCGATGATGAACGTGCTGAACGGTGGCGCGCACGCCGACAACAAGGTGGACTTCCAGGAGTTCATGGTGGTGCCCTCGGGTGCCCTGACCTTCGCCGAGGCGCTGCGCACCGGCGCCGAGGTCTTCCACGCGCTCAAGGAGACGCTGGGCGCCCGCGGCCTGGGCACCGCGGTCGGCGACGAGGGCGGCTTCGCCCCCGACCTGGGCTCCAACGAGGAGGCGCTCCAGGCGTTGATTGAGGGCATCGAGGCCGCGGGCCACACGCCGGGCGAGGACGTGGGGATAGCCCTGGACCCCGCGACGAGCGAGATCTACGCCGACGGCGTCTACCGGCTGGAGCACGAGGGCCGCGAGCTGTCGCCCGATCAGATGGCCGCCTACTGGGCCGACATCAGCGAGCGCTACCCGATCCTGTCGATCGAGGACGGCATGGACGAGGAGGATTGGGAGGGCTGGAGGGCCCTGACCGAGGACCTGGGCGGGAGGGTCCAGCTGGTGGGCGACGACCTGTTCGTGACCAACACCGAGCGCCTGGCCAAGGGAATCGAATTGGGGGTGGCCAACTCGATCCTCATCAAGGTCAACCAGATCGGCACTCTCACCGAGACGCTCGCGGCGATCTCCATGGCCCGCGCGGCGGGCTACACCGCGGTGATGTCACACCGCTCGGGCGAGACCGAGGACACCACGATCGCCGATCTGGCCGTGGCAACGGGTTGTGGCCAGATCAAGACGGGCGCGCCCTCGCGCTCGGACCGGGTCGCGAAGTACAACCAGCTGCTGCGGATCGAGGAGGCGCTGGGCGACGGCGCCAGCTATCCGGGGCGGGACGCGTTCAGGGCCTGATCGAGTCTCCGGGGCTCGCGGGCGCGGTGGTTCACGCAGCAGAGTCGGCAGGAACGGCCGGAGCCCCCGCGAAGATGCTGCCGTGGCCGCCGCCTCCACCACTGCCTCCGCGCGCCGGCCGCGCGCCCGCTCGAGGCGTTCCGGCGTCCGCTGGGACAAGGTCAGCCGCCTCGCCCTGCTGGGCACCCTCGGGGTGATCCTGCTGCTCTACATCTCGCCCGCCAAGCACTGGTTCGAGCAGTCGGCCACGGCCCGAGACCAGACCCGGCAGCTCCATGACCTCACACGGGAGAACACCAAGCTCGAGCGGCGGGTCGCCACGCTCAAGGATCCCGCCGCGCTGGAGGCCGAGGCGCGACGTCTGGGAATGGTGCGCGAGGGCGAGCGCTCGTACGTGATCGAGCGGCGCTAGTAGGTCGCCGGCCGGGGGTCAGGCGCGAAAGTGCATGCGGCCGCCGGCGTAGTCGGAGGCCTCACGGGAGTAGCGGGCGAAGGCCGCGTCGACCGCCGCCACGGTCTCCGTGCCCGCTCGCGACTGGGCGATGTCCTCGGCCCAGTCGGTCCCGGCGGCGTACAGCTCGGCAAGCTCACCGATCTCGAAGCTCGACCCGAGCCGACGCCGGATCTCCTTCAACACCTCCCAGACGGCCGACTCCAGGTACGCCTGATCGGCGAGCTCTGCGCTGCGGAGGCGCTGCTCACCATCGCGCCACTGGAACATCGCGTTGTCCAGCGCCGGGTGCACCGACTCCAAAGCTAGCCAACCAGCGGCCCCGGCAACCGGCCGGCGCGCGAGCTAGTCGTCCGACGAGTCGCCGGCCCGCTCGATCACGATCCGGTCGGCCTCGACCGTGACGGTGACCGGCCGGTGGCCGGCCCAGTGCTCCGCATAGGTTGGGTCGTCCTTGACGGAGGGGTCGAGCCACAGCCCGTAGCCCTCCTCCCCGTGGTCGAAGGACCCCTCCAGCGCCTTGCGCTGGCGGCCGCGGCCGCGGCCACCTCGTCTACCACGGCGGCGCCGGCGATTGCCCGAGCCTTCGTCGGCATCCCCATCGCCGGCCTCCGGCTCGGAGTCCGAGTCAGAGCCGGCGTCATTTTCGGGCGGCTCGTCGGCCTCGGCCTCCAGGGCGGCCGCCACGGCGGCCTCGTCCTCGGCGCGGAGGTCGGGCTCGTCCTCGTCGATGCGAGGTCCGAAGACATCGGATTCGGCCGAGGCCGTCCCTTCGCCAGGTGCGAGGTCGTGCTCGGACTTCAACGCCGATATCTCCTTGACCGACGCGTCGAGCTGGTGGGCGATCCAGGCGTCCGTCCGGCCCTGTCGCACCCAGGTGCGGATCTGGTTGAGCTGTGGTTTGAGGGATTTGCGTGGCAAGAGGCGCGCAGACTACCAACGCAAGGTGCTGCCCCGATGCCCAGTTGTGCCGAGCTGCGACTGAGGTGTCGGATCAATGGGTAAGGGTCATACTGAGTTCTTCTCTATACGCGGCCTCCCGGTTGAGGCGGGCCGCGGAGCCCCAGGGAGGGAGGCCCCTGAGTGCTGGTACTGACCCGCAAGGCAAACCAAAGCATCATGATCGGCGACGGGATTCAGATCTCGGTTCTCGCCGTGATGGGCGAGAAGGTGCGCATCGGCATCGAGGCGCCCCGGTCGGTGCCGGTCTTCCGGCAGGAGGTCTGGCTGGAGATCCAGCGCGACCGCGCCGCGGGTGACAACGCCGACAGCGAGGCGGACGCCGCGGCCGTGCAAGATGCCCTCGACGGGCTGAAGTCCTCCGAGTAGGAGGTCCGGTGAAGCCAGGCCGCTCTTGGTGCCTGGATGGCACCACGGTCTTCCAAGCGAGGGCAGGATGCCCCCAGGGGCTGCTTCAGTCGGCGATGTAGGCCAGCGCCTGGAACATCACCAGCGTCACGATCACGGTGGTGGCCAGGATCGTCAGGCACAGCAGCGCGAAGCGGGTGGTCCCGGCCTTGTGCACCCGCTCGACGCGACGGGCGCGAGAGCGGTGCACGGCGTTGCGCCGCAGGTGCTCGCGACGCTCGACGGAGTCGGCAGCCTCCTCCCGGAAATCCGCTTCGAACTGCGCGAGTGACTGCCTCATCCGCATAAGCCGGTGCAGACCCTAGCAATGGCGGAAATCCTGCAGAGGCCTGAACTGCCCGGCCATCAGCCGCTCCCTATGTACGCTCTCGCGAATGGAGCACCGGTTCACGGGGCCCTCCTACACGTTGGGGGTCGAGGAGGAGCTCATGATCGTGGACTCCGAGACGCTCGATCTGACGAACTCGATCGAAGAGATGCTGCGCGCTCTCCAGGAGACCGGCGCGGCGGGCGACGTCAAGCCCGAGCTGATGGAGTCCGTCTGCGAGATCGCCACCTCGCCCTGTCGCGACGCCGCCGAGGCCCGCACCCAGCTGGCCGAGCTGCGCTCCACGGTGGCCGAGGTGGCCGAGGCCCGCGGGTTGGCCATCGGCGCCGCCGGGACGCACCCCTTCGCGATGTGGGAGGACCAGCGGATAGTCAGGCGCCCCCGCTACCGGGACCTGATCGCCGGCCTGCAGTTCGTGGCCCGCCAAGAGCTGATCTTCGGCATCCACGTGCACGTCGGCCTCGACGATCCCGACAAGGCCATCCACGTCGTGAACGGGATGCGGGTGCACCTGCCCGTCCTGCTCGCCCTGTCGGCCAACTCACCCTTCTGGCGGGGCCAGTCCACGGGGATGCTGTCGGCGCGCACGCCGATCTTCCGGGCGTTCCCGCGCGTGGGCATCCCGCCTCGCTACGAGGACTACGCGGACTGGTCGCGCCGGATCGAGTTCATGGTCGACTCGCGCGTGATCAGCGACTACACCTACCTCTGGTACGACGTGCGTCCGCACCCCCAGTTCGGAACGGTGGAGATCCGGGTGATGGACTCACAGACGCGCCTGGAGCACACCGTCGGCCTGGCCGCCCTGGCGCAGGCGATGGTCAAGGAGCTGGCCGAGCACTTCGAGTCGGGCGAGGAGCTGTCGCGCTACCCCTACGAGATGCTCGACGAGAACAAGTGGCTGGCCGCCCGCCACGGGCTGGAAGGGGAGCTCGTGGACCTGCCCACCAAGGAACGCGTATCCACCCGCGACCTGGCCCGGCGGCTGGTCGATCGGCTGCGCGAGCACGCCCAGGACCTGGGCTCGGCGAACGAGCTGGACGCCGTCCACGATCTGGTGGAGCGCGGCAACGGCGGGTCGCGCCAGCTGGTGGTCTATGAGGCCAACCACGACCTGCGCGAGGTCGTCTCGGAGATCGTGGAGAAGACCTCGCCGGACGCGACAGATGCTCTCGACTGAATTGATGCCCTCGACCGAATCGGCATCCATGCCGATCCAGTAGGCGGATGCCCTCGACTGAATCGGCATCCATGCCGATCCAGTAGGCGGATGCCCTCGACTGAATCGATGTCCTCGACCGAGTCGGCATCCATGCCGATTCGGTAAACGCCCCGTCACCGGGCTGGCAGCCTGGCGATACGGAGCCGCCTGGCCCTCAGGTGGCCGGCCACGGATCGGCGCCGTTTACGAAGCGGGCATGGATGCCCGCTTCGTCGGGGGCATTACCCTGAGGGAGGTGAGCGCTCCCGACCTCTTCGTCGTCTGCAAGAACTGCGGGTCCGAGGTCAGCCCCTACGTCACCGAGTGCCCCTATTGCGGGCAGCGGGTACGAAAGCGCGCGCCCAAGCTCGAGCGCGACGACGCCGGCTCCGAGCCGCGGGCCAAGACGCGGCGGTCGCGGCTGCCCACCCTCCCGCGCCTGCGCCCTTCCGAGATCGAGGGCATTGCGCCCGACTCGCGCCCGACGGCCACGCTCGCCCTGATCGGCGTCTCGCTGCTCGTGACGATCGTGCTGTCCGCCGGTGGACTGGGGCTGGAGGACGTGGGCGGCTTGGTGGTGCCCTTCGAGGACCAGCCCTGGCGCTACTTCACCACCCCGTTCGTGCACGACAGCCTCGCCTACCAGTTCGTGACACTGGCGGCCGTGGGGGTGTTCGGGACGATGCTCGAGCGCCGCTTCGGCTGGTTCGCCCCGATCTTCGTCCTCCTCGCCGCCGGTGCGGCCGGTGCCGCCGCGGCTGCCCAGATCGGGCCCGTGGCGGGGTCGAGCCCGGTGTGGGACGCCCTGGGATCCAACGGCCTGGTGATCTTGGGCGCCAACGGCGCCGCGCTGGGAATGCTCACGGCCTGGCTGGTGGACGACCGGCGGGCCGCGCGGCGGGGCGAGCAGCGCGGCAACGACCTCATCGGGGTCGCGGTGTTCGCCGCCGTTCTGGCGCTGATGCCGCTGGCCGTGGCCGAAGCGGACCCGGTGGCCGGTCTGGTGGGCGCCCTGGCCGGCGCGCTGCTGGGGCTGACGCTGCCGCTCGTCTCCCGCGGCCGATGAGCCAGGCGCCGTTCACCGACGCGCAGGTCGAGCGTGCCATCGCGGCCCTCACCGAGCCCGGCCGCTTCGAGGAAGCCGAGGCCCGGGTGGCCGGCATGGCCCCCGCGCTGCAGCGCATCCTCGGCGAGGCGCTCCAGTCCGGTGGTTGGTTCGACGAGGCCCACGACTCCCAGATCCGCAAGGCCGCGAGCGTCGAGGACGATGCCGAGCGCCTCACGGCGGTGCGCACGCTGCTGGCCGAGGAGACCCGGGTGGGGATGCTCGTGGGCGTGGCCGTTGGCTGGGAGCTGGCCCGGGAGCTCGGCCCCCCCGAGGAAGGAGATGGCCCACGGGAGGGCGAGAGCACCGGCGGGGCCCAGTAGATCCCGTGTACGGATCGGCGCGATGCCGATCCCGTCGAAGGGGATACGCTCGCGCCCGCAGCCCCGCCAACGATCCGAGGAGAGCCGCAATGCCCGACGTCGAGTTCCAGGCCAACGGAGGCACTGCTCCGGGCTATCTGGCGAACCCCGAGTACGGCAGCGGGCCGGGCGTGGTCGTGCTCCAGGAGTGGTGGGGCCTCGAGGACCACATCAGGGACATATGCGACCGCTTCGCCGCCGAGGGCTTCTTCGCGCTGGCGCCCGACCTCTACCGGGGCGAGACCACCGAGCAGCCCGACGAGGCCGAGCAGAAGATGATGGCCATGAGCATGGATCAGGCCGAGAAGGACATGCGCGGCGCGGTGGACTACCTCGCCTCCCGGGACGGCGTGACCGGTGACGGCGTGGGGGCTGTCGGCTTCTGCCTGGGCGGCGGGCTGGCGGTGTGGGCGGCGACGGTCAACCCGAAGGTCGACGCGGTGGTCACCTACTACTACGTCATGCCCCACGGCAAGCCCGACCTCTCCAAGATCGACGCCCCCGTGCTCGGCCACTTCGGTACCGCCGACGAGATGGTCTCGGTGGACGACGCCCAGGGCCTGGAGAAGGAGATATCCGAGGCCACCCGCCAGCCGGTCGAGTTCGAGTACTACGAGGGTGCGGGCCACGCGTTCTTCAACGACACTAACCGTCTGGGCACCTACGACGAGGGCGCGGCCCAGAAGTCCTGGCAGCGCACCGTCGACTTCCTGGGGTCCAAGCTCGGAGGGAGCTGAGCCGTGAGTCCCCGGTCGGCCCCGGCCGCCCTCCTCGCCGCGCTGGCTCTCCTGACCGCCGGTTGCGGCGGCGACGACGAGAAGTCCGGGACCGACAAGGCCCGCAGCGAGAGCAGCGGGACCCGCGGGACGGTGCCCGCCGACGTGGCCACCGACCCACAGACCGTGCCCGAGCAGACCGAGACGGTGCCGAGCACGACCGCACAGGACAACGGCGGCACCAAGTCACCCGAGAAGCAGCGGGGTGGAGCGGGCGACGAGGTGCCCAACGCCACCCAGGCGCTGGTGACCGGGCAAGGGGGGAAGCTCTCTCCGTCCGCGATCAGCGTCCCGCCGTTCATCGCCATCCGCGTTGTCCTGCGCTCGGCAGACGGCGGCGCCTACACGCTCCGCGGCCAGGGCAGGAGTCTGCAGGCCAAGGGTCGCGGAGGGCGTGCCTCCTCCGGCTTCGACGGCCTGCGCCCGGGCAAGTCACTCAAGCTCGCGGGGCCGCAGGGCACCGTGACGGTCTCGGCCAACGCCGAGCCGGGGCCGTGATGCAGCGAGCCGACCCTTAGAGCATCCGGGCGGCCAGGGGGACCTCCGATGCGGCCTGGAGCAGGATCACCCGCTAGGGCAGGGGGGTGGTGAGCTGCACCGGCTGAGGCGGCGGCTGCTCGGAAGGCGGCTGCGCGGGGGGCTGCTGGGGCGTGGTCGGCTGCTGCCCGTTGCCTGTCGGAGGGACGGGGGCCGGTGTGACCGGCGTGGTCCGGGGAGGGAGCGTCGAGGTGCCCTGGTCCTCCTGGGTGGGAGGCGGCGCCGGGGGAGGCGCGGGAGCCGCCGCGGGCGGCGTCGCGGGCGCCGGAGCAGCGGCCGGGGTGGGCGGCGGCTGTGGTGGCTTGGGCTTGACCCTCGCCTTGGTCGCGACCGGCTCCTTGGCCACCTCGGCCCTGAGGGGTCGCGGCGCCGGCGCCGGTGCGGGCTGGACCTTGGGGGCGGGCGGGGTCACCCGCGTGGGCGCGGCGGCCACGGCGGCGGGCGGAGCGGCATCGCGCTGACGCTGGGTGGCGTGGTTGACCTCCACGGCGCCCGCGGTGACGATCACCGCGGCGGCCATGCCCGCCGCTGCCTTGGAGGCCAGGGTGCCGACGCCCGCAGAGATGGCTCCTCCGGCGGCCCCACCCGCGGCGGTGGCGGCGCCTCCGGCGGCCAGCCCGGCTCCGCCGGCCGCGGCCGATCCGGCGGCCGAACCTGCGGCGGCGCCTCCGCCAAGCCCCAGCTTGGCGATGCCGAACTTCTTGAGCAGGATCAGCGGGGTGATGGGGAAGACCGCGGCCAGCGCCTTGCTGGTGCTGCGCAGCTCGACGCGGAAGATACGGCAGCGCTCACACGCCTTCAGGTGGCGGCGCACCGGTGCCGTGGTCCGGTTGAGGCCCTCGGCCACCTCTCCCAGGTTCGTGCGCACGTCGTCACAGGTGAGCAGGCGGGCCTCGGAGGCCTCGGCCAGGCCGACCCGGGCGCGCACCAGCAGCGACTTGACGCTGGGCACCGTGGTGTCCATCGCCTCCGCTATCTGGTCGTAGGAGAGCGCGTCGATCTCGCGAAGCAGGAGCGCCGTGCGCTGGGTCTCGGGGAGCTCCTGCACGTCCGCGACGATCTGGCGGAACTCCTCCCGCTGGTGCACGGTCTCGGCGGTGGTGGCGCCGTTCTCGATCTCGAAGATGTCCATCGTGTCCTGGCCCGCGGCGCGGGGGCGGCGCAGGTGGTTCAGGCATCGGTTGCGCGCGATCCGATACAGCCAGGGGCGCGCGTTGATCGGCCGCTCATCGGCCAGCAGCGCGTTGTAGGAGGCCGCGAACACCTCCTGCAGCACGTCTTCCGCGTCCTCCTGCGAAGAGAGCATGTGACGGCAGAACGCCAGCAGGCGGGGCTGGTAGCGCTGCACCAGGGCATCGAACGCGCCCGAGTTGCCGTGCCGGATCATGGCTACGAGCTTCTCGTCGCTCTGGAGCCGAAGAAGAGGCGACCGGCCCCCGAGATGGGGCAGCGCGGGCTGTTGTCTGAGAGCGGAAGCTTCCACGCGAGATCCTGGGAGAGCGCGTTCCCTGACCGGTGAGACACGCTAGCAACAGCAAAGTTGCGGGGGAGGGCCTCGGCCGAGAATCTCGGTTGGGGCTGCGCTTCTGCCGCAGACCTAGACTGGCCGGGGCCCGGGTGCTGGAATGGTAGACAGAGGGGCCTTAAAAGCCCCAGCCCTTCGGGGCTTGTGGGTTCGACTCCCACCCCGGGCATAGGGTTCTTCCACCGGGCAACGCCCCAACAGCCCCACCAGGAGGACTGGATGACCGATCGCTATGACGACGATGACGACTGGGTGGGGGAGCCGCCGGAAGGCCATTACACGCGCGACCGGGCCGACCCGGACTTCTGGCTGAGCCACCGCCCGGTGAGCTTCGCGGCGGCGGCGATCGCGCTGGTGGTCGTGGTGCTGCTGATCCTCGTGCTGACCTGATCCGCCCGGCGCGGTGTGCCTGCGGGCGCTCCGACAAGTGTTGAGCAGTCTTTAACCCACGGTTGCCGATGCCGCCGCGGGCCCATCCAGGCGGTAGATTCGGGCGGCTGTCCGCTGGCAGCTCCTGCGTGGGGCGGGCTCTGGGGCCGGGGAGGAAGACCTGAGGATGCGATCGGTGAGCATGGTGGGACGTTTAGCCGCACTCGGTGCGGTGATCGTCGCTGTCGTCTTGGTGACGCTGGTGCTGTTCGGTCGCGGCGACGGCGGCTACGTGCTCACGGCGAAGTTCCTCAACGCGGGCCAGCTTGTCAAGGGCAACCCGGTGCAGATGGGCGGCGCCCCGATCGGATCGGTCCAGTCGATCGAGATCAGCCCCGACGGCCAGGCCGAGATCAAGCTCAAGATCGAGGACAAGTTCGCGCCGGTGCCCCTGCGCACGCGCGCCGCGATCCGCCAGTTCTCGCAGTCGGGGATCGCCAACCGCTACGTCGACCTCAACTACCCCGACAAGAAGGTCGGCAACCTGGGCGACGGGGCGACGATCGGGACCGACCGCACCGAGACCGCCGTCGACCTGGACGAGCTGTTCAACACGCTCGACCCCAAGACCCGCAAGTCCCTCCAGGGCTTCTTCAAGGGCCAGGCGCGCCAGTTCCGCGGCGCCGGCGGCGACGCGAACGAGTCCTTCAAGTACCTCAACCCCGCTCTGGCCACCTCCAGCCGGCTGTTCAAGGAGGTCACGCGCGACCAGCCGAACCTGGACCGCTTCCTGGTCGACTCCTCCGCGCTGGTGACCACGCTGGCCTCGCGGCGTGACGACCTGGCCGGCCTGATCGGCAACCTCAACGACACCACGCGCGCGCTGGGCAACCAGAAGACGGCACTGGCCGAGTCCATCCAGCGCCTGCCCCCCTTCATGCGCCGGGCCAACACGACGTTCGTGAACCTCCGCACGGCGCTGGACGACGTGGATCCGCTGGTCGATGCGTCGCGCCCGGTCGCGCGTCGGCTGCAGCCCTTCCTGACCCAGGCGCGCGCCTTCGCGGCGGACGCCCGGCCCACCGTGCGCGACCTGCGGGCGACCGTGCGCCGCAAGGGGGCCAGGAACGACCTGATCGACTTCGTGAACTCGGTCCCGCCGCTGGCCGACATGGCGGTGGAGTCCAAGCAGCGCAGCGGCAAGAGCCGCCGGGGCGCGTTCCCCGAGAGCGTCGACGCCTTCAAGGGCGGCGCGCCGCGGATCGCCGACGCGCGGCCCTACACCCAGGACTTCCTGGGCTGGCTGGACGACTTCTCCACCACCGGTGGCGGCTTCGACGCCCTGGGCGCCTACGCGCGCGCCAACATCTCCTTCGCGGAGAACCTCGGAGGCCCGGTCAAGACCGATCAGCTGCGCCGGTGCCCGGGTGGGGCCGAGGAGGCGGCCTCCGACGGCTCGAACGTGGCCAGTCCCGAAGAGGCCGCCCAGCTGGACTGCAACCGCTTCCAGCGCGCGACGGGGGACGCCCCGTGAGGCGGCTGATCGCGGCCGCCGGCGTGCTCGCCCTGGTGGTGGGCGCCGCTGTGCTCACCGCCACCAAGGACAGCACGCCGGCGGGCACCACCTACAAGATCGTGTTCGACAACGCCTTCGGCCTGACCGAGGGAGGCGACTTTCGGGTGGGCGGCGTCAACGCGGGCAAGACCACCAAGTTCAGGGCCACGAGCTCCGAGCCGCCCAAGGCGGAGGTCACGGCCCAGATCACCCGGCCCGGCTTCGACGACCTCCGCAAGGACGCCACCTGCAACATCAAGCCGCAGTCGCTGATCGGCGAGTACTACGTGGACTGCCAGTCCGGCAGCCGCGCCAAGCCGTCGATCAAGCCCGGCGGGACCGTACCGGTCAAGCAGACCACTTCGACCATCCCCCAGGATCTGGTCAACAACATCCTGCGCCGCCCCTACAAGGAGCGGCTGCGACTGGTCATCAACGAGCTGGGCACCGGGCTGGCCGGCCGGCCCAAGGACCTGCAGTCGGTGCTCAAGCGTGCCCATCCAGGCCTGCGCGAGACCAGCAGGACGCTCAAGATCCTGGGCGACCAGAACCGGACGATCGCCAACTTCATCTCCGACTCCGACACGGTGGTCACCGAGCTGGAGGCCCGCAAGCGCGAGGTCACCCGCTTCATCCGGGAGGCGGGGGACACCGCCTCGATCACCGCCACCCGCCGCGAGGCGCTGCGCCAGACCTTCCGCAAGCTGCCCGGATTCCTCGACGAGCTGACCCCCACCATGCAGCGCCTCGGCCAGCTCACCGACGAGCAGATCCCGCTGCTGGCCGACGCCCAGCGCGCGGCGCCCAGCCTGGACACCTTCCTGGGGCGGCTGGGCCCGTTCGCCGACGCCTCGCGCCCGGCGCTCAGGTCGCTGGGCAAGACCTCGGTGCGGGGCACCAAGGCGTTCCGCAACGGCGCCCAGGAGATCCGCGCGCTCAAGCGCCTGGCCGCCAATGCCCCGGCCACGGCCAAGCCGCTGCGCCAGTTCCTGGCCTCCCTCGACGACCGCCGCCGCGCGATCGATGGGGACCCGCGCGGCAAGGTCGGCGGTCCGCCGGCCAACGACATCTCCAACAAGGGCCAGGCCAACAACGGCGGCTTCACCGGCCTCGAGTCCTTCTGGAGCTACTTCTTCTGGCAGACGCTGGCGCTGAACAACTTCGACTCGGTCAGCCACGTGCTGCGGGTCGGAGCCACGCTCACCGAGTGCAGTCCGCTGGAGAATCGCACGCTGCAGTCAAACCCCGAGCTCAAGGCGAAGTTCGACAAGTGCAACTCCTACCTGGGCCCCAACCAGCCGGGAGTCACCACGCCGGACTTCACCCGGGCGGGGCGCGCGGCGAGTGTGTCCAGGCAGGCCGACAAGCCCGCCTCAAAGACCGGCGAGCGCCGCTCGGCGGGCCAGCCCGACGCCGGGCCGGTCGCCGGCCAAAAGGACGTCTCCAAGCCGCAGGTCACGCTGCCGCCCGAGGTCAAGAGGCTGGTGGACGGCCTGCCCAAGCTGCCCGAGCAGACCAAGCGGCAGATCGACTCCGACAAGGTCGATCGGCTTCTCAGCGGCAAGGGTCCCCAGAGCCAGTCCGGATCGCCGCCCAGCTCGCAGCAGCTCCTCGACTACCTCATGGCCCCGTGAGCCGGCGCAGCGCCAGCCAGTCGCTGGTTGCCAGCCCGGTGCTGGTCGGCGCCGTCACGGTCCTGATCGCCGTGGTGGCGGTGTTCATCGCCTACAACGCCAACGCCGGACTGCCCTTCGTCCCCACCTACGACCTCAAGGCCCAGCTGCCCACGGGCAACAAGCTCGTGGCCGGCAACGAGGTCCGCGTCGGGGGCTTCCGCGTCGGCGTGGTGGACGCGCTCACCCCCAAGGTGGTGAAGACCAAGGACGGCGACCGCGCGATCGCCGAGGTCGAGATGAAGCTCGACAAGGTCGTCGAGCCGCTCTCGCGCGACACGACCGTGAAGATCCGCCCGCGGTCGGCGCTGGGACTGAAGTACGTCGAGCTCACGCCCGGACGCTCAAAGCGCGACTTCGCCGCCGGCGACACGCTGCCGCTCAAGGCCTCCAGCGAGGGCCTGGAGCTCGAGGACGTCTACTCGACCCTGGACGCCAAGACGCGCCGAAACTCGCAGCTCGCGCTCGAGGGCTTCGGCGATGCCTTCTCCGGACGCGGCGCTTCGCTGAACACCTCGATCCAGGCGCTCAACCCGTTCTTCTCCTACCTCTCGCCGGTCATGAAGACGCTCAGCGACCCCTACACGGGGCTTCGCCGGTTCTTCACCGAGCTTGGGGCCACCACCGCCCAGCTGGCGCCGGTGGCCAAGATCCAGGGCGATCTGTTCGCCAACATGGCCACTACGTTCGAGGCCCTCAGCCGCGACCCGGCGGCCCTGCAGCAGACGATCGAGAAGTCGCCGCCCACCATCGACACGGCCATCCGCTCCTTCCGGGTGCAGCGCCCGTTTCTGGCCGACTTCGCCGATCTCTCACGGCGCCTGCGCCCGGCCGTCAACGAGCTCCCGCGCTCGCTGCCGGCGATCAACAGGGCGTTGAAGGTCGGCATCCCCGTCCTGCCCCGCACGGTGGCGCTGAACAAGCGGCTGGCGGGCGCGCTCGGCGAGCTCGACGACCTGTTCAAGAACCCCAACACGCTGCTGGCCATCCGCGACCTGGAGACCACGCAGAACACGGTGAGGCCGGCGATCGAGTTCATCGCGCCCTACCAGACGGTCTGCAACTACTTCAACTACTTCATCTTCGCGCTGGGCGAGCACATGTCGCAGGTCAGCCCCTTCGGCGGCACGGTGCAGCAGCAGGGCCTCAAGCTGCCCAACAAGCTGCAGGCAAACTCCCTCGGCTCGCTCCGGGCCTCGCGGCCCGTGGACACCCCGCCGGGCGTGGACCCCGTAGGCGCCACGGCCGAAGGGATCCCGCTCAACCGCCAGTACAGCCAGAACAACCAGCCCGCGATCGACGCCCAGGGCAACGCCGACTGCCAGGTCGGCCAGAACGGCTACGTCCGCGGCCCGATCGGCCCCAACCGCTACAAGCCGGGCCTGGCTCCCAACGGCGATCCCAGCGGCGGCAACGCGGCGGTCTCGACTCCCAACTTCCCGATCCTCTCGGGCGGCACCTACGTATCGCGCAAGCTCGGCATCGAAAACCTGCGAGACGTGGACAAGCTGCGATGAGGCTCAGGCGCAAGCGCAGGCATCCGGGCGATCGGGGCATGTCCCCCGTACTGGCGGGGCTGATCGCGCTCGTGCTGATCCTCGGCGGGACGTACATCGGCTTCACCAAGTTCAACCCGTTCGCCAATCCCTTCCGGCTCCAGGCCGCTTTTCAGTCGGTCAACAACCTCAAGCCCAACTCGCCGGTGCGCATCGCGGGCGTGGAGATCGGCAAGGTCAAGACGGTCGAGGCCGTCGAGGGCAACGGTGGCGGAGCCACCGTCACGATGGAGCTCAAGGAGGCGGCGCTGCCGATCCACAAGGACCTCACGCTGAAGGTCCGCCCGCGTGTCTTCTTGGAGGGCAACTTCTTCGTGGACATCAAGCCGGGCTCGCCGTCGGCGCCCACGCTGGAGAGCGGGGCGATGGTTCCGAGCACCCACACGGCCTCCCCGGTGCAGTTCGGCGACGTGCTGTCCTCACTGCAGAGCGACACCCGCAAGGACTTGCAGGTCTTCCTGGGCGAGTACTCCAAGGGCCTTGAGGGCCAGGGCGCGACCGGCTTCAACGAGGCGCTGCGCTTCGGGCCCAAGGCGTTTCGCTCCACCGCCCAGGTCAACGACGCGCTGCTCGGCGAGGAGCCCACCAAGGACCTGCAGCGCGTGCTCAAGGGGCAGGCCAAGACCTTCGCGGCGCTCAACGAGGACTCCAAGGCGCTGAAGGGGCTGGTCACCAACTTCAACACGACCGCCGGTGCCTTCGCGCGCCAGGACGCCGCGCTCGAGGCCACGATCCCGGCGTTGCGCGACACCCTGAAGGTGGGCTCACCTGCCCTGGCCTCGGTCGACTCGGCCCTGCCCGCCCTGCGCGCCTTCTCGCGCGAAGCCCTGCCGGGCGTGCGCTCGAGTGCTCCCACGCTCAAGGAGTCGCTGCCGTTCATCAGGCAGGCCCGTCTGCTCGTAGGGCCCGACGAGCTGAAGGGCACGGCGCGCGAGCTGCGCCGCCGGATTCCCAACCTCGTCGGCCTCAACCGCGCCGGAGTACCCCTCCTGGAGCAGGTTCGCCAGCTCTCCTCCTGCACCAACCAGGTGCTGGTGCCCTTCGCCAACTCGAGGGTGCCCAATCCCGATGAGCCCGGCAACGACAACCAGATGCCGCTGCGCCAGGCCAACCGCGGCTTCGTGGGCCTGGCGGGCGAGAGCCGCGTGAACGACGGCCAGCTGCAGTATTTCCGCACCAGTGCCGTGCCGACTCCCACCCAGGTCCGGCCCGCGGCGCCCTCGGACGGCGGAAACCAGCCCCCGCCCCGGCGCCCCGACGTGGCCTGCGAGACCCAGCAGCCGCCCAACCTAAACGCTCCGGGCGGCAGCATCCTCCAGTTCCCGACCGGTGGCGGCTCGAGCACGGCCGCCTCCAAGGGCGCGCCGGCGAAGTTCAACGCCGCGGCTCTGGCCAAGGCCGGGAGGTTGCTGCGCACCTGGGACAAGACCGACGGTGCCGACGCACGCAAGAAGCTGCGGAAGGCCGAGAAGAAGATGGCCAAGAAGGCCGAGAAGAAGATGGCCAAGGAGTCCAAGCCGTGAAGAAGGCGATCTCCAAGCACCTCGGCGACTTCGTGGCGATGCTCGCGCTGTTCATCCTGGCGCTCGGGGTCGGTGGCTACATCCTGTCCAACCAGCGGCTGCGCTTCCCCTTGATCCAGGACAAGCCCTACGTGGTCAAGGTGCAGCTCGACGACGCCCAGGCCGTCCAGCCCGGCCAGGGGCAGACCGTGCGCACCGCGGGGGTCGAGATCGGCCAGATCGGCAAGGTCCAGCTCAAGGACGGCAGGGCGCTCGTGGAGATGCAGCTCGAGCCCAAGTACAAGGGCTACGTCAAGCAGAGCGCCACCGCGCTGCTGCGCTCCAAGACCGGCTTGAAGGACATGTTCATCGAGGTCGACCCAGGCAAGGGAAAGGCGATCAAGGAGGGCGGCACCATCCCCTCCACCAACACGGCGCCCGACATCGACCCCGACGAGATCCTCTCCGCCCTCGACGTGGACACCCGCTCCTACCTCAAGCTGCTGATCTCCGGGGCGGGCAAGGGCCTCAAGGGGCGCGGCTCAGATCTCCAGGAGACCTTCGCGCGGCTCGGCCCGGTCAACCGCGACCTGGCCCGGGTGAACACCTCGATCGCCACCCGCAAGCGCAACCTCAAGCGCCTGATCAACCGCTACGGGCTGCTGACCACCGAGCTCGGGGCCCACGACCGCGACATCGTGCGCCTGGTGCGCTCGTCCAACGAGGTCTTCGAGTCGCTGGCCTCCGAGGACACCCAGATCTCGGCCACCGTGGCCAAGCTGCCCGGGGCCCTTGACACCACCAGGACCACCCTGTCCAAGGTCGACACCTTCGGCCAGCGCCTGACCCCCGCGCTGAACGCCCTGCGCCCGCCGATCCGCAAGCTGGACACCGCCAACAAGGCGGTGCTGCCGCTGGTCCGCGAGGCCACTCCCGAGATCCGCGACCAGATCCGTCCCTTCGCGCGCATCGCGAGGCCCTATACGCGCGACCTCGGCATCGCCTCGAAGGGCCTGACCAAGGCGTCGCCGGACCTGACCACCTCCTTCGCCAAGCTCAACCGCCTGTTCAACATCGGCGCCTTCAACCCCGGCGGCGCCGAGGGCCTGACCGGCGACCCGACCCGGGACCGAGACCGCCAGGAGGGCTTCCTCTACTGGCTGGCCTGGGCGTCCACCAACGGCAACTCGCTGTTCAGCACCGCCGACGCCTCGGGCCCGCTGCGCCGCGTCTCGCTGGGCGGGATCAACTGCACCATCTTCAAAGCCGCCCTGGGCGGCCAGGGCCTGCCTCCCGCACTCGCGGGCCCGCTGATCGGCCCGGGCGGAGTCATCGACGCCCTGGGCACCGCAGGGGTGTGCCAGAAGTGAGCGCTCTGCGTCCCGAGCCCGCCGCGGAGGTGAACGCCTAGCCATGGTCAAGGAGACCCCCAGCGTCGGACGGCTGATAGCGATGGTGGCCTTCGCCGCCTCGTGTGTCGGGATCCTGCTGTTCCTGTGGTTGTCCTTCGGCGGCTCGGTGCCGCTCAAGCCGCAGACCTATCGGATGAAGGTGGACTTTCCCGAGGCCGCCACGCTGGTGGCCGAGGCCGACGTGCGCCTGGCCGGGGTGAACGTGGGCAAGGTCAAGACGAAGGAGCTGATCAAGCAGGGCGCCCGCACCGCGGTGGAGCTGGAGATCAAGAACCAGTACGCGCCGATCCCCAAGGACACCCACGCGATCCTGCGCCAGAAGACGCTGCTGGGCGAGACCTACGTGCAGCTCGCGCCCGGCAACCCCAAGAAGGGCATGCTCCCCGACGGTGGCAAGCTGGCCAACAGCCAGGTCGAGCCCACGGTGGAGCTCGATGAGATCTTCAACGCCTTTGACAAGCCCACCCGCCGGGCGTTTCAGGAGTGGGTGGGCGAGCTGGCGAAGGCGACCAAGGGCGGGCGGGGCCAGGACCTCAACGACTCCCTGGGCAACCTCGCGGGCTTTGCCGGCGACGGCTCGAAGCTCCTCGAGCAGCTGAGCATCCAGAGCACGGCGGTACAGCGGCTGATCCGCAACACCGGCGCGGTCTTCGGGGCTGTCAACCAGCGCCAGGGAGCGCTGCGCCAGCTGGTGGTCAACTCCAACGAGACCTTCGAGGCCACGGCCTCCCGCGACCAGGCCCTGGCCGACACCATCCACGTGTTCCCCACCTTCCTGGACGAGTCCAAGGCCACACTCGCCCGGCTGGAGAGCTTCTCGCGCCGCACGCGACCGCTGGTCAACGAGCTCAAGCCCTCGGCCGACGACCTCGGACCCACGGTGCGCGACCTCGGCGACCTGGCCCCCGACCTCGAGGGACTGTTCCGCGACCTCAACCCGCTGATCCGGGCGTCACGGACCGGCGTGCCCGACCTGTCCCGCGTGCTGCAAGGCGCGGAGCCGCTGCTCGAGTCCGCGCACGTCTTCCTCCCCGAGCTCAACCCGATCCTCTCGCTGCTGAACTTCCATCAGGCCACGGTGGCGGGCTTCATCTCCAACGGCTCCTCCGACCTGAACTCCCAGCCCGAGGGCCAGCGGGTGCAGAACCAGATCGGCATCATCGACCCTGCCACGGCGTTCACCAACATTCGCAAGCGGCCCAAGAACGAGCGCGGCAACGCCTACCTGGAGCCCAACGGGTTGCTGCGGGGGATGTCGCTGGGCACCACCGAGAGCTTCGACTGCAAGCCCGAAGGCGGCCAGCTCACCGACCCCGTGGACGGCACCTCACCGCTCGACACCTCCAAGCGCCCGCCCTGCTTCGTGGCACCGCCCTCCCTGTACAGCGGCAAGAAGTACAACTTCCAGCGCAAGGGCAACGCGCCGGTCAAGTCCCCGCCGCAGGACGCGGCCGGCAGCCGGCCTCCCACCCCTTGATGCGTGACCCTACGGGCACGCGCCGCTCGCCGGTATTCTGCGCCGCGCATGGCGACCGAGGAGGAGACCGCCCAGGCCGGCGGCCTTCACGGCGGCCGGCTGGTGGCCAAGCGCCTGGTGGCCCACGGCGTGTCCAAGCTCTTCACCCTGTCGGGCGGGCACATCTTCTCCATCTACGACGGCTGTCGCGAGGAGGGCATCGAGATCATCGACACCCGCCACGAGCAGACTGCCGCCTTCGCCGCGGAGGGCTGGGCCAAGGCCACGCGCCAGCCGGGCGTGGCCGCCCTCACCGCGGGGCCGGGGGTCACCAACGCGATGAGCGCCCTGGCCTCCTCGCTGCAGAACGGCTCGCCGGTGGTGACGCTGGGCGGCCGGGCGCCGGCGATGCGCTGGGGCCAGGGCTCGCTCCAGGAGATCGATCACGTGCCCTTCGTCTCGCCGGTCACCCGCTTTGCCCACACCGTGGAGTCGACCGCGGAAATCCCGCGCGCGATGGACGCGGCCTTCGCCGCCGCACTTGGCCCGCCCTCGGGGCCGGCCTTCGTGGACTTCCCGCTCGACCACGTGTTCATGGAGTCCGACGTGGACGCCGACTCGCCGGCGCGAGCGGTCGACCACCGCTCCCTGCCCGCGGCCGAGGGCATCGAGCGGGGCATCGAGCTTCTGCGCGGCGCCCGGCGGCCGGTGATCATGGCGGGGACCGGGCTGTACTGGGCCCACGGCGAGGGCGCCCTGCGCGCGCTGGCCGAGGAGGCCGAAGTGCCGGTGTTCGTGAACGGGCTGGGCCGGGGCTGCATGCCCGCCGATCACGAGCTCTTCTTCTCCCGCGCGCGCGGAAAGGGTCTCAAGGAGGCCGACGTGGCGCTGGTGGTCGGCGTGCCGATGGACTTCCGGCTGGGCTTCGGCCAGTCCTTTGGCGAGGACACCGAGATCGTGGTGCTGGACTCCGCTCGGACCGACCGCCGCCCCCCGCGTGAGGCCGCCGTCGAGCTCTACGGCGGGATACCGGCGAGCTTGGATGCGCTGCGCGAGGGGGCAGCCGGCGGCGGCGGACCCGGTGGCGGCGGCCGGCCCGACCGCCGCGGCTGGGTCGCGTCGCTGCGCGGGCTCGAGCAGGACCGCCGCGCCGGCGAGCACGAGGAGCTGACCGACGACCGCGTTCCGCTGCACCCGCTGCGCCTGTACCACGAGCTCAAGTCGGTGCTCGACCGCAACGCGGTGGTGATCGGCGACGGTGGCGACTTCGTGTCCTACGCCGGGCGCATCATCGACACCTACGAGCCGGGCTGCTGGATGGACCCGGGGCCCTTCGGCTGCCTGGGCGCCGGTCCGGGCTACGCGCTGGCCGCCAAGGTGGCCGACCCCGGCCGTCAGGTCTGCCTGCTGCTCGGCGATGGGGCCTTCGGCTTCTCCGGCATGGAGTTCGACACCCTCGTACGTCACGACGTGCCGGTGGTGGCGGTGATGGGAAACAACGGCATCTGGGGGCTGGAGAAGCACCCGATGGAGTACCTCTACGGCTACTCGGTGGCCGCCGACCTGCAGCCCGAGTGCAGGTACGACCAGGTGGTCGAGGCCCTGGGCGGCCACGGCGAGCTGGTGCGCGAGCCGGCCGAGCTGCGCCCGGCGCTGGATCGGGCGTTCTCCAGCGGCAAGCCGGCGCTGGTCAACGTGCTGACCGATCCTTCCGTGGCCTACCCGCGCAAGTCGAACCTCGCGTAGGCACGTGGGGAGGGGACTCGCTCATGCGGGCCTCAGTCCGTCCGGCCCAGAAATGAGACGGCCCCGGAATCCGGGGCCGTCTCGACGGCTCAATCAGGACGGGCAGGGGTACATGCCGTGAAAGAGCCTTGCGGTCCGAACGGCGGGAGGCGCCGATACGTTGCGCCTTCGCCCGGACCTATGTACCGAGCCGTTGTGGAGGCCCTTCCGGCGTGCCGGAAGGAACCCCGGGCCCAGCGCGTTCGATGATAGCTCACCCCTCGGGTGAACGGCAACCAATAATTCGTCTAACCCGGGCCTAACCTCCGCCCCCTTGTGCCAAGGCTTCCAGCGCGGCGCCGTGGAGGATGTCCGCCTCGCTGACCTCCACGTGTTCGAGTCCGAAGGCGCGCATGGACTCGATCAGGATGGCGGCACCGGCGACGATCGTGGCCGCTCGGTCGGGATGCATGCCCGCCACCTGCTTGCGTTCGGCCAGCGACAGCGAGGCGAGCATCGCCAGCATGCGCTCACAATCGTCCAGCATCAGGTCGTAGCCCTCCACCCTGGCCGGCTCGTAGGGCTCCAGCGCCTGGGCGACCGAAGCCAGCTGGGTCGCCGTGCCGGCCACGGCGATGCCGGCTCGCACTTCCCTCCTTCGCTTTGCCGGCACGCCCTCGGCGATGATTTCCCGTGCCGCAACGCGCAGGGCGTCGGTCTCGTGATGTCCGGGCGGGTCGGAGGCGAGGTGGCGCTCGGACTGGCGCACCGATCCCAGGTGGGTGGACACGTGGAAGTCCGGCTGCGAGTCCGGCGTGCCGATCACGTACTCGGTGCTTCCTCCGCCGATGTCCACCACCAACGTGGGGGCTGAGTCGTCGCGGCCCGAGGTGGCGCCCAGAAAGGTCAAGCGCGCCTCCTCTCCGCCGCTGATGATCCGGATGTCGAAGCCGAAGCGCTCGCGCACCGCGTCCTGGAGCTCGGGACCGTTCTCAGCGTCGCGCACGGCGCTGGTGGCCACCGCGATCGAGTCGGCGACTCCGTGCTCGTCGGCCAGCTCGCGGTAGGTGGCCAGCACGTCGTACACGCGCTCGATGGCGGCGTCGGACAGGCGCCCGCTCGCGTCGACCCCGTCCCCCAGCCGCGTGACCTCGCTGCGCCGGACCAAGGTCTCCACCGCGCCGGCCTCGCTCAGCTCGGCTATCAGGAGTCGCGTGGAGTTCGTGCCCAGGTCCACCACCGCGATGCGCCGCTCCTGGGTCACCGCGGAGAAGCTATCGGGAGCTCAGCGGCATGAGCGCGCCGGCCGGCGGAGAAGGGCGACGGAGAAGGGCGACGGAGGACTTTGACGATCCCAGGCCGCCGTTGGTACATTGCTAGGTCGCGACGCGGGGTGGAGCAGTCAGGTAGCTCGTCGGGCTCATAACCCGAAGGTCGCGGGTTCGAATCCCGCCCCCGCTA
>JAABUS010003055.1_pt1 | contig 28716 bp, 23 predicted proteins | sample 5560161 | NCBI WGS metagenome assembly JAABUS01 (sample SAMN10711885, study PRJNA513376) | rock metagenome | isolation source: Antarctica rocks | place: Antarctica: Victoria Land, Trio Nunatak nord | collected 2016-01-04
GACGATGTCCAGCTCTTTGACGTCCCATCCGTCCAATCCGTTGACCCAAGGCTTTTTCTCTCCAAGTACTGCAAGATTTGCCACACCTGCTCCTCTAAGCAGAAAGTGATAAATTGCTCCCTTAATATGAGCATTTGTCGTGCCTAGCAACAATTCTCTCCTTCTTTGCTCCATTTCCTGATCAATCCCATGCAAGAACCTTGTCATCCCCTCCTCACTCACACTTTCTGGCGCATCAAGCCCCTGGAAAACACTTAATTTGGCCTCCTCAAGATCCTGGTGCGTCCACTCCTTGTCGTAAGCCCAGCGACCTGTCTGCTGCATTATTTTGATGGTGTTTTGTGGATTCGGATCTCGGTAGCTGTAAAAGCCGAAAACTCCACTCAGACTGCGGGCATACGCTCCGCCTCCATAAGCACCACCTTTCTCGCGTATTTCATGGTGTAGATATTTGTGCGTAAGTAATTGAGCAAGAATTTGCGCTGCTGCATTCTCGCTATGAACATAGCGTTTAGTTGGGAAGGCGAGTGCAGAATAGTACACTTGATAGGGAAGAGGAAAGAACGTTTGCGTACGGAAGCCGTACGACCGAAAATATGTCTGGGGGTTAACGGAATACATTTGATTGAGGAAACCTTGGTACTGATCAAACACAATCGACTTCGGATTGTGACTCAACCAAGACAGACTCGATGAGGATAGACCCGAGAGAAATTTCTGGAGCGCGGCCTCATTTCCGGAGACGGATTCCTGCCCACACGTAACGGCCGTCCGGAGTTGTGAAGAATTTGATATTGCGAATCGCTGGATATCTTTGAGCTTCGAAATGACATCTCCGAGGCCTTCCGACGTCGAGCGGCCTGCGAGTGCAGCTATTCTCTGAACTTGTGTCAAACCCCCAGTTTCTTCAGCATGAAGACTGTGAGGTCTTAAACCTGCCTCTGCATAACGACGGACGTATGAATGGCCAGAACTCGCCACGGCATTTAGAGCACCGCTTGCATCACTCTGGAGTAGCTGCCTAATCTTGTTCTCTGCTTCAATACCATCGAAGTTTGTTTCTTGCAAAAGCACCCTAAGAAGCTCATACATGGCAGGGACATTGCTGTCCAAAGCATATCCTGAGAACGACAAGCCTTCGGTAGCAACCCTTGTGTCAATTGGTGATGTTGTTGAACAGTAAGACAGACTGATACCGCCTGTCTTCAATTTGATAAGGTCTTCTAACTCCTCTATCGTCTTGTCCTTTGTACCAAGTCGCATAACGGCATCTGTGAATAGCGGAATCAGCGCTCGGTGTTCTGATGGGAGGCCTTTAAAAGAGTGGATGGCACGAAAGTAAGTTAGTCCATTGGTACTAGCTTCGCGCCATTGGATCTTGACATCACCAAGGCTTGAATCTCGTACGACTTTCTTCTGCTGTTGCCGCGGAATGTCCTTAACATGAACTGTAGGCAGACAGCTTAAATCTTGATCTTTTGCGGTTTCCTGGGCTTCCAGCAACTCGAGTTCACGCGCCACAAGTTGCTTATGGGCCTCCTCTTCCCCACCCGCTCTATCAGAACATTGACTTATTTTGTTCGCTAAGCGTGTCGCCTCGTCAGTAGAAAGCTCGTCTCCATAAGTTTCAGAAGGTTCCATGGTGAATGTCATGTGGTGATCGTTGAGGAGATATGTTTCCAGCAAGCCCTCAAGATACCCTTGTCGTGCAAAGTTTTCCTTGAAAGCCTTGATGGTGTCGTCCCATGCAAGTGCATCAAATGGATCCACACCATTGAACCAACCAGGTTGCAGACGTTGCATGAGACCCATTCCAAAGTTAGCTGTCTTATGCTTTAAGCCAAGCTCAAGCTGGTGAAGCAGTCCATCAACCTTGCCTTTCTCAAAGCCTTTGTCACGAACCTGGGACAATGTGGCCTTTATTGCATCTTTGACCTTTGGAACGTCAGCCTCTCTAACACCATTGAGACCGACCGAGAAGATCCCGATCTTTCCAGCGTTATCATATCCAGTGTTTGGACTCCAATCTGGGCCTAAGCCAGCTTCGATAAGGCCCTGATAGAGAGGTGAACCATAGCCATCAAGCAAGAGCGAGGAAAGTACTCGTAGAGCAAAGCTTTCCACAATATTTGAAGTATCTCCCATAAGCCAGGACGTAGATGTCTTGTATTGCATGTCCCTATCTACAAGAGGATCCATAGGGCCCTTAATGGTGTATTCGAGGGGTCCGTCGTGCAGAGATATGGGTACCTTGATAGCTTTATCGGCACTGATCTTAGTAAAATCCCCTAATTGTCGCGAGACCTCTTGGAGATGATCTAGAAGTGGCATGTCTCCATAGCTGAAAAATTTAGCATTGCTTGGATGGTAATTTTTTGCGTGAAAGTCCTTTAGGTTCTTATAAGTGAGGTCAGTCATCTTCCGAGGATCTCCACCTGAGTCGTGAATAGCAGGGAAGATATGGCCTTGGAATTTGATGTAATACAGATAACTCGCATCGGACATTTGACCCTTCATTTCATTATACACCACACCTTTGAATACCAACTTTTCTTCTGCGCTACCTTCAGTACCGCCGCTGGCAACTGCTGAAGGATTTTCCGGGCCAATCCTCCATCCCTCTTGTGTGAAGTCATTCTCTTTGAGCAGAGGATGCAGGGTTGCATCCAAGTAGACAGACATAAGGTTTTTGAAGTCTTTCGCATTCGTGGTCGCAAACGGGTAAGAGGTGTGATCTGACGAAGTGAAGGCATTCATAAAATTTGAAAGGGAGCGAGGGAGCATTTTGAAGAAAGGATCACGGATAGGGTACCTGTCAAATGTTCAGTCTACACCGGGGCCACACTTTTGCTATCTGAGTACTTCTCACTCCCACACAGGGTAGTATGCTCGAGTATATGGGGTACGCCAGTGTCATCTGGAGGATTGGTTTTGAAGCCAACGGAAAAAACGTTGTTTTTGTCATCTCTTGCAACGTGCAGATATTCGGCCCCGGTTTTGTCATGCTGCAAATGGAAGGCTTTCAGTTGAAGCTCCGGGACATCCTTGACACGCTCCAACGTGAAGCCATGGTAGGTTCCTCCGGGTTGAAGAAAACTGTCTTGCTCCTGGAGGTCGGGTTCCCCGGCAAGTTCAGTAATTGTAGCCAACCCTCGTCGCGGGAAAGAGGGCAAAAATTGCCTGCAACTCTGCTGGGTAAGTGTCGCAGACCTGCTTTGATAGACAATTGGGCACCTTGAGGCGACGCGAAACATGGTATGAGAGTGGAGGCTTGGCCTCTGTGCTGGTTCAAATGCGAGCTAGATAAAAAACCTTCAAGCCGTCGAGGCATAAAAGTTATGGCTGTCCTCGCAGGCCTCGGCCAATCTAAGGGTCTCTTGGCATGGTTGGTTAGTCAGCCATCTGCAAATGTTGCATCAATCACAACCCTGCAACTCATTGAGTGGTGATACAGCATCGATAAAGTCACTCTCTCATCCCTTCTGAAGTATTTTATACACATCCCCTATTACTATCGTCCATAACATACACCAACCACGCAATCCGCTTGCCTTACGTAACCGAGGTTGGGAGGCGCCGACTGACCAACACCCACTCACGCTTGCACTCATCCTCCTCGCAATCTTCCTTTACTCGGTCGATGCACTTGGGGGCATACCACACACTACTGGACAAGCTATAGTCAGTCTCCGACTCATGTACCATACGTAGGACGCCAAATAGTAAAGCAAACAGATCTAAAAAGAGAAAGGGAAATACTGGGAGAAAGTTCTTAAATCACTACCTAGGACTGAGGATCTCTTGTTTATACACATGCTATCGAAGACCGGGTTTCCAGAAGAAGTTGTTGCTGGACGGTGTACCTAAATAATCTGGTTGCTCGACATTTGGCTTGACACTGTAACGTCAGTCATGGCGGGAGTTGCTACTCAGCCCCCCACAAGTCACGCGAGCTCTCGTACATCTCCAGGAACAATTGGGAATACTGCTCTGGACTACATTAATGGCCATGGCGCCCTCTCAAATTCCCCAGTGTCGAACATGGCTCCAGCAGCTCCGGCAACAAAGAAAGGCAAAGGTAAAAAGGCTGCTGATCCCAACGAGACAGGCAAGCTGCTCGCTGCAAAGATCAACCAGTTGGAGCTCGACGCGGCCGGAGACAAGGAGCAAGAAGCTGAGATTGGTTGGTATTTTCCTTATATACGAGCAAGAGCATGTACTTCCCGTCTTCAAAAAGCATGATCTGCCACCAGATATGATTGCTAGGGATCTAGACCCTACGCTTCAAATAGCAAGGCAACCTGGACAAGCTATAGCTGATCCTTCATGTACCCTGCTTGCTTCCACCGCAAGCCGATCTTTGATGTATCATATCAGCAGTACAGACCAACATCAAGCAGCATAGGCTGACAATAATGCCCCCTGGGCCTCTTATCAATTTAGAGCGCGAAGTCAAAAAAGCAACGAGAGACTTAACCAACCTTTTAACTGGTATGGAAACCCCACTTTCACGCCTTGAGGCAGTGCAGAAGAAATACACCGAGCTTTTGGCAGATATGAAACGGTTGGATCGGGAGAATGTGAAAAGTAAAAAGCGTGCAGATCAGCTGCAAAAAGAAAAGGACCAAGGGCGTATTGAGCTTAGTAAGACCGTTACCATGAGAGAAAAACTGGAAAAGATTTGCCGTGAGCTTCAACGTGAGAATAAGAAATTAAAAGTATGTTACGCTTCGCTAGTGATGTTGTTAGCCTCGAGGGTTTGCTCACTGACTCCTAATTTTGACATGCAGGATGAACACAAGAAATTGGAGGATAGTGAAAAGAAAAGTCGCGAAAGCCTAGGCGAGCGCATTGAGGGCATACTCTGGGACGTCGATGAAGTCATGGAGCAGAAGGAGAACCCCGAAAGTCAAAAACTTAACATGGAGATGGACGACTTGTATGGCCCATCGTGTGAAGTGGTCAATGAACCATCGCGTTATTGACAAATTACAGATTCCGACAAAAGTTCAAGTCTTTCATTGATCAGTACGAACTCCGCGAGCTTCATTTCCAATCACTTATGCGAACCAAGGAATGCGAGGTGCAGTACAATGTCGCAAGGTTTGAACAACAGCGAAAGCTTGCCGAGAACGAGACGACAAGATCACGTACACTCAGCGCCCAAGTCTCCACCTTTTCTCAGACCGAAACCGAGCTTAGAAGTCAGCTTAACATCTATGTGGAGAAATTCAAACAGGCAAGCTTAATCTTATTATTTCATGACACTCAAAAATCTTCGTCTCATCATCCATCAGCGTTCATGCCAATCACCGCTACCTGACTGATCGTCCTTTTTCTCCATGATCTTGGATTGTAATTTCCTTACCTTAGCTATCCTTAATCACCGGCTCCCATGTCTAATTTTTTCCGATCTTTGCAGGTAGAGGATACTCTAAACAACTCCAACGATCTCTTCCTTACTTTCCGAAAGGAGATGGAGGAGATGTCAAAGAAGACAAAGCGACTAGAAAAGGAGAATCTGAACCTTACTCGAAAGCATGATCTCACAAATCGAAATATCCTGGAAATGGCAGAAGAGCGGACTCGTGTCAATAAGGAAATGGAAGCCCTGCGCAAGAAGAACACTACCTTAGAAAGTGTCATCCGCCACATGCAAGACCAAGGGCGGGCTCCTGCGCCAGGAAACGCCCTTGAAGGCGATGGAGAGGGCACAGAAAGTGACTACGAGGAGGAGGACGACTATGATGAGGAAGGTAGCGAAGAAGGTGAGTATGATGATGATACAGAGGAGGAAGCCTTGCAAGCTCAGGTTGGGCACCCTCCTACTTTCGGTCCAGTGCCTCCACCCCCACCCTCAGGTCATGCGCAGGTCAACGGGAAGGTCAATGGCGAGGTCAATGGTGTGAAAGCTTCGTATTGACATGGGATCTGCGAAGTGTTCCGTTCAAGGGCTTATTAGAGGGAGATCAATCCGCAACGCGTCCCACTCGCTCAGACATAATAGCTGGAGAGCGCCAGACAACGAGCAATCAGGCATTTCTAGAAAGGCATCCCATCAGTGTGCAAGCTTTCACTTGTAACCCACGGTTACTCGGTCTCACAAGTCTCATTCTCTACCGAACCCTCATCTTTTGACCCAATTTTCCGCTTACAGCATAGCCTCTGCTTAGACTCACTTCTATGTATCTAGCTCCACGCTCTTAGAAGTTATACATCAGGTCTTGTTCCCAACCTGTACCTGATGGCTTCCTTCACCGTGATGTCTTCCTAGGTATTGGCAGCGACTCCGCTTCCCCAAAATTCTAATTCTCTGCAGCCAGGTCTTGTGGACACGCGCTGCTGATTCGAGGCTGCACCATCAGGGTTTGGAGGTTGCAAATATCAGGAACCGCAAACAGATCTCTGGATTCAATTTAGCGTCATCGCAGATCTGCGGCTAATCTCGGCCCCACTTCTAGCCCAGATGTTGGATCCCCCCACCATCTTTCACGTTCGCCTCCCCTCCTCTCCTCCCTCTCCTCCCAAATCCCCCGAACCCCATTCTAAGAGCCCCCTCCTTCACTCGCGGCCACCCCCAGCTACTACTATGCCCCCTACTGCCCCCATCACCACCCCTCTAACAACCCTCCTCTCGATACGTCATCCCATCCTACTAGCCGGCATGGCGCACACCTCCACCGCCTCCCTCGCTTCCGCTGTCTCCAACGCCGGCGGCCTTGGCACCATCGGCGGTCTAGGCTACACCCCCCAGCAACTCCGCACCATGATCCACGACCTCAAATCCTCCCTCTCGCGCCCAGACCTACCCTTCGGCGTCGACCTCGCGCTGCCGCTGGTCGGCGAGGGTGCGCGCAAAACCAACCATGATTACACAAAGGGGAGGCTGGATGAGCTGATCGAGGTGATTGTGGAGGAGAAGACGAAGCTGTTCGTGTGCGCTGTGGGGGTGCCGCCGGAGAGGGTGGTGCGGAGGTTGCATGAAGGGGACGTGGTGGTGATGAACATGGTTGGTGCGGTGCGTCACGCTGTGAAAGCGTTCGATGCGGGCGTCGATATTGTATGCGCTCAGGGCGGGGAGGGAGGGGGTCATACGGGCGATGTTGCGGGCAATATCCTCGTGCCCGCTTGTGTGGATGTTGCGCGACGGTACCGGCCCCCCATGCTTGGCGGTAGAGAAGGCATGGTCGTCGCTGCAGGCGGTATCTGGGACGGCCGAGGACTAGCTGCCGCACTGATGATGGGCGCGGTGGGGGTCTGGGTAGGCACGCGCTTCGTAGCTTGCGTAGAAGCCGGCTGTAGCGAGCAGCATAAGCAGGCGGTTGTAACTGCCGGGTGGGGCGATACGGTGAGGACGCTTGTGGTTAGTGGGAGGCCATTGCGCGTGCGGCGGAATGGGTATATTGAGGGATGGGAGAAAAGGGAGGAGGAGTTGAAGACATTGTGTGAGAGCGGGGTGGTGCCGATGGAGAGGGATTTCGAGGAGGACAGGGAGGTGGACATGCCGTTTTTGATGGGGCAGGTCGCGGCGGTTATTGGGGAGGTTAAGAGTGCGCGGGAGATTGTGGAGGGGATGGTCGGGGAGGCGGTGGAGGTGATGAGGATGGGGGTGGGGTTTGTGGGGGGTGAGAGGGATAGTAAATTATAGTTGGATCTATGTGTTTCATGGAAGTCGCGGATGTGCGTAAACGTCGACTGGAGTTGTGCGAGAGATGCGGGAGCTTCGAACAGGATCAGTCAAGCCCTTGATATTTCTTGCTGACAAGCCGCTATCATTGCGAGGGAGGTGGTAAGACAGTGGTTGGATGAAGAAAATTCTTATAGTCAGAAACCCAGATTTGTAGTGCGTTTTTGCACGTATCCGCAGCCGAGGTCGGCCTGATATAGATTGGATGCGCGCTCGAGGGCCCCAAATGATCATCTGACACATTCTTGTTCTCCATTCGTATGCCAGATGAAGCATTTTTGCTTTATTTCATACATGTAGCATATCCCCGTCAAAGGTATCATCCAGCTCCTGCAATCCCACCCCTCACACTCCCTTCCTGCCCACTGCCCCATCCTCAACTATCCCCTCAAGCCACCCTCTTCCCCTTCTTGTTTTTCTTCGGCACATCGTTGATCGTAAGACCTGCAAGCACAGTCCCAATTAGCCTAATGTTCTCCCTTATATTACTATTCCCAGCTCATATATCCTTCCAAAATTTCCGTACTCAATGCTCCATTTCCGCACCCAACCAGTTCAGATATGCAAGCAGGGTGAAAACATACTGGGAGGCAAGCTCTGCTTCAACTTATCCGCCTTATCCGAATCCTTCAGCACCAGCGTGTACAAGAACCGATGACATCGGACTTTGAACTTGATCTGCTGGGATTTGCGGTTGCGCTTTATGCGTGCAGCTGCGCATCAAACACGTTAGTAAATAGCCTTTCTTTCAAAGGAAGAGAGAGAGAGGCGCGGCGACGTACATGAAGCATCCTTCCTCCTGCAAATCTCGATGAATTGCTTGATGTCTGAGACTTCCCTAGGCATGATGGGCGAAGGGTGCGGTGGATGGGGAGGGTAAGGGATTGGGGTTGCGTCGTCGTGGATATTTTAAAGATTGGCTGATTTCTGAGGTGTGGGTTAAGCGAGGACGAAGAACCCTTAGCGGCGGGAGATTGAGCCACGTGGCTTAGCCGCGCGCTCTAGGCTACCCTTTCCCTGTTTGGAGAAGAGGTTCGTAGATTCAAGACATATTGATTTACAGGGGCCTTGTAAGATTCTAGAGGAGCAAGCTTTACTTGATCGAGGCTCGACCTGCGAGAGCCAGGAATACTACTTTGTCAAAAACCGCCAGAAACCCACAATTCAAAATGCCTACGCCACTTGATAGAGCTATGCAATCGAGGGTAAGTAAGCTCCTTTAGAGATCTGGGAACACGTAATTAACATGGACCAGAATGCTGTCCTAGGTATGGGCCTTTTCAGTATAGCTCTCAGGTGCCATTTTCTCACTATATGCTAGGATTCGCGGGTCTCGTCACTGCAGTCGCTGCCTGGAGTATCTGGGGCGGCGACATGTTTCCGGCAGGAAAAGATCCTGTTGGCGGTGAGCTGAATTCTATCTTCTTGGATACTCAGCAGCTGACGAGACTTTGAACCAGATCCTGATAAATGGGCGGATTCTGAATTAAAGCGTTGGCTTGAAGTGGTTAGGGATTACTTTCGTATTTGATATGCTGTATTGCAGTCGTTTGTTAAAGTGACATAGCTGATGCTGTTTCATGTGGACAAGAGGGGACTCCTGCCTAGTGGGAGAGCCTCAAGGGAGGAACTTGTAGAGCGTGTTAGAGCGAACCTAAGGTCGCCAGCAAGGGCGTCATGAAAGGATGAGAAACAGTGCGTACGGAGCGAATTACCCATTTACGAAGGCGTTTGGAGCGGAGAAGGCCATCTGCATGATGGAGGGTTTGGAAAACAGGATTGAATCTAATTATGTCAAGACAGTGGTTACTTGACAGGATAGGCCCATTGCATAAATCACTGCTCGATCGCGAAATGCTTTTGTGTCGTCATGAGATACATCGAATTTGCCGCGTGCTGACGTAGAAGTAAAGAAAGATGCCTGCATTCGGCTATTAAAAAAGGCATGCTGATGCATCATAAAAGCGAAAGTAACAGTGAAGGTTCACCGGCGGTTTGAAAGACGATCCATTCAGCGTTTGGAACAAGTCCGTCGGCATCACAAGAAAGCCAATCAGGTGTCAGGAAGAAGATCCATCAACCAGCCGGTACAAATCTTATTCAGTGTCATAGACAGGTCCATCCGCATTAGGAACAAGCCCATCAGCGACCCGGAAGATATGTCATTCGGCATCAGGAACAGGTCCATCCGCGTCGGAAACATGTACATGAGCTATCCGAAAGGAGTACCAATAGGCATCAGGATAAATCCATCAGCCATTAAGCACTAAGCCTGTTGCCAGTGACACCAAATGCCAGTCGTGACGTGGAAAATAAACCATCTATGCAATAGCCACGTAGGAAAAGAAAATCGCTCTGTCAATCAGAAATCCTGCTCATAAGACAAACACCACATCGAAGCGTCTTGTTGAATGCCGCCGCTAATGGTGCATGCTGCTCTTGAGCCTACGCTGCTCTTGCTACTTCTCCGGTTAGTCTCGTAGTCACCTGGAACCACGTGGGAAAACTCACGAGCTGAGCGTATGCCCCATAGTTCTCATCGTCAATTGCACGCTCTAAGTGCTCCTTGTAGCCGAGAAGGTCGGCCCACTCATCCTCTAGCTTTCGCTATTTCATCTGTTAATGATACACTTGTCTTCAATCAAAGTTGATACTTACGGCTTCATCCTCGGTACGACGTAACTCTGCCTCATGTTTGAGACGAGCTTCATCACGAACACGTTCCAGATCCGCCAACTGGGCTCGAAGACTCTCGATGTCGTTCTTACGACGCTTCATTGCCTTGGTAGTAGGAGTTCCGTCGGCAGCTCCAGGGTTCGCGCGCTTACGCTTACGGTGACTCCCAGGTTCATCGAGAGGGGCGATATCAGGGAGTGCTGTGTCAGCCATCAACATGTTCGGCGCAGGACGTGGTAGTCCAGGTTGATGAGGTTGAGAAGAGTAATGATCTCCATCATGGTCCATAGCCATAGAGTTGTTGTCTTGAGTTGTAAGTTAGTGCTCAGGAGTGGTTGAGAGAGTGTGGTAATCACCATTATCGGCTTCTTGTGACTGGCCAACAAACAAGGGGTCTTCGGCGTCCGGCATCTCAGCGGCGGGGACAGCGGTAGAGCCATCTTTGAGAAGGATTGGGAGACCCATTACGGGGTTCATGAGTCCGGCGCTACGCAAGACGTCTGTGATCCACAGGTCATTACCACATGCTTATTTAATGCTAGAAGTTGGTTTTGCTTACCTGCATCACGGTACATGAACTTGAACACAGCCCATGCTGCCTTGCCTGGTCGTGGTCGACCCCACTTATTACGCAAAGTCTTACGCAGAGACTCGAGGACTCTCTCGTCACCAGAAAGCCTATAAAGAATTAGTTCATCTATTGCATAGGTAGGTGTATGGGTCAGGGATTACTTGATATGGTGGGTCGGGTCAATATTCATGGTGCCAGGTGCAAGAGGTAGATCTTTCCACGTTTCGACGTCATCTGGCAACGCTGCAGAATGTTTGTAGGTGAAGTCTTCTTCAACCTTGGAGATATGGACCTCGATCGTCCCAACAGTGGTATTGTTTTCGGGATGGAATGAAACTTATAATTGTAAGTAAACACCGCGCCAACACAGTCAAGTATGCTTCTTACTCGGTCCCAGCCTAGCGCTTCTCATCGGGCTTCGGTGCAAAGATCTCACAGACTTGAAGATACCCTCTTCGAATTCAATGTGTGACTCTCGTAGCTTCGCTTTCTGACCGATGGTAGAGACCCAAGTGTTACGAAGTACACCATCGACAATCAAATCGACTTGGAAAATAAACGAGGTCATCTCCAGGTCGCATTGAACGGTGAGTTCTTGACCAGACACGACTGGGATCCAACATTGTACATTTGTGTCCTGACCCGACACCTGGTACTCACCACAGACGGCCTTGTCAGCAAGGACTCTCACCTCAGCAGAGCAGCCCGAAGGAGGGTCGTAGCACCGCATTGTTCTTGTTGATGATTTAGATATGTGGTAAGAGCAGTTGCAATTTTTGGATAAACGCGTTGATCTGTTGTTGAGCCTCTGGGTTCTCGGAGCTGATTGCAAGAATTTCTTTAAGTACGTCGATATGAGCTAGAACCTTGTTAGATTTCTAGTCGAAGAGCTTTGCAAGGTACAAAATTGTGCAAGGAGATGTGAACGAGGTGGAGGTTTGGAAAGTAGATTTCGTAGCTCAAGCGACTGATTCTTAAAGTGCCGTGTTACATAAGTTCATGTGAATTGCAGATTAAATCAAAGGATTTGTGACGTATTGGGTGACCTTGAGGCTCCGGTGTTGTCAACAATATGAGAAGTGACTGTCTTCTCACCTTTGATTTAGCGCGTTCAAATATTAATCAGACCACAATCAGGCGCGTCCAGGAGCAAATGTGAGTACATTGACTGTTGGAACAAGGTTGAACTTGTGTTGCTACGACCTAGAATGCCCGAGTGCTTCAAGATACAATTTTGGTTGGCCTCATTCTGTGATATCGACTAGATTGCCATTAAGCATCCCCAGGATTGAACCAGAATCGCCAGACCAATGCATAACATGAGTACTGCAAGAGCCTCTGGCCTGAAGGACATAAGACAACAAAAATTCGGGCAGAGCATGCTGAAACACTCTCCTAAAACATTTGCTCTCTGCGAGTCTGCCTCAAAATCTTCATGTTACCGAAGATACGCCTAAGTAGAACCAGAAAGAAAATATTCAGGTGATGGGGCACCAAAAAGGCAGTAAATTGGCGTCAAATAGACTGAAATCTGATTAGAAGGACCTTCAAGGACTCAGGTTTTTGCAGAGCACTATCGGCTGACCCTTTCCCGTATTCAATAGCCAGCAGGCTCCATAGGATAATGCAGTAATGGACAGCCAGTCACACTGTGAGACAAATATCAGCAGGCTCTCACGCTCCATTGCAAAGCTGTGATCGCTAGGCCTTGCGAACTTTCGGGTCTCAAGGATCGTCTACCTCTTTTCCGACACCTCCATTCGGGAGCTTGACAGCAACACTTATTTTGTTTCATTGCATCCAATAACGAAGGGAGAAAGTGGACTCTGTTGATCCGTAACATTCATTAGAGCTGCAACGAATATCTCATACATGCTGCATGACCGCTGGAAACGTCTAGATATCGAGTACCCAGAGACGTTCTATCCTCAACCATGTCTGAGAGCATCATTCAAACTTTCATCACGGCGGTAGACCAGTCTATCCTTACAGCTAATCAAACCGAAGGTGCTCAGATGGGTTCCTGTACCTAAAACACTTGAGCGAAACGGTCAATTAATAAGCCGTAGAAGTGGCTTTACTTACTGTAGAAGGCACAGTTCATAGCTCGAACGTTTAACAGGCTAATTCAGATCTTCCCTTGAAGAGCAGGTGATACAGCGTGTTTTCATGCCATGAAGTGCGACAACAACAATGTGTGACGTTCAATTAACGTCGCACCACAAGTCTGAAGGTTTGGCTCTGAATCAACCATCCCTTTTGGGCCTTACCCTTATTGCCTGCTACAACGGCAGGGTTGGGGATCAAAACGAACGTTTCGCTAAACCCATTCAACTTGGCTCCTTGAGGCTCTCCAAACTTGACGTAGCCACTGACGGAAACTAATATTGACATGTTCTTGCCAGACGTGCTAACGCCACTTTGGGTGTTGTTTGCAACATAATTGGGATTTATGACTTGGCAATCGTAGCACTGTACTTGGTATTTCGCTGGGGGCATCTGCTTCTCAAACATCGTCTGCATCGCCACTGCGTCTGGTATGCTATTGCCATTGAAGACAATTATCGGTAGCGATTTCCCATCAGGCATGGTTGCCTGGGCCATGTAGAAAGATGCTATCGAAGCTCGGGCAGACTGTAATGCTGTGTAATATGTCTCAACAAGCTCTTGTGCAGCTATGTTACAACAATTAGGTCAAAACGTATAATCGATAATCAGGGAGGTTTTCGGAATATTTAGAAAGGCAAACCTTCTGTGGAGACCTTCACTGGGTCATCTGCTCGAGGGGCAGTCATATCCAAGATCCTGTGGGTTTGATACCGCTTCCTGGCAACCAGAAAGTGTTATTGGCAGGTCGACTGAGATTTCATATAGATTGCCGTTCGCATTGGACTGGACTCTTCTGGACCGCAGGACCTCGGGTTCAAAAAGCACGTCGTGACAAGCGCGCAGCAGCCCTGTAAGGCGAAAGAGCTTGGGCCACATCTTAATCTATCTCCAGCTTTTGTTCGGTCTCTTGGCGACAGCACATGGTACTTGATATATGAACCATGAGACCGCGATTGACAAATAGATTCAGTCGTATTTCTGCTGTATCTTCCAGTGGATGGGTCTGCAGTACATGCCGTACTAAAGGCATCTTTCGGCGGCAATACTCAGTTCCGCAAGCGTCGAGCCCCAGAAAGCCCTATTATATCACATCTCCTATCTTTTATGTCAATGCTGGTAGACTATGATATACTCTCTTCCCGCAATGTGGTACTAACGTGATCCCAGCGCCACACATAGGTCACCTATATACCCTAGTCCTAACAGACATTCTCAAGCGATGGCAGGTTCTTCGGGGAAGGAAAGCTATATTATGTACGGGTACCGATGAGCATGGCATGAAAGTAGGCCAGCAGTAATATAATTATATACAGTACATTGACGTTGCTTTCTGTTTAGATCCAGCAGGCAGCATTGAAGGCTGGGCAAGATGTGCGCTCCTTTTGCGATGAGAATTATAAGTCGTTCGAAGTAGGACGAAGTTTCACGAGAATCTCCATCATTATGGCTGACGAAGCCTAGACGCTAGCTCAGCGGGCAGAAATCGATCGAGACCATTTTATACGGACGTCAGAGCCAGATCACAGGTTTGCAGTGCAACATTTCTGGGTTAGTCAGGATGATCGTACCCAAGTTACGGTTTCAGCAGCTGACGATAACGAAGCTCATGCTGCGGCACCACGGATACATTTATGAGAAGAAGCATGAAGGCTGGTATTCTGTTAGCGACGAGACATTTTATCCAGCGTCGGCCGTACATTTCGCGCTCGACCCTTCCACTGGTAGGAAATTCATGGTAAGATTTAGGGTGAGAGGGTTTTTAGAAAATAGCTCAAATCTGTTTAGGCGTCGATAGAGACTGGCAAGGAAGTAGAGTGGACTTCAGAAAAAAATTATCACTTCCGCATGTCAGCTTTCAAAGACCGACTTCTGAAATTCTATGAAAATAACCCTCAGTTCGTCATCCCTGCTACACGAATGAGAGACGTTCTTCAACAGGTCACTGCGAATCTCGAAGATCTCTCCATTTCTCGGCCTGTGGAAAGGTTAAGATGGGGCGTCCCAGTGCCAGACGACGAATCCCAAACCATCTACGTTTGGCTTGATGCTCTAATCAATTACCTCACAAAATCAAATTACCCCTTTCAAATCCCGGGTCGAGAAGATGCTGCTGGCTGGCCTGCAGACTGCCATGTCATTGGCAAAGACATAGTCCGGTATGACCAGTCCCCATCCAATATCATACACGCTAACCATGCTAAGCTTCCACTGCATCTATTGGCCTGCATTCCTCATGGCTCTCGACCTGCCTCTACCCCGCCAAATCCTCACCCACGCCCACTGGACCCTCGGCCGCGAGAAAATGTCAAAGTCCACCGGCAACGTCGTCAACCCGTTCTTCGCCCTCGATCGCTTCGGCGTCGATACTATGCGGTACTACCTCGCACACGACGGCGGCATCAGAGACGATGCCGACTATGACAATTCCTACATTATCGAGCGTTATAAGAAGGGCCTTCACGGTGGGCTGGGGAATCTTGTTAGCCGGATCACGCGTGGCAAAGGATGGAATGTCCGGCGAGCGGTGCAAGAAGGGCTCGTACAAAGCGATTCTACTCTGGCGATGTCGCTGAAGGAACATCTTCAAGATCTCCCTGATGCTGTTGCGACTAAGATGGAGGAGTTAGACCCTGGGGCGGCTTTACATTTGATTATGGACACGGTTTACAAGGTTTGAACTAGCGTTCCTTTTGTACATTCGTACACATCGCTAATCACGACTGGCAGACAAACACATACACCCAACAATCCCATCCGTGGGACTACGTGGACCCCCCTCAGCCTGACAAAGTTGACCCCATCATCTTCCTCTGCGCCGAATCGATCCGTATCTGCGGCATCCTACTGCAGCCATACATGCCGTCCAAGATGAAGATCTTGCTGGATATTCTTGGCGTGGAAAACGATGCCAGGGGGTTTACAGACACAAAGTTTGGGGCAGACGAGTTGTACGGGAAGAGTTTCATTGACGTGGGGAGGGGGCAGCAGGGGGTGCTTTTCCCACCGTTGAGGAGTCATTTCTAGGGTGTGGTAATAGTCTCGTGTGAACTTGGGCTGCTAATGTGCATTGTACGATATGCAGTTATATTAGAATAAAGAGCCAGATGGCGGTATTTCATGACCATTTGTCTCCTTGTTTTACCACAATTCTTCCCTGTTTTTAACGCCGTCTAATGCGACCTCCCATCCCCATAATCACGCCTTCACCATACTAATCGAAGTAAAGAGTCCTAAACCTCATCTCAAAGCCTCTATCTGTCGTCATAGGCTTCGGATAATTTCCTATCTCGCTGGTCCAAGAAGAGCGTTGGCCGTTAGCATCTGGTTTTCGAGAGATGTTGAGGATTTGGGTAATTGCGTGGTTTTGACCAAAGGTTCTTGCGAGGAGAAAGGGCTGGGGGGGCGTTATTTGTGATTTTTCGTTGAGGGGGAACTGCTGGATTTGGTTGATGCATGGATATAGATGCAGGCTTTGAGGGTTTTAAAATGGTGATGTTGGGGAACTGATATATCTCTTAGTGGAGCTATGGATTGTCTTCTTTTTCTATCTTGGACTCCCACTGGTGCAATCCATGCATGTACTTCTACGGGTAGGTCAATATCCTTCCAGTAAAAATCCGTTGTATGCTAAAAAAATTTATCCGAAAAGCGCCGTGTAAACATTGCCAGTTTTCCAAAAGCAAAGGAAAATATATCTGGAGATGCCTCCCTCCTGAAAATGATTCGTGCTGCCCACCACTTCTCTTCCCTGTCCAGGGGCGAGGATACTGCAGTAGGGATAATATTCGTGAAGCGAATTACAATCTAGATTGTGTCAGCATCAATATGACTCTGAATAGGCGGAGCTTGTATTCTCATACCCATTCGCACGTTTCGCATCCGTCTCCATTAACGATTTTATGATCTCTAGCAATATCAGTTCGCCCATGGAGGGCGGGACTGCGTTTCCGATCTGTCTCCTCTTTGCTGTCCAATTCCCAGAAAACTCATAATCGTCTGGGAACCCTTGCAGGCAAGCAACTTCACGAGTTGTGAACCCTCTTTTGCCACTGGGATGGTAGTCGGCGTGACGGGTAAGAATTGTCTTACGAAGTGGAGATTTCGCATTCCGTTTCTTTTTCGGGAAACCTCCTTGATTCCTTTGTGGATGTTGGTTGTCAGAAGCTCCCGCGCAGATGTTCTCAAACGCTTCAGCCACAGACTTGAAAGGCTCCATCTCAGCTGCCTCGCAAATGGAGCGCTCGGCGTGCGTTTGTGGTGGGAAATGTGGTAACTTCTCCCCGGGACTAGTGGTTAGTCACAGTACATTAGCCACCAAGTCCAACTCATGACTCGCTTCAGGAGGCGGTTTAGTCAACTCACCGGGATGCAATCACGAACAGACGTTGTCTCAATTGTGGCAGGCCAAGTTCTGCGAAGTGGACAATCTTCCACCGGATGCTATAGCCTAGTGAAGTGAATGAATCAACCACTGTACCGATAGTTTCGGCATGCCGAAAATCCAGAAGTCCTGGTACCGTCTCAAAAGTTACAATTCTTGGTCTAACCTTCTCTAATATGGGCTTTGTCGAGTGAAGGGTCTCCTTGACCATCTCGTCCGTTGGGCCTTTACCCTTTGTAGCTTGAGCAACGGACCAAGGAGGGCATGGCGGAGACAGATGAAGAAAGTCGACCATCAATTGTCCTTCGGGATCTGGTAGCAACATGAAATCGTAGTGACTCAGACAGTAAGTCTGCATACCTAGCTTATCGAAATTCAAGCGGTAGGCCCCAATAGCTTCGCTGTCGTTGTCGAATGCCCATTTGAGTTGAAGTCCGGCATCAACGGCTGCACGAGACATCCCACCCGCTCCGCAGAAAGCGTCACCGAACGTGTAGGCTTGTTGCTTCTTACTTGCCGCGTATTTCAGTCACTCAGCCGTAACACGAAAATAGTAGCGAGAGTCTTTCGAGCGTTGTATCGACTCGTCCTCGGTCTCAGAAGCCGCTGGCTTATCTGTCTCAACCCCTGGTTCCGCTATAAGGGATCTCTCGACGCATGGTACAGTGGTCCAATCTGCGCAACTTGGCAAGTTCGGCTCGCCTCTTTGCAGGATAGCAAGGTACTTCCATCTGCATACAGGACTTTGGTGAACGTTCTTAACATCAGACATTCGAGCTGTCACAAGAAATCGATTGGGATCGTCGTCGCCCTTAAAGGCTTCACAGATCCAAGCCACCTCATTAGGTGGCCTTCCAGGTAGCCACTGCCTCGAATAATCGTTAGTTTCACTCGACAACTCTGGAAGGCGCTTGTAGAAGTCTCCAGTTATGAAAGCCGAGCGTTTCGAAGCATTCCAATGAATAAAGCTGATCGTCATAAAGCTGCCGTTGAAGAGCTCAATAAAAAGGCCGGGTTCAAGCACTGTACCGACACGAAGTTGGGTATCGGATTTTGAAATTTGACCCGATTTCCGGGTCGGTCTTGAAGCCCCCAGTCAGCGGGAAGCCGGTCAGGCAGGTACTTGTGGGTATGGATGAATCCTATATCGATGTAAGCCTAACAATATCATCGATCGTACGCAAGAAAACCCTACTATCAGAGAGACTGTGCCTTGAACCGTGTAGCTTGGATCCAATCTGGACCTTTCTGCATCAGCCTTTGCGTCCCTTGCACTAACGTACCCAGCATTCTTTCTGTAATTGAAGTAGGAAGGGCCCGTGAAGGCTCGTGACTTGAGGTATTCTTCAGAGCTCCATTCACGATGCTTCTTAAAGATGCAGTCCCTTGAGTTTAGGTAACAGTAGCCGCAAGGTGCACGTCCTTCGCATTCTAAATTATTGGTTTGGCATTCTAGACATGTTGTCCTGGCTGGAGACATCTCAGTCCCGCTCTAGTTCAGCTCGTATGAGCTAAAGATTTGAGATCGACTGTTGAAAGCAGTCTCTGTAGGAGTGTATGTTGAGTGCGTTATGATATCTGAGTTTCTGTTGGGGCTGATATCAAGTGCGTGAAGATGTTTATATGTAAAATAGAAGGTACAAACTAACATGGCGAGACACTGACTACGGCGACGAAGAAGAAGGAACAATCTCGAACTCATGGGACCTCATGAAATGTGACACGCAAGGGTGTAAAAATTGTGTCATTGGGGTTAAAAACGCTGGATTCTGAATGAAATTGCGGCATATTCAGTGTTTCGGTTTTGTGTCAGGGTTTGAAAAGCACAGCAGAGAACTGTATAGCAAAGAACTGTATAGCAAGAAATTGTACGAGAAATTTTTCCTGTCTCTCGCAGAAGGTATCGCGCTTAACAAAGGGGTATGAACTGGATGTTTCGAAGACACGCATTCATCATGTTGAAGGAACAAGGTATCTGAGGGACACTAGAAAGTTAGAAAGGACTTAGGAGTCGGCGAATGTACTATGAAAGCTGTGGTAGTACTGGTTCAAAAGGATGGAGACTGTTTGGCCCCAGAACAACCGCATTGGCTTGTGGTTAGATGTCAGAGAGCTGATGCTTGAGACCATAACCCTTCTGCAAATGCTTTCCATTAATCTCTGTCTCCATACATAATCCTAAGGTTGAAAAGTATGAAGAAGCCACGCTCCCAAATTTCCGGGGTATTCGTAGAGGTCTGACCTAAGGGTAGGCCGCCTTCTAGTAAGCACAAAAGATATTTACAAGTTAGTAGCACAGGAAAAGGTCAAAAGTGCTGACAATGCAATTTGCGGCACTTTTCGCCAAATGACAGATTTTGTATCTTCGAAGGTATACGGACAAAGGCGGCGATGAAACTCTCATAAGCGGAATATTGCATCACTCAGTGTGTAGCCTGGTAGTCCGATTAAATAATGCTCCTCCTTGGTAGATACACCCACCGGATCTGTTCTATTCATGTAAAGCGACCTTTCGAGGAGTTCTATACTCTAGACGTGGCACATTATTTTCTGTCGGCGGTAGTCAGTGTTGAGTAGGCTCGTATTATCTGATACTATCTATTTCTCTGTGTCCAATCGTAGAGTCGTGAACTTTGGTAGCAAATCGAGCGCAACTTCAACTTCAACTTCAGGAGAGGACGCGAGATAACGCGCCTTTCTAAATAAAGCCTAGCTCATATCTCTGTAAAGAGCAAACTCGCGCCTCATTCGCTTTGTCTTTCCTTTGCAATGATCACTGCTTTGTCTCGTTTCATATCTTCCATGTGCGCCGATTCAGTGACTGTCATTGTGCCCGGCTGGAATGCGTCATGGACTATCACGGTAATCATAAGTGTCCTGGCCTACATGGCTCTCGTTTCAAAGCTACGATACCGAAGGGCAGCAAATCTGCAAACAAAGTACAACCTCACAACAAGATCATCGTTCCGCACGATGAGCACTGATAATGCACAATTGATCTTGAAAGACCTCACGGAACTCGAATTCCCGAAGATATTCGGCTTCTCTATTATCTTTGCGCTCTTTAAGGGAGGTAACGTGCTTTCTTTGTCAGTGGCCTGAATACAACAGTGTGATAGCTTTTGACCATAGCAACTTACCTTCCGAGTTCAGACGTATGGCATCCCAAGTGTGTCCTCTCTTCTTGTCGCCACTGGGCAGCTCGCCAGTCCTGAGACTGCATCGAGGCGTACTGCGGACACTGGTGTGCTCTTGCTTGAATTTGCACTCAACAAACCTTCGTCCGAAAGGACAATTGATTCAATAGCCCGCATGAATTACTTGCACAGCCGTTATCAAAAGTCTGGCAAGATTACGGACTCTGACCTCCTGTACACCTTGAGCCTCTTCGCGCTAGAGCCAGGCAGATGGGTGGAGAGGTATGAATGGCGGAGCTTAACAGATATGGAGCTTTGTGCTTGTGGTACATTTTGGAAGAGCATGGGCGACGCGATGATGATTCCATATACAGATCTTCCTTCCTCTAAGACAGGATGGCAAGACGGCCTCCATTGGCTTGAAGAAATTCGGGAGTGGAGTTTGACATATGAGAACAGCCATATGGTCCCAGCTATCACCAACAAACAACTAGCAGAGTCTCATCTTGATGTTTTGTTTTTCAACCTATCAGAAACCTACATCAATATTGGTAAAAGATTTGTCACTGTCCTCTTGGGTGAGAGGCTAAGAAAGGCGATGATGTAAATCCAGATGCATGAAGGCATTCTAGCCATAGAGAATTAAGCTAATAGAGCCACGAAGGTTTCCCAAGCCACCTACCATTTACTACGAACTACTCAACGCGGCTCTTGGATTCCGAAAGTTGCTCCTACGACACTTTTTTCTTCCCCGGCCAGAGTTCATGCGAAAACAATACATTCCTTCCAAAGCCAACAGCAAGACAGGCCGTTTCAACTCTGTTGAGTATCTATCGTATCCATGGTACGTTAAGCCATCCTTGAACAGACGCTGGGGTCCACGGGCATGGATCACTAGGCTGCTGGGTCGTAAGCTGCCCGGTGATGACGGAAATAAGTATGCGCCTGAGGGCTATAAATTCACCGACATTGGCCCTCAAGCTTTGAAGGGTAAAGGTATTGAAGACATGGATGTAACGCGCACAAGGCTCACCAACCAGAGAAGAGGAGGCTGTCCCTTTACTGCCTAGTATAATCATATTTATATATTTAAGATTGATACTGCAGTTGCTAGAACATGGTCGTTACTGTTCGTGGATTCGACATTCCAGCGTTGCTCAACTACGGCTTAGAAGCCGGGTATAGCGGTAACTTCTAGAGCAACTCGATAGCAGTCACAGGCTAAGGTGGGTCGTAAATGATGAAACTTATGGCAAGATGCATTTCAGAGTTTACAACTCGGGTTCGAAGCCGGATGTTACTCAGGTCCAATGTGTTTCGCCAATCAACGTCGCAGGCGCCTGTAAGCGCCCTGATCCTGTTTAGGGTTCTGGCAGTTTGATATAGCCACTTCTCAGCCTTGCACTTCCATCTCTTATAATCTCGCTACTTCTCAAGTTTTCCTCACAGTACAACAGAAGTCTTCAACATTAGAGCAGGTGTTATTCATCAAACGTCGTTGCCAGTTCTACACTTGGAATTCATGATTCTGTCAACGAACACTTCTGTTCTTCCGACACCCACAATCTTATCCTACAGTTCTAGCACTCTTACCCCGAGCAAACGCGGCTGGGTGAACCAACCAGATGGGCGTGGAACCTTTGACATAATATGGAGCTGTCTTGCGACGCTCCTCATCTGCGTCTGGGTGATGTTACATCTCAATGTTCCCGCGAAGGAAGATACTACTTGGACGTTGTTCCTGCGGAAAATACGGTGGCTGGGTCTTACTATTCTTGCACCCGAACTTCTCATGTTATTTGCAAGCGGGCAATGGGCCTCCGCAAAGCGATCCGTTACCGAAATGGGTGAGCTGGGCTATGGCAAGTGGTCATTGGTACACGCCTTTTACGCTGATAGTGGAGGATTCCTACTTTGCGCTCGCGACACTATACCTTTCCCGGTTACCGCAAAACAGATCTATTACCTCGTTCACAAGAAATACACACAAATCCCGGCAATCACGAGAGAGGAGATCTGGGACAAGAGCAAAGCTGACAAGTTTGCAAAGACAATTGCAGGCCTGCAAGCGGGTTGGCTTGTCGCCCAGGTTATAGCTCGAGCACTACAGCAATTGCCCATTACTCTCCTAGAGTTGTCGACTGTGGCTCTAATCACTTGTACAGGTGCAACGTTTTTCTTCTGGTTCCATAAGCCACTCAACGTTGACACCCCTACTACACTATATTTGGATTTGAGCATGGCAGAAGTGCTTGTACTCGCAGGAGACGAAGCTTCCACCCCCTTCCGCGACACACCACTAGATTTTGTGGAACCTCAGCTCTACACATCTAGCCAGATGCCTCTGCACCGATGGTGGGGGGTCCAGCAACGGCCATTACCACGTATACCAAATGATCGTGATTCGCGTCTTCACAACTTCCAGATTGTGACCATCGTCGCCTTATCTACTGCCAGCTTCTCCCTCATCCACTTGGCTGCGTGGAATTTTGAGTTTCCCACTCAAATCGAACAAATTCTGTGGCGTTGGACTTGTATCTCCATGGATGTGGTTTTGGGTATAGGATGTTCCGTGGAGGCAGGGTCTATCATAAAGGACAGCTTTACCACGACCGGATTGACCAATCTGAACGGATATAAGCTGAAATGGCCAACAAATCTATTGTTTTTCATTCCTGGGGCAATCTATGTCTCTGCGCGATTGATCGTCATAGCGGAGATCCTGATCAGTTTGCGTCTTCTCCCAAGCGGTTGTTTCCAAAATGTTCAGTGGATGAATCTCTTTCCGCATTTCTAGCGCTCATGTTTGATTACCCTCGTTGTGCTCTCACCAATACTAAAGACAGTTCATTGCTCATATCATCATATCTCATTTCATAACTCATTTAATTTTTCGCTTATAAACGCAACGACTGTGCTCCAGCATCTCTTTTCGAGAAGAAAATATTGCCAACCTCATGTTCATATTAGAAAACACGCGTTGTCGAATCGAGTTACTCACTTCTAAGCATTACGCAGAATACGCATCTCTTCAGACGTCGCTATCTACTGCAAGCCACGCATTGCGCCTTCCAGCCATCTCCACCTGCCTCCTTACCTTTGCCGATCCCCTGCCCCTAGCTTGGTAAAAGAGCGTGGTTGACGGGATGCAGTCCTTCATAGAACAAGTCTTTTGATCGAACAAACCCATTCGTCGCATATAGCGATTATGACCTCAAATTATATTTCTTACTTTTCGAACATGCCTTATAATACACCACATCGCCCCTACCCTTCGATATATAACCACCAAAGGTCAGGAAACCCTTTAAAAAGAATACCCTACCTCGCACAAACGCATAAAACAGTCCAAAGCTCATATATATACTATCAAGCATCCAGCCAACCCCATCACTTCCACACCGACCAAACCGCCCCGGCCTCCACATCCCTTCCCCCAAACCTCCCAATCTACCCCCACCCATCTACCACCTGCCTATCCCTTCCCACCCCGTCTTTCCTCCCCCGATCTTCCAGCGGCAGATGCACCTCCTCCGTCCCCGCCCCACGCATCCCACTCTCTTAGGCGGGTGGTTGTCCGCCGGAGGATCAGCTGGGTGAAGCGCGGGAGCATGGGGAAGCAGGTGCAGAGGATGATGGTTGAGATTTCGGCGAGGCTGGCGGCAGGGAAGGGGTGATGCGTTAGTTTACCGGGCGTGGAAGGGGGGGACGTACGTCCACATGGTGGTTTGCGCGCTGATGTAGGTGTCGTCGGTGCTGGAGAGGAGACGGGGGGTGTAGGCGACGCGGCAGATGCTGGAGGCGAAAGCGCTGGGTAGGGAAGCGAGAGTGGTTTAGTCACGGTTTTTGGTCAAATTTGAACGCGGCCTCTGGGGGGGGGGGGTTTCAAAGGACTGGCTCATACAGTAACCCGGTTCCAAAAACAGCCATGACTCTCGCCTTCCGCTTCATCCCCGTGTGCAAATGCCACGTCGCCCAAAGCGGCAAGATCAAGATTAATAAGTCGGACGGCGCATTGAACGAGTCTGTAACAAGCAATCCTGCATCGAAATTTATGCAATAACCTTGGACATTCCAGGACCTATCCTGCGCGATACACTGGAAGAACAGGCTGACGAAGATACTAAGTGTAGAAAGCCAGGCTTCCCCACATGAGGGTATGGATTGCCCAGTAAACAGGACCGGTCTTGTTGGGCGCGAAGATGCGCATGAGCTGGAGGAGGAGGGCCATTTTGGCCAGCCAGGTGGTGGGCAGGTTGAGGGTCTCGATGACGAAGCTGAGCTGCTGTTCGTCAGTCCTGTACAGGGCATTGTCAGGCGTGAGGTGAAGATGGTAAAATGGGGAAGTACTCGTGATATTTGAGGGAGATATGATACAGGCACCTCCCAGAGATATTCTATGCTCTTGCTTAGTACGAATTCCCACGAATTCCGCACTATTTGCCGATTTCAAATACTAAATTTCTGGTCCGGCTCTACAGACTATTGCACAAGGCGATACCTGCGATGAGTGTATCGATGCGGAGTTCGCAATATTCCAGAGCTGCGGCGTAAACTAGTGAAGATAAGAAGAATATCCGAATCGAAGAGACGTATCTGCCGGTAATACAGAATAGCTGTCGTGAAAGAAAAAAAAGAAATAGAACGGATTTGGATAGAGGTGCTACGCAGGTGGGGCGAAGTGAAATAGAACACTGTGGTATGCTGGACGTTGAGTTAGAGAGCGTGGACTTGTGAGATACGCAGAAGGCAAACCACCTGAGCTTGTGAAAAACCTGATCTCATGAAATGAGCACAGAAGGTGCCTTGGTATTATTAACGGTTGACGTCACAAGTATTATGCTGGCTGCAATGCGCGATGTCAAGATGTCGAGCTGCATATCATATACCAAAGCAATGAGGATCGCGAGGAGGTTGTGAAGATGAGTGTACTGCATGCCCTTGAGAGATTCTTTCTCATGGACTTTCATACTCAAGTCCCTTTTCTGATTTCAAGGCTCGATAACGATATTCACAGGCTTTATCACCAATGAACGCAGAGATGGTCGGAAAGCATCACGAATCAAAGCATTAGCCATTCAAAGTGCATCACGTTAATCCGTGAGGTCACATCCACTGCTCAAGCCAAGCTCGCATCCAGGCCTGGTTGACAGGCTCCAAAGCGGCCATGGTTTTGCTTGCCTGCAAACTGACTTCGATATCACATTTGGCGAACGGCCCTCGTGATACCATTAATGTTAAAAAGTTGAGTGCCTTCAGCGCTGGCTTCGCTTTCAACTCTGCCGTGTCTGTATCATCAAATGTTCGAAGCTTCTGCACCCATTCAGAAAGCGGTATGGCCTTGGCACCATGACCGCAATACTCTTTCACACATCCCAGCAGTTCGCTCCAAGCTGTTGGATGGGGATTCACAATATTGTAATATTTGGGGCTTTCCCCTCGTTTCCTGAGGTCGTGAAACGACAGCTCAAGTATGATCTCGGAGACTTTGTCTATTGGGACCCAATCGACTAGTGCTAGGTCTGCGGGTACCAAGCCGAGTGACTTCGATGTTCTAAACATACATGGCACTAAATCGCTCTCAGCCCACGGCACATCGCTGGCAACCGTAGATCCACAAATCTGCCCCACCCTCAAAATTGTAAGTGGAATGCTTGATTGCGTGGCTGCTGTGTCAAATATTCGCTCCGAGACTAGCTTTGATTCTCCGTAGCCCATAGGAAGAGCAGCATTAAAGTCGGCGACAGCTGCCTCGGGAACAAGTGACCTATCCTTATCCGTAGGTTCCCAATTCCCGACTGAGCTAATGGAAGATATGAAGACAATACGTGGCCGACGAGGAACTGATGCGCTCCAGTCAACGAGCGTTCGCACGCTTTGAATATTCTCGGAGAAAGAGGACAAGGACTGGTTGAAATCGACCTTCCAGGCATTGTGTATAACGAGCTCACAGTCTTTTGAGAGTCTGGCAAAGTCATCGTCGCTCAGGCCGAGCCGTGGTCTAGCAACGTTTACGGTAAGAAAGGTGATATTTGCCACTTTGGAAACATTTTCAGTGTCTCGCCCTTCCGATGACTTTTCCCATTGCTGTCGTGCAACTGCGGAACGATTCAAGCAATAGATGTGTTTGACAAGCGGATGGATCGAAAGACTTTTGAGAAGGTACCAGCCAAGAGATCCAGTAGAGCCGGTAAGCGCGATTATAATGCCATCAACTCGAGGCTCTACGGAATGCATTTGCTTTGCTGGAGGGAGTAAGTGTATAGAGGCTTCGAAAAGCGCAGTCATATCTGCAACGCGTTGGTTTTTTCCCGGTATGATATCTTCGTTAAGAAAGGATAGGACGACCTCAGACAACTCCCTGATTGATGGATAACGATAGAAGGCGTCAGCCGAAAGCCAGGAAAGCTGATAGGCTTTTCTATGCTTGAGAAGACTAGCCTTTAGATTTGCGACTGCTTCTGTAGTTTTCAAAGAGTCTAAACCGAAGCTGTAGAAGTTATCTTCGTCCCCAAGCTCAATCCCTGGCAAGCTTTGAGCCAGCCTAGATCGGATACAGTTAGTTACTGCCCCTTTTCGGAATGCTGACGCTTCTAGAGACGATGGGATTGCATGCTGCTGCTGTGGCTCGCTCGCATAGAGGGCATCAATTTCTTTTGCGTACGCAGCTTCGGTCAATCTTCGAATAATCGTGCCCTTTCCCGCACGTGCAAATGGTTTATCTGGCTCAGCTACTATGATCATCGATCGTAGGACTCGGCCATGCCCTGGTGCCTTCATATTTGCACTTTCAACTAACGGCCAGATATTCTCTATTAATAAATCCGTGTTCCTATGATCTGGCTTAGGCTCAACTAGAAGAGCAGGCAAGGATCGCCCGAAACCTGTAATGACGACGCCTGCAAGAGATGGATGCGCTTGTAGCGTGATTTCCATTGGCACTGGGTTGAATTTCTCGCTATTGGACAAGACAATAATATCGTCCCTGCGCCCATGGAAACGCCAAAGATTATTTTTCGTAGGATGTGGTCTGAATAGATCCTTTGTTCGCCACTCTTTCACACCGGGATAATTATGGTTCAGAGTTGAAGATCCATCAGTGCTCTCATCCGCGAAAACCACAAGCTCAAAAGCATCATCCTCAGCAGCTTGAAATTCTAGCTTCGAATAAGGATGGAACTCCATGTACGACCAATCTTCGCGTAGTGGGACCAGCTGCCTAACTTGTCCAAGCTCCGTAGAACCGTAGAATTGACAGATCATGGTGACTTTGCTTATTGCATCGCCAACGGCTCGAGATAATGGTCCACCAGAGTAGCAAAATACGTCTAATTTTTTGAAGAAGTCAAGGCCATTTGGTTCATGAAGTAGTTGTTCTGCTATAACCGGCGGTACAAAGCAACCGCGAATATCTTGCTGTTGTAAAATCTCCTTTACCAGCGCTCCGCTTGGTGGTCTTAAAGGCGGGCCGAAAACAGGTATGGCATGAGTGTACAGCGGTAGTATAATTTTGTTCAAAAAGCCTCCCATATGGAAAGGCGGAAATGGCTCGTAGATTCGGGCGTCCGGAGTATCAAAGTCCCACACGGTGAAGTCATGATTCTTGCGCCCTGGCACTGCAGGAAAGTTGCGGTCGTTATCTATGACTGCAAATGATCCGTGGGTCATGACCACGGGTTCCGGCAATCGTGTCGAGCCTGATGAATGCAAAACAACGATGGGCTGCCGTACAGCTTGGTCAAATGTGAGGTGGAATGGGAAGCTTCCTGCGTGGGCTCTGAGCAGTTCGTTAAGGGAACTAATTTCCATGCGGCGCAAGTCTGGGGTTGCAGTACAAATCCCATCAACCAGAGTCCTCATTTCTTTGGGATAAACGACACGTGAAGACTGGGTCTGATCCATCAACGAAACATTGGTAGCCACAGGATTTCGTGGTGAAGGAAGTAGGACCTGTTCAAAGACTCGATCAGATCTGAAGCTCTGCACTCGTATGGTTAGGACCTCACCTTATAGCCACATTTGATTGCAGCATAAAAGAGGATGTTGTACCGAAGATCGGGAAGCCCAATGTATGTCAAAGTTTGAAAGTCATGTTCAAGCTCACGCCCAAATTGTGCTTGTAACTGATGGGCCATGTAGTTTACGGCGTTCGCCA
>JAABUS010003057.1_pt1 | contig 28704 bp, 36 predicted proteins | sample 5560161 | NCBI WGS metagenome assembly JAABUS01 (sample SAMN10711885, study PRJNA513376) | rock metagenome | isolation source: Antarctica rocks | place: Antarctica: Victoria Land, Trio Nunatak nord | collected 2016-01-04
TGCTCACCTTCTCGGTAAGCCTGTACGTGCGCCAGGGCCTGAACAGGGACATCAGAATGAAGCGGGTGTACGCAGCTGTGGACCATATCGAGGGCCTCATCAGAGGAGCGGCATCACACGTGTTCCCCTGGGCAGACAAGATCGAGACGACCGTCACATACGAGTACCGCTGGCTGGACCGTAGGAGCGGGAAAGTGGCCCTGCCCGCGACTTCTGAGAACTCGGTCTAGCACTCGTCTCGAGCCTATCGGCCGGGTGGATTCGACCGTGACCGAAGAAGCCGACATTAGAAAGAGGGGCGATGACCCGTACCACGATGACGTATGACGAGACGATGGCCTGAGGCGCCGATCAGTACCGTGACGTGTTGATCAGACTTGCCGATGAGGGACTTCCGGGCAGGTTCACTGCTGGCTTGCTCATGTCGGCCGCGAGGGGCACGTGAGTTCCCCGTTTGTCGCCGCGGCCAGCTCCCGCCGGATGACGGCCGGCGGGAAGGACTCGAGTGGGTCGATGACGCTCATCGGTTGCTTCTCCGGTTTGTGCTGGGAGGGGTGGGTTCCGGCGCCAGGGAGATTCCGATCGTCGTCAACGGCTTCCGGGGATCGGAAGGCTTCCCGTGGAACGTGTCCTCGGTACTCTTGGGGCTCCTAGCGGCCCGTCGCCATGACACGGGATAATGGACGGAATCCCGCGTAATAGCTGTTTCGGTCCCGTCGGTGGCGGTCGAATGTTCCGAGCTCCAGATGGTTTGAGCGGCGACCCTGTTCGCCTGGGAAGGCCGGGCCATGCTCGACGCCAGCCCCCCGGACCAGTCCAGCGTCGCGCTGCTGCTCGAGGAAGCGCTCTACGGCGATCGCCGCCCTCGATTGTTCTAGGAGTTCTTGGGGGCAGCGCGCCGTCCAGCAGCACGCCGTCCCACCGGCGGCAGCATGGCCTGGCAGTGTCGCTGAAACCGTTGCACGGGTGGCTGACGCGGCGAATCCGGTGCAACAACCTCCACCGGAGGTCCAGCTTCTCACTGAGCTCATTCGAGAGGCGCGCGGTCCCAGCCTGCGCGGTCCTGCTCGCCGAGCGGGACCAGCTGCCCGTTGCGCACGCGGGCCTCACGCGGGGCGTCGGTGAGCAGCAGCAGCCCGAGCAGACCGGCCACCTCCGGCTCCTTTGGGGGAGGCGGTCGTCAAATGCGACGACGACCTGACGAAGCGGATGATTCGGACGCTCGAGGCCCGTCAGCGCCCGCGGGTGGCCCGAGTAGGACATCTTCAGCGCGGAGTCCCCGCGATATGTGGTCCGACCGATTCCGTCTTCGCACGTTTGACGCCGGGTGCCAGCTGAGCGGACTGGGCTGGGGGGGAGGACTGTCCGGTCTGGCTCGATGTCCTTGCGCGGTAGCCTCCATGTCCACCTCGCAGCGGAGCGTCCGGACTCAAGATTCCCCTTCGTGACGTCGCCGCGATGCAATGCCGGCAGCCCAGTTTGGAGGGCACCGGGGAGGTGCCCCTGCGCCGCCTGGTGAAGGAGGCGCTGCGGATGCGGCCGTCACGGATCATCGTCGGAGAGGTCCGTCAGGCGGAGAGCCTGGACCTGCTCATCGCTCTCAACAGCGGCTTGCCGGGCTATGTCAAGGCACAATGCGTACATGAGCAAACGCGCTGCGGTCTACGCCCGAATCTCCCAGGACAGGGCGGGCGCTGGCTTGGGGGTGGAGCGGCAACGTCAGGACTGTCTAGGTCTCGCCAAGCGGCTGGGCTGGGTCATCGTGTCGGAGCACACCGACAACGACATGTCGGCCTACTCAGGAAAGCCCCGACCGGGGTACCGGGCACTACTGGACGAGATCGGCGCCGGCGAGGTAGATGCTGTCCTCGCTTGGCATGAGGACCGTCTGCACCGCTCTCCGCGAGAGCTTGAGGACTACATCGATGTCTGCGCAAAGCACTCCGTAGTAACGCACTTCGCGCAGGCCGGGGAACTAGACCTCGTTACGGCGTCTGGCCGCATGACCGCTCGCATCCGAGGCGCAGTGTCCCGTCAGGAGAGCGAGCACAAGTCGGAGCGCACCAAGCGGGCGCAACTTCAGGCGGCCCAGGCGGGTAGGTGGCGAGGTGGAGCACCGCCGTTCGGTTGGAACCTTCAGGGCGACGGCTCGGCCACCCTCAACCGCCGGGAGGCCAGGGAGATACGGGACGCTGCGGGCGCTCTGCTGGCCGGTGCCTCGCTCGGCTCCCTGGTGACTGACCTCAACCGTCGCGGCATCACAACGTCGGCCGGCAATCGGTGGACCTACACGAGCCTGCGGCAAGTGCTGATGCGGCCACGCAACGCCGGCCTGTCCGTCCTGAACGGAGAGACGGTTGGCCGCACTACGTGGCCGGTGATCCTTCAAGAAGAGACCTGGCGGGCCGTCTGCGCTCTACTGGGCGACTCGAGCCGCCGCAGGTCGACCAGCAACCGCGCCAAGTGGCTCCTAGCCGGCATCGCCGTCTGTGGCAAGGATGGCTGCGGGCAACCTCTGAGGTCCGCTACGGCCGTCAGCAATCGCGCACGAGGGACGACGAGGACCGTGTACCGCTGTCCCGTTGGCGGGGGCGGCCATGTTGCTCGCTCGGCGCATGATGTCGATGATCTCGTGACAGGTGTCGTGCTGCAGCTCCTCGCCCGGCCAGACTGGTCTCAGGTGTTGCGCAGCAACGAGAACGGCCAGGACGGGGAGGGTCTGCGCGTTGAAGCCGTGGCCCTGCGTGGGCGACTCGGGGAGGCTGCGGACCAGTTCGCGGACGGCGCGATAACCGGCTCGCAGCTCGCCAAGATCACGTTGAGGGTCAATGAGCGCCTGGCCGACGTCGAGGCTGCGATGGCGCAAACAGCCCGAGGAACCGCGCTCGCGCCGTTCGCCGGCGGGGACCCTGAGCGGGTGTGGTCAGCGCTGAGTGTTGACCGTAGACGCGCCGTCGTACGTGAGCTAATGAGCGTGACCGTCCTGCCGTCCGGCAAGCGTGGCAACGGTTTCGACCCCGGGTTGGTGCGGATCGACTGGAAGGGCACAGCGCAATGACAGCTCACCACGGAGGCAGTCGCTCGACCTCGGCGCACATAGTCGGCGTGCAGTTCGGCGACGAGCACAAGTACGAGAAGTACGAGCGGATATCGACGTTTAACTGGGTGAATGGCGCTCCCGGCGACGAGCGCGAGCGCCTCCTAGAGATCGGTTGCGGGGCCTCGGTAGTCGCGGTCGTTGTAGGGGACGAGCCGGGTTCCTTATCGACGATTTCTCGGGCTCGACTCACTGCGGCCGATTGTGTGGTCCTACTGCCAAGTGACTCAAGCGATTCCGGGCACAAGGTGGCCGATGACGGGGGAGGCGACAGCCTCGACTTCGCGTGTCCCTGTGGCGCTTGGCACGTCATGTCTCGCGGCAAGGTCGTCGAGGCCCTGGCTACAGCAACGGCGCCGCGCCGTCCAGCACGGAGCAAGCCGCTTCGCGTGTCTGTGGAGAGGCTTGCTCCTTGACCACGTAGACTGAGCAACACAACTGACTGAACTGCCTGCGTCCCATTGCGAGACACCGCCCGTGGCGGGGAAACCACGGAAAGCGCCGCGGGCTGCGCGCTACCCCTGAAAGGGGAGCGCAGCTATGCTCACACCCGCAGGACGACAGGCGCGGGCCCGCCTCGCAAGCGCCGCCGCCGCCGCCAAGAGGCGCCCGCTCGACGCTGATGCTGACGCCGCCGTGCGGTTAGCGCGTCGGGACTACGCGGCACAGGCACTGGCGGAGCACATCCGCAACGTGGTCGACAGTGCCCCGCCTCTTACGCCGGAGCAGCGAGACCGTCTCGCCGTACTGCTGCGTCCGGGCGCCGCGTGAACGCCGAACGCCGCCCACAAGGGGCGGCGTTCAAGTCGACGGCCACGACGACGGACTACATCTTAGCCGAGTCGGAGACGGTCCGATGATCGACCGGGTCGCGCTGACTAGCGTGCAGATGAGCTGGAGTGACTACCAGGCGGCGCTGCAGCACTCGTTCGTCGCCGGGATGGACTACCAAGACGGCGTCTGGACAGAGCGCCTTGCCGGGGACGCTGGCCGCGAGCAGGCTGACGCTGAAGCCGCTGCCCTGCACAGGGCTGCCTACCGGATCGTGCAGGCGGCGGCGAAGCTCGACCCCTGGCCGGTAGCCCAGGAGGCCCGTAGAGGCCGCCAGGAGGCCGCTGGACGCGCGTCACGTGCCACGGCGGCGCCCTGGGCTCGGGAGGCGTCGTGAGCGGCCAGCGCATGCACGTGTACGCGGTCCCTGGCGACCGGTACGCGCTCGTGCGAGCGGCGGCGAAGGACTGGCTGCGGGACAACCGGATTCCGGCGATGCGCAGCAACATCGATCGCGGGTATAGCGTGCGCCAGGACCGCCTCAGCGACCTCCTGGCACGCGCCGAGCGGGACGGCTGGCAGGTCCACCTCCACGCCGGCAGGCCGCGCTCGTGATCGTCAACGCCTGGGCGCGGCATTACCAGGAGGTCTGGCTCGAGCGGGCCGGCGACCCGGCGCTGCCCGACTGGCTACGTGTGGCCTCGGCTGCCTACGGACGGCACCGCGCCAACGGACACGCCACCTTCAAGCGCGGCCAGCTCGCGCTGATCCTCGCCAGCGTCGACCCGGAGACCGGGGCCGTTGTCCCCCTAGATCGACGTCACCTGTACCGAGCGATCCAGACCGCGATCAACCACCGCTGGCTGTCCGATCGGTCGACGGCCAGATGCCTCATCGTCCCTGCGCACGCTGTCACCGGAGGCCTTGGCGATGCCCAGGAGGAGTGCCCGCAGCACGTTCGGCACTCGGGTAAACGTCATCACTCAGGGATGACGTTTACCCCCAAACGTCATCATTCAGTGATGTCAGAAGGTGCCACTCAGTGATGACGTTTGCTCAGAATTCGTGCTCAGATTCGGGCTCCTCTCTTGAATCTCTTCTCAGTCCTCCCGGGACGGCGTCGTGAGCGCTTCCGACCCGCTGCAGGAGCCGACCGCCGAGCTGGCCGCGCTTGCCAGCGCGCTCGGCACCATCCCGCCACCGTGCCGAGTTGACCCTGAGGCGTTCTACGCCCCGCAGCCCGAGCGCGCCGTCGCCCTGTGCCGGGACTGTCACGGTCGCCTCGAGTGTCTGGCACTGGCAGAGGCCGTCGGCGAGCAGTGGGGCGTCTGGGGTGGCCGCAGCTTCGAGCGCCGGCCGTCGCCTCAGCTCAGCCCGTCCCTTCGACAGAGAGCGTCCTGACATGCCTTATGCCCTTCTCTGCAACGCCTGCGGCCGTGAGTACCCGGTCGCCTCACCGCGTCCGGTGCGTGAACCCTTGTGCCCCGCCTGCCGGGCAGCCACACCCAAGCCGAGGAGGGACGATGACTGACCCGCAACCCATTGACATCGGTTACGGCGACTTCCGCCGCGCGACCGCGCTGTTGACGCACTACGTCTCCAACGATCGAGCCGGCGTGATGGCCGTCATCGAGGAAGCCGAGGACGCCGACCGGATGCGCGCCCTGGTCTGGGCCTTGCCCGCCGTCATGACCGGCATCCAGGACGGCTGGACCGCCGACGCCGTCGCGCCCGTCCTGCGCGCCGTCGTGACGCACTTCGCACAAGGGGAGAGCGTGTGAGCGCCGACACCGCCACGCCGCGGGCCTGCCCTACCTGCGGCGGGTTGTGGCTCTACGGGCTGACGTTCGATCACGTCGTGACGTGCGCGCTGCGCGCTGCCGATGACGCGACGGTCGCCGCCGACTACTGGCGTCTCGGCTTCCACAGCGCGTCTTACTCGATGGTCCGACCCGCGACCCCGACCGAGCAGACCCTCGCCCTCGCGCTCGGGATGCCACAGTGGACATCGCTGTACGGGCCGACCAGCACGACACCACCGATTTACTGCCTGCTCAGTGGTGTCACCGACAGCATCACGCGGCGCAGGTTCCGCTACGGCGACGACGACCGAACCCTGTTCGACCCCGACCGGAGCCTGACGCCATGACCCGGCGCGACCCCGGACAAGGGGACCAGGCGGCCCACCCCCCGCCCCGTCGCGCTCTCGACCGGAGAGTACTGCGACTCACCAAACGCCCGAGTTTGGGGGTCTCGGCCGCCGCCGCGTGCTGGGCCGTCCCAGGGCCCTCTGCGCAGGTCAGCGCCCGGCCCAGGCTGCTCGGGCGCGGGCGATGAGCGGCCTCATCAGCACCGCTGAGCTGTGGGCAGTGCTGCACTACGGCGCCGACGTCGACCGGAGCGCGTACGTGTCTGCGCGGCTCATCTGCGCCCGCCCCGGCTGTGAGCGCAAGCTGCCGATTCAACGGCACCAGGGCAACCCGCGCCGCTGGTGCTCCGAGACGTGCCGGGTCCAGACCTGGCGCGACACCCACCCGCGCCAGACCACCATGAAGGAGACCACCTGATGCCTACCCCACCGACTCCCGACCCCGCCACGCCCGACCCGTCCGCTGCCGACCCCGCGGCAACGGGGGATCATCCCGACCTGTCGACCACCTCACCAAGCGCCACCGGCGAGCAGGACTCCTCCACGAGATCATCCTCTGAGGATGATCTCGTGGAGGATGAGGGCAAGGGCGGCAACGCCGAGGCGGCCAGGTACCGCCGCCAGCTCCGCGATACCCAAGGCGAGCGGGACGCCCTCGCCGGCCGGGTCGAGCGGCTGCAGCACGCCGAGGTCTCCCGGATCGTCAGCGACCGGCTGGCCGTCCCGGGTGACGTGTTCGCCTTCGGTTTGTCGCTGGGCGACGTCCTGGACGATGACGGCGACGTCGAACCCGGCCTGGTCGAGACGGCCGTCTTCGGGCTGCTGGCGTCCCGCCCGGGTCTCGCCAAGGCCGCGGAACCTGCCCCGGTGTCACTGGGGCAGGGGAACCGTCAGAGCGCCTCAGTGCCGTCTTGGGCCGATGTCCTACGGGACACGTAGACTGGTCTGGTCGCACACACCGCAGGAGGGGCCGGGCGCCCCGCTAGTGAGCGGCACGTAGCCCCAGGAGGGCAGCGACGAGGCCAGGCGCCGACGTCGGGACAGCACACCATCCCCGTTTCCTGCTGCGCCTCTCCCTTGGAGTCTTCCCATGCTGCTCACTAGTACCAACACCGTCGCCGGCATCCTCCCCCAGGACTGGGGCCCGCTGCTCGTGGAGCCGGTGCAGACCGCCGCCCGTGCGCTCGACCCCACCGTGTCGACCCTGGTGCGGACCGCCTCGCACGTCTTCCACTTGCCCATCGTGAACGCCGACGCCTCGGCCTCCTGGGTCGCTGAGGGCGCGGAGATCACCCCCAGCGACCCGACGATCTCCGAGCTGGTCATCATTCCCTCGAAGGTTGCCGGCTTGACGATCGTGTCCTCCGAGCTGGCGCACGACACCAGCCCGGCCGCCGCGCAGGTCGTGGGCGACGGACTGGCCCGCAGCATCGCCCAGCAGATCGACGCCGCATACTTCGGCAACCTTTCCGCGCCTGCCCCGTCCGGGCTCGGCGCGCTGACCAACACCGCGGTCAACCGCATCGTCGCCGGCACGACGCCCGCCAACCTGGACGCCTTCGCCCAAGCGCTCAGCCTGGTCGAGCAGGACGCCGCCGAGATCACCAGCTTCGTCGCCAACCCGAGCGACGCGCTGATGATCGCCACGCTCAAGACCGGCAGCGGCTTCAACGCCCCGCTGCTGGGCACCGACGCCACCAACGGCACCGCCCGCCAGATCCTCGGCATCCCGCTGCTCGTGACGCCCAGGGTCGCGCAGGGCGTCATCTGGGGCCTGTCCGCGCCGCGGAACTACGTCATCATGCGCGAGGACGTCTCGGTCACCACCGACGCCAGCGTGTTCTTCACCAGCGACCGCGTCGCGGTCCGAGCGACCATGCGCGTCGGCTTCGGCTTCCCCACACCCAAGGCCATCGCCAAGATCGCCCTCGCCGCGAGCTGACGACGCCTGAGACTGCCTCGGTGGCGTCAAAGCCACCCCTGCGCAATCCTCCTGCCCGACGGACCGGGCGCGCCGGGGAACCAAGGCCCGCGAGCAGCGCTACCATCTTGCGCCGCTGAGACCGGACCTGCGCCACCGAGGCACCAGGCGAGGGACCTCCCCGTACGGGTCTAAACGCCGGACCGGTACGTTCGGGTCATTCCCATCCGTACGGTACGGGGACTGCCGTTAGTTGAGCGGGTCCGCTGACACGAACTCCTCGCCCGACAGCTCCCACAGCACGCTCGTCGTCATCGACGGGCCGTTGGCAGCACGATTCACGAACGCCAGAGCGATCACCTTGCCGGTCGCGTCAGCATCTTGAAGTAGTCCATCTGAGCCTGCGCGAGAGTCGCGTGTGCCTGCGCCGCCGCGATGATGTTGGCCTGCAAGGGCAGGTTGTCGTTGTGGCTATTGGCGGCCGCGAGGTTGGCCGCTGCAGCTTCGAGAGACCGCTGCACGTCGGGGATCGTGGGAATCGAGGGCATGAGACCGAGTGTCCGCCGCGCTGTCAGCCGTCGCACGTCGAGACTAGCTGTGGAGAGCCTGCCGTCAGCGCCCGTCCTTACCGTGGCGCCATGGACGGCACCCCGGACCCGCGGGAGCCGTGCCCACACTGGTTCTGGCGCGGCGTCGTGGCCGGCGCCCGAGCTTCCCTAGCTGAGTGGCCCGACCGTGACGAGCGGGCCGTGTGCGTGCTCGGCCGCGCCCTTGTGAGCCTGTCCGACAACGTACAGCACCCTCCATCCTCGAAGGATGGAGGGTGCTGTCGGCTGACTGGCTAACCGTCGCGTCAGATACCCGCGGTGACCGCTCTCAACCGCCTGTCGCGCTGGGTGTCGCCCAGCAGACCTCGAGCCCGCCACTCTCCCACGTCGACACCACTGGCGAAGGCTTCCCAGATGTCAGCCGCCGCGCGCCGCTGAGCCTCACGCTCGGTCAGGATGACGACGACCGCCAACGCCACGGTCCCAGCGGCCGCCCTGGCGCCGCTCGCGCGATACAGCCAGCGCGTCATGCCGATACCCGCTTGTGCAACTCTGCGCCACGCACGTAGGAGCGGCGCAGAGCGTCCTCGATCGACCCCTGGTAGTGCATCTCCGCGGCCTCGTCCGGACTGAGCTGGTTGGCGAGTTTCCACAGCGGTCCAGCGCCGTAGTCGCGCACCAGGTCCGACAGCACGTCCCTCCACGGGTTCACCTCGCGCGGCATCTGGCAGGCGACCCAATAGCGGATCGACCAGGGGAGCCACGCCGACCCCCGGCCAAGGTCGTGCGAGCGGCGGAACGCGCGGCCCGCTGCTCCAGGCCCAGCGGTGCCCGTGCACGACTCGTGAAGGAACCGGCATACGGCGGGCCAGTCGCACACGGTGGGCCGGCGGCGCCAGTAGCGCAGCGTCACCTTCGCGCCGTCGAACTGGTCGCTGCCGGTGATGAGGGCGCTCATGCCGACACCGCCCGGTCGATCACGACGGAGCGGGCAGCTGAGGCGAACGCCCGCAGCTCGGCCGCCAGCGCGTCGGCATCGTCCGGCGCCAGCCCCAGGACGTTCTGGTCCGACGCGGAGACGATGACCACGGTCATGTCGCCGCGGACCTCGAGGAACACCTCCGCCTGCTCGTCCACATTGATCGTGATGGGACGCCAGCCGCTGGTCGCCTTGACGACCTGGTCCATCGTGGTGTTGTCCGTCGTGTTGGTCATAGCAATGCCTCTCATGCGAGGGAGCGCGTCATGCGCTCCGTGGTGTGCGCCAGCATTACTTGTGTTGCCGGGCATGTGCACGCTGCATGCCAACAGCGCCCGAGAGGCCGTCGTCAAGATGTGCACGTTGCCGCTGCTGGCCGGGGAGAACGTGGGCAGCAGGTTCGTCGTCCCGACCGTGGCCAGTTCCATCGACCTGGTCGTGCACGTTGCTCTGGAGCGGGACGGCGTCCGACGGGTGCGCGAGATCGTCGGGGTGCCCGGTCGGGTCGAGGGCGACGTCGTGGAGATCGCTGACCTCTTCGTGCAGCGCGGCGGTGTCCTCTCCAGGGCCGACGGGTTCCCGCCGCACCTGGACCGGTTCGAGAACGCCGGCTACGACGTGGCCGCCCTGCTGGCCGGGGGCGACTGAGAATGACCGGTATCTCGATCGGCTTGCTGTTCGGGTCGGGGTTGTTCTGCCTCTGGTGGTCTTGGTGGCCCCGGGTGCCCCGTCGCAACCGCCGACGCAACGGTCCGTTGACCCGGCTCGGAGACGAACTCACGCAGGCCGGCTTCGTCACCATGACGACCCGCAGTCTGTTCTGCGGCTGTGTCCTGCTCTGTGCCGCCGCGATGATGCTGTTCGAGGTAATCACCCAAGTCACGTCCGTGTCGTTGTGCTTCGCGGCGATGGCCGGTTATGCGCCGGTCGCGGTGGTGCGGACGCGGGCCCGCAAGCGCCGCTCCCGGATGCGTGATGTGTGGCCCGATGTCGTCGACAACATCACCTCGGGCGTTCGTGCGGGGCTGGCGCTGCCGGAGGCGCTGAGCCAGCTGAGCGTCCGCGGCCCGGAGGAGCTGCGGCCGTCCTTCGCCGCTTTCGCGGAGGACTACCGCTCCTCGGGCCGGTTCCAGGACTGCCTTGATCGGCTCAAAGAACGACTGAGCGACCCCGTGGCCGACCGGCTGGTCGAGTCGCTGCGAATCGCCCGCGAGGTCGGCGGCAGCGACCTTGGCCGACTGTTGCGCACTCTGTCGTCCTTCTTGCGCGAAGACTCCCGCACGCGTGCCGAGCTGGAGACGCGGCAGAGCTGGACGGTCAACGCCGCACGGCTCGCGGTGGGGGCCCCGTGGATCGTGCTCGCCATGCTCGCCACCCGGGGGGACTCGATCCAGGCCTACAGTCGCCCCGCCGGTGTGGCGGTGTTGGCCTTCGGGGCGGCCATGTCAGTGGTCGCCTACCGCATCATGATCCGGGTCGGCCGGCTCCCCGAAGACGCACGGGTACTGCGATGAGCATGGTCACGAACGCCTCATCGTCGGGCCCGCTTGTCGGCTGGTCATGGCACGGAGCCGGGCTCGGGCTAGTACTAGCTCTGGGAGTCGTCCTGGTGCTCGCCGGCCTGCCGATGAACCGCCGGCCAGGCCTGGACGCCCGCCTGGCGCCGTACCTCCGCGACGCACCGCGGCCGTCCCGGTTGCTGACGGTACGCCGAGACCTGGCCGGCCGCTGGTCCGCGGGCCGCCTGTTGGCGCCGGTGATGGACGACCTCTCCGCCCTCGTGGAGCGCGTCCTCGGGGGAGCCGCATCGGTCCGCCGACGGCTGCAACGAGCGGGAATGCCACCGGACGTGGACGGTTTCCGGGCCCAACAGGTCGTGTGGGGGGCGGTCGCCGGCCTCGGCGCGCTCACTGTGGTGACACTCAGCTGGCTGGGGCGCGGCGGCTCCCCCGTGCCCTCGGTGTTGTTCGTTTTCTGCGCTGTGGGGACGGGCGTGGTGGCTCGAGACCAGCTGCTCACTCGGCAGGCGAACCGCCGCGAGGCCCAGATGATGCAGGAGTTTCCCACGATCGCCGAACTGCTTGCCTTGGCGGTCGGCGCCGGAGAGGGGGCGATCGGAGCACTCGAGCGAGTCTGCCGGCTCTCGGAGGGCGAGCTGTCGGTGGAACTGCGAACCTGCCTGGCCGATGCGCGAGCAGGCGCGAACCTCCCTCGGGCGCTCCAAGGTCTCGCCGACCGGACGGGGCTGGTCAGCCTCGCCCGTTTCGTCGATGGCGTCGTCATCGCCGTCGAGCGCGGGACGCCGCTGGCCGACGTCATGCGGGCGCAGGCGCAGGACGTCCGCGAGGCGGGACGTCGCCAGATCATGGAGGAGGGCGGCAAGAAAGAGATCGTGATGATGATCCCGGTCGTCTTCCTCGTGCTGCCCGTCACCGTCCTGTTCGCGGTCTATCCGGGTTTCACCTTCCTCAACCTGTCCATCTGATTTCCCAACCGAAGGAGCACACAGATGAACCCGATCCACGGAATCCGCCACACTGCGTTGGCCTGGACGGTGCAGGTGCTGGCCGGCGCCACTCGAGGACTGGAGGCGCGGGTCGGTGAACGCGAGCGTGGTGACGTCCCAGGCTGGGTGCTCATCACGATCATGACCGCAGGTCTGGTGACGTTGCTGTGGGGTATTGCGGGCGACACCTTTCAGCGCATGTTCACCGCGGCCCTGGCCGCCGTCACGGGCCCCCGCTGACGGACTCGGTCGTGGTCTGGCGTGGTCGGTCCGAGCGAGGTTCGGGTGTCGCCGACTTCGTCCTGGTGTCGGGGCTGGTGAGCCTGCTGTTCCTTGCGGTCTTCCAGGTGGCGCTGGCGCTCTACGTCCGCAACACGCTGATCGAGTGCGCCTCGGACGGAGCGCGGTTCGGTGCCCGGGCGGACAACCAGCCCGGAGACGGCGTGCAGCGCGCGGTCGACCTGGTGCGCCTCAGCCTCGCCGACCGCTACGCCGGCGACGTCTCGACGGCGACGGCGACGGTCGACGGGGTCAAGGTCGTCGACGTGCGGATCGTCGCGCCGCTTCCCGTGGTCGGAATGTTCGGCCCGAGCGGCGACTTGGTCGTCCATGGGCGAGCTTTCGCCGAGGTGCAGTGACATGACGAAACCGGACCGGTCGACCGGGGAGCGCCGGGTTGCCCTGGCGCGGGTATGCGGTCGTGCCCGGACGGCCCTTGGGCGCAAGAGGGAGGCAGGAAGCGCGATGGTCGAGTTCGTCTTCCTGTCCGTCGTGCTGATGGTGCCGATCTTCTACCTCGTCATGATGCTGGCGCGGCTCCAGGCCGGCGCGTACGCCGTGACCGGCGCCGCACGGGAGGCGGGCCGGGCATACGTCACGGCCCTCGATGCGGGGCAGGCTCCGGGGAGGGCACAGGCTGCCGCCCAAGTCGCATTCGAGGACCAGGGCTTCTCCGGCAACGGCTCGATCACGCTCAGCTGCGACGGATCACCCTGCCTCCGTCGCGACGGCCGGGTGGAGGTCACCGCCGTGGTCGGCGTACCGCTGCCTTTCGTGCCGTCCGCCTTCGCCGCCGTAGTGCCCCTGACCGTGCCGGTGAGCGCTACTCATGTCGCATCGGTCGACCGGTTCGGGTCACGGTGACCACGGCCCGAACACGGGCGCCCGGTGGCGCCCAGCATCGATGGATCGCGAGTTGGCGCCGGTCCCGGCTGGGCAGGCGAATGAGGTCCGAGCGACGGGATGGGGAACGGGGCCAGGTGGCTCTGCTCATCCTCGGCTTCACGGTGATCACCTTGCTGCTCGTCGTCGGCGGGATCGACATCACCGCTGTGCAGTTGGCCCGGACGCGGATGATGGACGCAGCCGATGGTGCGGCTCTCGATGCGGCCGACTCGATCGACCTTGCGTCGACCTATGGCGCGGGCCTTCGGGGGATGGTTCGGCTCAGCGATGCCACGGTCGCTACCGTGGCCGCGGGCTATCTTGCTCGCCAGCCCATTCCGCAGGGAGTGTCGAGCTGGGGACTGGCGCCTGGTACGGGGAGCCCGGACGGGCATACCGCGGTCGTCCGCGTGAAAGGCACGGCCCGGTTACCGCTGGCCGGACCGCTCCTGCAGGCGTTCGGCGGTTCCATCGGCCTCGACGTGGAGTCGCACGCCCGCGCCGTCGTCCAGTGAGCTCTGGGCAGGTACGCCCGGTCCGGCGGGCGGCCTCGTGGGTGAGTCACCCGGCCTCCGGCCGCACTCGACTCCCGGCCCCCGGCTGACGCGCGGAGACCGGCAGCCGCCCACCGGTCCATTACGCTCGAAGGCGTGTCCGTCGACTTCGCCGTAGCGCTGAAAGAGCTCCACCAGACCATGGACACCGTCCGTGAGGTCATGGCCCTGCCGCGCCTGCAGGCGGAGATCGACGAGCTGTCCGCGCAAGCCGGCGCCCCCGACCTGTGGGACGACCAGGAGCGGGCGCAGGAAGTCACCAGCAAGCTCTCGCGGTTGACCTCCGACTACGAGCGCGTCGTCGACATGGACCACCGAGTGCAGGACCTCGACGTGCTCGTGCAGCTCGGTCAGGAGGAGGCCGACGCCGCCACCATGGTCGAGGCGGAGGTAGAGCTGACCGCCGTACAGAAGGCCGTCGGCGAGCTGGAGGTCCGCACCCTGCTCTCCGGCGAGTGGGACGAGCGCGAAGCCGTGGTCACGATCCGCTCCGGCGCCGGTGGCGTCGACGCCGCCGACTTCGCCGAGATGCTGCTACGGATGTACTTGCGCTGGGCCGAGCGCCACGGCTACCCGACGACGGTGCTCGACACGTCGTACGCCGAGGAGGCCGGGCTGAAGTCCGCGACGTTCGAAGTCAAGGTCCCCTACGCCTTCGGCAACCTGTCGGTCGAGGCAGGCACCCACCGGCTCGTCCGGATCTCGCCCTTCGACAACCAGGGACGGCGCCAGACCTCGTTCGCCGCCGTGGAGGTGATCCCGCTGATCGCGCAGACCGACAGCGTCGAGATCCCCGAGAACGAGATCAAGGTCGACGTATTCCGCTCCTCCGGACCAGGCGGGCAGAGCGTCAACACCACCGACTCCGCCGTCCGGATGACCCACCTCCCGACCGGCATCGTCGTCTCGATGCAGAACGAGAAGTCGCAGATCCAGAACCGCGCGGCAGCGCTGCGGGTGCTCCAGTCCAGGCTGCTGCTGCAGCGGCAGGCAGAGGAGAACGCCGCCAAGAAGGCGATGGCAGGCGATGTCAAGGCCAGCTGGGGCGACCAGATGCGCTCGTACGTGCTGCACCCGTACCAGATGGTCAAGGACCTGCGCACCGAATACGAGGTCAGCAACCCGGCCGCGGTCTTCGACGGCGACATCGACGGATTCCTCGAAGCCGGCATCCGGATGAAGCGCAGCGCCGAGCGCGACGAGCAATAGCAGGCAGCCGGCCGCGACGACGTCGACGGCGGTCGACGCGGTCGACGGAGCTCGATGACGTCCGTCGGCGGTCGACGAAGCTTGACGGAGCTCGATGGCGCTCGAGGGAGCTCGAGGGAGCTCGGTGAAGCCTCCGGGCCGGCCCGGTCGCAACGCCAGAGCACGCCGGATTCACGCCGGCACCAGCACATCGACGTACTCTCGTGTCCGTATCCCAGTTCTGCCCCCCTCACGTCGTCGTCCCACGTGCTTGTCCCACGTGCTTGTCACTGGCCCTCGGGCCACATCCGTCACTGGCCCTCGGGCCACATCCCTCGCCGGAGGCCCCCACCAGATGGACCCCCGATGATCCGCTTCGAGAACGTCACGAAGACCTACCCCAGAGCCAAGCGGCCGGCCCTGGAGAACATCACGCTCGATATCGAGCGGGGGGAGTTCGTCTTCGTCGTCGGCCAGTCCGGGTCGGGCAAGTCGACCCTGTTGCGGCTGGTGCTGCGGGAGGAGCTCGCGAGCGCCGGTGAGGTCCTGGTGGCCGGCCGCGAGGTCAAGGGACTCCCAGCCCGCAAGGTGCCGCCGCTGCGCCGGGAGATCGGCGTCGTCTTCCAAGACTTCCGGCTGCTGCCGAACAAGACGGTGTTCGCCAACGTCGCGTTCGCACTGCAGGTGCTCGGCCGCTCCCGCCACGACATCACGTCCCTGGTGCCCGAGACCCTGGACCTCGTCGGCCTGGCCGGCAAGGAGAAGCGGCTGCCGCACGAGCTGTCCGGCGGGGAGCAGCAGCGGGTGGCGATCGCCCGCGCCTTCGTCAACAAGCCGCCGATCCTGCTGGCGGACGAGCCGACCGGCAACCTCGACCCGACCACGAGCCTGGGCATCGTGCGCCTGCTCGACCGGATCAACCGCACCGGCACCACGATCGTGATGGCGACGCACGACGACGAGATCGTCGATCAGCTCCGCAAGCGGGTCGTGGAGCTGCGCGACGGCGAGATCGTCCGCGACCAGGTCCGCGGCGCCTACGGCACGCAACGATAGGACGACGATGAGACTGCAGTTCATCTTCGGCGAGATCTGGACTGGATTGCGACGCAACGTGTCGATGGCCGTGTCGGTCGTGCTCGTGACCATGGTGTCGCTGTTCTTCCTGGGGTTCGGCCTGCTCGCCCAGCGACAGGTGAGCACGATGAAGGACTACTGGTACGACCGGGTGCAGGTCTCGATCTTCCTCTGCGGTCAGGGCGACACCACCTCCGCATGCGCGGACGGAGCCGTCACCGATACCCAGCGTCAGCAGATCCTGGCCCAGCTCGGCTCCATGCGCCCGCTGGTCAAGAACGTCTACCACGAGACCCAGCAGCAGGCCTTCACCCGCTTCAAGCAGCAGTTCAAAGGAAGCTCGCTGACCGCGAATGTCACCGCGGCGCAGCTGCCCGAGAGCTACCGGGTGCAGCTGTCGGACGCCTCTCGGTACGCCGTCATCGCCAACTCGTTCCGGGGCGCGCCCGGGGTGAAGGAGGTGCAGGACCAGAAGGCGATCCTGGGCAAGTTCTTCAGCTTCCTGCGGGTGCTCTCGCTCAGCTCTCTGGCGCTGGCCGCGGCGATGGTGCTGTGCGCGGTGCTCTTGATCGGCACAACGATCCGGCAGACCGCCTTCAGCCGCCGAAGGGAGACCGGCATCATGCGTCTGGTGGGGGCTTCGGCGTTCGTCATCCAGCTGCCGTTCGTCCTCGAGACGCTGTTGGCCACGCTGGTCGGTGCCGGTCTCGCGGTGGGACTGCTATGGGCCGCGGTCCACTACGGTATTTCGGGCTTCCTGGCCACCATCTTGTCGATCGGCTTCGTGGACGTCTCCGACGTGTGGCGCTTGACGCCGTGGCTGGTCGGCGGCGCTCTGGCTCTGGCGTTCGTCACCTCGTGGGTCGCGCTGCGCCGCTACCTGCGGGTGTGACCTGACCCGGCCCCGCCGGCGCGAGCGCGCGCCGTCCGAGCAGGCGAGTCCGAGCAGGCAGACACGAGCAGGGCGGAACCGTGACCCGGCCCGGTGCATCGGACGGGTAGCGTGGCGGACCGGCATACCCGTGCCGGCACCGGGGGGCGGCAGGCCAGGACAGAGACGAGGCAGGACAGGTGGCGAAGGAGCAGGGGCGCAAGCTGATCGCCAGCAACCGCAAAGCCCGCTACGACTACTTCATCGAGGACACGTTCGAGGCGGGACTGGTGCTTACCGGCACCGAGGTCAAGTCCCTGCGCGCCGGACGCGCCTCGCTGATCGACGGATTCGCAACGGTGCGCGACGGGGAGGTCTGGCTCGAGGGCGTCCACATCCCCGAGTACACCGAGGGCACGTGGACCAACCACGAACCCCGGCGGCGTCGCAAGTTGCTGCTCAACCGCGCCGAGATCGTCAAGCTGAACGGCAAGACCGCCGAGACCGGGCACACGATCGTGCCCCTGGCGCTGTATTTCAAGGACGGCAAGGCCAAGGTGGAGATCGCGCTGGCCAAGGGCAAGCGCAGCTACGACAAGCGCAACACCTTGCGGGAGCAGCAGGACAAGCGGGACGTGGCGAGGGCGCTCGGCTCGAGGAACTCTTGATGGCCGGACTGCCCGCCGTGCGGGCACCGGTCGTGGCACCGGTCGCTGCACCGGTCCCGCGCCCAAACCGGGCGACGCGGTGGCGAGCAGCCGTCTCGGTCCTTCTCGCGCTGGCCGCCATGGTCGTCCTGCCGGCGTCCTCGGCCTGGTCTGCGGGTGTGGAGCACATCGTCTCGTTCACCGCCGACTACACCGTCGAAGCCGGCGGCGGCATGGACGTCGTCGAGACGCTGGTGTGGGACTTCGGCGCCAGCCCACACCACGGCATCAAGCGCTACATCACCACGTCGCAGGGCTACGACCCCCAGCCGAGCAAGCACCGGATCTACGACCTCACGCAGGTCCAGGTGTCCAGCCCGAGCGGCGCCCCTACCCAGACCAGCACGTCGCAGTTCGGTGCCAACACCATCATCCGGGTCGGCGACCCCAACACGACCATCTCCGGAACCCAGACGTACGTCGTGCGCTACCACCTGGGGCACGTCGTCAACAGCCAGCCTGACGACGTCGAGTTGTACTGGAACGTCACTGGGGCCCAGACCAGCATCCCCACTGACGCGGTGAACGTCACCGTCCACGGCCCGGCGGCAGTGACCAAGGCCAAATGCTTCAGTGGCGCACAAGGCTCTACCGACCAGTGCACCGCCACGCCCGGCCAGACGGCCCGCTTCTCCGCGTCCGGCCTGGCGGCCTACTCCCAGGTCAGCGTGGTCGCGGCCTTCCCGACGCCGGCGTTCACCGACACCTCGCCGGCGTTGGTGTCCGGCGGCTCCAGCGAGGCCGGCTCCAACGTCCCGAGCGATCCGGTCTCCAGCCTGTCGCAGGGCGCGGCCAAAGCGGTCAGCGTCCTGTCGATCGGCGGCGGGATCGGCATCCCCGTACTGGCCGCGGTCGTCATGGGCTTTCTCGTGCGGACCCGCGGGCGGGACGAGCAGTACGCCGGTCTGACCCCGGGGCTGGAGCCGGCGCCCGGGGCGGAGGTCGCGGTCGTCCGCGGCCGGTCCGCTCCGGTGGCCGTCCAGTTCCAGCCTCCCGCGGGGGTCCAGGCCGGGCTGGTCGGCACGGTCCTGGACGAAGAGGCGGGCACCATCGACGTGAGCGCGACCGTCGTCGACCTCGCGGTGCGGGGTTACCTGCGGATCGAGGAGGTGCAGAGCGGGGGGGTCAGTGGACACTTTGCCCGCACCGACTGGCAGCTGACGAAGATGGTGCCCACGACCACGGAGCGGCTCGACCACTACGAACAGATCGTGCTCGACGGTCTCTTCGATTCGGCCAACCCGGTGCTCCTGTCCGCGCTCAAGAACCGTTTCCACGGCACCCTCGTCGCCGCGCAGAGCTCGATGTACGACGAGGTGGTCCGCCGCGGCTGGTTCCGCAGTTCGCCCCAGAGACAGCGCCGCGGGTGGAGTGTGCTGTCCACCGCCTTCTTCGTCGCGGCCTTCGCCGCCTTCGGTCTCGCGCACAGGTCCGCGGGGGTCGACACCCGGGCGGGAGTCGGTTTCGGTATCTCTTCAGGCTACATCCTGGTGGCCGGCCTGGTCCTGGCCGGGCTGATCGTGATGGTTCTGGGCCGTCAGATGGCCGCCCGGACCGCCAGGGGCAGCGCCGTACTGGCCCAGTCGCTCGGCTTCAAGCAGTACCTGCTGACCGCCGAGGCCAACCAGATCGCGTTCGAGGAAGCGCAGGACGTGTTCAGCCGCTACCTGCCCTACGCCATCGTCTTCGGTGTGGCGCAGCGGTGGGCCAAGGTCTTTTCCGACGTTGCCCAGGCCGCCAGCGCTGCGGGCTACTCGCTCGGCACGCCCGGGTGGTACGTCTTCGCCGGTGCCGGCAATTTCGGGTCCTTCGCGGGCATTGCCGATGGCGTGGACAGCTTCTCGACCACCGCGAGCGGCACCTTCACCAGCACGCCGGGATCGTCGGGCGGGAGCGGGTTCAGCGGCGGCGGCTTCTCCGGCGGCGGTGGAGGGGGCGGCGGTTCCTCCTCCTGGTAGAGGGTGTAGCCCGCATGTTCGCGCACCCGGGTGACACTTCGGGCGGGATGGAGCATGGCCGAAGTGCCACGGGGGTGCGCGAGGTGGCCTCAGGATTGGCCGTCAGTGGACGACGAGCAGTAGGTCGCCGCCCTCGACCTGCTGCTGGCCGCTGATCGCCAGGCGCTCCACGGTCCCGGCGACAGGCGTTGTGATGGCCGCCTCCATCTTCATCGCCTCGATCGTCGCCACGGTGTCGCCGGCCTGCACCGCGGCGCCGGCGGCGACGGAGAGCGACACCACCCCGGCGAACGGCGAAGCGACCTGACCCGGCACCGAGGTGTCGGCCCGCTCGGCCTGACGGATGTCGACGGAAACCGACTCGTCACGGACCTGAACCGGCCGGAGCTGGCCGTTGACAGTACACATGACCGTGCGCATACCCCGCTCGTCGGCGTCGCTGATCGACTGCACCCCGAGCAACAGCCGCTTGCCGGGCTCGAGCTCGACCCGGTGTTCGGTGTCCGGCGCCAGGCCGTGCAGGAATTCGGGCGTCCCGAGCAGCGACAGGTCCGAGTAGCTCTCGACGCTCTTGTCGTAGTCGCGGGTCGGACCGGGGAAGAGCAGCCGGTTGAGCGTCGGACGGGGCCGCGTCGCCAGCGCCTGAGTGTCGTCGGCCCCCAGCTCGCCGACGGGAGGCTTTGGGGCCTTGCCCTGGAGCGCCTTGCTGCGGAACGGCTCGGGCCAGCCGCCCGGAGGCTCGCCGAGCTCACCGCCGAGGAAGCCGATCACCGAGTCGGGAATGTCGTATTTCGTGGGGTCGGCCTCGAAGTCGGCGGGGTCGGCGCCCGCGCCCACCAGGGCCAGGGCTAGGTCGCCGACGACCTTGGAGCTCGGAGTGACCTTGACGATGTTGCCCAGGATCCGGTTAGCCGCGGCGTAGGTGTCCTCGACGGACTCGAACCTGTCCCCGAGCCCCAGCGCGATCGCCTGCTGCCGCAGGTTCGACAGCTGCCCGCCGGGGATCTCATGGGTGTAGACCCGGCCGGTAGGGGAGCGCAGGCCGGATTCGAACGGGGCGTACATCGCCCGCACCGCCTCCCAGTAGGGCTCGAGGTCGCAGACGGCGGCCAGCTCGAGGCCGGTCGCCCGCGCTGTGCCGTCCGTCCCGGCGACCAACGCCGACATCGACGGCTGGCTGGTGGTGCCGGACATGGGCGCACTCGCCACGTCCACGGCGTCGACGCCGGCGTCGATCGCCGCCAGGAGCGTAGCCAGCTGGCCCCCCGGTGTGTCGTGGGTGTGCAGATGCACCGGCAGGTCGAAGCGCTCGCGCAGCGCAGCGACCAGCACGCGGGCGGCCGGCGCCCGCAGCAGGCCGGCCATGTCCTTGATCGCCAGGACGTGCGCGCCGGAGCCGACGATCCGCTCGGCGAGGTGCAGGTAATAGTCGAGGGTGTAGAGCCGCTCGCTCGGGCTGAGCAGGTTGCCGGTGTAGCAGAGCGCCACCTCCGCGACCGCGGTGCCCGTCTCGCGCACCGCCTCGATGGCCGGCCGCATCTGGTTAACGTCGTTGAGCGCGTCGAAGATGCGGAAGATGTCGACGCCCGTGCGGGCGGCCTCCTGCACGAACGCGTCCGTCACGGCAGTCGGGTACGGCGTGTAGCCCACCGTGTTGCGACCCCGCAGCAGCATCTGCAGCGGCAGGTTCGGCATCGCCTCGCCCAGCGCGGCCAGCCGTTCCCAGGGGTCCTCGGCGAGGAACCGCAGGGCAACGTCGTATGTCGCGCCGCCCCAGGCCTCGACACTCAACAGTTGCGGAGTCAGCCGGGCGACGTGACCCGCGACGAGCAGCAGGTCGCGGCTGCGCATCCGGGTGGCCAGCAGTGACTGATGCGCGTCCCGGAACGTCGTGTCCGTCACCGCGACTGCGGTCTGCCCCCGCAGTGACCGGGCGAAACCTTCGGGGCCCTGGTCCAGCAGGCGTTGGCGCGCCCCAGGAGGGGGTGCGGTGTCCAGGTCGATGTCCGGCAGCTTGGCGCTCGGCGATACGTGCTGCCGCGGGGGGCCGTACGGCTGGTTGACCGTGACTTCGGCGAGGTAGGTGAGCAGCTTGTTGGCCCGGTCGGCCGGTACCCGGGAGTTGAGCAGTTGCGGCCGCTCCTCGATGAAGGACGTCGAGAGCCGTCCGGCGAGGAAGTCCGGCTCCTCCAGCAGGGACTGCAGGAACGGGATGTTGGTCGACACACCGCGGATCCGGAACTCGGCCAGGGCGCGCTTGGCCCGGCCTACCGCGGTGGGGAAGTCTCGCCCTCGGCAGGTCAGCTTGACCAGCATCGAGTCGAAGTGCGCGCCGATGTCGGCACCGACGAACACCGTGCCGCCGTCGAGCCGCACGCCAGCGCCGCCCACGGAGCGGTAGACCGTGATCCGCCCCGTGTCCGGCCGGAAGCCGTTGGCCGGGTCCTCGGTGGTGATCCGGCACTGCAACGCCGCCCCGCGCAGCTGCACGCGGTCCTGCGACAGGCCCAGCTCCGCCAGGGTGGCACCGGACGCGATCCGCATCTGCGATGCCACCAGGTCGATGTCGGTGACCTCCTCGGTCACGGTGTGCTCGACCTGGATCCGCGGGTTCATCTCGATGAACACGTAGCGCCCGTCCGGCGCCAGCAGGAACTCCACCGTGCCGGCGTTGACGTAGCCGATCTGCCTGGCAAAGGCGACCGCGTCGGCGCAGATGCGGTCACGCAGCGCCGGGTCCAGGTTCGGTGCCGGAGCGACCTCGACCACCTTCTGGTGCCGCCGCTGCACCGAGCAGTCCCGCTCGAACAAGTGCAGCACCGTGCCGGCCGCATCGGCGAGGATCTGCACCTCGATGTGCCGGGGGCTGACGACGGCCTCCTCCAGGAAGACCGTTGCATCACCGAAGGCCGACTCCGCCTCGCGCATCGCCGCCTCGATCGACCCGCGCAGGTCCTCCGGTCGCTCCACGCGGCGCATGCCCCGGCCGCCGCCGCCGGCGACGGCCTTGGCGAAGATCGGGAAGCCGACCTGGTCGGCGGCGGCGACCAGCACGTCGATGTCGTCGCTCGGCGGCACGCTGTTCAGCGTCGGCAGGCCCGCGGCCTTTGCGGCAGAGATCGCCCGGGCTTTGTTGCCGGTCAGGTGCAGCACCGAGGCCGGTGGGCCGATGAAGGTGACGTCGGCGGCAGCGCAGGCCTCGGCGAGCGTGGGGTTCTCCGACAGGAATCCGTAGCCGGGGTAGACGGCGTCGGCGCCGGCCTCGACCGCGGTTCGCACGATGCCGCCTGGGTCGAGGTAGGCGCGCACCGGGTGCCCGGGCTCCCCGATCTCGTACGCCTCGTCCGCCTTGAGGACGTGCTCGCTCTTGCGGTCCTCATACGGGAATACCGCGACGGTCTTGGCGCCCAACTCCGTCGCCGCGCGGAACGCCCGGACGGCGATCTCTCCCCGGTTGGCGACCAGCACCTTGCGAAACATGCGCGCCTCCCGGGGCGGACGTGGCCGTCAGGTCAGCGCCGAGCCTACTGACGTGTCCAAGCGGCGAGCCCGACGTACCGGCATGCGAGCGACGACGGGCTCAGAGCAGGCCGGTTGCCCTGGCCACGCTGACCGCCGGGGCCGGCATGAGGACGTCGAGCAGGAAGTCCTCCTCCTCGTGGGCGGCGAGCAGCGCCAGGCGCGGATCGGAGCGCAGCACCTGGTGGACGTCGTCGCCGCGGATCGGGTAGTCGGCCACCTGGTGCCGCCAGTGACAGGCCACGAGCACCCCGTCCGCCGTCAACGACCTCGCGGCGCGGTCGGCCAGCAGGCCCAGATCGGGGAGGTCGAGGTAGTAACCCACCTCGGAGAGCACCAACAGATCCACCTCATCGCTCGGCCAGTCCTGCGGCACCGAACACTGCTCGACCCGTACCCCGGGCAGCCGCGCCGTCCGCTCCCCTGCCTGCGCCACCGCCGCCGCCGCGACGTCGACGGCGAGGAGTTCGTCGCACCGGGTGGCCAACTGGGCGGTGAGCACCCCGATCGAGCAGCCCACCTCCAGACCGCGTCGGAACCGCGGCCGGGGCAGGCTGGCCAGCGTGATCGCCCGCTTCCGCTGCTCGTACCAGCGCGTCGTGAACCCCCACGGGTCGTCGCCGCCGCTGGCGTAGAACTCCTCGAAGTACTGCGGCGGAAGGCTCATCGCGGCGGCTCCGGCAGCCGGCTCGTCGTCATGCGCCGACCATAGGCCGCTCGCCAGCCGGAATTGTGGTGGGGCGCTCGACGTTCGACGGATAGGATAAAACCATGCCCTGAGCGGGACGAGCCGGTCACTACCGGTCCGCGCGTACCGCTCGGTGCTGGACAACTGAACAGAGGAACGTGAGCACCCCATGGGGGTGAACGGTTTCGACGTTGGCCGCCGAGCCAGGGGAAGCGGGCCGAGGATGCGGGGTCATCTCGTCAACGCCCCCCGCAACCAATAGGTGCCAATACATCGCGCACCGACTTCGCCCTCGCCGCCTGAGCGAGCACCGAAGTCCGTCAGCCTAGGCATGCTTCCGGCCTAGTCCCTGGCGTCAGCTAGGAAGCTTTGCTGCACGCTCTTGTCGTGGGGGTAGTGCGGGACTCTCACACGGCTGGGCCTGTCAGTGGACGTGCGCGCGCGAGCACTGGGGCCGAGAAAATCCATAGCGCGCTGCACCCGGAGAAGCCCTGGGTTGTCGTCAACGGACGCGGGTTCGATTCCCGCCACCTCCACCATCGTGCTCACGTCCCTCGAAGCTCCGCAGCGAAGGGTCCGGCTCCCCGCCGGGCCCTTCGTCGCGTGCGGACGCGCGCGGCCACGGCGCCGCAATACCTCGGTTCTGCGCGGCCGATGGCAGGGTGGGCAGGTGCACCTCCGGACAGCCGCCGCGACCCAGCGTCCTCGAATCGACTACCACGCACGACCGGCCGCAGCCCGAACCCTCGTACTGCTCGCCCATGGTGGCCGCTCCGACTCCCAGGCCGGCTCCTCGGACTGGTGGCCGCCGCTGCTGCGAATGTTGCCGTTCGCGGCCGTGGCGACCGCGGCCGCGCCGACGGCGGCGGTGGGCATGTTGCGCTACCGGGTGCAGGGTTGGAACGGCTCGCGCAAGGACGCGGCGAAGGACCTGCGTGACGTACTCGGCGGCCTCGCCGGAGACAGCGGCCGCGACATCGATCGGGTGCTGCTGATCGGTCACTCGATGGGTGGACGTGCCGTGCTGGACGCCGCCGCGTCACCGCTGGTCACCGGCGTCTGTGCACTGGCGCCGTGGCTCCCGTCCGGCGAAGCGCTCGCCGACCTCGGCGGCCGACGGATCGTTTTCGCTCACGGCGATGCGGACACCACGACCGACTTCGCGTCGACCGCACAGTTCGTCCGGCGGTGCCGGGAAAGGGGGTGGCCCGCTGCGTTCTTCACCGTCCCGGGCGAGCAGCACAACATGCTCCGCAGCGCCTCCGCGTGGGACGACGTGGTCGGCCGGTTCGTGACCGCTGAGGTCTCGGGAACGGGCGACCCACTGCTGGACGAGGCGACGACAACGGACGTCAGCCGCCCTCCCACTCTGCTGTCCGCCAGCGAGCGCGGTACGCCGTGGCGGGGCGTCGCGTCGGTCGCCGCCGCCGCCGCCACCGCACGGGCCGTGCCGCGGTGGCTCGCGGTTCGACGGGACTGGGCTCGACGGGATTCGGCTCGACGGGGCAGGGAGATTCGCTGACATGAGCCCAGCTGACGCGACAGCTCTGATCGACTTCGACTCACTGCTGGACGACGAGGAGCGCGAGATCCAGCAGGTGGTGCGCGCGTTCGTCCGGGACCGGGTCCGGCCGTCCATCGCCCGGTGGTTCGAAGAAGGGATTTCGCCCCGCGAGCTGGCCTCCGAGATGGGCACGCTCGGCCTGCTTGGCATGCACCTGCAGGGCTACGGGTGCGCCGGGACCAGCGCGGTCGCCTACGGGCTGGCCTGTCTCGAGCTGGAAGCGGGCGACAGTGGCCTGCGCAGCTTCGTCTCGGTCCAGGGTTCCTTGTCGATGTACTCCATCTGGCGCTACGGCTCCCCGGAGCAGAAACAGGAGTGGCTCCCGCAACTCGCCTCGGGCGAGGCGATCGGGTGTTTCGGCCTGACCGAGGCCGATTTCGGCTCGGATCCGGGCGCTATGCGGACGACCGCGGTCCGCAGCGGTGCCGACTGGGTCCTCAACGGTTCGAAGATGTGGATCACCAATGGCAGCGCCGCCGACGTCGCGACGGTATGGGCGCGCACCGACGACGGGATCGCCGGCTTCCTGGTGCCTCGCGGCACCAGGGGATTCGCCAGCTCCGACATCCACGGCAAGCTGTCGCTGCGCGCCTCGACCACGTCCGAGCTGCATCTGGACGACGTGCGGCTGCCGGATTCGGCCCGGCTGCCGTTGGCGCGCGGGCTGGGCGGACCGCTCGGCTGCCTGAACGAGGCGAGGTTCGGGATCATCTTCGGGTCGATGGGCGCCGCCCGGGACTGCCTCGACAGCACCCTGCAGTACGCCGGCGCGCGGGTCCAGTTCGACCGGCCGATCGCCGGGTTCCAGCTGACCCAGGCCAAGTTCGCGGACATGGCGGTGGAGCTCTACAAAGGGCTGCTGCTCGCCCTGCACCTCGGCCGGCTCAAGGACGCGGGACGGCTGCGGCCCGAACAGGTCAGCGTCGGCAAGCTCAACAACGTGCGCGAGGCGCTGCAGATCGCCCGCACCTGCCGGACGATCCTCGGCGGATCGGGCATCACGGTCGAGTACCCGGCCATGCGGCACGCCAACAACCTCGAATCGGTGCTCACCTACGAGGGCACCAGCGAGGTGCACACGTTGACCATCGGTCAAGCTCTCACCGGGATCTCCGCCTTCCGCTGAGCGGGCGCCGGTGCCCCCGGCCGGCGTGCACGAGCGCCGATGCCGGTGAGTCACAATGGGCGCCATGCCCGCCGTACCGTCCGTGTCCAACTCGATCACTGTCCGCCTGGAGCTGCCGGCCCGGGCCACTGCCGTCAGCGAGTTGACGACCGCGATCGAGCGGTGCGGCGGCCTGGTCACCGGACTGGACGTGACGGCCTCGGGGCCGGCTCGACTGCAGATCGATGTCACCGTGGCGGCCCGGGACACCACGCATGCCGACGAGGTCGTCTCGGCGATGCGCGACCTCGAGGGCATCGAGATCGGCAAGGTCAGCGACCGCACCTTCTTGATGCACCTGGGCGGCAAGCTCAAGGTCGAGTCGAAGGTGCCGATCCGCAACCGCGACGACCTGTCCTTGATCTACACCCCCGGCGTGGCCCGCATCTGCATGGCTATCGCCGCCAATCCGGAGGACGCCCGGCGGCTCACGATCAAGCGCAACACCGTCGCCGTGGTCACCGACGGGTCCGCGGTGCTGGGTCTGGGCAACATCGGTCCGCTCGCGGCGCTGCCGGTGATGGAGGGCAAAGCGGCGCTGTTCAAGCGGTTCGCCGGCATCGACGCCTTCCCGATCTGCCTCGACACGCAGGACACCGACCAGATCGTCGCGGTCGTCAAGGCGATCGCGCCGGTGTTCGCGGGCATCAACCTCGAGGACATCAGTGCGCCGCGGTGTTTCGAGGTCGAGCGACGGCTGCGCGATGAGCTCGACATACCCGTCTTCCACGACGACCAGCACGGCACTGCCATCGTCGCTCTCGCCGCTCTGCGCAATGCGCTGCGCGTCGTGGGCAAGCACCTCGCGGACGTCCGCATCGTGATGAGCGGCGCAGGTGCCGCGGGCACCGCCATCCTGCGCCTGCTGCTCCGCGCCGGTGCCCGGCATGTCGTGGTGGCCGACGTGCGCGGGGTCATCCACGCCGACCGCGAGGACATCGCCCGGGCCGACGACGCCAACCTCTGCTGGGTGTCGGAGCACACCAACCCCGAGGGGTTCACCGGCACGCTGCGCCAGGCTCTCGAGGGCGCCGACGTCTTCATCGGGGTGTCGGCGCCAAACTTATTGACCGGCGACGACATCGCCACCATGAACCAGGGTTCCATCGTCTTCGCGTTGGCTAACCCCGACCCGGAGGTGGACCCGGCCGAGGCGGCTCAGCACGCAGCTGTGGTCGCCACGGGGCGCAGCGACTTCGCGAATCAGATCAACAACGTGCTGGTCTTCCCGGGGGTGTTCCGTGGCCTCCTCGACGCCGCGTCGAATGATGTCTCGGACGACGTACTGCTCGCGGCTGCCGAAGCCCTCTCCGACGTCGTGGCACCGGACCAGCTGAACCCGGCGTACATCGTTCCCAGCGTGTTCCACCCCGACGTGTCCAAGGTCGTGGCCGCGGCCGTCGAAGCCGTGGCGCGCTCTGCGCGTACCGCTGCTGCGACGCCGGCTGCACCCCTCGTACCGGATGGCGCCTCGCCGTCGGCTTCGCCGGTTCCGCCGGTTCCGCTGGCAGCCAATCCGTTGCCACCTGTTCCACTGTCGGCCGCCGACTTTGCCGAGGTCGACGTGGCAGGCGTCGTACCCACATGACGAGCCGGGGGACCGACGCCGACGTGCCGGTTTCGCGCTCGACCGTCCCATCAGCCCGCCGAGCGATCAGGGTCCGGTGGCTGCTGGTCCTCGCCGCGGCGATGTTCGTGCAGGTCCTTGCCGTGTATTCACCGGGGGCGCCGCACGGCCCTGAGATATCCGGGCTGGACAAGCTGGTGCATCTGCTGCTGTTCGCGGCGCCCACCTTCGCCGGCCTCGCCGCCGGCTTGCGGCCACGCTGGCTGCTGGCGCTGCTGGCGATCCATGCGCCGCTCAGCGAGGTGGTGCAGTGGGCTGGTCTCCCGAACCGCGACGGCGACGTCTGGGACGCCCTGGCCGATCTCACCGGCGTGCTCGTCGCCTGGCTGTTGTTCAGCGGATGGCGCGCCTCCCGCCGCTGGTAGACTGACCTCACCGAGCATCGCCCGCCTGGCAAAAGTGGGCTGCAGCTCGGATTCCTCCGGACTGATCCGTTCAGTGCCGGCCCACCGGGCGCGCATACCGTTTCGCGCCTGAGGTTCGTCCACACCGCTACTCCCGGTGCTCGAGACGTGCCTACCTCGAGTACCGAAGTGAGAGCTGCCAGATGAGCAAGCACCTCGGGCGTGCCAACGCGCCCGTGAAGTCCGTCAATTCAGCCAAGTCGTCCAACTCAGAGAAGTCCGCCAGGTCAGCCAAGTCGGCCAAGGG
>JAABUS010003058.1_pt1 | contig 28702 bp, 19 predicted proteins | sample 5560161 | NCBI WGS metagenome assembly JAABUS01 (sample SAMN10711885, study PRJNA513376) | rock metagenome | isolation source: Antarctica rocks | place: Antarctica: Victoria Land, Trio Nunatak nord | collected 2016-01-04
CGCCTGCTGGATGACGCGATCTTCTTCATAGGCGGGTGGTTGCACGACGCGACGCTCCACAACGGGCGGGGGTTGGACCACCCGGCTCTCCTCATAAGCGGGCGGTTGCACGAGCCGTCGCTGCACGATCGGCGGCTGCTGGATCACCCGGGTTTCAACCAGGGGGGCGGGCTGAACATATTGCCTCTGGATGATCGTGGGGGGGACATAGACGTACCGAGGCCGCGTCACGACCACCGGGACGGGTGCGACCACGACGGGAGTTGCGTAGACGACGCCGTAGCCCCGGCGAAAAGGACGTGGCCCGAATGGCCCTCGTCCCCGTCCCCACTGCGCATTGGCCTCGGCGGCGCCGAGCCCCAATATCTCGACAACTCCAACGACGCCCAATATGGTCAGTGCTCTCAAGTTGAATCGCAAGGTCTGCTCCTTCAAGGTGGCCGTTCCATCTCAAGGCCGCGAGGTCGGCCTACATGCCGACCGCGTCTCGGTCGCCTCGGCGTGAATGTGCCGAGCGTGTCCGGCCCGAGACTCGAGTGTTCCGCGGGGGTCGAGAGACTCGGCCCCCAACTACTCATTTTCATGCACAGGGCGTGCCGGTCGGTCGGCGATGGGCACGACCGAGGGGAGGGCGAGCGGCAACGCGGGCGTCGAAGCCAACCTCGGGCTCGTCACCGGAGATTACCCTCCTTATTCACGACCAGAGAGGCCCTCGCCAGCGGGTATCCCGACGAGCTTTCGGTACCAGTCGCGGGTCCGGGTCGCGTATCGGTCGGCGTCGGTTCTGAAGGCGGCGAGGGCCGTACGGTCGTCGCCTTCATAGTGGAGGCGGCGGGCCAGCCGGTCGAGCTCGTCGGGTTGATCGGGGAGGTCGGCGTCCCGGCGGTTGTGGACGATCCGCAGGCGCCCCTCGACGGCGCGCAGGAAGCTGTAAGCTCGACGCAGGTCGGCGGCCGCCTCGGGATCGAGCAGGCCCGATTTGCGCAGCGCGGCCAGGGCATCCCAGAGGTTGGGGCGGATGACCTCGGGGGACTTCGACGCGTGGACGAGCTGGAGGTACTGGACGATGAATTCGATGTCGGCCAGGCCCCCGAACCCGCGCTTCAGGTCGTGACGGGGGCAGGTCTCTTCGAGCTTCCGGCGCATGGCGAAGACTTCGCGGGCGAGGGCCTCCGGGTCGACCGGCGTGGCCAGGACGTCGCGGATCGTCTCGGCGACCGCCTGGCCGAAGCCCCCGGTCGCGAAGACGACCCGTGCGCGGGTCAGGGCCAGTCGCTCCCACGAATGCGCCTGCCCGCGGAAGTAGTCGGCGAAGGCCTCCAGGGTCACCACGAGCGGGCCGGAGGAGCCGTGCGGCCGGAGCCGGGTGTCGACCGCGTACAGGGGGCCGGGGGCCGCCGGGTCGCCCAGTGCCTTGAGCACGCGGCGAACGACCTCGGTCATGAATTGATCGTTGGAGACCGACTCGGCCCCGCCTCGCGTCGCGCCGTCGGACTCGTGCAGGGCGATCAGGTCCAGGTCGCTGTGGTAATTCAGCTCCCGCCCGCCGAACTTCCCCAGCCCGACGACCGCCCACCGCGATCGCTCGCCGTTGCTCTGGCGGCGTGGCGTGCCGAATCGTTCGGCACGGCGCAGGAACTGGTCGCGGGCGACCTGGGCGACGATCGCCTCGGCGACGTCGGCCAGCTCGCGTGTCACGTCGCGGACCGGCTCGCGGCCCAGGATGTCGCGCGTCCCGATGCGAATCCATTCCTTGTTCCGGAAGCTGAGCAGGATGGGGGCCAGGTCCTCGGCCCCCTTGCAGAGCTCGGCCAGCTCGGCGCGAATCGCGGAGGAGGGCTGGGGGCGGTCGACGACCAGCGAGTCCATCAGGTCGTCGATCATCCCCGGGTTGTTGATGAGGATCTCGCAGAGGAACCCGCTCGAGGCGCAGAGCTCGACGTAGAGCCGGAGGGTCGGCGGGTTGAAGTTGAAGAGCTCCCAGAGGATGGCCTTGGCCCCCAGCGAGGCCGAGACCTTCTCCAGGTTCGTCAGCGCCATGTCGGGGTCGGGCGTGCGGGCGACGGCCTGGAGCAGCCTCGGGGCGATCGCCGCGAAGAAGTGCCGGCACCGCGCCTGCGAGAGAAAAGGGATGTCCTCGCGCGCCAGGGCCAGCAGGTTGGCGTACGCCGTCTGGTGGTCGGCGAAGGGATAGGGGCCGAGCGCGGCGGAGACGAGCCCGGGGTCCGGATCAGGGTCCAGGACCAGGTCGACGACGGGGTCGGCGGCGTCCCCGGCGTCGTCGCGGAAGGCGTCGTGCAGGAGGTGGTTGAGGATCTTCCGATTCAGCTCGGTCTTGGCGCGGTAGTCGTTCAGGAACCGCCCCGCGGGGCCGGTCCGGTCTTCCCAGATGCTGGCGGGGGGGTAGCCGATCCGGATCGCCAGGATGCGTTGCTCCTCCAGGTCGCGGGGCATCTGGTGCGTCTGGCGGTCGAACATCGTCTGGAGGCGGTGCTCCACCAGCCGGAGGAAGCGATAGGTGTTCTCCATGATCCCGCGCTCCTGCGCGGTCAGGCAGCCGACCTCCTCCAGCCGCGAGATGGCGATCAGCGTGTTGGCATGGCGGACCTCGGGGTACTCGCCGCCGTGGAGCAACTGGAGGAACTGGACGACGAACTCGACGTCGCGGATCCCGCCGCGGCCGGTCTTGACCTCGACCTCGGAGGTCCCCGCCGACACCGTCCGCTGCTCGATCCGCCGCTTCAGGGCCTTGATCTCGCCGATCTCGGCGCCGCCGAGATAGCGTCGATAGACGAACGGCTCGATCGCGTCGAGGAACTCGCGGCCGAGTCCGAGGTCGCCGCCGACGGGGCGGCATTTGATCAGGGCCTGTCGCTCCCAGGTCCTGCCGGTCGTCTCGTAATAGCCCAGCGTCCCCGCCAGCGAGCGCGCCAGGGCCCCCTGGTCCCCCTCGGGCCTGAGCCGCATGTCGACCCGATAGGCCTGCCCGAGGGACGAGTGGTCGGAGAGGAGTCGGACGAGGTCGCCCCCCATCCTGGCGAAGAACTCGGCGTTGGAGACCGCCCTCGGTCCGTCGGTCTGCCCCTCGTCGTCGTAGAGGAAGATCAGGTCGATGTCCGAGCTGTAGTTCAGCTCCTCGCCGCCGAGCTTCCCGAGGCCGAGCACCACGAACCGCGCCGGGCTCGCGTCGCGCACGCGGGGGACGCCGTGCCTGGCCTCGGCGCGTCGGCGTGCGAGGCGGTAGGCGGCCTCGACGCAGGCGTCGGCCATGTGCGAGAGGTCGAGCGTGATCAGCTCCAGCGGCAGCCCGCGCACGATGTCGCCGTAGCCGACCCGGAGCGTCTCGCAGCGCCGGAACCGTCGCAAGGTCAGGCGCTCCGCCTCCTCATCCCGGGCCTCGCGCACGCCCTCCCAGAGTTCGGCGATCAGGGTCGCACGGTCGCGGCGCTCGGACCCCTCGCGGAGCCACGCCGGCGAGTTCGGGTCGTGGATGATGAGCTCGCTGAAGTGCTGGCTCGTGCTGAAGAGTTGGAGCAGGATCTCGAGCGCGCGCGAGTCGTCCACCAGGCCCTCGAGTGCCACCTCCGGCGACGGGTTCGCCGCGACGAACCGCTCCAGGTTCGTCAACGCCATGCCGGAGTCGGGGCACCTGGGCAGGATCGCGTGCAGGGCGGTCGCGAGCCTCGCCAGGACACGCGGGGAGGAGGCTCGACTGGATAGGTCCCGGAGGTCGCGGAACCCGCGCTCGACGTCGCGAATCCCCAGGCTGGTCAGCCAGCGCCGGGCCGTCTCGGGGTCGTCGAGCAGAACCCAGGCGCGGTCGAGGGTCGCGAATGGTGAATCGGCCATGATGCCACGCCCGCTCCTCCCGCCGTTTGCACCGGGGCGGGCCCGATCAGGTCCCGGCGACGAAGCTCGAACCGTGCTGGATGTGCCGGAAGATCACCTCGACGTCGCCCCGGCTGATCCCCAGCGTGGTGGCAATCGAGCGGTCGTCGGCCCCCGGCCGAATCAGCGGCATGACCCGAGGCGCCAGCGGCAGGAGGCGATCCGGCAGCGGCGGGACGGGCGTGTGACGGCGATGTTCATTCCAGGGGTCGCCCAGGGCGAAGAACCCGGGCTCGAACCAGTATTCGTGCCCCCCGTGGTGCAGGACCCGGAGGAACCACTCCTCGAAGCTCGCCGCGATCACCCGCGGGCGGCTCCGCGCCCGATCGTCGCCCGACGTGAAGATCGGGCAATCTCCCTTCGGCCATTGATAGGCGAGGTCGATGCAGACCGTCTCGACATTGGGGTTGCCCAGCTCGAACCAGCTCTCGGGCTGGACCAGGATCCCGGGGACCCGGGCGAACGGGACCATCGGGCCGATCGCCGACAGGGGGTGGATCATCGGCCCGCCGGCGTAGAACCCGTTGGAGAGCACCAGCCAGGCACGCAGCCCCTCCGTCAGGCGATAACCATGCCGGTTCTCCCACCCCTCGACATGGCGAGGGTCGGCCCCGGGACGGCACGGGTCTCTGCCCGGGCCGAAAAGCGCCTCCAGCGCAGCGGGCGTAGGCGCCCGGCCGGGGTCGATCCCGACCGACTCCACCCAACGTCCCACCAGGTCGACCAACGCGCTCCTCATCCTCGCTCCTTTTCGCCCCGCGACATCGCGGAAACCGTCGTGACCACCCGACCGAACAGCGTGACGGCGCTGACGTCTTCGACCTCGATGGGCACGACGTGCCCCACCAGGCGCTCATTCCCTTCGAAGACGGCGATCCGGTCGCAGGGGGTCCGACCCGTCATCTGCTCGACGCCCCCTCGCCCCTCGCGGCGGGCCGACGACCGGCTCGGCCCCTCGACCAGCACCTCGACGGTCGTCCCCACGAAGGGTCGATTGTCCTCCAGACAGATCGACGTCTGCAAGTCGAGCAAGTCCTTGTTGCGCCTCTTTTTGACCTCTTCGGGGACGTCGTCGGCGAAGAGCGTGTCGGCCTTGGTGCCCTGGCGTGGGCTGTACTTGAAGATGAAACTATTCTTGAAGCGTGCTCGTTCGACCAGCCGCATCGACTTCTGGAACGACGCCTCGGTCTCGCCGCAGAAGCCAACGATGAAGTCGCTGGAGACCGCGACCCCGGGGATTGTCTCGCGGACCCTCGCGAGCATGTCGTCGTAGAGCGCGACCGAGTACATCCGCTTCATCCGCCCGAGCATCTCGTCGCAGCCGCTCTGGGCAGGGATGTGCAAGTAGCGGGACACCTTGGGCAGGTCGCGAACCGCTTCCAGCAAGTCGTCCGTCATGTCGTTGGGGAAGTTCGTGATGAACTTGATCCGCTCGAGGCCGCCGATCTCGTGCAGCCGGGCGAGCAGGTCGGAGAGTCGGGCGGTCCGGCCATCCCCCTCGACGTACTTGTAGCTGTTGACGGTCTGGCCGAGCAGGGTCACCTCTTTGACCCCCTGATCTGCCAGGGCACGCGCCTCGTCGATGATCGTATGCGGTGGTCGGCTCTGTTCGGGGCCCCGGACGCTGGGGACGATGCAGTAGGTGCAGAACTTGTCGCACCCCATCATGATCCGCACGAATGCCTGGAAGGGGCTCGGGCGCATCGCCGGCTCGCGGATCGGGTCGTACTCGGCGAAGCTCGCCGTGACCTCGTCGCGGGTCCCGGAGGTCCGTGGGAGGCTGACGGCCATCTGGGGGGCGCCTTGCTCCTTGGACAGCACGAGCAATTCCGAGACCCTGGCGAGCTGGCCGGGCCCGGCGACCACGTCGACGAAAGGCGCCCGCTTCAGGATGAGCCCCTGGTCCTTCTGGGCCATGCAGCCCAGGACGCCCACCGTCAGCTCCGGCTTGGCCGCCTTGAGGGCCCTGACACGTCCCAGGGCGCTGTAAATCTTGTCTTCGGCGTGCTGCCGGACGGAGCAGGTGTTGTAGAGGATCGTGTCCGCCTGCGTGATGTCGTCGGTCAGCTCGTACCCCTCATTGCAAAGCTTGCCCACGACCAGCTCGCTGTCGAGCAGGTTCATCTGGCAACCGACCGTCTCGATGAAGAGCTTCTTGCGGGGGGGATTCGAGTCGGACATCGTCAAGATTCCCGGTCCTGGCCGATCGAGAGTCGGCGAAACTGGTCGCGGAGGCGGAGGGTCGGGGACCAATTCGCTTCGGTTCAGGCTGGGGGCTCGCCGCCAAGTTAAATCGTGGGTACAACTCGCATTGTATCAGGCTCGGTCCGATGTGGGAACGGGCGGTTCGCACCGGGCCGGGGCGGTTTCCTTCTCGAAGGCGAAGCCCCTCTCTCGCGGTTCGGGTTCCCTTTACCGGGGGGAGAGGGGACCTGGGCGTCCGCTCGTGCCCTCCACGTCAACGGCCCATCCGATCCCCCGGGAGGAGGTGGTAGCCCCGGAGGAACTCGGCGACCGCGGCGGGCTTCTTGCCGGGCACCTGGACCGTGAGCAGCCGGACGGCCCCCGCGCCCGCGGCGACGACCAGCCGGTCGGCGAAGGCTTCGAGGACTTCGCCCGCCCTGCCCTCACCTTCGACCGGCGACGTCTTGTGGACGATCAGGCGGACCGGCGGCACCTCGGCGGGGGAGTCGCGGCGATGCCAGGAGGTGGACGCGGTCGGCCAGGGCTGCATGGCGCGGACGCGGTTGTGGACCGCGACGCCCGACGCCGACCAGTCGATCTCCCCGTCTTCCTTGCGGAGCTTCGGGGCCTTGGTCACCAGCGCCTTATCTTGGGGGAGGATGCGCGCGCGCCCGGCGACGAGGTCGGCGAGCGCCTCCGCAACGAGCGGGGCTCCCAGCCGGGCGAGGCGATCTTCGAGCTCGCCGGCCGTCTCGTCGGGGTCGATCGGCGTCCTGGCGAAGGCGATCATCCCCCCGGCGTCAATCCGCGGTGTCATCCGGATCACGGTGACGCCCGTCTCGCGCTCGCCGTTCTCGATCGCACGCGCCACCGGGGCCGCCCCTCGGTAGGCGGGCAAGACGGAGCCGTGCAGGTTAATTCCGCCCAGGGGGGGGAGGCCCAGCAGCTCCGGGGAGAGGATCTGCCCGTAGGCCGCCGTGACGAGCAGGTCGGGGGCCAGCGCCCGGATCCGATCGAGGGCCTCGGGGGCGTTCACGTTCTCGGGCTGCTCGACAGGAATCCCACGTTCGATGGCGGAGCGTTTGATCGGGCTGGGGATGCGCTCCTGCTTGCGACCTTGCGGGCGGTCGGGCTGCGTCACGAGCGCGACGACCTGCGCCCCTTCGTCACAGAGACGCTTGAAGGTGGGGAGCGCAAAGTCGCCGGTCCCGAGCATCACGATCCGGGTGATCGGCGGCATGTCGGCGTGCGCTCCTCGGATCGACCCATTCGAGGGTTGTGGATGATTTGCGCGAGTCTCATCCGACGGCCGTTTGTGAGGCCAGCTCGTCCAGTTGCCGGGCGATCTCGGCGTCGTCGGGGTATTCGCCCGCGGCCTGGCCGTGTCGATACTTGGCTTCGAACTCGCGGAGCCTGGGCATCGCCGAGAGCCGGGCGAGCGGGCCGAGCAGGTCGATGAAGAGCCGGCCGGAGAGGTGGTCCGTCTCGTGCTGGATGGCACGGCCGAGGAGGTCGTCGGCGGCAGTCTCCACGAGGTTCCCGTCGAGGTCGAAGGCTTGAGCCTTGATCTTCCGGGCGCGCTGGACCTTGGCATAGAGGCCGGGGAAGCTCAGGCAACCCTCCTCCTCCTCGGTCGACGAGTGCCGCTTGATGATCTCGGGGTTGATGAAGACGCGCTCCTGGTCCTTCTGCTCGGGGTCGGCCGTGAGGTTCAGGACGAAAAACCGGTACGGCAAGCCCACCTGGTTGGCCGCCAGGCCGATCCCACGCGCGGCGTACATCAGGTCGAACATCTCGCGGGTCGTCGCCCGCAACTCGTCGTCGATCCGGGTCACGGGCCGCGACTCATAGCGAAGCGCGGGGTGGGGGTAGGGAACGATCCGCAGCACGACTGCACTCCGCGTTGGCGACTGGAAGGGTCCGTTGGGAGGCCATTGTAAAGAAAGTCGACGGACGCCGCCAAGGCGATGTCAGGGGGAAGACACGTCCTCGGGAAGTTCCTCCGCGCCTCAGAAGGCATTGACCAGAGATCGATCCATCCCGTGGCGGCGATGAGGGACACCCCTTGAGGAAGCACGACTCGAATTCCCGGCGCGGCCAGGAGGGCGATCTCGATCATTATCCCCCGGCACCCCGTGTTTCGGACGTACGACCTCCGGCCTCCCGGGAGGGTGGGTCGCCAGCCCGACGCTCCCTCGTCGTGACCCAGACGAGCACGATCGAAGGCTCGGCCCGGATCGTCGCGGGCGGCTCGGGGCGTGCCGGAGGGCTGGTGGGAGAGGCTGGGACCGGATCGCTCGGGGATGATCCTCGCGTAGCTGTCGCGATCCCGGGCGATCCCGACTGGTCCCGCGTCGCGACGGGGGTCGATTCCGCGGCACTCCCTTCGAGGGGCGTCTCGGGAGGCGCCGGGTGTCCCTGCGAGCGGCGCGTGCCATCGGGGATGCGGGCGGTATTCTCCCTCCTCCGAGGATTGTCCGGACCGAGTGGGACGGCCGGCACCAGGTCCTCGAGGTCGGCGCCGGGGAATCCTCGCGTCCGCTCGAGGGCCTTTTCAACCGCCTTGGTGCGGAACGCCAGGTGAGACGGACCCGCGATCGGGATTCTCACGTCGGGGGCCGCCGCGGTGCCCGGCAAGACCGTGACCTGACCAATGTCGGCCAGCTGGGTCACGACGTCCGGCTCGGCCTTCGACTCCTCGACGTCGTTGGGAAAGGTCTCCTCCAGGGTCTCCCGGAGCTGGCGCAGCTCCCAGTCATTCATGACCAGGACGAAGACGGTCGCCTGGTCGGGGTGTTTGGAGTCGATGACGATCCCGTGGCTGATCGTGATGCGCCCAATTTGCGGCTCGCCTCGTGGGGACTGCTGGAGGATCGCGTCGACGCGCCCGGAAGCACCGCCGCCGATGACATCCGTCACGATGAAGACGCGGTGCAAGTTCGGGCTATCGAGCAGCGTGCGGACGTGGGCCTGCCTGGCCTCTCGGGCCTTCTCCTCCGCGTCTTCGCCTCCCGCCGCCACCCGGCCGACTCCCGGTGCCGGTGCCTTCGCTACGTCGTCGACATCCGGGGCGCCGGGCCCGAGATTCGCCGCGACGAGCGGGTCATGTGGCGGATGCTTCAGGGCGACCGTCGGCCTTTCCGATATCAAGGGTGGCCGAGCGGGATCGTGGCCTTCCGGAGCGGCGAACCAGCGCCAGCCGAGTGGCAAAGCGATCAGGAACGCGGCGGCCGCGGCAAGGGCCGGCGGGAGGGCCCCGCGCGATGGCCAGCGAGCCCGGCGACCGCCGAGCCGCGCGGCGATCTCGATGGACAGGTCGCGAGGCGACGCCGGGCGGGGGAGGCCCGCGAGAGACTCCCGCACGCCGGCCAGTTCGTGCAACTCCTCGGCGAGCCGGGGGTCGGTCAGCAGGGCGGACTCCACGTCGAGCCGACTTGCGGGGTCGAGCTCGTCGTCGAGGTAGGCGGACAGCAGGCTCTTGTCGTCAAGCATCATGGCGTCTCGGAGGATTCGGGGCCAATCGCGTCCGGGCCTCTTGCCTCCCGTCGGCACTTCCAAGTTCGGAACTTTCGGGCACGACGAGGGGGACGGGCCGCACCTCGACGTCGAGCATCATCTTCAGGCGGTCGCGGAGCTCGCAACGGGCGCGGTGCAGGCGGCTGCGGACCGTCCCGATGGGTATCCGCAGGATCGCGGCGATCTCCTCGTAGGGGAGCCCGTCGAACTCCTTCATGACCACGACGGCGCGGTGGTCGGGGGCCAGGGCATCCAGGGCTTCCTGGACGATCCGCTCGCGCTCGGCGCGTTCGAGCGGGGCGGCCGGGTCGTCCTGGCGAGGATCGACCAACCCTTCCTGACGGTCTTCGCCCAGCCGAAACGTCTTTCGACGTCGACGGCCGCTCAAGGCCAGATTGACCGCGATCCGGTAGATCCACGTATAGAACGAACTCTCCCCCTGGAACCGGTCGAGCTTCTGATACGCCAGGAGGAACGCGTCTTGCAAAACGTCTTGCGCGTCGTCGGCGCAGCCGGTCATGTGCATGACCGTCGGGTAGAGACGGTCCTGGTAGCGGCGGACCAAGACCCCAAACGCCTCGGTCTGGCCCGCCCGGCACGCATCGATGAGGCACTTGTCGTCAACAAGCCCGGACATCAGTGACCTTAGACGCTCCCCGCTCCGCCGAGGTTCCCGAAGTCTCCCGATCCGCTCGCGATGGGCGGCCACCCCGTCTCTCGATGATAGCCGACCCGGCCCCGGGTGGCGATCGCTCCCGGCTCGAAGGCTCGGGCGTTCGAGCGAACGGTCCATGAGCGGCCACCCGGATTACCCGGGCCGACGGCACGGTGATTGCTCCGGGCAATGCCCACCAGGTGGTCCCGATCCGGCATCGAAACATTCCCGAGCGACGGCTGGAGCGCCGATGAAGATGGCAGAAGCGGCGGAGGGGACGCATGGACGAGCACCTGCGTGGGTGGCCTGGAATCTGGCCGGTACGACCTTGCTCAGTGCCTTCCTCTTGTTCCAGGTGCAGCCGCTGATCTGCAAGGCCATCCTGCCCTGGTTCGGCGGAAGCCCGGCGGTCTGGTCGACCTGCATGCTCTTCTTCCAGGCGATCCTGTTCTGCGGCTATGCCTATGCCCACCTGACCGAGAGTTACCTCGCCCCTCGGGCGAGAAGTGTCCTGCATCTGGGATTGATCGTGGCGGCCCTGGCTTCCTTGCCGATCCTCCCGGAGGCTCATTGGAAGCCCGATGACGGCTCCGACCCGACATGGCGAATCCTGGGCCTGCTGGCCACCAGCGTCGGGCTGCCCTACTTCGTGCTGGCTTCGACCGGGCCGCTCGTCCAGGCGTGGTTCGGCCGGGCCTATCCGGGCGCCTCGCCCTACCGGTTGTACGCCCTGTCCAACGTCGGCTCGTTGTTCGCCCTGATCAGCTATCCGTTTTACTTCGAGCCCACCTTCGGAATCGTCTCTCAGGCAGAACTCTGGTCGTGGTCCCTGGTGGCGTTCGCCGCCTCCTGCAGCCTGGGAGTCGTCTGGATCGGCCGACGGGGCGGGACGCAGGGCCATTCCACACCGACGGAGGGAGAAGACCTACAGGCGAGACCTCCTCTGGCCACCCGCGCCCTCTGGCTGGCCCTCCCCGCGTGTGCCTCGCTGACGCTGCTAGCGACGACCAATCGCGCCTGCCAGGATGTCGCGGCGATCCCGTTCCTCTGGATCATGCCGCTGGCCCTCTACTTGCTCACGTTCATCATCTGCTTCGACCACAGTCACTGGTACAAGCGGAGCGCCTTCGGGACGGCCGCAGCAATCGCAATCCTGGCCGTGTCCGGCCTCGAGCCGATCTCGGACCTTTTCGACGCCTATCGCACTCCCTTCACGTTCATCCATGAGCTGGGCCTGTACTTTTCGGCGCTGTTCTTCATCTGCATGGTCTGCCACGGTGAGTTGATGCGACTGCGGCCCAGCCCCAGGTATCTCACCGAGTATTACCTGATGATCTCCGCCGGGGGTGCTCTCGGCGGAATCTTCGTGAGCCTGATCGCGCCGGCGATCTTCGCCACCTTCCTGGAGTGGGACATCAGCCTGGTCCTCTCCGCGATGATTGTCACCTCGATCCTGATCGGGCCCGCGATCGCCCGGTCGTCCCACCTCCGGTGGATTCACCTGGTCGGGCCGGTGGTCGCCGCGGCCGGCCTGGGATACTTCCTGCATCGCCAGAAGGACGAGAATACTCCTATCGCCATCGCGCGGAACTTCTACGGGGTGGTTTCGGTCTGGGAAGTCGCCCGCCAGAACCCGGAGCGGCATCGGTTCGCGATGCTCCACGGCCGCATCCCCCACGGCCGGCAATTCGCCAACTCGCGGAAACGTCGGATCGCGACGACCTACTACAGCGAAGAGAGCGGCGTCGGGCGCGCCCTGACCTACCTCAAAAATCGGGGGCGGATCCGCATCGGGGCCGTGGGGCTGGGAGTGGGCACGCTGGCCACGTACGCGCGCCCCGGTGATTCGATCCGGTTCTACGAGATCAACCCCGAGGTCCGCCGGCTCGCGGAAGCGAACTTCACCTATCTCGGGGACTGCGAGGGGGCTCACGACGTGGTGATGGGCGATGGCCGCGTGTCGCTCGAACGCGAGGCCCCCAACGCATTCGACGTCCTCGTCCTGGATGCGTTCAGCGGCGACGCGATCCCCACGCACTTGCTCACCAAGGAGGCCTTCCAGATTTACCTCAAGCACCTCGAATACGATGGCATTCTCGCGGTGCACATCACGAATCGCTATGTCAACCTGGCGCCCGTGGTGCGTCGTCTGGCCCAATCGAGCGGGTTGCGGGCCACCCGCATCTATTACGACGGGGCTTCCGAGAATCTCACTTATGCTTCCGATTGGATGCTCCTGTCGCGGGATCGTTCGTTCCTGTCCGCGACGCCGCCCATTCTCGCGCCCGAATCGGCCCCCGAGTTCCCCGTTCCACTTTGGACGGATGACTTCAGCAATCTGTCCCAGATCTTGCTGACGGAGTAGGACGATGCTGCGTCCCGGACGGATTCAGTTGCCAAGCCTCGCGAAACTTGACCATCGCGAGCGGGAGCCCCTATCATGGACCCGGCGAGGGGATGAGGTTGGTTTGACGGGTATCCGTCGGCGTCGTCGATAAGCCGAATATCTCAGGGACGGATGGCCGGTCATGCGGGTGGCGGTTCGATTTCAGGATGAGACGCTCGACCTCGACATCTCCGAGGAACGTCTGCTCGCGGCCTGGCAGGGCCCGGCGGGCGTGTCGGCGTCGGAGGTCGGAGGGTTGGTCCGCGACGCGCTGGAGCATCCGCGCGGGTTCCCGCCGTTGCGCGAGGCGGTGGTCCCCGGCGACCGCGTCGTGCTCGCTTACGACCCGGAGATCCCCGATGGCCGCGCCGTGCTCGAGGCGATCTGCGGGGTCCTCCGTGACTCGGGCGTCGAGGACGGAGGGATCACGGTCCTGGTCCCCCCGGGGCTCGCGGGCGAGGCCCAGGGACGCGAACTTCCGGGAGGGGCCGTCCTCGCGGTCCACGACCCGGAGGATCGCACCCAACTCGCCTATCTGTCGACGACCGCGACGGAGCGGCGGGTGTACCTCAACCGGCTCCTGACCGACGCCGATCTCGTCATCCCGGTGGGCCGGCTTGGATATGACCCGGTGCTCGGGTATCGCGGCCCCTGGAGCGTCCTCTACCCGGGGGCGAGCGATCCGGAGGCGATGCGCTCACTCCGGAAAGAGGCGGGCGACGAGCCGCCCGATCGGGACCACCCCTGGCCCTCCCTGGTCGAGTCGACCGAGGTCTCCTGGCTGCTGGGAAGTCAGTTCCACGTCGGCGTCGTGGCCGGGTCGACGGGCGTCGTGGGAGTCGTCGCGGGGCTGGAGAAGGAGGTCGTCAGCGGGGGGACGCTCGAAGTCGACCGGGCCTGGTCCTTCCTCGCCCCGGCGCGGGCGGAGCTGGTGATCGTGGGAGTCGGCCGCCCCGGCATGCCGACCCCGATCCAAGACCTGGCCGAAGGCCTGGCCGTGGCGACGCGATTGGTCCGGCACGGTGGCAAGGTCGTGGCGCTATCCAGGGCCGTGGGACCGATCGGGCCGGCCGTGAGCCGGCTGATCGGGGCGGGAGACACCCGGCTCGGCCCGTCCGCCTTGCGAGGGCATGAAAAGGACGCCGACTACCCGGCGGCCCGCCAGCTCGCGAGGGCCCTCGCCTGGGCCGACGTCTACCTGCTGAGCTCGCTCGGTTCGGACCTCGTCGAGGACCTCGGAATGATCGCGATGGAGCGTCCCGACGAGACTCGGCGACTGGCGGCATCGTGCGGATCCTGCCTGATCGTCAACCAGGCCGAGTGGACGCGCCCGATCGTGGCCGAAGACGCGGAGGAGTGAGTCGTCCCGAGATGTCCTCGACGGAAGGTCCCATGCCCATGCCCCTCCTTCCCGAAGCCTATCGAGCGGTGACAAACGACGTGGGTTTCCTCGACCGCTCGTCCCGGGTTCGCCTGCACGTGGCCGGCCCGGACCGTGCGAAGTTCCTGCACAACCTGACGACTAACGACGTGAAGCGGCTGGGGTCCGGACGCGGTTGCGAGGCGTTCGTGACCAGCCCGCAGGGCAAGACCATCGGTTATGTGAGCCTGCTGGCGGGGGGGGACCTGATCCTCGTCAGGGCAGACCCGGGGGGCCTCGAGCTGGCGCTCCCGCACCTCCAGAAGTACGGCGTCTTCGACGACGTGACGATCTCCGACGCGAGCGTGGCGTCGTTCGAGTTCCACCTGGCCGGCCCTCACGCGGAGAGACTCTTCCTCCTGGTGGGGGGCGATCTCCCCGCCGAAGGCGATCTCGACCACCGCGACACACACCTCGCCGATTGCCCGATCCGGGTCGTCCGCGAGCGGCCGACCGGTAGGCCCGGCCTGACCCTCATCGGCGCCGCCGCCGACGCTCGCCGGGTGGCCGACCTTCTGCATGAGCAGGGAAATTTGCTCGGACTGCTGGATGTCGATCCCGGCACCGCGGATGCCTTGCGGATCGAGGCGGGAACGCCCTTCTTCGGCACGGATATCACGGCAGACAACTTGCCCCAGGAAGTCGGGCGCGACGAGCGCGCGATCAACTTCGTCAAGGGATGCTACCTCGGGCAGGAGACGGTCGCCCGGATCGACGCCCTCGGGCACGTCAATAAGGTGCTCAGGGGCTTGAAGTTGCCCCCGGAGTCGATTCCGACGTCAGGCGCGGCGCTCGAGGTGGACGGGAAGGCGGCGGGCAAGGTCACCTCGGCGGCCTTCTCGCCGGGATGGGGCCGAGGGCTGGCCCTGGCCTTCGTGCGGGCCTCGTACGCGATCGATGGGACGGAACTCTCCGTCGCCCTCGGTGACGGCTCATCCGCCTCGGCCGTCGTGAGCGACCTTCCGATGCTCCCGCCGTCGCGCGGATGACGACCCGGCGGCTCCTCTGGCCGCCGGGTCGCTCGGAAACTCAGGTCCCGTCGATTTCGTGGATCCCGTCCTGCGGGATATCGGCGATCTGCAGGACCGTTTCCGGCCCGCGACCCAGGCCCAGGTATTCCAGCGTCATGATGCCGTAAGGCGACGCCGTCCCGTTGCCGTACTTACGGTCGCTGTCGGAGCGAGTCAGGCGACCTCGAATGACCGTTCCGGCGTAGTCAATGCGTACCAGTGGACAAGGTGTCCCCTGCTTCTGACGCAGGGTCTGCACGGCCGCTTGACATTGCTCGAACGTCATGGCTAATCCTCCGTGAAAACCGAAGTGCAATGCCTGCCGAAGGTTCCGTCCTTGGATGGCTGGTCGGACGGAACGTGGCCCGAGCGATTGGCGACTGCCCTCGCATCATGACGATTGCACTCGTGCGGGTCAAGGCCCACCGGACCGTCCCGCGCGGGCCGGGCGTCTACCTGCTCCGATCAGGCGGACAAGGGTCTTCCCATCTCTTCGAGCGTGACGACGCGACACTCGTCGACCGCCTGGCGGACGAGTAGACCCGTCCGCGTCGCGTCACGGGCCTCGGCCAGTGTCAGGGGGGGCGGCGTGGACCCCCCGGATCGGACCGCATCGAGGAAGGCGACCAGGGCGAGGCGGGTATCGGCCTGGTTCCCGGGGTAGAGCGTCCGGCGCGGGCGTTCCTTGTCGCGGAAGGTCACAGTCCCCGAGCCGAGGTCGATCCCTCCCGCCGTGCCGATGACCCGCTGCGTGTTGCCGGTAAATCGGTCGTCGGCCGGCGCGACCCAGCTGTGGAGGAACGTGGCCTGGAAGCCGTCCGCCCATCCCAGCTGCACCGCGTAGTGGTCGGTCACGTCCCGCCCGGGCTGGCGATCGGCGAAGACGTCACGCCTCCCCTGGCCGAAGGCATAGGCGGGAGGCCCGCCGGCCAGCCAGTGGAACACATCCCAGATGTGGACCGCCTGCTCGACCATCCAATCTCCCGAACGGGCGCGGCGGGAGAGCCAATCGTCGTGGCCGTTCATGGGGCCGTTGCTGCTGACCCACGCCGCGCTAGCCGCGACCGGAGACCCCAGTTCACCCTCACGAAGCAGGGCGACCCCTTCCTGATAGCGTGGATGCGACCGCCGCTGGAACCCGACGTGCACGGCCAGTTCGGGGGCCCGGGTCGCCTCGGCGATCACCATGTCACATTCGGCGAGGGTCAACGCCAGGGGTTTCTCGGCGTACAGGTGCTTGCCCGCCCGGATCGCGGCGCCGTAGACGTCGGCGTGCAAGTCGCACGGCAAGGCGACGACGACCGCCTCAACATCGGGCCGCTCCAGGAGGCGTTCGATGCGCTCCATGGCGTCGGGCCGGGCCCCCTTGGCCTTCGCGACGATCCCCGAGGCCCGGTCGCGGTGCCTGGGCTCGGCGTCGCAGACGGCGACGACTACCGCCGCCTCGGGCAGCTCGAGCAGCGTCCGGAGCAAGCCCGTCCCCCGCGTCCCGAGCCCGATGAATCCGAGCCGGACGGGGGCACCGGAGGCCGCCCCCTCGCCGACCCGGCCATGCGAGAGGGCCAGTCCCGCGGCGGCCGAACAGCCGAGGAACCGCCGGCGATTGACGCGAATGGGCGGCATGATCGATCTCTCTCGGGGCGACTGGGGCATTCCCTCCCATTCTAATCCGCCGCGGGAGTCCGGGAACAGGAGTCTTCGGGAGAGTCGCTCGGTTGTCGAGCCTTATGCCCGTGGAGATGGGGCTAGTGGCCTTGGAGGATTCTCATTCGGAGGAAGACCGCGGCTGCCCCACGAGGCGCTGCCGAAGGCACCTCAAGAGGACCCGTTTACTGTGCCCGCCCCCCTGGAATGGGGCGTGCGGGGACGTGATAATGGTCGCATAAATCCCTGAATTCGGGGGATTCCCGCAGTGCATCGAGGTCCGGGTCATCGGCGAGATGTTTCGGGGGCAAACCGGAATCCAGGGCGCGTCGCAGTAAGTCGATGGCGCGGGGAATGAGTCGGAGGTTCGCGGCCGAACGCGAGAGGAGCGACAGGGCGCACGCGGCATTGAAGAATCGCTCGGACGTGGGCGCCTGGAGGAGGCGGTCGATGTCGGCCTCGGCGGCCGGATCGCCCAGCCGGCCGAGGAGCAGGGCCCGAGACTGGATGGCGTCCAGGAAGTTGGGGTCGATGGAGAGGGCCGCTTCGACACTGGCCAGGGCCAAATGTGGGTCGTCGCCCCGGACGAGGAGGGCCGTGCCGAGATGGGCGCGGGCGTTCTGCGGGTCGAGGAGCAAGGCCCGGGCGAAGTCCGCCTGGGCGCCTGTCGGATCACGGGAGAGGCGGGAGTACCCGCGGGCCACCGGTAGCTTCGGGTCGTGCGGGTCGACGGCGATCGCGGCGGCAAAGACCCGCTCGGCCTCGGCGTGGCGATCCAGGCGGGCCAGCGCCTCGGCCCGGGCCATCTGGATGGACGGTGTCTGCCGGCCGAGGGCGATTGCCCGATCCAGGTCGGACAAGGCCTGGGCGGGGTCGTCCAGCTCCAGGCACGCCAGGCCGCGGTCGACCAGGGCCTCCGCGAAGCTGCCGTCGAGCTGGAGGGCGCGATCGTACGCCACCCGAGCCTCGCGGAGGCGGCCCGATCGGGCCAGGGCGAGGCCGCGGTTCAGGTGCGGCCAGGCGAACCCGGGGGCCAGGGTCGTGCAGATGCCGAAATCGTGCGCGGCGTCCAGATATCGCCCCTGGTCGAAGTGGCAGATACCGAGGGCGAACCATGGCCAGAATCGCGGCGCTCCGAGGCTGGCGGCCCGGCTCAGCGGGAGTTCGGCCCGGTCGGCCTGCCCGGTGGCCAGCAGCGAAGTCCCGAGCAGGTAGAAGTCGCGCGAGGTCGCCGGCGGGATGCGCGCGGCCAGCGCGCGGTCACGGGCCGCCCGGTCGTGCAGATCCAGGGCGGCGTGGTATCGCGACCTCTCCTCGTACAGGGAGGCCGGGGGTCGGGGATCGAGCGTCTCGGCAAGGTCGAGCGAGGCCACGCCCCGCTCCAGGGCGCCCCGGTCGTCGTCCGCGGATTCGGTCTGCTCGGCCAAGACGATCCGCGCCCGCGCTTCGAGCTGGATCAGCTCCGACACCTCTTCGCGGAGGGCCCGGCGTTCGGTCTCGGACAGGCGCCGTGCCAGGGGTGCAGAGGTCCAGTCGCGGGACCGGCCGACACCGTAACCGTCGAGGGCCTGGCGTGCCATGCGAATGCCCCGGTTCAGATCTTCCGGCGGAACGCCGTGGATGTTGAGTCGGAACTGGCACTCGTCGAAGGTCTCCCGAAATTCCCGGTGATGGAGCCGGGCCAGGTCCTGCCTCCACGCTTCGGTCACGAACCAGCCCGCGGACCCCACCGCCGACATCAGGACCAGGGCCAGCAAGACGATCGACGTCGAGCTGGACAGGACGGGGTGGCGACGTGCCCATTTGCCAATGCGCTCGCGGGGCGAGGGCTCGGGCGCATGTCTCAGGGGACGATCGGCCAAGTGTCGCTCCAGGTCCTCGTGGAGCTCGCGGGCGGTCTGATATCGATGCCCCGGGTCCGGCTCGAGCAGCCGTCGGACGATGGACTCGACGGCCGGGGTGACGGCCTTGTTCCAGCGGCGGAGATCCGGGGGAGGCCCCAGACGAGCCTCGATCATGCGTCCGAGCACGGCGCCGGGGGAGTCCTCGGAGATCCGGAACGGCCGCCGCGCTGTCAGCAGCTCGTAGAGGATGACGCCGAGCGAGTAGAGGTCGCTGCGGGCGTCCGGGCTGGCCCCGCCCCGGAGGGCCTCGAGGTGCTCGGGCGCCATGTAAGGGAGCGTCCCGCCGACTGCCGCCACCACGCCACCGCGGACCTCGGATTCCTCGGACAGGTTGAAGTCCAGCAGCATCGGCTGGCCTTCGTCGGTCATCAGGATGTTCGCGGGCTTCAGGTCACGGTGCAGGATGCCGCGCTCATGGGCATGCGCCAGCCCATCCGCCAGGCGCGCGGCCGTCCACAGGACGGCCTGGACGTAGGTCAGCCCTTCGAGGAGCCGCAAGGTATCCCCGGAGGCCCCGGTCTGCGACGGCGGGGGGGGCGCCTTCGGCGTCTTTCCCGTCACCACGTCCAGTCCCCCCGCAAATCCCGACTCCGATGGGCCGTTGTCTTTTCGTGGCGCGGGGTCGCTCATGCGGCCGGACAAGGCGCTCAAGAGGCCGTGGCCGGAGAGGGGGAGCGAGTCCTGGCCCTCCAGATCGTCGAGCACGTGTCGCAGGGTGGTCGATCCGAAGTAAGGCATGCAGACGGCCTGCAACGGCTCGACGCGGTGGGTCGAGTAGATGGGGACGATGTTCGTGTGCTGGAGCCGGGCGAGCATCTGCGACTCGCCGGAGAATCCGGGCGAGACCTTCAGCGCCACGGGGCGGTCGGCCAGGTCTCCTTGCAAGGCGAGGTACACCCTGCCGAATCCCCCCCGCCCCAGCTCGCCGATCAGCCGGAAGCCGAGGAAGACCTCCCCCACACGGGGGAGCGCGGTCATCCCGCGAGCCAGCAGTTCGGCCGCCCTCGGATCGGAGAGGTGGACGTCTCGGAGGAGTCGTGCGTGGTCGACGCTGCCGGAGAACGTCGCACACCACGATTCCAGGTCGGTATCGTCACCCTGGTCATGTCGGAGGCGGAAGTCGCGATACGCGAGCGCGGCTCGTTCCATCTCGCCGGCCGGAGGGACGTCGTCGCCGTCGCGTCCCGGCCCCGGCATGTCCGGACCCGAATCGTCCGCCCCCTGCGGCTCGCTCGGATTCGGGCTCATCCGGGTATCGCGCGAGCCAGGCTCGCCCGGCGACGGGACTAACGCCTTCCGTCGCTGGCGGAATTCTTCGTAGGTGATCTCACGCAGCCCGACGGGATCGCGCCAGAGCTCGGGGAAGGCACGCAAGTATTCCGACATGGCCTTGGGCCGGCCCGTCTCCCACCCGTATTCGAGGTCGACCCGGATCAGCTCGCGAAGCAGGGCCTCTCGCAAGGGGTGCCCGCGCGGGGGGAGGAATTCACCGATCTCGGCGTGCCCGTCGCGGGCATAGGCCCGCTCGAAATCCCGTACGAAGTCGTCCAGCTCTTCCCGATGGGAGTTTTCGCAGGTTTGCACCATCTCATCGCTCTCCGAGCAGGTGGCTCAACTTCTCGCGGCATTCTTGAAGGATGCGCTCCACCGACCGCTTGGAACGCCCCGTCTTGCGGGCGATCTCGGCGACATCGTCGCCCTCCATCCGCAACTGGGTCACGTGCTTGTGCTGGGGTGGCAGGCGGTCCAGTGCCTCCTCGACGGCCAATCTCAGGAGGAGATACGCATCGTGATCCGACTTCAGGCCGCCCGAGGACCCATCCAAACCGTCATCACCGACCGTCAGGCGCACGTCGCGCTTGGCCGCGCGATGGAAGACGCCCTTGGCGCGGACCTTGTTGAGCGTGATGACCATGAATAGATGCCAGAGCTCTTCGCCGGCGGGCACGTCGTATGAGCCGCGGCTGACCCCCCGAAAGAAGCTCTTGAACACCGACTGGACGATGTCCTCATGATCGACGCGACTGGCGAGGTCCAGAGATCGCTTGGCCTGCACCAGGGCGCGGAGCCGATGGGCATAGCGGTGGTAGAGGACGCTGGCGGCGTCCTGATCGCCGTGGCGAATCCCCTGCAGCAGCGATCGGTCCGACGACTCCTCAGTCGAGTCGGATCGAGACCCGGCCTCCGAATCTCGGGGAGTCTCTGCCGTCATTTTCTCGTCCTCGCCGTATGAGGAGTCAAATCGGCGTCCGCGGTCCGTCGAGGTTTTTGGCGAATTCCTCTCCTGTCCTCCTCTCCCTTGGACTGTGATCGTCAGCGGCAAACGGTCAAAGAACGGGGCGCAGTCCGGGTGATAATCTCACGGGAGCCTCCCCCCTCGCCCGGTCGTGGCGGATGATCCGGGCCGCACGGCCAGGCCCACGTCCCGGGCGTGCCCGCTCCACAGGCGGGTGATCCATCGGCGGGGATGCGGGAGCAGGAACGACGCCAGGCCGATCGCGGTGGCCGTCACGAGCGAAGTCCGCGAGATGAGACTGGACAGCTGAAATGGCCCCGGGCTCGATCCGGCTCCGTTGGTGGCAACCGGGGCAGGGGCCGAGGGGACCACGACGTCGCTGTCGCTGTCGCTGTCGCCGTCGCCGTCCTGCCCCTCCTCACGCCCTACCTCGATCAGGCTCCCGATGACCGAATTCAGTGGTCGCGGCAAGTCGGTGCCGGGCGGGATCGGCTCCCGCGAGGCCCCATCGATCACGTTTCTCATCGTGACCCCATCCAAGGGGATCGGCACGGCGGCGGGCCCGTCGGCCTCGGGGGGCAAGAGGTCATCGGAGGGGGGGACAACATCTCTCGGGCCGATCCGGTAGGTCATCCCCCGTTCGCGGCCGAATTCTTGCAGGAGGCCGAGAGACCCTGGGGCCGCGGCGGCCCCCCGCGGCTCGTCCCTGGCTTCGAATTCGGGCGAGGGTCGACGCTCGGGCGACGGGCGGCCGATGAGATCGCCGACGAAGCCGGGGACCGTGAGCGGCGAGACACGTCTCGCGAGGGTGGAGGCGGAGAGGTTCGCGACGACGCCCAGATTCGGGATCGTCGAGGTCCGAGGCGGGAAGGGCGGTGTATCGGCTCCCCCCGGACCCGGCTGAGTCGGCAACGGGCCCACAGGTGAGAGGGGAATCGTCGGCGGGGGCGGAGGCGCGGGGGGCGTCGGTCTCAGTGAGGGGGGGTCTCCTTGCGGAGGAACTGGTCCCGGTGTGGGCGGGTTCATGACGCGTCTTTCCGGGGCGATGAGCCTGAGGGAAAGTGCCGGGCCTTGCCCCACCCCGTTCGCCAGCATCAAGTCGCGGATGTTCCAGGGACCCTTGATGATGAAATCAACTTCCACGGGCCGAGAGCCGACGGCCGTCATCTGGAACAGGTATTCTCCGGGAATGAGGAACATCGGGTTCCTGGCGTTCCAGAGGTCGGGCGCGCCCGGGTCCAGCGAGACGGTCCCGCCGGGACCGGTGCGGCGGATCGCGAGCGGGCCGCCGGTGTACCGGCTCTGGAAGTGATACCAATCGGGGAATGGGATGACGACCCGGTAGGTGACCGACTCGCCGGGAGCGAGCGAAGCCCGCCCGGAGAGACCAACGACGGCACCAGGACCGGGCAAGAGGGCGCCCAGATCATGCGGGTCCTCGGTCGCTGCCCTCGGGCCGACCGAGAACCGCCCCAGGACGGGAGACGATTGGCCGGTCGCGATCGGGGAGAGCCCCGCCAGGTCGACCAGGCCTCCGTGGCCGGGCAAGCGCACGATGTAGTCGCCCTCCGGCAGTCGGTCCTGGAACAGGAACGAAATTCGCGCCTCGGATTCCAGGTAGTCTGAAGCCGCGACCGGCCAGGTGCGGCCGCCCTGATCGACGACCTCGACACCTCGGCTCAAGCTGTCGAAGCGGATCGCACCGGAGAACTGGAGGGTGAAACCGGTCGGGGTCGAAGCCTTCGGGTCATGCCTGTCGAGGTCCATGCCCAGGAGCGTGATCGGCGTGTCTGCCGGGTCGGCCACCAGGTGGAGGGTAAACGGCCCTCCGGCCTCGTCTCCCGCGGTCGACCCGGGGGTCCTGGCGGCCGGGTCGTACCCCCCGGCGGTGCCGGGCAGGTTCCCGGTCCCCGAGACGCCGATGTAGTAGGTCCCCTCACCCAGGCCGATGAAGAGGTAAGGGTCGTAACGGGCGTCCCGGCGACCGTCATCGGAGGCGGCGATCGGCTTGCCGACTCCGTCGAAGAGTGCCAGGGCCGGGTCGAGCGTCCCACCATCACGCTGGGACGTCACCTCGAGCCCCAGTCGCCAGAATCGGCCGGCGGGCAGGGTAATCCTGTACAATCTGACATCTTGCGGGTTCACCCCGAAATCCAGGGCGCCCCCGACCGACGTCGGGATCGGCCCGGGGGTGCCGAGGTCGATGGCATCATCGAGTCCAATTCCCGGGGTATCGACCCAGAAATCGCCAAGGGTCCGGAACTCCTCGCCGCTGCCATCGACGTCCAGCGTCTCGCCTTCGGTGCTTTGGAGGCCGGATTCGTTCGCGAGCAAGATGCGATACCGGCCGGATGTGAGGGCCCGGCCCGGCCTGAGGACGAGCTGATCCTCTTCCGGGCCGAGTCCCTGGATTGCGGCGGCCAGCGGACTCAGGCCCCCGTCGTCCGCCACCGCGGTCACTTGGATGTCATTTCGCGAGAGAGAACTCGGCTCGATGGGTTGGTTAAAGGTGACGATGAGGGCCGTCGGCGCCTGGGTCAATCGGGCTCCCGGACTGGGTTCAACCCGGGCGACGACGAACGAGAGGAGATGCCGGCATTCCAGCCACTCGAACCGTCGGTTCGTCGGATCGACGCAAAATTGAGCAGATCGGGGCCGTCGGCTCATGGGACATCCATCACGAGGGACTCGTGTTCAAGTTGTGAGGATCATCTGATGACCACGCGAGAAGGCGCCGAGGCGAAGGGGCCCGCTTGGGCTCATCGAAGGATTTTCGTTCACAACCCTTCGGTGACGGACCCTGGCCATGGCGGCGTTGAGGGGCTGTAACCGCACGGCCTTGGCCCGTTCTGGCCGCTCCGACCGGTAGAGAAACATTGACCTCGGACCACTCCGTTCGTCCACGGTCGGGGCGGCCGAAGGGCCGCTCGGGTGGCCGAACAGGGCGCCGGGGGAGCGGACGGCGTGAGACGCGTTGCGATGCGCCACCCCGGCGCCAGAAGCCCGGATGGGAGGGGCCGACCGGTCGACGACCTCGGCACTGCCGTAGCCCGAGAGCGTACCGTACGTGATCCGATAGAGACCATCCAGTATTCCCGGTCCTGTGAGCGCCCCCAGATTACCATTGCCGTCCAGCTTCAGCTTGCCCAGATAGGGGATGAACTGGCCCTCGATCTGCCACCCTGTTCCCATCGACGACGTGGTGGGATTTTGATCGGGCTGAGAGGCGACGGATGTGTACGGAGGCGCGAGGGCCGCCTGCGGGTTGGAGCCGACGTTGACCTGCAGGCCATAAGCACCGATGCCCGCCGGCCCGGTGGCTCCGGCCATCGCCTTGACGTACAAGACCTGATTCGACTGGACGCCCGCGATCGTGACGGTGACCGTGTCACCATAACGGCCGCCGGTCACCGTCCCCAGGCTTTGCAGGCTCTCGTTATAAATCGTGAACATGGGGATCAGGGAGCTGAGTTGACTCGACTGCATGCTGACGGTCATCGACCCCGTCGCGGGGACGATGACCTTGTACCAGTCGACATCGGCGCCGGAGCTGATGTCGAGATTGGCTTGCGAGATCCGTCCGGAGCCGTCGAAATAGGGAGTCAGATCCGTCGCGTAGGTGGAGGAATTGTTCCTGACCGAGGCGTCGAATCTGTCGGATGGGCGGCTCCCGTAGATCGTGCGAAGGCCCGACGAATCGTCCGATGTGGACGATTGCTTCGCGGCGTTGTAGCCGGCATACATGGTGGCCGTGGCGATCTCCGAATGGCCCATGCCCAGGGCGTGGCCGAACTCGTGGATCGCGACGGTCCTGAGGTCGTAGGTCGTGGCATTGATCTGCCACCATTGGTCCGTATTGAAGAAGATGTCACCGGCAATCGCCCCGCCGTTGAACGGCTGTGGCACATAGGCGAATCCCAGTTGGTTGCCGGATTGCGACATGCCCCCGATCCGGATGTCGCCGGAGTATGGGTCTCCTTGCTGGTAGCCACTCGAGCCGATCGGCGTGCCGTCGTCGGGGACTTGGACGAGGTTGATGCCCGCGACCGCCTCCCAGACGGCGGCTGCCTTCTGGATTTCCTGCTGCCAGTTCCAATAGACGTTGAGCTTCTGCTGCAAGTTGCTGGGGATACCTCCGATGCTCGTGCCGTCCGCCACAATGCTGTAGGTGACCCTGATGGAATTCATCCACTTCGCCCCGATGGTCGCGTAGAGCAACATCCGGTCCTCCAGCCCGTCCAGGGAGGGGTGAAAGGCCCGGGAGCGATTCGATTGAGTGGTGTCTCGACGTGGATGATGAACATGGTTCATGGTGGACTCCGGGGTTCGACTTGTGCAGATCTTGGGTTGAGTACCTCGCACTCGCTTTCACTGGAAGTCAGAACCCCGCGGATCTTCCGCCAAAAATAACGTCTCCGGACCATAAATCGAGCTGCCTACCCGGGCACCGATGCTGAAGAATCCTGCATGTACGCCAAACCGCCATATCCGGCATGGGCACCCCCTTGAAGTCGGCTCCTCCCCGGGGCTCCGGCCGATATTGCTTCCCCCTCCTCGCGAGGAATCCCGACGAGTCGTCGAAAAATCTTGGCGGAGGGGCCACGGCGTTTTGACTCACCACTACGAGAGACGGCACGCCTTAGGTTCCGGCATGTCGGGCCGGGTCGGTCCAGGAAGTCTCGGCCCACGTCCCCCTTCCCGTGCTCTCGGGACGACCGCCGAAATGACACGATTCCGCGAGGAATTCGCCCGACGAGAGGCTGGCCATGGATACGACCAAACCCGAAGATCGCGACCACGCCCCGGCCCACGAGTCGGATTCCCGGGGGGTTGCCCGACGACGGCCCATCCTGAAACCGCTGGGCGACCTGATCGGGGAGCTTTCCACGGCCCGCATCGAGATTCCCAACGGCCGGGAGGGAGAGGCCCCCACGCAGTGGCGGGATGAAGAGAATGTCTACATGAGTTTCGACCTCGAAGACAACATCGATATTGATCTTGATATCAATGTCTGTTACGGAAAAGTGTACATCCGAATTGCCCGATGAGCGGCCGAGGCGGCCTCCCCCGCGCCCGCTCCGCGGGACGGGATGGAGGCCGGACGGTCGCAGGAGTCGTCCCGCGATCGTCGGGGCGATCGTGGAGGGCTGGAGGCCAATAGTCGAGCTGTCCGTCATCCGGGGTCCCTCCTCGCGAGGTGATCGGGGCCGCGGGTTCGATGCGGCATGACCATACGGGGCGTCGCGTGCGGCGTTTCCTTCGGGACTCACTTTTCGAAACGGCTCCCGATTCGCGGCCGCCCTCGTGCGATTCGACAGCGCCAGGGTCGCGGCGAGCCGTGGCACCACGGTCCCTCTGCCGGCGTGTCTCCGGTCCCTCGCACGAGGTCGCCGTTCGAGGCCAGAACTTTCAGGGTGCCGGCCAACGTAGGGATCGTGTCGGATCCGGCTCGTCGCCTCGATACTTTTCTCCCCTCCCCGTGAGCAGCCATCGAGGATTGGCAGAAGTCAGGTCGATGAAATGGAGAATCACCAAGGCCGGTATTGTGCAACCGGCTTCGTAATTAAGCCACGTCCGCGTGGGCAGATTCAGTTCTGTTGCAATGAGGGGTACTCCCTCCTCGCCGTACTGGTCGACTCGTATCTCGCGAACCCGGGAGGCAAAGGGCATTCGTTCGTTCGCTCTGCTCTCCATGGTGCGGCTCCCCCGTCCTTCCGTTCCCGGCTCCATGGTATGTCCCTTTTCAAGGATTCAACTTTAGGCCTGTTCTACTAAACTTGCAACTCTGTTGCCATATCATTCCGTAATACGTCAATTTCAGGGACGATTTGCATCCATGTCTGTGACCGCGACCGACTCGGTGAGATCCACTCCTTCGACGGCCTATGGGTTAGATGTTTTTAGTATGCAAGTGAGATAATGTCATGTGGTTACGCCGAGATTCACGGGTATCCCAAGTGGCGAAAAAGTAAACAATCCCCTCGGAAGGGCCGAATCCGGCGGCCCTCTCCGGGAAATTTCGTCCGGACATCCGGCCTTATTGTGTCCATTGCGAGGCTGGCCAAATGTTTCCCTCGGCGTCTCGGAGTGTCTCCGTTGTCCTGGGCCTGTTCCTGATCCCCTCGCATGCGAAGGTGGGGGTTCGGTGCCCGAGTTGCACCAAGGCATTGGTCCTGCATCAGCCCGACCAGGAGAACCCCGATCGGCTCCTCGGGGTCTGCACGCGGTGCGAGGATTGGTTCCTGATGGACTTGGGGCCGGACGAGGCGGCGTGGATCGTGGTGCCCTTGCCCGATGCCGCCTTCTTCCGGAGCGTCCCCGCCCGATGATCGAGCAGGGGAGCTGCCGAGGGGCGGCGGATGTGGGGGCTCCGTGTCAGGGAGTGCGCGATCCTAGCGGGGCGGTTCCCCGACGGCGACGGCGGGCGAAGGCGGAAACCTCGATGGGCATGTTATACTGCTCCGGCGGAAGGGACGGGCGCGCGGCACGGACGGGATGAAACGCGATTGGGTGGGATGATGGCCAAGCACATCTTCGTGACGGGAGGGGTGGTCAGCTCGCTCGGCAAGGGGCTCACGTGTGCCTCGATCGGGATGTTGCTGGAGCATCGGGGGCTGCGGGTCCGCCTCCAGAAGTTCGACCCGTACATCAACGTCGACCCCGGGACCATGAGCCCGTACCAGCACGGCGAGGTCTACGTGCTCGACGACGGCGCGGAGACCGACCTCGACCTCGGCCATTACGAGCGGTTCACCGACGCGCCCCTGACGCGGGACTGCAACTATACGACGGGCAAGATCTACCTCTCGGTCATCGAGAAGGAGCGCGAGGGGACGCACTACGAGGGGAGGACAGTGCAGGTCATCCCGCACGTGACCGACGAGATCAAGGCGGCGATCCGGAGCCTGGCCGCCGACGACGTCGACGTGGTCATCACCGAGATCGGCGGGACGGTCGGCGACATCGAGAGCCTGCCGTTCCTGGAGGCGATCCGCCAGTTCGCGCTCGACGTCGGCCGCGAGAATTGCCTGTACATCCACCTGACCCTGGTCGTCTACCTCAAGGCGGCGGGGGAGCTCAAGACCAAGCCGACGCAGCACTCGGTGGGGGCCCTGCGGCAGATCGGCATCCAGCCCGACCTGCTGATCTGCCGGACCGAACACCCGATCCCCCCGGAGGACAAGGACAAGATCGCCCTCTTCTGCAACCTCGAGCGGAAGGCCGTCATCGAGGAGCGCGACAAGGAGTACAGCATCTACGAAGTGCCGCTCAGCCTGGTCTCGAACGGCCTGGACGAGATCCTCGTCAAGCGGCTCCGCCTGAAGACCGCCCCGCTGGACATCTCCGACTGGCGCGAGCTGGTCGACCGCCTGCGGAACCCCGACCACGAGGTGACGATCGCCGTCGTCGGCAAGTACATGAAGCACCGCGACGCGTACAAGTCGGTATACGAGTCGCTCGACCACGCCGGGATCGCGCACCGGGCCCGGGTCCGGGTGCTCCGCGTCGAGGCCGAGGAGCTGAGCGGTGGCGGGGCCGAGGCGGTCCTGTCGGGGGTCGACGGCGTGCTGGTCCCGGGCGGCTTCGGCATGCGGGGGATCGAGGGGAAGATCGAGGCCATCCGCTACGCGAGGACGCGCGGCATCCCGTTCTTCGGCATCTGCCTGGGCATGCAGTGTGCGGCCATCGAGTTCGCCCGGAGCGTGCTCGGCCTCGAGGACGCCAACAGCACCGAGTTCGACAAGTCGACGCAGAACCCGGTCATCGCGCTGATGGAAGACCAGGCCTCCGTCCGCAAGCGGGGGGGCACCATGCGCCTCGGCGCCTGGCCCTGCGAGCTCTCGCCCGAGTCTCGGGCG
>JAABUS010003060.1_pt1 | contig 28669 bp, 27 predicted proteins | sample 5560161 | NCBI WGS metagenome assembly JAABUS01 (sample SAMN10711885, study PRJNA513376) | rock metagenome | isolation source: Antarctica rocks | place: Antarctica: Victoria Land, Trio Nunatak nord | collected 2016-01-04
CTGTGCGAGTCGCACCTGTTGCCAGGGGCGTTAATCCGTAATGAGCGCCGCAGGTTCGTCTGTCGCGACCAGCGCCTGCGGATCGAGAACGCGACGACCGCGTGGACGTCGAGCTTCGACCAAGGCGCTGAGGTCATCATCGTGCTCAAGAACGGCGAGGGCGGCTACGTCGCGAAGGAGTCGGCTCTCGACCGTCTCGAAGGCGAGGGCCGGGTCGTCGCCCGCTACCTGGGCGGGAACCCGAACGGCTCGCTGCACGACATCGCCGGCATCACCAACGAGCGTGGCAACGTCGTAGGCCTGATGCCCCACCCCGAGCACGCGGTCGACGCTCTGTTCGGTCCCGGCGTGGACGGCCGGGCGTTCTTCACCTCGGTATTGAAGACGCTCGCGACCGCCTGACGCCGCGGCAGACACCGCGGCGATTCTCCGTTCCTCCTACTACCGGGCACCGAGCCTCGGCGACGCTCGGCTCCTCGACAACGTGACGCTGGGCCTGCGTGGGTCGCTCAAGCAACGCCGGTCAGCGGCCGAGGCGACCGGGCTCGACCTGCTCGACCGCTTCGGGCTCGCCGACGAGGCACACGCCTACCCGACAGTCTGTCCGGGGATCAGCAGCAGCGCGTCGCCGTCGTGCGTGCCATCGCCATGGCGCCACGGTTGCTGCTGCTGGACGAGATCACCTCTGCGCTGGACCCGTTGCTCGTCGCCGAGGTGCTCGATGTCATCGCCGACCCCAAGCGCGACAAGATGACGATCGTGATGGCGACACACGAGATGCAGTTCGCCCAGGAAGTGGCCGACCGGGTGGTGTTCCTCGACGCGGGACAAGTGATCGAGCACGGTCCCGCGGCGAAGGTGCTCGGCGGTCCGCGCGACGAGCGGACGGCGCGATTCCTGGCCCGGCACATCGGTGACCGGTAGCGTTGCCGGGGCACCCATCCCTGCCAGCACAGCGACGATTCGGAGCCAGCCAGCGGTGACCGACCAGCGCCAGCCCGCCACGCTCGACACCGTTGACCACGCGCTCGACACCCCTGACGCCCAGCAGCCCTGGCGTGACCTCGGCCTGAAGCCCGACGAGTACGCCCAGCTGCGTGAGATCCTCGCCCGGCGTCCCACCTCGTCCGAGCTGGCGATGTACTCCGTGATGTGGAGCGAGCACTGCTCCTACAAGTCCAGCAAGGTGCACCTGCGCCAGTTCGGCGAGCTCGTCACCGACGAGATGCGCGCCTGCCTGATGGTCGGCATCGGCGAGAACGCCGGCGTCGTCGACATCGGTGCCGGCTACGCCGCGACTTTCAAGGTGGAGTCGCACAACCACCCGTCGTACGTCGAGCCCTACCAGGGTGCTGCCACCGGGGTAGGAGGCATCGTGCGTGACATCCTCGCGATGGGCGCTCGCCCGGTGGCCGTGCTGGACCCGCTGCGGTTCGGTTCGCTGGATGCTCCCGACACCTTGCGCGTGATGCCGGGGATTGTGGCGGGTGTCGGGGGCTATGGCAACTGTCTCGGCCTGCCCAACATCGGCGGCGAGGCCGTCTTCGACTCGACGTACGCCGGCAACCCGCTCGTCAACGCCCTGTGTGTCGGGGTCATGCGTCATGAGCAGATCCATCTCGCCAAGGCGTCCGGTGAAGGCAACCAGGTCATCCTGTACGGCGCGTCGACCGGCGGCGACGGGATCGGCGGGGTGTCGGTGCTGGCCTCGGAGACCTTCGCCGACAGTGGATCGTCGACGTCGGGTCCCGGCAAGAAGCGCCCCAGCGTCCAGGTCGGCGATCCCTTCATGGAGAAGTTGCTGATCGAGTGCACGCTCGAACTGTTCGAGGCGGATCTTGTCGTCGGCATCCAGGACCTCGGCGGCGCCGGTCTGTCGTGCGCGACATCGGAGCTCGCCAGCGCGGGCGACGGCGGCATGCACGTGTGGCTCGACCGGGTGCCGCTGCGCGACGCGTCGCTGGCCCCGGAAGAGATCCTGATGAGCGAGTCGCAGGAGCGGATGATGGCGGTGGTCCAGCCCGCACATGTCGACGCGTTCATGCGGGTCTGCCGGCGCTGGGACGTCGAGGCGACCGTGATCGGTGAGGTGACGGCGGTGACCGACGACGAGGCCAGCCGAGGTGGTCGGCTGGTCATCGAGTGGCAGGGCGAGACGATCGTCGACGTACCGCCACGCAGCGTCGCGCACGACGGGCCGGTCTACGAGCGCCCCTTCGCGCGACCAGCCTGGCAGGACGCGCTGCAGTCCGACGGCGCCGAGAAGCTGCCCCGGCCGAAGAGCGGAGCCGAGCTGCGGGAGACGTTGCTCCAGCTCGCGGCGTCACCGAACCTGTGCGACAAGTCGTGGATCACCGACCAGTACGACCGCTACGTGCAGGGCAACACCGTGCTGTCGCAGCCCGAGGACGCGGGGATGGTGCGCGTCGATGCCGACAGCGGGCTCGGTGTCGCGGTGGCGACGGACTGCAACGGTCGCTTCGCCAAGCTGGACCCGTACGCCGGGGCGCAGCTGGCGCTGGCCGAGTCCTACCGCAACGTGGCGACCTCGGGTGCTCGCCCGCTGGCGGTGACCGACTGCCTCAACTTCGGCTCACCCGAGGACCCGGACGTGATGTGGCAGTTCGCCGAGGCCACCCGGGGGCTCGCCGAGGGCTGCCGCGAGCTCGGGGTGCCGGTCACCGGAGGCAACGTCAGCTTCTACAACCAGACAGGGGAGACGCCGATCCTGCCCACCCCGGTCGTCGGGGTGCTGGGCGTGATCGACCAGGTTGCCCGGCGTACGCCCCTGGGCTTTGCCTCCGAGGGTCAAGCGATCTACCTGCTCGGGACGACGCGCGAGGAGCTGAGCGGCTCGGAGTGGGCCCACGTAGTGCACGGGCACCTTGGCGGTACGCCACCGCAGGTTGACTTCGCAGCAGAGCGCGCGCTCGCCGCCACCCTCGCCGCGGCCGCGTGCGATGGGTTGGTCGAGGCCGCGCACGACCTGTCCGACGGCGGGCTGGCCCAGGCGCTGGTGGAGTCCTGCCTGCGACGCGGGGTGGGCGCGCGGGTGCGACTGCCCGAAGATCTCGACCCGTTTGTGGCGCTGTTCTCCGAGTCGACCGCGCGGGCCATCGTCGCCGTACCGCGCAGCGAGGAGTCGGAGTTTGCGAGCCGGTGTGCTGTCATCGGCTTCCCCCACGCTGCCATCGGCGAGACAGCGGGGCTCGGCGACGGTGCGGTGCTCGAGGTGCAGGGGCAGTTCCGTTTGCCGCTGGCCGAGCTGCGCGAGGCCTGGTCTGCCACCCTGCCCGCCGCCTTCGGCGCCTGACCCCGCCGACCGGACATCTGTGAGCGCATCGATTCGAGTCGATGGTTGCGGTCGAAACGGCGCCGAACGGTGCCGCTTAGGCTGCCGGTATGCCCGTGCGTCTGCGACCTCTGCCAGCCGACGAGCTGGCACTGCTGCTCGGTCGACTCGAGATGGCGGGATTGACCGGCGAGCCGGATCGCGACGACGTACGTGCCGCCGTGAAGCACTTCCTCGCCCTGTTGGCGCAGCGGTGGCCTGGCAAGAGTGTCGAGGTCCGGGTACCGCCATACGCCGCGGTGCAGTGCGTCGAGGGCGCCCGGCACACCCGCGGAACCCCGCCCGCGGTGGTCGAGACCGACGCGGAGACCTGGCTGGCGTTGGCGCGAGGCCGCACGACGTTCGCCGAGGCTCAACAGGCCGGCCGGGTCCGTGCCTCAGGCGCGCGGTCCGACCTGACCCCGCTGTTGCCCCTTACCTGAGTGCACGATCTGCGCCTGCTGCCGCTCACCTGAGTGCACGGTCTGCGCTGCTGCCGCTCACCTGCCAGCCGAGGTCAGCGAACAGGGTACGTCTGAGTCAACATTTCGAGCGGATAGGGTCAGCCTGATGAGCGAGACCACTGATCTCAAGCGACGCGTCGCTGACGTACTACCCGGCGTACGCGCTGACCTGGAAGAGCTCGTGCGCATCCCGTCAGTCGGAGCCGACCCGGCCCGGCATGGCGACGTACGCCGGTCGGCCGAGGCCACCGCGAGACTCTTCCGCGATGCCGGACTGGACACGCAGATCGTCGAGGTGGGCGGTGGGCTGCCGGCCGTCATCGCCCACAAGCCGGCGCCGCCCGGCAAGCCCACGGTGCTGCTTTACGCGCACCACGACGTGCAGCCGGAGGGCGACCGTGCGACCTGGGACTCCGAGCCGTTCGAGCCGACCGAGCGCGGCGGGCGCCTCTTCGGCCGTGGGGCGGCTGACGACAAGGCCGGTATCGCTGCTCACCTGGCGGCGATCCGGGCCCACGGCGACGACCTCGCTGTCGGTGTGGTGGTCTTCGTCGAAGGCGAGGAGGAGTCCGGCTCCGCGTCCCTCCCGGCCATCCTCGAGGAGCACCGCGACCTGCTCGCCAGCGACGTCATCGTCATCGCCGACTCGGCGAACTGGGACATCGGCGTACCTGCTCTCACGACCTCGCTGCGCGGCCTCGCCGGGTGCGTCGTCGAGGTGCGCACGCTGCACCACGCCGTGCATTCAGGCATGTGGGGAGGGGTGGCCCCGGACGCACTCACCACGCTCATCCGGCTGCTTGCGACTCTCCACGATGATGCGGGCAACGTCGCCGTCGAGGGTCTCGCAACCGGCAAGGCGTCCCCGCTCGACTACCCCGACCACAGGCTCAGGGCCGAAGCCGGCATCGTCGACGGCGTCGAGCTCACCGGCACCGGGTCGGTCGTCGACCGCTTGTGGACCAAGCCCGCCATCTCGATCATCGCGCTCGACGCCACCCGCGTCGCCGACGCGAGCAACACCCTCATCCCGGTCGCGCGGGCCAAGATCAGCATGCGGATCGCCCCCGGCGACGACGCCCGCACCGCGCTCGGCAAGCTCCAAGTTCACCTGCGGTCCCATGCCCCGTACGCCGCGCAGCTGACCTTCTCCGACGACGACCTCGGCGAGCCGTTCGCGGTCAACGCGACCGGGCCCGCGTACGACGCGGCCAGAGCCGCGTTTCGCGAGGCGTGGGACGGCGCCGACCCTGTCGACGTCGGAGTCGGTGGCTCGATCCCCTTCATCGCAGAGTTCGCCGAAATGTTCCCGGACGCGGCCATCCTGGTGACCGGCGTCGAAGATCCGGACACCCGAGCGCACGGCGCCAACGAGGGGCTGCACCTCGCCGAGTTCGAGCGGGTCTGCCTCGCCGAGGCCCTTTTGCTGCGCAACCTGGCCGCCGGCGTGGGTCAAGGCTTGGGGTAGCTATCTGGCTCACCCGAATCGAGTCGGCGCTGCCCGCTCGAGCGAGCCGATTGGGTCCGTCGGAAGCCGCCACTTAGACTGTGGCCCGTGCCCCGCGGAGATGGTCGGCTGACCCAAGACCTTGACCCGCATGATCGTGGACCCCAAGACGCCTGTGGTGTCTTCGGCGTCTGGGCACCGGGTGAGGACGTCGCCAAGCTCACCTACTTCGGTCTCTACGCCCTCCAGCACCGTGGACAGGAGTCGGCCGGCATCGCCGTCGGCAACGGCAAGCAGATCCTGGTTTACAAAGACATGGGTCTCGTCTCGCAGGTGTTCGACGAGCCCACGTTGAGCTCCCTCAAGGGTCACCTCGCCATCGGCCACTCGCGCTACTCGACCACCGGCGCCAGTGTGTGGCACAACGCACAGCCGACGTTTCGGCCGACCCCGACTGGCTCGCTCGCACTTGGCCACAACGGCAACCTGACCAACACCAGCGAGCTCGCGAGTCTGGTGAACCAGCGCGACCACAGCGGTGGTCTCCTCGACGTACCTGCACGGACGTCCGCCGCGTCCACCGACACCGACCTCGTCACCGCCCTGCTCGCCTCCTACCCCGACCGAAGCCTCGAGGACGCGGCGGCCGAGGTGTTACCGCAGCTGTCAGGAGCGTTCAGCTTCGTCTTCATGGACCAGGGCACGCTGTTCGCGGCCCGCGATCCCCAGGGCATCAGACCGCTGGTGCTCGGGCGCCTCGAACGCGGGTGGGTTGTCGCGTCGGAGACGGCAGCACTGGACATCGTTGGTGCGTCGTTCGTTCGTGAGGTCGAGCCCGGTGAGCTGGTCGCCGTCGACGAAGACGGGCTGCGCACCCGTCGTTTCGCCGAGGCAGCCCCGAAGGGTTGCCTGTTCGAGTTCGTCTACCTGGCCCGCCCCGACACGCTCATCAGCGGCAAGCGGGTGCACAGTGTGCGCACCGAGATCGGGCGCCGGTTGGCACGGCAGTTCCCGGTCGACGCCGATCTCGTCATCCCGGTGCCCGAATCCGGCACACCGGCCGCGATTGGGTACGCCGAGGAGAGCAAGATCCCTTACGGACAAGGCTTCGTGAAGAACTCGTACGTCGGCCGCACCTTCATCCAGCCGAGCAACACGATCCGCCAGCTCGGCATCCGGCTGAAGCTCAACCCGTTGCGCGACGTCGTCGAGGGCAAGCGTCTCATCGTGGTCGACGACTCCATCGTCCGCGGCAACACCCAGCGTGCGCAGGTGCGGATGCTGCGCGAGGCCGGCGCCCTGGAGGTGCATGTGCGCATCGCCAGCCCGCCGGTGAAGTGGCCCTGCTTCTACGGGATCGACTTCGCCACCCGCGCCGAGCTGATCGCCAACGGCATGACTGCTGAGGAGATCTGCCGCTCGATCGGAGCCGACAGCCTGGGCTACGTCGACCTCGACGAGTTGGTCGCCGCCAGCGAGCTGGCCAAGGACGACCTCTGTCGCGCCTGTTTCGACGGCGTCTACCCGGTCGAGCTGCCCGAGCCGCAGTTCCTCGGCAAGCACCTGCTCGAGGCCGCCATCCTCGACGCCCCCCTCGGCCCCGACGGCCTCGCTGTGGCGCTAGCCGGTGGTGGCGCCGCCGACGCCCTCAACCGCCCCTGATCGCGAGGTGACCTCACCATGACGGACGAGACGGGCAGCCGGCGTACGTCGGCGTACACCGCGGCCGGGGTCTCGATCGAAGCCGGTGACGAGGCCGTTGAGCTGATGCGGCAATGGGTGGAGAAGGCCCGTCGTCCCGAGGTTGTCGGCGGCATCGGTGGTTTCGCCGGCCTGTTCGACGCCTCGGCGTTGAAGGCCTTCCGGCGACCACTCCTCGCGACCAGTGCTGACGGTGTGGGCACCAAGGTGGCGGTGGCCCAGGCGATGGACGTGCACGACACCATCGGCTTCGACCTGGTGGGCATGCTGGTGGACGATCTGGTCGTCTGTGGTGCCGAACCGTTGTTCATGACCGACTACATCGCCACCGGCCGCGTCGATCCCGGTCGCGTCGCGGCGATCGTGAAGGGCATCGCGGAGGCTTGTGTAGTCGCCGGCTGCGCACTGCTCGGCGGTGAGACCGCCGAGCACCCGGCGCTGATGGAACCGCACGAGTACGACGTCGCCGGGTCGACAACCGGCGTGGTCGAGGCCGACGAGCTGCTGGGTGCGCACCGTGTCCGTGCGGGCGACCTGCTCGTGGCGATGGGATCGAGCGGACTGCACGCCAACGGGTACTCGCTGGTTCGCCAGGTGCTGCTGCGTCAAGCCGGCTGGAAGCTCACCCGTCGCGTCGACGAGCTTGGCCGAGCCTTGGGCGACGAGCTGCTGGAACCGACTCGCCTGTACACCCGCCCGTGCCTGGAGCTGGCTCGGCGGCTCGACACGCACGCAATGGCGCACGTCACCGGCGGCGGACTGGCCGCGAACCTCTCCCGCGTTCTGCCGGACTCGGTCAGTGCCGTCGTGGATCGCTCGACTTGGGTCCCGCAGCCGATCTTCGACCTGGTGGCCTCCGTAGGCGATGTCTGTCGAGACGACCTGGAGCAGACGCTCAACATGGGCGTCGGCATGGTCGCCGTGGTCAGCGCCGCCCACGCCGACGCCGCCGTCCGTCTGTTGGTTGAGGCCGAGATACCTGCGTGGGTGTGCGGACAGGTTATCGGCGCCCCAGGCGGCGATGCCGAGCTCACCGCTGAATACGGTGCGTGAGCCGCCGGCAAGACATTTGGCCGAAACATGATCGGCCGGGTGTGTCTTGGGCGTCTGCGCCAGGTATCGTGGGCGAGCACGAGAACTGATGACAGTCCGGCGCCCTCGGGGTGAGCCGGCCACGATGGGCAAGGGGGTCGAGCCTATGGGGCGCGGCCGTGCGAAGGCGAAGCAGACGAAGGTCGCACGCGAACTGAAGTACCGGGAGTTCAACACAGACTTCAACCAGCTGCAGCGCGAGCTTCATGGCGACGACAGTCCGCGATCCGCAGACGAGTCCGACCCCCCCACCGGTGAGTCAGTCGACACCGACGATCCCGACGTCGACCTCTACGACGACCCAAGCAACGGATCAGCTCCCCGGCGTTAGAGCTGGTCCACGTCTCAGCCCACCCAGAGCCCGCGTAACCGGCCCACGTCATTCATCCGGCGCTCGGCGAGTCTGTCCGCAGCGACTGCGGTGGGAACGTCCTCATCCGAAGCAACCTCGAACACTCGTCGGGTGGTGTCGAAGATACGGGCGGCTCGCGCCTTCGCGCGGTCGAACGAGAATCCCTCGAGCTCGTCGGCGACCTGCACCAGCCCACCGGCGTTGACGCAGTAGTCGGGCGCATAGAGGATGCCGCGTGACTCGAGCACGTCCTCGATGCCGGCGTGGGCCAGCTGGTTGTTCGCAGCACCGCAGATAATTTTCGCCTTGAGCAGCTGCACGCTGTCGTCGTTGATGGCGTCGCCGAGCGCGCAGGGCGCGTAGACATCGATGTCGGAGACGACCAGTGCACCATTGTCGGCAACCACGTCGACCTCGGGATGCTCGTCAAGGACGCGCCGGACTGCGGGCTCGTACACGTCGGTGATGACGACGTCGGCACCATCGTCGAGCAGGTGCTCGACCAAGTGGTGGCCGACCTTGCCGACCCCGGCGACACCCACCCGGCGTCCTGCCAGGCTTGGCACACCCCAGGCCACTTCTGCGGCAGCGCGCATGCCTTGAAAGACGCCGTACGCCGTCAGCACGCTCGAGTCGCCCGCGCCGCCGTGTTCGACCGTGCGGCCTGTGACGAAGTCGCATTCGCGCGCGACGATATCCATGTCCTCGCTGAAGGTGCCGACGTCGCAGGCTGTGTAATAGCGGCCGCCGAGCGACTGCACGAACCGACCGTAGGCGCGGAGCAACGGCTCGGTCTTGTCTCGGTGCGGATCACCGATGATGACCGCCTTGCCACCGCCGAGGTCGAGCCCGGTCACGGCGGCCTTGTAGGCCATGCTCTTGGAAAGGTTGAGCACGTCGCGGACAGCGTCGGCCTCGTTCGCGTACGGGTAGAAGCGGGTGCCCCCCAGGCCGGGACCGAGTGCGGTGGAGTACAAGGCGATGATTGCCTTGAGGCCACTCTCGCGGTCGTGACAGAACACGACTTGCTCGTGGCCGCTGGCCTGGTCGAACACGGAGTAGCCGGGGGTGTCGGTCACGGTGGTGACTCTTCCTTTGCGATGGCTCGGTCTGGTGCCAGGGTGAGGCGTCCGCGGGGGTGGTGCGGACGCTGGTTCCACGATAGGCCGGTGCGATAATGCGCCGCCCACGCGGTCGCTCGCGGCTAGGGTGAGCCTGTGCTCCCCTACTCGTCATACCTGCGGGTCTACGAGCCGTTGACGGCGCTTGGTCTCGCCGCCCGCGAAGCGCTGGCGCACGACCTGGATAGCGCAGTCGACCCGACCGCGACCCTGGTCACCGAGCAGACGACGGTGCTCAACCGTACAGTCTCGTCGGCGGTTATCGGCGTCGACAACGACCACACCTACGCGGCGTACGTGCTGCGCCTCGACGGCCGGTCCTACTACTGTCCGGCTGACATGCCCTTGCGTTCCTGGCTTTCTTTGACGTCCCTCATCGACAGCGTGGGCGACGTGAACATGCAGCTGCTGCTGCCGCCGGAGTCGATAGCGGTTGCCGACGAGGGATTCCTCGCCTGGCGCCGCGCGCATCCCGAGGCTGTCCCACACGTCCGGCAGACGACATGGGGTGTGCCGCGGACCTGGTTCGTGCTGGTCGCAGACGACGAGCGCGAGGTGTACGACGCAGGCAAGTTCGCCAGTATCCGCTACCGAGCCAGGATCGCCGACGCCCGTAGCCGGGTCGAGGCGGCTCAGCAGATCCTGCACCGCGTGATCGACGGGTCGGACCTCAGACGGGAGATGCACGACCTCGCCAGCTGGCTGGACGCTTTTGATGGCGCCAGCTGGGTGGAGCTCGACTACGCAGGCGTGTCGCAGCATCTCGATGGCGACCTTGAGGAGGACGAGTCCGCCGGTGAGATCCACCGGGCGCTGAGTGCCCTTCGCGCGGGGGACTGGGCCGCTGCCGGTGAGTCCTACCGCTGTTTCGAGGGCCGGTGGCGTGTCGTCAACGCCTATGAACGTGCGAACTGACGGCCGGGACACGCCGAAATTTCCGGTCCTTGCCGGCGTATATTTGACGTAGTCGGCTACGCTTTGCCATAGTTGACCCGCTTGGTTCCCGGTCGGCGGCAGTTTGCGCGTCGATAGCGCCTTTTTCCGCGCAATGGCGATTTTCGGTCATCGAGCGGGTCATTGAGTCATCGAGCAGCGAGCCGTGGCGGCTCGGTGTGCAACATTGAGGAGGCCGCGTGAACACACGACCGACCGAGTCTGAGCCCCTGTTGACACCTGCAGAGGTGGCAGCGATGTTTCGCGTGGACCCCAAGACGGTCACGCGGTGGGCCAAGGCCGGCAAATTGAGCTCGATCAGGACTTTGGGCGGCCACCGCCGCTATCGGGAGTCCGAAGTTCGGGAGCTGCTCAACGGTGTGCCAGGACAACGCCAGTCAGAGTAGGGTTCGTCCTCTTTCGCCAAACTTTTGTGAAAGAGACTGTCGCTGACGCGCGCACAAACGTGACGCACCGATTCACGCTCCCGAGTTCGCCATCTCGCGGTCGAACTGGTTATTCGAGGTGTGCGGGCATAATCTGCTTTCTTCGGGGTATGAATACAGGAGATGTGCGCTGGGGATATGGTGGCCTTAACGTAAATCAGGCACAACCAGTGCTGATGAGATGCCACATACGTGCTGTCCTGGGGGACGGCCAGGATACGCGAGGACAATATGCCCAGTCACAGCAGCATTTTTTCCAGGGCCGCAGGAGCTGCAGCAGCCCTCCTCGGCGGCGGTCTTCTTCTTGTGTCGGCCCCGGCACTCGCTCTCGGAGCTGAGTCCGGTGCCGGTCTGGCCGCGCCTGACGACGGCGAAGGCGCCATTTTCGTCAATAATGTGAACTTTGACGACTATCCCTTCACTGACAATGCCAGCGCTGACTGCACGTTCACGATCCAGTTCTTCAACTATGTCGAAAGCGATGACACGGCCAGAGTGACATTCACAGCCGAGCCGCCGACGGCGGATGCCGGGCTTGTTGTCACAGGCGGGAACCCCACCCCCGCCATCGGAGAGGACCCTGCTGGCGGCCCGACCGACCTCGACGCCAGCGAAACCTATCAAGTCACGTTCACCGGTGACCCTGACCCGGTCATTGGCTACCGTTTCAAGTTGTCGGTCCTGGCACCGGGCACGAAAGGCTCAAACCTCGAGAGCAGGTTCTTTGTGTGTCCAGCGCCCGAGACCCCGCCAACGACGACGACCACGACGACACCGACGACGACGGCGACCTCCACAGTGCCCACAACGACCGCGACACCCACCACGACTGTCAGCCCCACTTCGACTGTCAGCCCCACTTCGACTGTCAGCCCCACTTCGACTGTCAGCCCCACTTCGACTGTCAGCCCCACTTCGACTGTCAGCCCCACTTCGACTGTCAGCCCCACTTCGACTGTCAGCCCCACTTCGACTGTCGCACCGACCTCGACGTCGTCGCCAGTCGTGATACCCACTGAGATCGAAGCTGGCATGTCGGGGACACCCGGCAGCGGTGGGTCTACGGACGGACCGCCGAACGCCTGGGCACTGCTCGGTATGCTTGGTGGCCTCGGGCTCGCCTGCACCGGAGTTGCGCAGATCCTCCGCGGACGACGCACCGGTGAAGGGTAAACCTGAGCTGAACAGCATCTCGCCGACCTGAGGGTCGGCGTGGACTACCCTCGGCGGGGTCCCCAGTGGGCCCCGCTTGCGGGAAGATCGAGATCCCTGGACGATGCCCTCAAGAAGTGGGCAGACCCTTTGCCTGTGCTGGCTCGCCCGTTTGCCTCGGTTCGGAGCTTCGTTGTACCTTTGCGCGAATCGTGCTGATCGCGCGGTGGGCATGCACGAGGAGGGCCATTGACAGGCGCCACCCCTGACCGGTCTGCTTCGGAAGAGCACGTGGTCAACGAGTTCGGCTACCGGCAGGAGCTGCGTCGCACCCTCCGCCTGTTCTCTGTCTTCGCCGTGGCCTTCTCGATCATCTCGATCACGACTGGCATCTTCCTCAACTACTCGTTCGCTTTCAGCGAGTTCGGACCGGCCGCCATTTGGACGTGGCCGGTCGCCGCAGTTGGACAGACGCTGGTGGTGCTCGTACTAGCTGAGCTTGCCACCCGCATTCCGCTCGCCGGCGCGAACTACCAGTGGGCCTCTCGGCTGGTCAGTCCAACCTACGGCTGGTTTGTCGGCGCGCTCGGCATTCTCAATCTTGCGGTAGGGCTGCCGGGCATCATGCTGCTGGCGGCTTCCCCGCTGCTGGCGTACGTGCTCGGCGACGACGCCCCCAGCCCACGGCTCACGCTATTCCTGGCGCTACTCATCCTGACCGTCGCCTACCTGGTCAACGTCATCAGCGTGCAGGTTGCGGCTCGGGTGAACAACGTTGCTGTCTTCACCGAGATCCTGGGCACGGTCGTTCTTGCCGTGGGGCTGTTCGTTCTGTGGGTCGCCGGCTACAAGGAGACTGATCACGGCATCGGCTATCTCGGTCACGCAACGCACCCGCCCGGCCAGTCGTACTGGTATGCGATCGTGCTCGCTTCGCTGCTCGGCATCTACACGATCGTCGCCTTCGAGACTGCCGCCGACATGTCAGAAGAGGCCGTCGATGCGCAACGTTCTGTGCCGCGGGCGATGATCGGCGCGGTCGTCATTTCCGGGGTGCTCGGGATGATCGTGCTCATCGGCTTCACGATTGCCATACCGAACGACAGCGTCATCGCCGAGTTCGGGCTGCCCGGCGTGTTCCAGTACTGGATCGGCGCGGGGCTGGCCAGGACCTTCGTCGGGATCGTCGTCTTCTCGATGTTCGCCCTTACTGTGGTCGGCGCTGCGGCCAGTGCACGACTGCTGTTCGCCATGGCGCGAGACAACATGCTTCCCGGATCGAAGGCGCTTGCTCGAGTTAATCCGAGGACGTTAACGCCTCTGCCGGCGCTGCTCGTGTCTTACTTGCTCTGCGTCGCCGTCATGATCTATGGCTACAACAGCGGGAACGCGTTCGGAACGCTCGTGGGCGCGACCGCCTTGGCGCCGTACCTTGTCTACCTGCTCACGGTCATCGCCTACGGAGCAAAGCGTCGTCGGCTCGAGACGCTTCCAGGTGCGTTCAACCTTGGCCGTTTCGCGGTCCCTGTGTTCGCGGCTGCGCTCGTGTGGCTGGTCGCTGCGGTGCTGGCGCTGTCCCTGCCTGCACCATTCCACCAGGCCGTCTATTATGTCGCCGGCGGTCTTGTGCTCGCGACACTGTGGTGGGGGCTTGTCCTTCGCCCTCGGTTCGCGAACGGCACGGCCGGCGCGACGATGGTGCGCGACGCCGATGGCCGGGACACCCCGGCCGGGTGACCGGCCTCGACCGACGCAGGGCGGGGGCTCCCGCCTGGCACAACTGGGCTCGTAACCAGACGGCCTGCCCTGCAACGATCGAGCATCCGGCCGACGTCGAAGACGTCACGCGCCTGGTGGAGGAGGCGGCCGCCACCGGGCGCAGTATGAAGGTCGCCGGTTCAGGCCACTCGTTCACCGCCGCGGCGGTGACCGATGGCACCTTGCTGCACCTAGACCGCCTGAGTCGGCTGCTCGAAGCAGATGCAGAGACGGGCCTCGTCACGGTGCAAGCGGGGATGCCCCTGCACGTCTTCAACCGCAAGCTCGCCGCCGCGGGTCTGGCCATGTCCAATCTAGGAGACATCGACCGCCAGACCGTCGCTGGCGCGATCTCGACAGGGACGCACGGAACCGGCACCCGCCTGGGAGGGTTGGCGACCCAGGTGCGCGGCCTGCAGATCGTCCTGGGTGACGGTTCAGTCGTGGAGTGCTCAGCCGCCGAACGACCAGATCTCTTCAGCGCGGCGCGGGTGGGGCTCGGTGCGCTCGGAGTGTTGACTGCGGTGACGCTGCAGTGCGAGCCGGCATTCGTCTTGCATGCGAAGGAGGAGGCGATGGCAATCAACCAGGTCATGGCCGACTTCGACGAGATGGCCGAGCGCAACGAGCACTTCGAGTTCTTCTGGTTTCCGCACACCGACTCGGCGATGGTCAAGCAGAACAATCGGCTCGATACCGGCCAGACACAGCAACCGCTCAGCTCAGTCCGCTCGTGGATAGAAGCCGACCTTCTCGCCAACACGGTTTTCGGCGCGGTCTGCCAACTCGGCCTGCGTCGCCCGTCGCTCATCCCGAAGATCAACCGCCGCAGCGTGCGGCTGCTGGGCGCCCGCACTTACACCGCTCCGTCGCACGAGGTGTTCTCCTCCCCACGCCGGGTGCGGTTCGTAGAGATGGAGTACGCCGTTCCCCGTGCCGCCGTCCACGACGCGTTCGCCGCCATCCGGGCCGTGATCGACCGCGAGCGGCTGATGGTGTCGTTTCCGGTCGAGGTGCGGGTGGCGAGGGGCGACGACATCCCGCTGTCGACGGCGACGGGTCGCGACTCGGCGTACCTCGCCGTTCACATGTATCGAGGTGGAAGAGATTACGAGCGCTTCTTCCGCGGCGTTGAGCACGAGTTGAGCGCCTTGGAGGGTCGGCCGCATTGGGGCAAGCTCCACTACCGGAGCGCGGTCGACCTCAGGCCGCTGTACCCACAGTTCGACCAGTTCCTCGCGGCGCGAGAGCAGGCAGACCCCGCGCGCGTGTTCCGCAACGACTATCTCGACCGAGTGCTCGGCCGGTGACGTCCCGGCGAAAGGCCTTGCCCGCGAAAGGTACGGTGACCCACCAACAGCTGGTTCTGGCGCGAAGCATGAGCCGAAATGCTCCACGGCCGCCGCGGGTGCGTGCGGACACGGGACGTCAATCGCGAACCGCGAGTCCTGAACGGGACTGAGGCAATGGATCTCTCCGACCTGACAACGCCGGCACTGGTCGTCGACGAGGCCGCTTTCGAGCGCAACTTGTCGATCATGAGCAGCCATCGACCGGGTGCGCGACTGCGCCCGCATGTGAAGGCGCACAAGACGACGGAGCTGGCCCGTCGGCAGCACGCGCACGACCATCACAGCTTCACCGTGGCCACGGTACGGGAGGTTGTCGGGATGGCCCAGGCAGGGCTTGGCGAAGACCTGCTGCTGGCCAACGAGGTCCTCGACATGCGCCGGCTCGGCGCTGTCGTGCAAGGCGGTGCCCGGGTGACGGTGGCGGTCGACTCGGAACCGATCGCGCGCGCGGCCGTCACGGGTGGAGTCCGTGAGGTGCTGATCGACGTGAATGTTGGGCTTCCCCGGTGCGGCGTCGCCCCAGACCGGGCTGGTGCGCTGGCCGACCTGTGCCGTTCGTTCGGGCTCGATGTGCGGGGTGTGATGGGCTATGAGGGACACCTCATGCTCCTTGACGACCCGGCCGACCGCTTGGCCCAGACGGAGCAGTGCATGCAATTGCTTCTCCGCGCTCACGATGACGTGGGCGGCGACGTCATCTCCGGCGGAGGTACCGGCACCTGGACCGACAACACCTGGGTCACGGAGCTGCAGGCGGGGTCTTACGCGCTGATGGACACGGCCTACGGCGCGATCACGGATGTACCTTTCGAGCAGGCGTTGACCGTGTTGACGACCGTCGTCTCGGTCAGCGGCGCCGGCTGGGCCGTCGTAGACGCAGGGCTCAAGGCATTCGGCATGGACCACGGCAAGCCGACGGTCCTTGGAGCAGATGTCTGGTTCTGCTCCGACGAGCACACCGTCTTCTCGATGCAAGACGACGCACCCTTGCCCGCTGTGGGCGAGCGGGTACGCATGGTGCCGGCCCACGTTGACCCCACCTGCGCGCTGCACGAGCGGATGCACCTCGTGAACTCACACGAGGTCGTGCTGGAGACCTGGCCGGTTGACCTTCGCGGCTGGTGACCATGTCGAGGGTAGATTTCAGCACTACTTTGCCGCCGTAGCGAGAGGCCGACCACCGGTTGGCCGTCAGCAAAGGGACATCGTGGAGGATCAACGTTGTGGCGAGGACGTGGTTGTCGATCCAAGTCGAGCTGGTGAGTGGCGGCGGGTGTCTCTGGGGCCACGGCCGGCGCGCATCTTCGCGGCGGCCCGAAGCCACACGTTTGCGGACCTGGCCACCGCGATCGACGATGCGTTCGCCCGATGGGACCGCTCGCACCTGCACATGTTCGAGCTAGGCGAGCAGGGCGGTCTGTTGATCGACCGCTACTGGGACGACCCGCCGGAGGAAGCCCGGCTAGACGAGCGGGTCCGCTTGAGCTTGCTCACTGCCGGGCAGCAGTTCGTCTACATTTTCGACCTCGGTGACAACTGGGCCCATCTGTGCACCTTGGCCGACGAACGCATCGATCCGCTCCAGACCCTCGGGATCGTTCCCACGCGGCCGCTGCCGTACTGGGGATGGGGCAGCATCCCCGACCAGTACGGGCGCCGTTTCGACGGAGATGACGGGGAAACCGAGGTGAGCGCGGATCCGAACCGAACTGACTTGCCGCCGCTCTACCACGGCTGGGGACCTAGACCTGGCTAGTCACCACGACGTTTGCCCACCGTCCAGCTGGATGCGAGCAAGCCATTGTCTGTGGTGACGGCCGGTCTCGTCGCTATCGGTGAGGCGTTGCCATCCGCGATCAGGGTGCGCAAGGGTGGTTCACCATGGCCAAGTTGATCTATTCCGCGATCACGTCGCTCGACGGCTACGTAGCCGACGAGGACGGCATCTTCGATTGGGCGAAGCCGGACGAGCAGGTGCACACCTTCGTCAACGAGCTCGAGCGGCCGGTCGGCACCCACCTCTACGGGCGCCGGATGTACGAGGTGATGGCGGTCTGGGAGACCGCGCACGCCGTCGCCGACCAGCAGCCCGTCATGCAGGACTTCGCGTACATATGGCAGAGGGCCGACAAAATTGTGTACTCCAAGACGCTGCAGACGGTCTCCAGCGCCAGGACGCGGATAGAGCGCGACTTCGACCCTGAAGCAGTCCGGGAGATCAAAGCCCTAGCGGAACGCGACATCACCGTGGGCGGTCCGGACCTCGCGGCGCAGGCGATCGCGGCCGGTTTGGTCGATGAGTGCCACCTGCTCCTCGCGCCGATCGTGGTGGGAGGCGGCAAACAGTCCCTCCCCGACCATGTCCGCCTGAAGCTCGAGCTGCTAGACGAACGCCGTTTCGGCAACGGGGTGGTCTACCTTCGCTACCGCACCAGTACCTGAGGATTCGTCGTGGGGTCGCTCGGCGCGGGGTTGTCGAAGCGCAAGCGCCAGCCATGAGATGAATCCCTTCAAGGGCGGGGACGCGCAGCACGATTCGGAACAGACGAACTTCCAGTTTCTTCACTCGCGCGGAGGCTGTTGCCGAGCCCGACGGCGTGGGCGCCGGCATCGAGCCATGCGTCGACATCGTCCATGGTGATGCCACCAGTCGGGATGAATGCCAGGTCCGGGAACGGTCCGCGCAGTATCGCCAACCCGGAAGGGCCGATCAAGCTCGCTGGGAACAGCTTGACCGCGGCAACACCTTGTGCACGCGCGTCGATGATTTCCGTCGGGGTCATGACACCTGGCAGGACGAGTAGTTCCGTCGCCAACATGGCTTCGAGGAGTGGAGGCGGGCTGCCTGGAGAGACCAAAAAGTCTGCGCCAGAGTCTGCGGCAGCGCGAGCCTCATGGGCTGAACAGATCGTGCCGGCGCCGATGAGGACGTCACTCGACACCTCAGCTTTGAGTGTGCTTATCACACGGGAGGCTTCGGGTGTGGTGTACGTGACTTCGAGGATATTTTGCCCTGACTCGAGGAGGGCTCGGCTCGTCTGAAGAGCTTGCGCCCAGCCCTGTGAGCGGACCACCGCGACCAGCTTCTGCTCTCCTATGCGGGCGAGGACATCATCGATCGACGCTGGGGAAGCCTGTCGGCGTGTCATCGGTCATCGCTTTCCGTGGTGACGGTTGAGCTGGTGGCTGGGCGCGACACACCGAGGGGACTGTCTCCGCGGTTGACAACGGCATGCGCTGCGCAGTGCTCGGCTCGCTTGAGTCGAGCGGTCAACGGGAGATGTTCCAGCCATCCGGAAAGGTAACCGGCGACGAACGCGTCCCCAGCTCCCGTCGGATCGACGACGTCGATCGCGCGAGCATCGACCTTCGCGACCTCGCTAGGCGTGACTGCGAAGGCACCTTGGGCATGGTGGACAACGACTGTCTGCACTTGCAGGGTGGGAAAGAGTGCCTGCACCTCAGCGGGGTCGGTGGCCGAGAAGAGAAGTGCGGCTTCTGAACGCGACAGAAACAACGTGTCGGCGGCGCGTGCCAGGGGGGCAAGCAGTGTGACGGCATCCCGGTCGCGAAGGAGGCGATGACGCAGGTTGACGTCGAACGAGACATGGATTCCGCGTGCACGCGCTTCTGCGATCAGTCGGGCAACAAGGTCGTGTCCGGCGTCGGAGACGAGGGCAGTGATTCCCGTCAAGTGCAAGACACGACCGGACAGCAGATGGTCGACGTCGAGGTCGGCGTACGTCATGCGGCTCGCAGCGGAGGCTTCCCGATACGGGTAGTTGCGCAGACCGTCGAGAGCCGTCAGCTCCTTGAAGTAAACCCCGGTGGATGCAGACGGTGACACGACGACACGCGAGACGTCGATCCCCTCACCACGCAGCACCCGGACGCCCTCGTGGCCGAAGGGGTCGTCGCCGACCGCGCCGACCCAGGTGACTTTGTGACCAAGCCGAGCCAAACCGAGCGCTACATTCACCTCCGCCCCCCCGACAGACTTCTCCAGTAACGCCGCCGCCTCCAGGGGTGCGCGCAGGTGAAATGGCGCGATCACGACGAGCAGCTCGCCGAAAGTGGCGACCTCGAGGCGCTCAGACATCGAAGAGCCTATGGTCTGTGGCGTACCGGGCAAGAGCATCGGGGTCGAGCCGAACGCCCAGCCCGGGACCTGCCGGAACGGCGAGCATGCCTTCGTCGTCCAGGCTGAAGCCATCCGCGATGATGTCATCGATGTACGCCGACCCGGTTTTGTACTCCACCAGCTCAGTCCCAGGGAGTGATGAGGCGAGATGCAAGTCTGCCGCGAGTCCGATGGCCGTGTTCCATCCGTGCGAGATGAACTGAGCCCCGAACGCCTCCGCTAGCCACGCGATCCGGCGCGACTCGCTGAGGCCTCCGGCCTTGGTTGTGTCGGGTTGGACGATGTCGAACGCGCCTGCCGTCAGGAATCGCACGAACTCCTGCCTTCGAGTAAGGACCTCACCGCCGGCGATCGGAACCTTCGACTTCCGGCGAAGGTTGACGTAACCGGCCAGGTCATCGGGTCTGAGCGCCTCCTCGAACCAAGCAACCTCGTATGCAACCAGCATGTCCGCGGCTCGCGCGGCCCACTTGAAACCGTTCCGCCAGAACGCGTCCGATCCACCGGCGTCCACCGCCAGCAGTTTGTCGGCCCCGATCGCCTCGCGCGCCGTCCGGACAGCCTCCTCGTCGACTGCCTCGCTGACCCGGCCGAAAGTCCCCCAACCGATCTTGAACGCCGTGAAGCCCTGTGCCGCGAGCTCGACGAGGTTGTCTGCCAAAAGCGGCGCCTCCTCAATGAGCACCGACGCGTACGGTCGGACGCGGTCGCGGTACCGGCCGCCGAGCAGGGTGCCAATTGGCAGTCCCGTGCTCTGGCCGAGGATGTCCCAGAGCGCGATGTCGATCCCGCTGATCGCGTGAGTGACCGCACCGCCGCGGCCGAGCCAGAACGTGTTCTCGTGCATCAGCTGGCTCAACCGATCAGGCTCGCGGGGGTCCGCGCCGATACAGATCGGCGCCAGTACGTCGAGCGCAGCGCGGACGAGCGCCTCGCTCGAGAAGACACTGCCGACCCCGACGAGGCCCTCGTCAGTGTGGACCGCGATCAGCGTGTGCACAATTGCGTCGGGCTGAAGTTCCCGACTCCATCCACCCTTGGGTGTGGCGCCGCGCAGCCCGGACACCCGGATGTCAGTGATCTTCATGGCGAAGCTCCTTCGGGACGTCGATAACGACGGCTTCGTTGGCGGCAAGACGCAACACAGGCCCGACTGTCTCGCCTGCGCCGCGAGCGGTCGTCGAGATGGCGACCGTCCCGGCGGACGGCACGCGGACCGCTGTCGGAGCGTCGACGAGGTTGAGCGCCACGATCTTCTGATCTATCGGAGACGTGCGGAGATAGGCGAGCACCGAGTCGCGGGATGAAGTGCCGGGTAGAAACGCGATCTTGCCCCGGCGCAGCGCTGAGCTCGCAGTCCTCAACCGAAGCAGGTCGCGATACATGGACAGGAATGACGCCGGATTCGTCAGTTGGACATCGACGTTGACATCGTCGGCGTTGTGCGCCACCGGCAGCCAGAGGTCAGACTCGCCGGCTGTCGAGAAGCCAGCGTTGGGTCCGCCGTTCCACGGCATCGGTGTGCGGGTTGGGTCGCGGGTCACGCCACCGGTGGCACGGGCGAAGTAGTCGCGCTGCCTCGCAATGGGGACGGCTTGCTCGATCAGTCCGAGCTCGTCGCCGTAGAGGAGGCACGGCGTCGCCGCCAGTGTCAACAACATCACCGCGGCCACCCTTGCCTGGGCGGCTCCAAGCCGGGTGGCAAGCCGTACACGGTCGTGGTTGCCAAGAGCAATTGTTGGCCAGCCGCCGTCAGGCATGGACTCGTACAGCGCCTCGAGCTCAAAACGCAAGAGGTCGGCGCGCCACGGCGTCTCCAGCAGCCGGAACGGGAACGGCAAGTGCATCCCGTCCATGGCGGAGCCGTAGTAGCGGGCCCAGTCCTCCCACGGCATCGCCTCGATCTCGGCGATGGTGACCGTGCCGGGGTACTCGTCGACCACTGCGCGGATCTGGGCCAGCACCTCGTGAGTGTCGGGATGCCGCCGGTCATGGATGTGCAACTGGATCCCGAAGTCGGGGTGCTGCAGGTCGAACATGTTGTCGTTGCCTTCCGGCGCTGACGGGTTGTCACGAAAACCAGGGTCCTTCATCAGCATGTGCGCCACGTCGATCCGGATGCCGTCGGCGCCGCGACCGAGCCAGAACCGCAGGACGTCGAGCATCGTCGTGCGCACGTCCGCCGTGCGCCAGTTGAGGTCGGGCTGTTCCTTGAGATGTGAATGCAGGTAGTACTGACCGGTCTGGTCATCCCACTCCCACACCGAACCACCTGCCTCGCTCATCCAGTTATTAGGTACGCCGCCGCCCGGAGCAGGGTCACGCCAGACGTACCAGTGACGCTTCGGGTTCATCAACGACGATCGCGACTCGACGAACCAGGGATGTTGGTCAGACGTGTGGTTGGGGATGTAGTCAATGATGATTCTCAGCCCGCGGGCGTGAGCCTCGCAGATGAGCCGATCGAACGTGTCGAGCGTGCCGAAAGTCGGCTCGACATCGGTGTAGTCGCTAACGTCGAAGCCTTGGTCAAGTAAAGGCGACCGATAGAACGGTCCCGTCCAGATCGCGTCTATACCGAGCGTGGAGCCTAGGTAGTCGAGCGATGCGACAAGCCCATCGAGGTCGCCGATACCGTCGCCGTTGCCGTCGCGAAAGCTCGGTAGATGGCACTCGTAGATGACGGCGTCGTGCCACCATGCCGCTCCAGCGTCAGCGAGCTGTGCGTTGTTCGCTGATCCGCCGATCATGCGCCACCTTTGGCCACGGCTATCCTCAGTTGCTGGGTCGGTGGTCGGGCCGGGGGTTTGCATGAAGTTTCAGCCCTTGGAGACGCCGGCGAGCATTCCCCGGACAAAGTGCTTCTGCATGGCGAGGAACACGATCATCGGGACGACGGTGGAGAGAACCGCGGCGGAGGTGAGGATCTCCCAGCCGTTGCCGCGAGAAGCGACGAGTCCGCTGACGGCGACGGTCATAGGAGCGACGTCGGGGAAACCACCGAGGAAGATCAGTGCGGTGAAGAGGTCGTTCCACGTCCACACGAACTCAAAGATCGCAAGCGAGGCCAAGGCCGGCCTGCATATGGGCAAGACGATCGAGAAGAAGATCTGACTCTTTGAGGCGCCGTCCATCTCGGCAGCCTCGAACAGCTCGCGTGGTACCGCAGCGAAGAAGTTGTGCAGAAGGTAGATCGCAAACGAGATGCCGTATCCGACATGGACGATCCATAGCCCGAGGAAGGTTCCGGTGAGGCCGAAGTGGTTGAAGACGCGTAGGAGCGGAACCATCGTGATCTGCGTGGGGACGACGAGCAGGGCGACGATGGCCAGAAGCAGGCCGCTGCGGAACTTGAACTGCATGCACGCCAGGGCGTACGCCGCCGCAGCACTGACAGAGACGGTCAGAAGGGTCGCAGGCACGACGATGGCAACGCTGTTGAAAAGGCTGAGCAGCATGCCGTCGCGCTCGAGAACCTGACTGTAGTTGTTGAGTGTGTAGTCACCGGGAAGCGCGAACGAGTGCCACCAGCCGGTCGACAGGACTGCGGGTGCCGGTCGGAACGAGCTCACGAAAAGGCCAAGGAGGGGGACCAGCCAGATCGCGCTGACGCCGATCACGACGACGTGGACCGGGAGTCGGCGCAGCCGCATCCGCCGGCGTGACGGCATCACGATCTCGCGTGGGGGGCGTGGTCGACGAACGTCTGGCATGTGGGCGGTCGTCACTGGCTCACACCTTCCGGCTTTCGTGTTGGAACTGACGGAGGTTGAAAGCCATGACGGGTACGACTAAGAGCATGAGGATCGTTGCGACTGCGCCCGCGACGCCATTGTCCTTGGCAGTGAACAGCTCGCGGTACATCACCGTGGAGAGCACATCTGTTCCGTACCTGCCGTTGGTCATCACATAAACGATGTCAAAGGCCTTGAGTGCGACAACCGTCATCGTGGTCATCACCACGGCGATGGTAGGGACAAGGAAGGGGAACGTGATGTGGCGAAACACCCCCCATTCCGAGGCACCGTCAAGGCGTGCGGCCTCCAGCAGCTCGTCGGGGATGGCGCGCAGCGCCGCGGCCAGGATGACCATGGCAAATCCTGCCTGCGTCCAAAGCGTGGCGCCGATGAGCGCGTAGTTGTTGGTCGCCTCGTCGATGATCCAGGCGATCGGGTGGTTGCCGGACACGGTCGTGACGATCGCGTTCAATGTTCCTGTCTGGTCCGCGATCGGGGGCTGGTAGTCGTACATGAACGTCCAGATGACCCCCGCGGCGACCGCCGAGATGGCGATCGGAAGGAAGAGCGCCGCCTTGACGAGCCCGCCGTACGCGACACGGTCGGCGAGAACGGCGATCGCCAGGCCGACCAGGACGGACAAGGAGGGAAGGAGGATTACCCACAGCGTGGTATTGCGGAGCGCTATCTGGGTGACGGGGTCGGACAGCGTCGAGGTGTAGTTGTTCAGGCCGAGGAAGGCGGTCCCGTCGAAGTTGAAGAAGCTGAGGATGACGGTCGAAATCGCAGGGAAGACGAGGACGAGCCCAACGACGAGGATGGCCGGTGCGATGAACAGCCACGGGACGAGCCGCCGGTACCAGCCTTGCGGAAGTCGGCTCAGCGCCCCGTCGCCGAGCCGCAAGTAGACGACCGTGACGGCTGTGATGGTGAGGACGGCAATGACGACGAGACGGACTCGGTCAGCAATCATCTGGCCCGGGTCCCCCTTTCCTGGCTCGGTCCGTCAGCGGCTTGCCTCGACCTTGGCCAGGATCGCGTCGAGGTCGCCGGGATCCTTCGTGTAGTCCAGCCCCGCCTGCCAGAAGGCGTCCACCTCGGTCTGTGGCATCAGCGAGTTACCGAGTGAGTACGTGCCCTCAGCTTCGACGATCACCTGGCTGGCCTTCTTGAGGAATGGGTCGCGGTAGATCCCCTGGTCGACATTCTTGTTGGGCGAGAGCCATCGGCCCGTGGAGGCGATGAGGGTCCCGGCCTCGCGAGTGGCGAGGTACTTGACCAGTGCTTCGGACTGCGGAGTCTGGTTGGTCATGCCCACGATCTCCCCCGAGATCGATCGGACGTCGGGGTAGGCAGGATTGAAGTCCGGGGCGGGGAAGAAATCCAGGTCTTTGCCTGGTTGGAGGTTGGGGAAAGCGTCGGTGATGATTCCGCCCATGAATGTCGCTTGCTGCAACAAGTAACAGTCCGGGGAGTCGGAGAACATCGGGTTCGCTGCCTTGGCGAAGTTTGTGCTCAGCGCCGTGGTCGTGCCCCCGTAAACCATCCCGGCCGACACCATGCCGCCGTAGGTCTCAAATGCGTGCTTGACCTCAGGTGAGGTCCACGGCTCCTTCCCCTCTTGCCAGCGCTTGTGGAAGACCGGTCCGGCCTCGTGCAGCAAGATTTCGTCGATCCAGTCGGCCGCCGGCCATCCGCTTGCGGCTCCGCTCTCCAGCGCGACGCACCAGGGCGTCGTGCCGGACTGGGCTGTCTTCGTGGCCCATGCCTGGAGCTCCTCCCAGCTCTGAGGGTCCGTCGGACCTGTATATGTCTTGGGGTCATACCAGATCAGGCCGCCGAGGTCGACTGTGTCGAAGATTCCGAATACCTGACCGCTCAGAGAAGCAGTGCCCAACAGGCTCTTGGAGAAGTTCGCGCTCAGAGTGTCGTCGCCGACAACGGTGCGAAGATCGACGAGGTCACCCTTGTCAGCAAAGCCCGCCATCTCCCCAATCGCCGGCGTCGACACCACGTCGGGTGGGTTGCCGCCGTCGACCTGCGTCTGTAGAACGGCAGCAAAGTCACGCGTACCCGCGTATTGCACGTCGATGCCGGTCGCCTCCTCGAACGGGGTCAGCACAGTCTGGAAGGCGTCGAGTTCCGCGCCCCCCAGCACGCCGAGCATCGTCACCTTTCCGCCGACCTTCTGGCCGCCTGCGGCGTCCAGAGCGGCGGTCTCTGCCGCCTTGACCGCGGACTCCGGTGCCTTCGGTTTCTCGTGCGTCACAGAGTCACTGCTGCTGCATGCGGTGGCCGCAAGGCACACCGAGACGAAAGCGAGGGCAGCTCGACGGACCAACATGTCAACTCCTTTGACGACGATCGCAGCGGTTGTTGCCGAACACGAACTCGGGCGTCCTCAACGTAACAGCGATAAGGTCGATTGTCGACAGTCGACTTCGTGGTATCGTTGTGACATGCCAAGAGACCGATGGCCCCGCCGAGGTGATCGATGACTGCACTCGGGCTTCGCCGCGTTCCCACCCAGTCGCGACGCGAGCACGTTGTGGAGATCCTGCGTGAGGCCATCACCAGTGGACGGCTGAAGCCGGGCGACCGGCTCATCGAGACCGACCTGTCCAAGCAGCTCGGCACCAGCCGTGCCCCCATTCGCGAGGCGCTCAGGCAGCTGGAACAGGAGGGTCTGGTGGCGTCCTACCCCTACCGGGGAAGCGAAGTCCTCGGCGTGTCGCAGGACGAAATCGAGCAGGTCCTGGTCCCCATCCGGATCACGCTTGAACGGTACGCGTTCGCCCAGGCCATCACCCGACTGGTCGAGGAGGACTTCGAGGAGCTAAGGGAACTCGTGGCCGAGATGGACAGCGCCGCGCACGAGGGGGCTACTGACCGTCTTGCCGATGCCGACATTCGGTTCCACGAGTTGATCGTCGTACGTTCCGAGCAGCGCCACTGCCTCCAGGTATGGAAAACGATCCAGCCGCGGGTGCGCGCGTACTTCCGCCGCGACGCACCCGCTCACACTGATCCGACGTCCGTCGCGGCGCAGCACCGGCAGCTCCTCGAAGTACTTCAGTCCGGCGACAAGGCAGCTGCCCTCGACGCTATCGACCGTCACATCCACATCCATCTGGCGCCGAAGGCGACCACAGATGCGCAATGAGCGCGTCCTGGTTACCGGCGGGGGTTCCGGCATCGGTCGCGCGGTGGCGCTGGCCTGTGCACACCGTGGCGCCAAGCTCGCCGTCGTCGACACTGACGCGGAGGCTGCGGCTGACGTCGCCAGCAGCGCTATCGCGGCCGGCGCACCCCGGGCTGTGGGCCTTTGGTGTGACGTGTCATCGGAGAGTTCGGTGTCCAAGGCGTACGATCGCGCCAGCGAGGCGATCGGGGTGCCAAGCCGGATCTTTGCCAACGCGGGCATCGAGGTCAACGCACAGTTGCACGAGTTCGAGCCCGAGTCATGGCGCCGGGTCCTCGACGTCAACCTGGTGGGGACGTTCCTGACCTGTCGGGAGGGTCTGCGCCGGCTGGTGGAGACCGCCTCCCCTGGGTCGATCGTCTGCACATCGTCGCCGTCTGCTTTCGTCGGGTTCGCCGGCGGAGGCAACAGCGCCTATGCCGCGTCTAAGGGTGGCGTGTCGGCGTTCGTACGGGCCGCTGCCCTCGACTATGCTCCGCTCGGGATCCGGGTCAATGCCGTCGTCCCGGGCGCAACGGATACTCCGATGCTTGTGACCGGCGCGACCGAGGAAGAGCGCGCCACTGGGCGCGACCAGATCCGCATCGCGGCTCGCACCCAGATCCCGCTCGGCCGCCTGGCCCGCGCCGCCGAGATTGCCGCTGCCGTTGTGTGGCTGCTGTCGGACGAGTCGTCTTACGTGACTGGATCGAACCTGGTTTGCGACGGTGGTCTGATGGCCAAGAGCGCTAACACCTTCTGAGCGAAAAGCAGCGGACTCGATGATGCGAAAGGACGACAGAGTGACGACGACCTTGCCACCCATCGGGTCTACTACGTGGGTGGTTGCGGATGGGTACATTCCACCAGCGAGTACCGGTCCGAGTCCCGAGATGACCAGCCACGACAGTGTCTGCATGCTCAATGCGGGACCCAAGGACGCGAGGGTCGAGCTCTCTGTGTTCTTTACTGATCGCAGTCCGCTCGGCCCGTTCGTCCTTCACGTACCGGCCTACCGAGCACACCACCAGCGGGTCAATGATCTCCACGACCCGGCGAAGATCCCTGCAGGAGTCGACTACAGCCTCGTCCTTCGCAGCGACGTCGCAATCGTGGTCCAACACACTCGACTGGATTCGCGGCAAGCCGCCAATGCGCTGATGACGACCATCGCCTACCCCGTGCAGACGTTCTGGGGGGTTGGCGAATGACTCGGGTCTCACGGGCGGCGAGAAGCGAGCTGCTTCCACAGAGGGTCATGCTGGGTAGCCGCCGGCTGAGGCAGGCGTACGTCAGATGCGGACGCCCGGTCGGCCGATTTCAGTCAACGTGGCCTGTCCGGACGCTGGATCACGACGCAGATGTGCGCCGAACTTCGCGCTGAAGCAGTCCGAGTGGGCGGTCGTCAATCAGCCTGGTCGCTACGGTTCAGAGCCGACCGTAGGCCCGCAGCGTCCGTAGGGCCCGGAGCGTCTCGATCCCGCGCCACTCAAGGCTGGAGGCGACCCCCGGCGGTTCCCAAGTGATGGCCCAGCCGCCGTCGGGCTGCTGGTCCCGGACCAGCCGGTCGAGGTGACCCTCGATGTTGGTGTCGCCGAACAGCCGCCGCCACGGACTGTCCGGTGATGACGCCAGGTGGAGGGGCGTCACCCCATAAGCCGGGTCCGCAGGATCCGCCCGATACCAGCGTGCCCGAGCCAGCCAGGTGCCGAGGAGTGCCCCCACGGCCTCTGCCCGACCTCGGTCGGGCACATGGGCGAGGAACACCATTACCTCGGCCAGAGCGTGGGCGTCCTCATCGAAACCTGACTCGAGCCGCGCCCAAGACCAGTCGGTGGCCCTGTCGAGCCAGGGGTGAGTGACGCCCATCCAGTGCATCCGGCCGGCCAGTCCGGCAGTCGGGTTCAGCGCCGGCGTGTAGGTCCAGTCCGACCAGTGCTCGGCCCGGGGGTAGCGCTCCATCACCGGGAGCGACAACGGCACCGCCCCGTCGGGTGCAGCCACCGAACCCAGCCAGTCGCAGGTCCCGAGGACCAGGTCGTCGAGGCCGAAGTCGCCGGACAACTCCACAGCTCCCCCGGTAACCACCAGCAGGACATCGAGAGCGGCCTCGACGTCGATGGGAAGGCTGGCGGGACAGCGCTTGTCGGGTTCGAGGCCGTGGCCGAACCCGCCATCGGCGTTGCGGTACGCCCGCACGGCGTCGACCACGCCGGCAAGGTCGGCGCCGTCGAACAGCACAGCGGCGAGCCGTCGCTCGATGAGGCGCCCCTCACGAACGAGGAAATGCCCGGCCGCCGGTGAAGATGTCGTAGCTCACGCATGGCAGTGTGCCACGAGCGATCCGGTCCCTCGGCGGTCCACCCGGGAGAGGATGGGTCGCGGTGCGGCCGTACCGGAGTCGCCAGCCAGCCCCGGGTAGCCGCGCTGGTCACTGCCACTTTGCCGCACGGACCGCGGA